>Ga0182005_1000037_pt1 | contig 166102 bp, 150 predicted proteins | sample Sormic07211103_1_FD_123021 | JGI IMG/M metagenome (GOLD analysis project Ga0182005, IMG submission 123021) | Rhizosphere microbial communities from Sorghum bicolor, Mead, Nebraska, USA - 072115-103_1 MetaG | ecosystem: Host-associated > Plants > Roots > Rhizosphere | place: USA: Nebraska... | reverse complement strand
GGTACAAGGTGCGGATGCTCACGCCAAGTTCCGCAGACAGTGCTTGCCCCGTCACTGGCCGCCGATGGTGGCGCAACACTTGCAGCAGATTCAGCAGGCGTTCGGAACGGGACATACGATTTAGATAACTAAAGGGCCATGCGGCAAAAGAATTGCATCCCGGCTATTCAAACACAGCCGAGTGCAACGATCAAGCCACGGCCTGGCTCGTGGACAGCGACAGCACCCACGTAATGCCGTAGCGATCCTTGAGCATGCCATAGAGTGGCGAAAAGCCGGCTGGCGCCAGTGGATGCACGATGGAGGCGCCCACAGTCAAGCCTTCCCAGTAGCGCGTGAGCGTAGTGGCATCGTTGCCGGTGACCGCCACGAAGAAGGGCGTGTCGCCAGCACTCCAGGCGCGCTCGGGCGGAACATCGTAGGCCATCACGTGAAACCCATCGTCGGACTGTACCTGTCCCCACGCGATCAGTTCCGACTGGACCGCGTCTGTCGTACCATAGACCTGGCCCCAGGTCACGCAGGTCTGCTGGCCGCCGAAGACGGCATGATAGAAAGCGAGCACCGTCCGGGCGTTACCGCGAAAGTTGAGGTGGGCAACGGTTTGAATAGTCATGTCGTGGGTCCTTTGATGAGTGGTTGACCCAAAAAATTATAGAGGTCGCGACTGACAGTTTCCGGCAGTAGCGAACAACGCCCCCGTCGCAAAGGCGCAGACGACGGCCGTATTCTGTCAGCGTCCGCAGACCGCGTTGCCCCGGATTTAACTGGGCGCCAGTTCCATCGCCAGATGTTGGGTCAGCAAATACAGGCCGGCCTTGACCATCGAATAAGGTGACGATGGCCTGCCTGGCCCACATCGACCCTTCGCTACGAATGGAGGGGTGATGTGAGAGAAGGACTGGAGGCGGCACAACGTGCCGGTCCGGAAACGCAGTGGACGGACGGAGCGCAGCCCCAGAAGGAGGACCGGCTCGCAGGGCCTTGCTCGAAGGTGGTCTATCCACGCAACTATTGATCTTTGCAAGCGAATACAGCAACGCTGAGTTGGTGCCGACCGACTTCCGTGGAATCGTATAAAGATGAATTGCAGATGCGTTGACCGATACGGGACGAAGGGACACGGCGGCCAATGCTTCATCGCAAAGACATCTTGCGCAGCAGCCGTTCCGGTATAGCCGGGATCGCATCCGGGACGTCGGGTTCACAAAACCATCCTTGCTTGAGCAAACGCGCCGGCGCCTGTCCACCCTCCGGATAATGCTGAAATCCCGTCAAACAAAAACGCTCTTCCGACATCCAGGCAATGTCGCAGTCCAGCAGCGTCAGGTGCGTCGTGGCTGCACGTTTGATCAAAGCTTGCGTGGTGTGACGTCCCAGCTGTTCATGCATCACGCTGCTCACCGCAATACTCGACGAGGTGAAATTGGGACCGGCATTGAGTACGCGATGGCGAGACATCTCGACGCCTTCCTGATGGCTTGTCCACACCTTGAACAGCGCCTCCTTGCAAGGAAGGTCAAACTGGCACAACCACGACTGGGATGCATGCATCGTCCTGCGCTCACGCACTAGGCAGTCCTCCCCGCTCAGCACAAACTTGTCATTGTTAAACCAGACAAGTTTCGGCGCTGCGAGTTCTGCCACCGCAACACGAGTGCCCGGCGGAATCAGGCGCGCCACCCTCGTGGGCCGGCGTTGCCCCTGGTCGGTCACTTCGACCACCGCCAGCTCAAGCGGGTACCCAGGATCGCCGATTTGCTCGGCCACTGGCAACATCGCCCCGCCATTGCGCCGCCTCCAGACCCATACCCTCACTTTGCCACCCCGTTTTAACTGTATTTGCATACAGTATCACAGTGGGATTCCCATCATCACGCATTTTGCAGCCCGGGTGCTCCGGAACTGTGGCGCTGCTACACCACCGCAGAAAAGCTGCTTACGAGGATCCATAGCAATTTGGATACTCTGCGTCCTTGCAGTGGGCGAGGAGCACGCCAAGCAATGGGAGTCTAGTCGAACCCAGTACCAGGTTCCGTGAAGTTGAATATTCACACCTATTCTGTGGCATTGGGGTGGCCTTCGATGCGGACACGGACTTCGACCAATAACGCATGGGCTGTGCCCCCGTGAATCAGGGGTCTATCTCACATCCTGACCAACCCCGCTTCTTTTGCTATCCAGCACAATCGACAAGTCCTCGTCGTCTAAGATTTGAGGTCAAGAAATTATAATGAACATGTCATTGATCCCGACGAAGTCTCGAGCATCCATGCCTTCGATTCAAGGGTGATCTAGGTAGATACTGACGTTGCTTGTTGAGGCCTGCGCCATAAGGCTAGTGCGGTTTCAACTGCAAACTTCAATCTCCCACCCTATGACCTACTGAAGCCTGAGCACAGTCATGACGCACATCCGCCAGCTAACGTCGCCAGACCTGATGGTTCCGGGGCGCGTTCTCATCAATCGCAAGCAGCTACTACAGAAGGTTCCGCTTTGTGAGCGCACTATCTTCGATATGGAAAAGCGAGGGGAATTTCCCAAACGCTTTTCCATCACTGCGCGCTTGGTCGTATGGGACTTAGGTGAAGTAGACGCGTGGATAGCAGCACAGCAGGACGCCGGTGTACCCGCTCCTGCCCCAGGCTGCAAACGTCCTGCATGAGGACGATCGCCTAACTTTCCTCTGAAGTCCATTGGTCGATCAGGTTGGCCCAGTCCTGCAGCATGCTGCGCCGCTGCTGGGCATATTCCGCCCTGTTATAGACGGCCCTGACGCCCTTCTGTTCATGCGCCAAGCACTTCTCTATCCAATCCGTGTTGTAGCCAGCCTCGTGGAGCAACGTGGACGAAGTCCGTCGGAAATCATGTGGTGAAAAGCTGGAGAGGAAGCATCCTGCCTCGTTCGCAGTTGCTATTGTCACGGCGAGTACGCGGTTTAATGTTGCGCCATTCATGGGGCGGTCCGGTCCATCGCGCGAAGGAAAGATAAACCTCGAACTGCCGGCACAGGTTTTCAGGGCAACAAGGATATCCATTACCTGCGTAGACAAGTAGACATGATGCGGGTTGCGACGCTTCATGCGAGCGCCTGGAATTGCCCACACGGCACTGGAAAAATCAATCTCCGCCCAAGTCGCATCTGTCAACTCCGATCGACGAACCATTGTCAGCAGGAGCATCTTGCACGCGAGACGAATCGTGGGGGCGCATTGAACAAGCTCAAGGTACTTGTAAAAAATCTTGATTTCGTTTGGCGTCAACGACCGTTCCCGCGGCAGGAAAGTGGCGATTGACGAAGGCAGAACCTTCTCTGCAGGATTCGCATGCTTTTCACCTCGGGAGTCCGCATACCGAAACACCATCAGCACAATCTCACGCGCGTGCACGGCAACGGCGGGCGCGCCGCGCTCTACAATTTTCTCGCAGAGGGAACGAAGCAGCTGTTCACTGATTTCCGACAGGAGCAATGTGCCGAAGCGCTCTTTCAGGTCATGTTCATAAGTCCAACGCCGCATCGCGCGGGTGGACTCCGACATGCGATGCTTTTCCAGCCACCGTTGTGCCCAAACATCAAACTTTTCGTCGCTCTTGCGCTGTGATTTTGCTGCCTCCTTAACACGCGCAGGAGATCGTCCCTCTGACACCGTCTTGCGAGCCACCATGAGGGCTTCCCTGGCAGCAGCCAGTGTCAACCCATCAGGCCCATAACGTCCGAGGGTCAAGGTCTCATAGCGGCCATTGACGTGGTAGTTGTAGCGAAATGAGATACGGCCGGTGGGGGCCACCATCACGTACAAGCCGTCGCGATCCGAAACTTTATAAGGTTTCTCCCGGCCCTTCAGACTTTTCAACTTCGCATCGGTCAGCATATCGCCTCCTAAGAAATACCCTCGTGAACATCGAAACACCTTAAGAGTCAGACACTTAGCTCGGAAAATGGTTCACCGAAAAATACAAAAGTACGAGCGCTTTTGCGCAAAAATACCCTCGGTACCTTGATGAGGACTGATTTCCCATAAACCCTTAAAAATCAATAACTTAAAAGTAAAAATACCCTTGAAATTACCCTACCGAACTCAGCAAGGTGGAGGGTATACAGTGATCCACAGAATTTCATGGAAATCGCAATACCCTTATGCGTACCCTCAAATCGAACTGCTTGCATATGCCAGAGACTGCTTTCACGCGCATGCAAAAATAAAAAAAAGCCCCTGAAAATCAGGGGCTTATAACGATCAGTTTGCCAGCGCTTGCCGGCCTCTGCCGACTAGAAAATCATTCCCACTCGATCGTCGCCGGCGGCTTGCCGCTGATGTCATACACCACGCGATTAATCCCGCGCACTTCATTGATGATGCGATTGGAAACCTTACCCAACAACGCATGCGGCAAATGCGCCCAGTGCGCCGTCATGAAGTCCTGCGTCTGCACCGCGCGCAAGGCCACCACGTATTCGTAGGTGCGGCCGTCGCCCATCACGCCCACCGACTTCACCGGCAGGAACACGGCAAACGCCTGCGACGTCGCTTCGTACCAGTTTTTCGGCAGGTTGTCGCTGTCGACGGCCTGGCCGGCGATGAACTCGTACGGCGTGTTGCGCAGTTCTTCGATGAAGATGGCATCAGCGCGGCGCAGCAGGTCGGCGAATTCTTTCTTCACTTCACCGAGGATGCGCACGCCGAGGCCAGGGCCCGGGAATGGATGACGATAAACCATGTCATGCGGCAGGCCGAGGGCCACGCCGAGCTTGCGCACTTCGTCCTTGAACAGTTCGCGCAGCGGTTCCAGCAAGGACAGCTTCATGTGCTCGGGCAGGCCGCCCACGTTGTGGTGGCTCTTAATGGTCTGGCCCTTTTTACCCTTGCCGGCCGACTCGATCACGTCCGGGTAGATCGTGCCTTGCGCCAGCCACTTGGCGTTGACCAGCTTGCCGGATTCGGCATTGAACACTTCGACGAACTCGCGGCCGATGATCTTGCGCTTCTGCTCGGGATCGGCAACGCCGGCCAGGTGGCCCATGAACTGGTCTTCGGCATCGATGCGGATCACCTTGACGCCCAGGTTCTTGGCGAACATGTCCATGACCATCTTGCCTTCGTCCAGGCGCAGCAGGCCGTGGTCGACAAACACGCAGGTCAGCTGGTCGCCGATGGCGCGGTGGATCAGCGCAGCCGCCACCGACGAATCGACGCCGCCGGACAGGCCGAGAATGACTTCATCGGTGCCGACTTGGGCGCGAATTTTTTCGACCGCTTCGGTGATGTAGTCGGGCATGTTCCAGTCGGCCTTGCAGCCGCAGATCTCGTGCACAAAGCGGCCCAGCATGGCCTTGCCCTGCACCGTGTGCGTGACTTCCGGGTGCCATTGCACGCCGTAGAATTGCTTTTCTTCGTTGGCCATGGCGGCGATCGGGCAGCTTGGGGTGTTGCCCATCAGGACGAAGCCTGGCGGCATTTCCAGGACCTTGTCGCCGTGGCTCATCCAGACCTTGAGCATGCCGTGGCCTTCGTCGGTGACGAAGTCGTTGATGCCGTCGAGCAGCTTGGTGTGGCTGCGGGCGCGCACTTCGGCGTAGCCGAATTCACGCACCAGGCCGTTTTCGACCTTGCCGCCCAGTTGCGCGGCCATGGTTTGCATGCCGTAGCAGATGCCCAGTACCGGCACGCCCAGTTCGAACACGGCGGCCGGCGCCTGCGGGGCGTCGCCTTCCAGGGTGGAGCTGTGGCTGCCCGACAGGATCACGCCGGCGGCGCCGTAGTTGCGGACGAATTCGTCGCTGACGTCATACGGAAACACTTCCGAGAACACGCCGGAATCGCGCACGCGGCGCGCGATCAACTGGGTTACCTGGGAGCCGAAATCGAGAATGAGGATTTTTGAGTGCATAGGGTAGGTACTGAGCAGTATGAAGACTATAGAAAAACGCCGGCATCATGCCGGCGTTTGCAAGGACTTAGTCGCCCGAACGGTAGTTCGGCGCTTCCTTGGTGATTTGCACGTCGTGCACATGCGATTCGCGCATGCCGGCCGCGGTGATCTCGACGAACTCCGCCTTGTTGCGCAGCTCTTCGATGGTGGCGCAGCCGCAATAACCCATCGACTGGCGCACGCCGCCCACCAGCTGGAAGATAATCGCCAGCACCGAGCCCTTGTAAGCGACACGGCCTTCGATACCTTCAGGCACGAACTTGTCGGCCTTCATGGTGGCGTCCTGGAAGTAGCGGTCGGCCGAGCCGTCGGACATGGCGCCCAGCGAGCCCATGCCGCGGTACGACTTGTACGAACGGCCCTGGTACAGGATCACTTCGCCCGGCGCTTCTTCGGTACCCGCAAACATCGACCCCATCATGACGGTCGAGGCGCCAGCGGCCAGTGCCTTGGAGATGTCGCCCGAAAAGCGGATGCCGCCGTCGGCGATACATGGCACGCCCGTGCCTTCCAGTGCTTCGGCCACGTTGGAGATTGCGGTAATTTGCGGGACGCCCACGCCAGCAACGATACGGGTGGTGCAGATCGAGCCCGGGCCGATGCCGACCTTGACCGCGTCGGCGCCGTATTCCACCAGCGCCTTGGCGGCCGCTGCGGTGGCGATGTTGCCGCCGATGACGTCCACGTGCGGATACTTGGTCTTGATCCACTTAACGCGGTCGAGAATGCCCTGCGAGTGGCCGTGGGCCGTGTCGACCACCAGCACGTCAACGCCGGCGGCGACCAGCAGGTCGATCCGTTCCTCATCCTTGGCGCCCACGCCCACCGCCGCGCCGACCAGCAGCTTGCCGTGCGAGTCCTTCGACGCATTCGGGTGCTCGGTCGATTTCTGGATATCCTTGACCGTGATCAGGCCGCGCAGCTCGAAGCTGTCGTTGACGACCAGCACGCGCTCGAGGCGGTGCTTGTTCATCAGGCGCTTGGCTTCGTCGCGGTCTTCGTCGTCCTTGACGTACACGAGTTTTTCGCGCGGCGTCATCTTGGCGCGCACTTCGGCGTCCAGTTCCTGTTCGAAGCGCAAATCGCGGTTGGTGATGATGCCGACGACTTCCTTGCCTTCCACGACAGGGAAACCGGAAATACCATGCAACTCGGTCAGCTTGATGACGTCGCGGATTTTCATGTCCGGCGGAATCGTGATCGGATCGCGCAGCACGCCAGCTTCAAAACGCTTGACCTTGGCAACCTCGCGGGCCTGGTCGGCCGGGCGCAGGTTTTTATGGATGATGCCGATACCGCCCTCTTGCGCCATGGCGATGGCCAGGCGGCCTTCGGTCACGGTGTCCATGGCGGCGGACAGCAGCGGGATGTTGATACTGATATTGCGGGTCAGGCGCGTCTTGAGGGACGTATCTGCAGGCAAGACGTTGGAATAGGCTGGAACGAGGAGCACGTCATCGAACGTGAGTGCTTTTTGGAGTAGACGCATAGTATTTCCTATAGGCGCAAAGCGGCATTGTACAGGAAAACGGCCTTGCTGTCAGGCATAGCTCACGATCGGCCGCTGTCACTTTCACCATAGCTGCCGTATGATATCGCTATCAATGTTCATGAGCCATAGCCGATGACGAAATCACAAGCGGTCCGCAGCCGCGCCAGCGGGCGCATTACCCTGGCAATGGTGGCCCAACATGCAGGCGTGGCCACCATGACGGCCTCGCGCGCCATCACCCAACCCGACATGGTGTCGCAGGCGCTGCGCGACCGCGTGGATAAAGCCGTGCTGGAACTCGGCTATGTACCCAACCGCGCCGCGCGGGCACTGGCTTCGTCGCAATCGAAGGTGATCGCGGTGCTGGTGCCGTCGCTGTCGAACGCGGTGTTTACGGAGGTACTGGCCGGCATCCAGGATGCGCTCGACGCCGACGGCTACCAGATCCTGATCGGCAACACGCGCTACTCGGACCGCGAAGAAGAAAAACTGATCAACACCTACCTGCAATCGAACCCGGACGGCATGCTGCTGTCGGGCCTGACCCACAGCGACCGCGTGCAGCAGATACTGACCACCTCGCGCGTGCCGGTGGTGTCGATGATGGACATGTCCACCGACCCGGCCCAGCTTACCGTCGGCTTCTCGCAATTCCAGGCCGGCCACGCGATGACCCGCTACTTGCTCGACAAGGGCCACCAGCGCATCGGCTTCATCGGCGCCCAGCTCGACGAGCGCACCCTGCGCCGCGCCGAAGGCTACCGCAAGGCCATGCACGAGGGTGGCCTGTTTGATCCCCGCCTGGAAGTGATGGTGCCCGATCCCTCCACCCTGGCCCTCGGCGCCGAACTGCTGGGACGCATGCTGGCCCAGGCGCCCGACTGCGACGCCATTTTCTGCTGCAACGACGACCTGGCCCACGGCGCCATCTACCAGTGCCAGCGGCGCGGCATCGCGGTGCCGGCGCAGCTGGCCATCTGCGGCTTCAACGATTTGCCGGCATCGGCCTGGATGAATCCGTCATTGACCACGATCGGCACGCCACGCTACCGCATCGGTTTCGAGGCGGCCACCTTGCTGCGGTCGGTCATCAAGGGAGATGCGCCGGCGGTGCGGCAGATCGATCTGGGATTTACCTTGATGGCGCGCGAGAGTGCCTGAGTGAGCGAAGGAGTATGTTCTTGAATTTACGGGTTTAAATTTCGCGAAACTGACTTTCAGCGCGTTGGCATGTGCAGCTGTTTTCAGCGCGGCTAACGCCCGGGAGTCGCTTTCCATCGCAAAAGTTGAGCGCATCACGCTGGAACCGCGGGGAGGACAGTATTGCCCCGACCGCTGCGCCGAGAACGGCCATCGCAATCCCGCCATGGGATTCTCGGCAGTGGCGTCGACCTGCGAACGCTGGCGCAGGACGGTGAAGAAAGCGTGCCGATGGAGACACTGCTTTCATCGCGCGATGTTCTTCCCCGGTACCGCCGGGCCACAGTTTGCGCTAGACGCGATGATCATAGACGAAATGCCGGACGCGGGCGGTCGTGATCAAGGCTGCGTCGGGATGGGCCGGATTGATCAGTACATTGTCTTCCTCGTTGATGATCACCGACGGCACAACCAGCAGTGCTGAAGCACCGCCCGCCAGCCAGGCCGAGCCAAAGGAACGAGAGACCATGCCCTCGGGAACCACATTCCAGCCGACTGGCAAAGGACGGGGCGTGACGATGCGCGCTGCCCACACCACGTCCGGCACGTCAATGCGCACCAAGATACGGTTCCATGGCAGCATTGCTCCTCTGGCGAAATGGGCGCGTGTTTCCCAAGCTGCCAGCGAAATCGACGTTGCCGCATAGGTCACATGCTCGCCGGCATTGTTCCATCGCGCCCCGCCGCTCGCTGCTCCTTTGCCGGCCATGTCTTCCGCCGTATAGCTGGGGGTGTCCGAGGCAATGCGCCACAAATGGACCGTCATGCTGCCAGTCCACCGCGCATACGCTCCAGCACTTGCTCGACCGCGCGCTGCCCTTCGGGATTGCGTAACATGTCGGCCGGGGTATTGTTCCCCAGTTCAGGCAGCTTTTCATGGACCCAGCGCGCAAACCAACCTTCCAGGTCAAAGGTTTTCATCTGCTCAGGGTCGCCGCTCTCATCGAGCATCCTGCGCAAGGTGGCCAGCAGGCGCAAATAGGCCATGATGCGATGCCCAGCAACGTCAGGCAGCGGCTTGTTGGCAGCTTCGTTGCGCACAAAAGTAGTCTGCGACACACCGGCCAGTCCCATGATGACGGAAGCCGGTTCGCCCGTGGCCCTGGCAATCATCTTGACCACGTCGGTTGGCACCCCCGCTTCTACCGCGTCGTACAGCTGAACGCCTGGCGCCTCGCGCACTCGTTCTACCAGCGCCCTGAGTTGCAGCAGCGGGGTCTTCCCGGTACTGCCTGACTGCCCCAATTTTGTGTCCCACAGAACATGGATCTTGCGGACAGCAGGTTGCGGACGTTCCGCTACACTCTTGGTTCCCAATTTCTCCGCGCCTCCCCGGCTGCGGTGCGCAACAATTATGTCGTCCGTTGCAGCCATACCGCCCTCCATTTGGTTAGATTATTACAGTCAAATGGTAACCCACAATCGTGCAGCACTCAATGGCGCATATAAGTTCGCTGCGCCGCAACATGAAATTCTGTTTACAAATCTTGGCAAACCCTTACACTGCGTGACATCACTGTTAGCGCTAACATGGTTTTTTTTTTGGGCTCTCTCAGGGTAGCGTCCACCGGCGTGATCCCTGTTCCGGGCAGTGGGGCGAGCGCCCCGCTGCCTTCTTTTTGAAGGCGATTGTGATTCCAACCCAGACTGCGCCGCTTACCTGGCGCGAAAAATTCAGCTACGGCGTGGCCGACATGGGGTTCAATTTTTATTGGACCAATATCGCCACCTTCCTGCTGATCTTCTATACCGACGTGTTCGGCATCTCGGCTGCTGCGGCGGCGTCGATGATGTTTTCAGTGAAGATCATCAATGCCTTCACCGACCCCATGATCGGCGCCGCTGCCGACCGCACCACCACCCGGTTCGGCAAGTTCCGCCCTTACCTGCTGTGGGTGCCGATTCCGCTCGGCTGCGCCGCCATCCTCACCTACACCACGCCCGACCTGTCGCACGACGGCAAACTGGTCTGGGCCTACGGCACTTACCTGCTGATGATGGTCTGCTACACCTGCATCAATATTCCGTACAACGCGCTGTCCGGCGTGCTGTCAGCCGATCCGCAGGAGCGCTCCACCGTCAATGGCCTGCGCTTCATCTTCGCGTTTGCCGGCGGCACCCTGGTCACCGCCGCCACGCCGGCCATGGTGGGCTGGTTCGGCCATGGCAACGACAAGCTGGGCTGGCAACTGACCATGCTGGTCTGGAGCATTTTCGCTTCGCTGCTGTTCGTGCTCACCTTTTTCAATACGCGTGAACGGATCGCTCCTCCCCCGTCGCAAAAGTCGAACGTGATGCAGGACATTCGCGACCTGTCGCAGAACCGGCCGTGGGTGGTGCTGTTCTTCCTGGCCCTGATCATCATGATCACCATCACCCTGCGCACCACCAGCGCTGCCTACTACTTCAAGTACGTGGTGGGCCGGCCGGAACTGATGCAGGGTTTTGTGCCGGCGTACATGATCTCGGCCGCCATCGGCGCCTCGCTCACGCCCTTGATGACGCGCTTCGTGGACAAGAAAAAGCTCATGATCATCCTGATGAGCATTACCGCCTTACTGTCGTCGGCCTTCTTCTTCGTCCCCAGCGACCAGGTCACACTGATGTTCGCGCTGCAGATCGGCATGGGCCTCGCGCTCGGCCCCAAGTCGCCGCTGGCGTTCTCGATGTACGCCGACACCGCCGACTACAACGAATGGCGCACCGGCCGCCGCGCCACCGCCATGACGTTTGCCGCCGCCACCTTCTCGCAAAAGCTCGGTACCGCCATCGCGGTGGCGGTGATCGGCTGGCTGTTCACGGTGCTCGGCTACGTGGCCAATTCGGCCCAGAATAGCGGCTCGCAGGCCGGCATCGTGTGGCTGATGTCGTTCATCCCCGCAGCGTTTGCGGTGCTGGCCGTGGCCATCATGTTTTTCTATAACCTCGACAACCGCAAGCTGGTGCAGATCCAGGCCGACCTGCAAGCGCGCAAAATTCAATAAATGGAGACCCGTTTCATGTCACGCCCGATGTTAAGCCCAGCCGATGATGGCAACCGCTACGAACTGACCAGCCCCACGGCCATGCCGCGCGCGGGCGGCTTTCTGTGGAACCAGAAGATGATGATCCAGGTGACCTGCCGCGGTTACGCGGTGGCCCAGTTCATGCAGCCGGAACCGGCCAAGTACGCGCACGCGCCCAACCTGGAAGCCAAGACCTTCATGCAGCCGGAGCAGAATTACTACGCGCACCACCCGGGCCGCTTCTTCTACATCAAGGACGAGGAAACCGGCGAACTGTTTTCCGCGCCGTACGAGCCGGTGCGCGCGCCGGTCGACCGTTTCGCTTTCTCGGTCGGCAAGAACGACCTGGCCTGGACTGTCGAACACCTGGGCGTGCGGGTGGAACTCACCCTCTCCATTCCAACGGCGGACGTGGTGGAACTGTGGTCGCTGCGCGTGTCCGACCTGTCGGGCCGCGCACGCAAGCTCAGTGTGTACCCGTACTTCCCGATCGGCTACATGTCGTGGATGAACCAGTCGGGCGAGTACCGGCCGGACCTCGGCGGCGTGGTGGCCAGCAGCGTGGCGCCGTACCAGAAGGTGGCCGACTACTTCAAGCAAAAAGACTTCAAGGACAAGACCTACTTCCTGTGCGAAGAAGCGCCCGACGCGTGGGAAGTACAGCAGCAGGCATTCGAAGGCGAAGGCGGCCTGCATCGCCCCACCGCCATCGAGCTTGATCTGCTGGCCAACGGCGACGCCCGTTACGAAACCCCGGCCGCCGTGGTCCAGTACCGCCTGGCGCTCGATGCCGGAGCCTCGCACGATTACCGCTTCATCTTCGGCCCGGCTTTTGATGACGCCGAAATCGCTGCCGTGCGTGCGCGCTACCTGCACGCCAAGGGCTTCGAGACGGCCCGCGCCGACTACGCCGCCTACATCGCCAGCGGCACCGGCTGCCTGCGCATCGACACGCCCGACAAGGCGCTCGACAACTTCGTCAACCACTGGCTGCCGCGCCAGGTGTTCTACCACGGCGACGTCAATCGCCTGTCCACCGACCCGCAAACCCGCAACTACCTGCAAGACAATATGGGCATGAGCTTCATCAAGCCCGCCGTGATGCGGACGGCGCTGCTGCACGCGCTGGCGCAGCAGGAAGCCAGCGGCGCGATGCCGGATGGGATCTTGCTGGTCGATGGGGCGGAACTCAAATACATCAACCAGGTGCCGCACACCGACCACTGCGTGTGGCTGCCGATCGCCCTGAAGGTCTATCTCGACGAGACGGGCGACTACGACGTGCTGGCCGCCCCAGTGACCGGCAAGGACAGCGGCGTGACGCTGACCGTGGCCGAACGCATGCACGCCGCCATGGACTGGCTGCTGCAGGCGCGCGATGCACGCGGCCTCAGTTACATCGCCCAGGGCGACTGGTGCGACCCGATGAACATGGTGGGCTACAAGGGAAAAGGCGTTTCCGGCTGGCTGACGGTGGCCACCGCCTACGCGCTCAACCTGTGGGCCGGGATATGCGAGCAAGGCACGCACATCGACGGTGCACTGGCCGGCAAGGCGAAGCATTTCCGCAGCGGCGCGCAAGCGGTCAACCGCGCCGCCAACGAGCACCTGTGGGACGGCGACTGGTACGCGCGCGGCATCACCGATGACAACGTGGTCTTCGGCGTTTCGAAAGACGTGGAGGGCCGCATCTACCTGAACCCGCAGGCCTGGGCCATGCTGGGCGGCGCGGCCAATGCCGGCCAGCGCGCGTCGATCTTCGAGCAGGTGAAGCAGCAGTTGCACACGCCATACGGCGTGGCCATGTTCGCGCCGCCGTACAGCGCCATGCGCGACGACGTGGGCCGCGTCACGCAAAAGCACCCGGGTTCGGCGGAGAATGGCGCGGTGTACAACCACGCGTCGATCTTCTACATCTACAGCCTGTACTCGGTGGGCGAAGGCGACCGCGCGTATGAACTGCTGCGCCAGATGATCCCCGGCCCCACCGAGGCAGACTACCTGCAACGCGGCCAGCTGCCGGTGTTCATCCCCAACTACTATCGCGGCGCTTACCACCAGTATCCGCGCACGGCTGGCCGCTCGAGCCAGTTGTTCAATACCGGGACCGTGTCGTGGGTGTACCGCTGCTTCATCGAAGGGCTGTGCGGCTTGCAGGGAGAGATCGATGGCCTGCGCGTGGCGCCGCAACTGCCGAAACACTGGGATGGCATACGCGTGGTGCGCCAATTCCGGGGTGCGACATTCCATGTAGTTATACAACGCGACGATATTCATGAAATCGTTGTCAAACTCGACGGAAAACGATTGCCTGATACGAAAGTGACAGGTATCGTTGCGGGTGGAGTACACGCGCTGGAAGTCCTGATTCCGCGTTAAGGACAGCGCGTTTAAGACTGAAACTACACTACAAGGATAAACAAATTGAAGAAGCGTCTCTGGTTGTCGCTGGCCCTGGCCTACCCCCTCATGATGACTGGCGCGGCCCATGCCGCCCCCGAAGCCAACCGCCCCTGGCTTGACGCCGCGCAGTCGCCCGACGCCCGCGCCGAGCAGCTGGTCAAGGCGATGACGCTGGATGAAAAAATCCAGACCGTGTTCGGCTACTTCTCGACCGATTTCGAATCGAAGCAATACGTCGCGCCAAAAGACGGCCGCAAGGATTCGGCCGGTTTCGTGCCCGGCATCGAGCGCCTCGGTCTGCCCTCGCAATGGCAGGCCGACGCCGGCATGGGCGTGGCCACGCAAGCCGCTTCCAAGAATCCGGTCGAACGCACTTCCCTGCCCTCGGGCCTGTCCACCACCGCCACCTGGGACCGCAAGCTGGCATATGCCGGCGGCCACATGATCGGCAGCGAAGCGCGCATGAGCGGCTTTAACATCATGCTGGCCGGGAGCGTGAACCTGATGCGCGAACCGCGCAACGGCCGCAATTTCGAATACGGCGGCGAAGATCCGCTGCTGGCCGGCGTAATGGTCGGCGAGCAGATCCGCGGCATCCAGTCGAACCACATGGTCTCCACGCTCAAGCACTTCGCGTTCAACGACCAGGAAACCAACCGCAATCACATCAACGTCAAGATCGAAGACGCAGCCGGCCGCATGTCCGACCTGCTGGCCTTGCAGATCGCGATGGAAGTGGGCGATCCCGGTTCCGTCATGTGCGCGTACAACCGCGTGAACGGCCCGTACGCTTGCGAGAGCGATTACCTGCTCAACGAAGTATTGAAGAAGGACTGGGGCTTCAAGGGCTACGTGATGTCCGACTGGGGCGCCACCCACTCCACCATTCCGGCCGCCATGGCAGGCCTGGACCAGCAGTCGGGCCATCCGTTCGACAAGTCGGCGTACTTCAACGAGGCGCTGAAGGAGGCGGTGGTCAACGGCCACGTGCCGCAGTCGCGCCTCGACGACATGGTCAAGCGCATCACGCGCACCATGTTCGCCCACGGTCTGGCCGAGCACCCGGTTAAAGCCGCCACCACCAAGGACGCCGGCATCGACTTTGCCGCCAACGGCAAAATCTCGCAGACCGGCGCCGAAGAAGGCATGGTCCTGCTCAAGAACAGCCGCGACATCCTGCCGCTGGCGGCATCCGTGCGTACCATCGCCATCATCGGCGGTCACGCCAACGTGGGCGTGATGTCGGGCGGCGGTTCGGCCCAGGTGTATCCGATCGGCCTGTCGCCGGTACCGAACGAAGGTCCGCAATTCTTCCCGGGCCCGATGGTCTATCACCGCTCGTCGCCGATGCAGGAACTGGCGTCGCGCACCAAGGCCAAGATCAGCTACGCCGACGGCAAGGACCTCAAGGCGGCTGCCAAGCTGGCAGCAGCGTCCGACCTGGTGATCGTGTTCGGCAACCAGTGGACCGCGGAGAGCATCGACGCGCCGGACCTGAACCTGCCGAACAAGCAGGACGACCTGATCGCCGCCGTGGCCAAGGCCAACAGCAAGACGGTGGTGGTGCTGCAAACCGGCGGCCCGGTGGTGATGCCGTGGCTGAACAACGTGGCGGCCGTGCTGGAAGCCTGGTACCCCGGCACCAACGGCGGCGCGGCAATCGCGCGCGTGCTGACTGGCGAAGTCAATCCGAGCGGCCGCCTGCCGGCGACCTTCCCGGCCTCGGTGGCGCAGCTGCCGCGTCCCGTGATCGACGGCGACGCCGTGACCAAGGACGAGGACATCCTCAACAAGACCACCACCAACTACAACATCGAAGGCGCGGCGGTCGGCTACAAGTGGTTCGACCTGAAGGGCCACAAGCCGCTGTTCCCGTTCGGTTACGGCCTGTCGTACACCACGTTTGCGCTGTCCGACCTGGCGGCGAACAAGAGCGGCAACAGTATCGAGGTGACCTTCAGTGTGAAAAACACCGGCAAGCGTGACGGCAAGGCGGTGGGCCAGGTGTATATCTCGCCAGCCAAAGGCGGCTGGGAAGCGCCGAAGCGCCTGGGCGGCTGGGACAAGGTGGAAGTCAAAGCCGGTGAAACCGGCAAGGCCACCGTCAAGGTCGATCCGCGCCTGCTGGCCATGTACGACAGCGCCAGCAAGACCTGGAAGATCGCCCCGGGCGAGTACGTGGTCACGCTGGCCGACTCGGCAGGCGCCAAGCCTGCCGCCACGGTCAAGGTCAGCCTCGACGCGCAAACCGTGGATATCCACGGCAAGTAACGTCGTTCAGTCCCGCGCACTCGCGCGGGACTTACTTCTCTTTCCAGAACACGTCCACGGTATCAATCGCGTCCGCACGCCAGGCCTGCACCTTCGCTTCCACGAACGTGCCTTCCATGTCGTCGCGCGGGGTGATCTTGCTGGCGTAGTAGTGATATTCCTCGCCGTGCTTTTCTTTTGCCAAAAATTCCGCCTTGCGTACCAGGTCGGCGTCGCGGCCCAGCTGGTGGCCGCCCAGCGCCAGCAATGCCAGCACCACGCCTACGCCCAGCGCCAGGTGGGCCGACGGTTCGCGCCGGCCGCCCGACAGGATGGCGGTGCGTACCGGCTGGCGCAGCAGTTCGGTGCGCAGCCAGTGCAGCACGGCGCAAAACAGCAGCAGCGGCAGCAGCACCGCCAGTTGCGCACCGGGGTCGAGCTGCCATTGCGTGAGGGTCAGGTCGAACGGCTGCAGCAGCGTGAGCACAATCATCGCCAGCGCCAGCGGCAGCAGCACGCTGGCGATCCAGACCAGGAAGAAGGCGGCGCGCAGGCTGCCGCGCACCAGGTAGATGCCGCCGATCAGGGCCGGGATGATCATGCTGTACGAGTAGTCGGCGCCGGTGGCGATGCGCCAGGCCATCCAGGCCAGTTCGAACGCGCACAGCGCAAGCAGGACCACGCCGGCGCGGCGCAGGATGGCAGGAGCAGGTTGTGGATCGGGCATCAGGAAGCGTTAGTGACGGGGGGATTCTTGCGGCGGCGCCGCGCGTTCTTGGGATCGGCGATCAGGGGGCGGTAGAGTTCCACCCGGTCGTGGGGCCGTAAAGGTGTATCGAGCGGTTTTTTCTTGCCGTAGATGCCGGTCTGCAGGGTAGCCAAGTCGATGCCGGGTACCTCGACGGCCACGCCGGACAGGGCCAGCGCCTGCTCGATGGTGGTACCGGGCGCCACCTGCAACGCGCGCAGGAACTGCACGGTGTCGCTGGCGTAGCAGACTTCGACGGTAAAGGTGGCAGCCGTATCAACCACGAAGGGGGGAGTTTCCATAAACCGTCTCAGCGCGCTTGCAGAAGGAATCGACCATGCTGTTGGCGATCATGCCAAATACCGGGCCCACCAGCTTATCGAGGATGGTGCTGGAAAACTCGTAGCGCAAGTCGAGTTCGATCTTGCAGGCGTCTTCGCGCAGCGCCTTGAAGGTCCACACGCCGTCGAGGCATTTGAATGGACCATCGACGAGCTTCATGCGGATCGACTCGAACGGCACGTTGTCGTTGGCGGTGGTAAAACTCTGCTTGACGCCGTGGTAGTTGATGCCGACGCTGGCTACCGTGCGGTTTTCAGTGCGCTCACGGATATCGACGCCACCGCACCACGGCAGGAATTTGGGATAGTCTTCGATGCGCGCCACCAGTTCGAACATCTGCTGGGCGCTGTAACCGAGGAAAACTGATTTGTGCACTACTGCCATTGGCTAACCATTTGCTATGATGTGGAAATAAGATGCTGCAAGCCGTAATTTTATACGCGAAACCGAAATTTAACCGACCCGGTACGGGTTTACCGTTGATTTACCGAATTCATGACCATAGCAGATAATAAAAAAGCATTTTTTGACTACTTCATCGAGGACCGTTTCGAAGCTGGCATCGTGCTCGAAGGTTGGGAGGTCAAAGCCATCCGCGACGCCCGCGTGCAGATCAAGGAAGCTTATGTCACCATCCGTGGCGACGAGCTGTTCCTGTTTGGCGCCCACATCAGCGCCCTGCCCACCGCCTCCACCCACATCAGCCCCGAAGCCGTGCGCACCCGCAAGCTGCTGCTGCACCGCGCCCAGATCGACAAGCTGATCGGCAAAGTGGAGCGCTCCGGCTACACGCTGGTGCCGCTCAACCTGCACTACAAGGAAGGCCGCGTGAAATGCGAAATCGGCCTGGCCAAGGGCAAGAAGCAGCACGACAAGCGCGCCACCGAGAAAGATCGCGACGGCAAACGCGAAGTGGCGGCCGCCATGAAGACCCACAGCCGTTGACGGCATACCGGCGTGCCGTTGTTGCGCGCCCATGACAGAACCCGGCCCCGCGCCGGGTTTTTTATTGCCCTGGTAATTTCTAACGAGAAACATCCATGTTACACTTGGCGCAGATGATTTGTCATTCATGGCCTGCGCTCGTGCGGCGTGGAGACGTGACAAAAGCTACTTTTTGACAATGAGGCAATAAATGGCGCTGAAACTTGCAATGGCTGTCGCAGCCGGTTTGATCCTGTCGGGATGCGCGACCCGCTACACGCCCGCGCCGCTGGCGGCCAACTTCCCGTCCACCAAGCAGGCCAAGCTGCAGGCAACCTACCATTGGGGCATCGTCGCCAACGCGGTCGAACGGCAACTGGCGGTGGAACTGAAAAAGACGCCTACCCGCCCGGTGTTCATCAATATCCCCGCCGAACCTGACCCGTTCCAGCGCGCGCTGGCTACCCAGCTGATCACGGCGCTGGTGAACGACGGCTTCACGGTGGCGCGCGCGCCGGCCGGCGCCCTCAAGATCGACCTCGACGTGCAAACATTGACCTTTGCCGCCAACCGTCCGCAGTACCGGCGCAACTTCGGCCAGCGCTTCCCGCTGGCGGGCGGCGTATGGATGGCGCAGGAGCTGACCGCGCCGCACGTGGAAAACGAACCGATCGATCCGCTCGATTCCGAATTTGCGCCCGGCGCCACGCCGCGCACCGAGATCATCGTCACCATCTCGGTCTCGGACCAGTACCGCTACCTGGCGCGCAGCACGTCGGCCTATTACGTGGCCGATGCCGACTACGCGCTGTACGGCGTGACCGAGCCGGAACCTGAAAACACCAAACTGACGCGCGTATTCAAAGTACGCGGAGACCTGTAAATGCCGATGACCAAACTGGCTAGCGCCCTCCTGCTCACCCTGCCGCTGCTGCTGTCGGCATGCGCCACCAACAAGGACAAGCAACAGCGCGATTACACCACCGTCTCGTCCAACCAGTTCATCGAGGCCAACTACAAGGCGGCCGATTCGCTGATGCGCCAGCTGACCGGCAAGCTGGCCAGCGACAAGCCGCTGATCATGGCCACCCTGGTCAATATCGACGAGCTGGAACAGACCACCACGCTGGGCCGGCTGGTATCGGAACAGCTGTCCACGCGCCTGGCGCAGGGCGGCCTGTCGATGGTGGAAATGAAATTGCGCAGCAATGTCTATCTGAAGCGCAACCAGGGCGAATTGATGCTCACCCGCGAAATCGGCGAAGTGGCCACGGCCCATAATGCGCAAGCGATCGTGGTGGGCTCGTATGCCGAGACCAGCGACATGGTGTTCATCAATGTCAAGGTGATCCAGCCGAATACCAATTTCGTGCTGGCCGGGCAGGACTATGTGCTGGCCAAGGAAGCGGTCGTCCGCTCCATGCTTCAGCGTAATTAAGGTCAACCCGGATTCCGCCTGCGCGGCGGTCCGATATTATTACAGCAGCAACGGCAATACCTCGACCGCGGACGCTTCCACCTTCAGGCCGATCAGCTCATCGGCCCGCGTCTTCCCTATATTGATCGCCGCGATCGGCTTGCCGGCAGCAGCCGCCAGCTTGCAGAACCGGTAGCCCGAAAACACCATCAGCGACGATCCCACCACCAGCAAGGCATCGGCCTGGTCGGCCAGCGCCAGCGCGCGCGCCGTGCGCTCTGCGGGAATATTGTCTCCAAAGAAAATCACATCGGGCTGCAGTGCGCCGCCGCACTGCGCGCAGACCGGCATATGAAACTCCTGGCCGTTCAGTTCCAGCTCGGCGTCGCCGTCGGGCCTTGCCTCCGGCACCACGCCATCGACCGGTCCGGTGTGGACCATGTGCGGATTCTCGCGCGCCAGCCAGGCCTGGATTTCATCGCGCGGATGGACCGTGCGGCAATCGAGGCACACCACGCCGTGGATATTGCCATGCAGTTCGATGACCTTCTGGCTGCCTGCGCGGTAATGCAGGCCATCGACGTTCTGGGTGATGATGGCGTCGATGCGCCCCGCCGCTTCCAGCTCGGCCAGCGCGTGGTGGCCGATGTTGGGGGCCGCCTTCGACATCACCGGCCAGCCGGCCATGCTGCGCGCCCAGTAGCGGCGCTGCACGGCCACGTCGCGGCGGAAGTCAGGCCCCTGGATCGGCGCCCGGCCACGCCGCACGCCGTCCTTGTCGCGATAATCGGGTATGCCGGACGCTGTGGACAGGCCGGCGCCGGTCAGCACCAGCACGCGGCGGTGCTGGTGTAAAAAGGTCTGGAGCTGGTCGATTTGAGCAGGGAGATCGGGATGGAGGTTCATGGCCGTCATGTTAGCACCATGGCGGTCTGACGATGGCCGGCGGCGGGCGCCGGGCCGCCATCTCGGCGATGCATCAGCGGGTCAACTGCGGCGCATGAAGAAGACCGCGTTTCACCCGCTGTGGGTGCAAACTGACAGGTTACTGACGCTCGTCGAGGCACGGGAGACGCGCACCTTGCCGGACTACCTGAATTTTACGACTGGGCGCTGTCGCCCCAAAGCAGACATGCGCCGGACGAACGTTTTCATCATTGCACAGGTTTCTGCCCTTGCTCAGCCAAAACTTCGTAGATGGCTTCGAGCCAGTCGTCCCACAACGCGGGGTCTGCAGGTTTCTCACCCTCGAATATTTCTAGGTTCATACTCCCGAGGAGAATACCTATCTCGTCCGATTTAGAAAGTGCATAGTATTTTTCTAGGAAGCGAAACATTGCTTTGTAAGCGAGAAGCTGATCGAAGTTCTGCATTGCTTTCCTCATTTGTTCTATGACCGCTCCTGGCCGGTTTCGGCGGTTGACGTGCAGCATACCTGGCTTGCCCTTTGCAAAGCTCACATAATCTCAGCAGACCTAAGTCGCCCCGAAGCGGACGGTCGAAACGGCTGTGTAACGCTTTTAAGATCACCTAAAGTGGATTGCTTGACTAACCAATCGCAGATCTTGGATCAATCCAGTCGCGTGTTCTGCTGCCAACGCCAATCCACGCGTAACCAAAGCGTCGGCTACAGCGGCATGGCCAAGAGATGCCGCAGCACGAGCTAGATGCAAGGCTGTTTTCGCAGGAGCACTACCCATGCTGAACCTTCGCAACAGCTCGGCGACTGAATCTTCAGTGATCGCCCTGCGCAGGTTGCCCACCGTCCTAAAGAACTCCTTCTGCTCAACGTCGAGCTGATGGATCATTGCAAGACGCGTTCCGTCATCCAGAGCCCAGTTCCACTCCTTGCCGACGCGCCTTCTCATCACGCACTCGTATTCTTTCAGCGTAGATAAGGAGGCGTCACATTCGGTTGGGATGAATGTTGGTTGTGCGCCGAGATTGACGTAGAACGCGTCACCTGAGCGGCTTCCTTGGATATTGATGACGAAAATATAATCACCTTCTATCCGGCGAAAATTCTGTCCTGAACCTTTGAAGCCGAGCGACCTAATATGCGTGCCCAAGTTTTGAAGTATTTCTTTCAACCTATCTCCAGAGCAGCTTAAACAACACTTCTAATGACCGATCTTGGCCAATGTGGGCCCGTCGCGAAGGACCGCTTGCGGCCGTTATCAGCCGGTCGCGCCAGCTTAGCATGGTGTCGTTGCGAAAAATCATGGTCTGCCTGACACGCCATTGTCGCCCCATTGCGGACCTTCGCGGACGGGGCCCAGCACGCGTTAATCGTTAACGGATAGCTTGATCGACGCGCTATCCGTAAGGTCGGCAATCTGCTGAGCAATATGGCCGGAGGCTCTGATGAGTTCGTCGAACGATATCTTCCCGAGATTATCCCCACCATAGTCGCCTCCAAATACGCCAGGGATTTTGAGGCAGTACTTTTGCCAGGGAGCGAGCGCGCCGAGCCTTTGAAAAGCCTCATCCACCAAAGCTCGCATATACCAATCACTAAGGAACTCCTGATCTTTCGCCACCCGATCAAGTTCTTCTCGACTGCTTGCCAAGACTTCGCAGTAAAGATCCTCTGGACATATACGCCAGTATTGTCCGTGAACGTCTTTGACGATCAGGTTGCCGAAGTCGTTGTCATCTATAAGATCAACTGGCTCGATGCCCACCCATCCCCAGGCGCTTCGAACTTCATCAAGCAACTGCATGCTTCGCGTCCTCGCTCAAGTATTCGTATGTCCGGTTCTAGCCGACAGCGTACCTAAACAGAGAACCGAAAAAGCGCCTCGTCTTTCGGCCATTCACCTTCATAGGTGTACGACTCAAGGCATGTCATATAACCATCTTTAAGCCACAGAATTATCCCTATCCCAGCAGAAAGTTCAGGGTGCTCAGCGTAGCCTTTAGGAAAGTCTTCGATTTTCCAATAGTCCAGATTAAGCTTAGGCGCTGCTGAGTCAACAATAATTTTTGTGTACAGGCCCACACCAGTGTAATCACGTAACGCACATTTAGCTTGAGCCAATTGAGCAAGAAGTATTTCAGACTGATTGGTCCCACTCGAAACTACCCTTATCGCTTCCAATTCATACGGGCTGAGTTGGTCCATTTTCTAGTTCCCTATTACGCAATCTAGCAACAGCCTTTAAGGCGTCCGTCCGCTTGTGGCCGGTAAGTGCCAGCCATCCTTAAGAGTTATTGTAGCGCCCAAGAATGCGTTGTAGGCGAATAAGTCATGGATGGTGTAGTCTCGCTGTTTTCCGGCGTAATTTCCGCTGGCAGCTCTGATTCTACTGACAGCTGTTCCACGAAGTCGAGAACAGCGTCATGCTCAATAGGCCCAAAAATTTCTCGCGGTGATATATCCAGCTCGAGCTGCCAGTCAACAAAGAAATGGCAATTGACGCTTACTTGGCCGAGCATCACCGACAGCAGATGGCTGCCCTCTCGATTAGCGAAAACAGCTTGACTTCCAGGGAACTGTGCGTGGTCACCATCAAAGCTGTATGAAAGCTCATACTTGCTTACTAGTAAATCGAACCGTTCCCAATACTTTGGCCCCATCTGTTGGATGTAGACGTCCCGGAGCGAGCCGTCGTCAGCCCATAAATAAGAGGATGTGTCGAATACAGGTCTCATTGATTTAAATCTCACGTATATGGAAAGGTCCGCTATTGGCCGAACACGGTCAGGCTCGGTCAACCCATGCGTCTTCACAACGAACATAGACAACTATTGAAAGATGGTGCATCGGTTCCGGCTCAGGCGCAACAATAAATTCTTCGTATATGCGTAAAATCTTCCCTAAAAGATATGCTGCATGAATCTCCGTCAGCGCGCAGCTTAGCGCTTCTGCTGCGGATTCTGGCAATGTGCCGTCGGTGTAAACACGGAACTCAATTTCACGCCCTGAAGAATCAAGGCTCATCGAAATACTTCTGACGCGAGGTGTTATGTGAGTCGTCAGCGCCATTTGCGCAATCGCCCGTAATTGAAGTATCTCGATGGTCATAATTTCGCAAATCTCATCATTTGGCGTCCGGCAGCTAATGGCCGTAGGCGGTCTGATGAGGCTTTACTTGTCGTTCCTTAGCCCCAGTTAGAGCTTCTAGGAGTTGGCCTTCGAAGTATTCTGTGTCGTCTCGCTCTGTGCGCTTTAAGCGGGATTCAGCTTCTTCCAGCATTTCAACTACAGCTATCTGTTGATTCAAAAATGTCGCCACCATCAAATCAGACAGCTCACTTAGCGACATCTCCCAATTATCGCGGCAACGCTGCGTAAGCCCGGTCGATTCGTTCCCTTGCCAAGGCCCAACTATGCTACTGACAGATTTAGATTTCATAATTGATCAACTTATCTCGAATGACCGCTCCTGGCCGGAATCGGCCTAGCTACTACTTGGTCCACTCAGAATATTTAACCATAGCCTCTTAAGGTGGGAGCGTAGCATATCAAATCTGCGGTTCACTTCAATCAGAGGACGTCCAGCAGATATAAGAACAATGTCATTGATAGACCCCATTCCACCATAACTGGCCAGTATCTGGCGTGCAGTCTCGTCAGGAGGCACTACGATGTAATTGGCGAGCTTTTCATATGCTTTTCCCCAGTCCGTATCTTAATAGGCCCGCAAGAGCGACGCCATTTCGAGCAGTACAGTTTGAACATTTTCTTGCATAAACTTCTGGACGAAAGTTGAAGGGCTGCTTGTGGCCGGATGGAGTCATGGTCAGAAATTCAACGGGGAACGCTAGGCACATAAAACGCCCATACATTCGCCGAAACCTCGGCTGTAGCGAACATGACCGGGCCTGTATCGGTCGTCATACTGTACACATCGAAGTTATGAGTCTGGCCGGAATATGAAGGGTGCGGTAGTGTGATACGGGAACCCGAAATCCTTTGCCATTGCTTGTCCCAAACGTTCGCATCTTCAATGAGAAATTCAGTTCCCTCACCGATAATCCCCACTGCTTTCCATTCTGGAATATTCATTTTATTCTGACCGTTCATGACCCAAATTAGCCTTCAGATGATTCATAACGTGCCTCAATGCCGCGCCATCTGCAAGCATCGAGTACATCTCCAGCATAAGCCATTATTTCGTTCCAGGCGCAATTCCTATGAAGTCCATCCAGGGAGTGGGGCAACAGTGCTAGTCGCTCCTCGTAATGGGCATCGAACTGTCTCAGCAGTACCAGTTCATTGGCAGAAAACTGGCTCGTAAACTGCGCATCCGCTGGATGGTAAAAGTCATCGAACCATTGATTAACCATTTCGTTCGCTACGTTCACTGGCGCTGTTTCTTGATACTCAAGCTGCTCTCTCCGTGATGCGATAATATTCAAAAGGTTAATGATGTTGACCCGATGCGGCCCCATAAAAGCTCCAAATATTTATTCACTCGCCGCAGGCAGCTATTGGCCGATGACAGTCCGCCGTTCAATTTTTCGAAGGTTTACGCTTCTTCTTACTGAGCTCAGCCTTAATCTTCGTCACAAGCTCGTCTTCCTGGAATTCGTAAATGAGGCTTGAACCGCCGCAGACGCCAATACTATCTTGATCCTTGGCTTTGAAGATAAGATACATTTCCGACACGGACATCGAAACTCCACAATCGCCTCGCCCCAACCCTGTTTTAAGCACAACATCCTTGGCTTCCATTACACCTTTCAGCGACTTTTTGTCTGAAACGTACCTTCAATGTAGGGCCATTTCTCAGGATAGTCTCCTAGAATAAGCTTTGCGTTTAGAGCCGTCGCAACGAAGATCTCGTCAGCATTTTCCACATACTGAGGTAAGGCGCCGAATTGACAGCTGCACGCCGTGGCGTTCGACACCTATAGCACAAGCGTTGCCGCAAAAAAAAAGCAAATACTTCATATCTTCTTTCGTAATTGTAAGTGTCGCCTTCTGGCCGTTCTCGGCCGGTCGCGCGAGCATAGCATGTTGCTGCTGAGAAAGCATCTCTATCTGCCCCGACACGCCGTTGTTGCCGCAAAGGGTCCCTGTATCGTAACGGGTCGGAATATTGTTCAATCAAGTTGCAACCCATAATGCTTGATTGTCGCTTCGTTGGGAAACAAAAATTCTCGGTACGCGGACCAAGATGCATCATCCTTTAAATTCGTGTACGTCTTACATTCTGGGCATCGTTGACTATAGACATTTTTAACAACCTCCGCGATTCCCTCTACGTTGGACACATAAATGTAGTTCAGCTGTTCAAAGTCATGTGTAAAAGTGCCTGCATGGATGCTGGGAGTTTTCGCTGCGATGGCGGCAACCACGGCGCTCGATATCTGATTGAGCCGGTCTAAATCTCCAGCCTCCGGCAAACCCTTTCTTTGAGTAGATGTGTACGTTACGCCGGTGACTATGAGGTGCGAGAATCCTTCAACGGGCGCGGTTTTCCGCAGACTCATGTCAAGGCGAATGGAACCCGGCCCCGCGTCGTATGCAGCGAGATAACTCCACCACTCGGCGCTTGCATTTGGCTGCGCGCTTGCGACGACATTGGTGAGAAGCAACGATATTCCAATCAGTATTCTTTTCATTTCTTATTAATGCTTGCTTTGGTAGATTGACGGTCGAATTAATACTCGTAAACGCTGGCACTGCTCACCATCCATCGATTCCGTACTTTGATCAGCAGTACCGTTCCCCCCATCCCTTCTGGACGATAGGATATGTCGGCTTTAGCGCCTTCAACAGTTCGGTCTATCTTGAAGTTCACGGCGTCGGCTCCCGCTACGACGACTACCACTGGCCTGTTATAGAGCATCAGGCCTGGCTGGGTATCCGAGTAAGGTGCGGCGATGGTAATCTTGACCGGAAGGCGTCCAGGCATCCCTGGATGCAGATACTGCGCGACCGTCACGTGGGTCAGTACGGCACCGACGATTTGATGGATGTCTGTCGTCGTGAGCGGCGTCGAGGGAGGTGGCGGCAAACTTGAGACACCTGTCGAGGCCGCTAGCAACAAAGCTACTATTTTCATCGCGCCTCGCTCATGGATTATTCCGGCCGCCTGGATGGCCCGCTTTCACAAATTGTCAGCTTTTTAGAATCATTTCAAAGGCGACCGCTGGTCGAGCACCTGCATGACTGCCGCGACGATGGCGGCCGCATCGCCCTGCTCCACCGCCACCAGCGGCAGCGTGCCGAACGGCTTGCGCGCAGTGCGCACCTGGGTGGCGCTTACCTCCAGGCTGTCGAGTTCGGAAGCGCGGGCGCGCCAGTACATCGGCTTGCGCAATTGCGCCACCTGGGCCGCTGCCAGTGCCGGGCCGACCTCATCGTTGTAGGCTGCCGTCGGGTAACCGCAGCCGGCGCCCGTACTGCCCTGCTCGGCCGCCGCCAGGCATCCCAGCGCTGCTTGTAACTGAACTTCGCGTCCGGCCGGCAACGCATCTTCGTGCAGCGCATCGACCAGCACCAGCCCGGTGACGGCGCCACGCGAGCGCCAGGCGTACTGCTGCGCCACCAACGCGCCGAAGCCGGCGCCAACGAGTACCAGCGGCGCCTCGATCCTGGCATTCTTGAGCAGGAAACCGAGGTCGCGGCTGGCATTGCCGACCGAGGCGGCGCGAATGATGGGATCGCTCGCGCCCATGCCGGCACGGTCGTACACGCAAGCGCGGGTGCGGGCCGCTACCTGCGGCATTACCGTCGACCAGTCCCAGCCGGCGCGGCCGGCATCCGCTTCAAACAGCACGGTGGGCGAACCCTTGCCCAGGCAATACATATTAAGCTTGCGCCCACCGACATCGATGCGCACCTGGGCGCCGGCAAAGGCAGCCTGACCGGCCGGCGGCACGGCGTGGGCCGGCGCGGCGGCGAGCAGGACGGAAGTGGCCACGACGGCCGGCAGCAGGATTTTTCTCATGTTGTCATCTTAATAGTTATTTCTGCCCGGAACAAGGACGGTGCTACCATCGGCCCGTAAAAATAATTTCCTGATTTGTTGAACCGTTTGTAGGCGGCAAGGTATCAACGGTAACAAGGAGGATCGCTGATGCAGCATCAACTGGGCCTGTCGACGGGCTCTTACAGTGACAACGACGAGAAGTGCTTGCTGGCCAGGGTGGCGGGCGGGGACCGTGCTGCGTTTGAAAAGTTATATAAAATTTATTTTTCGCGCCTGTCGCGGTTCGTGGGACGCATGACGCGCAGCAGCCCGCTGATCGAAGAAGTGATCAACGACACCATGCTGGTGGTGTGGCAAAAAGCTGCCACCTTCGATGGCACGTGCAAGCCCTCGACCTGGGTGTTTGCGATCGCCTACCGCAAGACCCTGAAAGGCCTGCGCGCCAGCGATGAACCGCTGGAGTCCGACGCCACGCTGTACGAAGATGACAGCGGCCTGCAGCCCGAGCAGCATATGCACCGCCAGCAGTTGCAGCAAACCGTGGCGGACGCGCTCGACGCGCTGCCGGCGGCGCAGCGCGCGGTCATGGTGCTGACGTATTATCACGAACTGGCCTACAGCGACATCGCCGACATCGTCGCCTGTCCGGTCAACACGGTCAAAACGCGCATGTTCAACGCGCGGCAGAAACTGAAGGAAGTGTTGTGGAACGAAAGAGAGAACAACCGATGAACGCGGGCGTCTTCAACATCGATGGATCGGGTCCGGAGCACCAGGCGGTGCAAGAACTGTTGCCCTGGTATGCGGCAGACAAGCTGTCGTCCGACGAAAGCGGTCGCGTGGCGCGCCACCTGCAACACTGCATCGCCTGCCGGCGAGATCTGGCGCGCGAACGCGCGCTGCTGGCCGCCGCCAATGACGACGAGGTCCTGCCACCGGGACTGGACATGGATGCCGCGCTGGCGCGCCTGATGCCGCAACTGGGCGCGCAGGATCAGTCTGGTGACGCCAGCGATACCGACACCAGGTCACCTGCACCGCCAGCCGCCAGCCCGGCCGTCGTGCCGCTGCGTGCCGCGCTGCCGTGGTGGCGCCGCGCCGCCGCCAACGAGCCGTCGTGGCTGCGCTGGGCGGCCGCAGCCCAGTGCGTGGTGATCGTCGGCATGGCCGCGCTGCTGGCGCGTCCCGACGCGGCGGACACCGCCAGCCTGTCCGCGTATCACGCTTTGGGCAATGGCGCCGCGCCATCCGGCGGCAACCTGGTCGTGATATTCGAGCCGGCGACCACCGAGCGCGAATTGCGCCGCATCCTGCAACGCCATGGCGCGCGCGTGGTGGATGGCCCGACCGTCACCGATGCCTACCTGCTGCGGGTAGCCGACACAGAGCGCCAGCGCGCGCTCGAGTCGCTGCGCCACGATCCGGCAGTGCGCCTGGCCGAAGCGCTGGACGAAAACGGTACGCCATGACTGCTCGCCGGTTCTTCGGCCCGGCCGCGCCGGCAGCGGTCTCCCGGCCGCCAACGACAAGTGTGCGCCGGCCACGCCTCCTGGCAGCGCTGGCGTTGGCCGTCCGGCGAGCGACAACCAGCGCCCGTTGGCCGCGCAGCCTGGCAGCGCTGGCAGCAGCCACGCTGTTGCTGACCGCGACAGCCATGTCGGCGCCGGCGCACGCCTGGCATACCAGCACCCAGGACAGCGCCATCGGCGCGCCGGGCGGCGACGATGAGAGCGCGATCCCCGCCGGCAGCACCGACCAGGCCGAAGCCGATAGTGCCGGCGATCCGAACCAGCGCCAGCTGCTGGTCATGCTGCGCCTGCCCGCCACCCACTATCGCCCCGACGCCACCTACGGCGGGCGCTACATGGACGACAACGGCAACGGCGCGCGCCGCCGCCGCGCCGAAGCGCTGGCGCGCCAGCACGGTCTGACGGTGGTCGAAGGCTGGGCCATGGCGCTGCTCGGCATCGACTGCTACGTGATGCAGTACGGCGACCATGCCGATCCGCACCTGCTGATCGAACAGCTGAGCCGCGATCCGCAGGTGGAGTGGGCGCAAAGCGTGGCCCGCTTCGACGGCATGGCGCAGGTACCCGATGCGGCCGCCGCCGATGCCGCCGACGCCCTGTACCAGGTACAGCCAGCCGCCCGCTATTGGCACGTGGCCGACCTGCACCGCCATGCCACCGGCCGCGAAGTGCGGGTGGCCGTGGTCGATAGCGGCATCGATGGCGAACACCCCGACCTCGCAGGCCAGCTCGCGGTCAACACCAATTTTGTCGATGCCGGTCCGCCGCCGCCAGAGCTGCACGGCACGGCGGTTGCCGGCATCATTGCCGCGCGCAGCGGCCACGGCGGCATTGTGGGCGTGGCGCCGCGCGCCAAGTTGATGGGGCTGCGTGCCTGCTGGCAGACCAATCTCCAGCGCACCCGCTGCAACAGTTTTACGCTATCCAAGGCGCTCAACTACGCCATTCTCAACAACGCCAAAATCATCAACCTGAGCCTGTCCGGCCCGCCCGACAAGTTGCTCGACCGTTTGCTCGACGTGGCGCTCGAACGCGGCATCAGCGTGGTGGGGGCGATCGATCCGCAAGACAGGGGACCGGCGTTTCCCGCCAGCCATCGCGGCGTGATGGCGGTCGCAGCGCAGCCGCGCCCCGGCGTGGCGCCGGCCATGGTTGCCGTCACCAGGAGCGGCGCGGAGTCCGGCCTGCTGGCGCCCGGCAACGACATCCCGACCACCTCGCCCGGCGCGCGCTGGTCGTTCGTCAATGGCAGCTCGTACGCGGCGGCGCACGTTTCCGGCATGCTGGCCCTGCTCGAAGAGTTGCGGCCCGACGCCTCGCCCACACAATTGCGCACCATGTTGCAACCTGCCGACATGGTCAAGACTGCTAATATCGACGCATGCGCCACCATTTCACGCCTGATCCGTCAATGCAGTTGCACCTGCCCTGTTCCCGCCATCCCGCGCGCACCCGTGCCGTGACCTGGCGCACACTGGCACTGTTACCTTTTATTGCGGTGCTGGCGCCGTGCGCTTCGGCCCAGCTCGACATCACCGGCAGCGTTGCCGTGCAATCGGAATACCGTTACCGCGGCCAGAATCCCGGCCAGGGCGACGCCGTGCCGCAGGCCACCGTCAACATCGATACCGACCGGGGCTGGTACGGCGGCGCCTTTGCCAGCGCCATGACCATCGGCGATCTCGACGGCTACAAGCTGCAAGGCTACGCCGGTTACGCGCAGCGCCTGCGCGGGGGCGGCAGCTGGGAACTCGGCTGCAGCCGCATCACCTACACCCAGGCGCACGACAACGACTTCAGCGAATGCTACGGCGGCCTTAGTTTCGAGCGCGGCAGCACCCGGCTCTACTACTCGCCCAAGTACCTCGGCTACGACGCGCGCGTGCTGTACGGCGAGATCAACGCCTTTTACCCGGTCCACCCGCGCTTCAACCTGGTGGGCCATATCGGCCTGCTGCGCAACCTCAGCGGTGGCTACTTCCCCGGCATTCCTGCCTCCTCGCGCTACGACGTCCGGATCGGCATCGGCATCCCGTTCGGCCGCTACACGCTGCAGGTGGCCCGCGAACACGTGCAGGACGACGGCCGCCGCTACACCATGTACCCGGTGCATCCGCCACGGCAGTGGAGCCTGGGCTTGAGTTATGCGTTCTAGGAGCGGCCATGGCCGGCGCTGACCCGCATCCGCATACGCCGGACGGACGCTACTTCGTGGTCAAGGGCAGGCTGTGGAGGCTGAGCAATCCCGACCTGGCACCGGAACGCCGCGAAGCGCTGGTCAAGCAGTTGATGGCGGCGCGGCGCGAAGTCGGCGCCGCGCGCAAGACTGGCGACAAGCAGCGCGAACGCGCAGCGCGTGCGGCGGTGGATGAAGCCAAGCATGGACTTGGAGAACGGGGCCCCGTGTGGTGGACCGACGGTACGCCGGATTTGAACCGGCACATGGTCAAGAATACTCCCTATGCGCACTGGTACGCGGAACTTCCGCCCCCGTGAGCACGGCAACAATAACAGCACTTTAAAAAATTATTTACCTCGCGCTACATCCTTGCGCAACCGCTTTTCCTGCCGCGGGAATTATTGGAAATTTTCAGTACCAGTGTGTCGCTCATGACATTCACTTCCACAATTTGAACAACAAGCCCGCAAGATCACCGAGCAACCAGATCCCTTCCATCTTCTCGACCAGGTTGAGTGGCGGCCGTTCACGCCGTATTTCCGTGCCGTCTGCCAGGCGGCCCAGGTTCACCGGCTGGGCGACCTGGGCCAGGTCCAGCAAGCGGGGCAACTTCCCGGCTTCGAGCCACAGGCCGCGGCATTCGGGACAGACGTCCATCGAGACACCCTTGAAGCGCAGCGTTTTCATCATCTTGCCGTCGCGGGGACAGGGCCGTACGTGCGCTGGCTGGTCCGGTTGCTTGTGCAGTTCCAGCGCCGCGTGGGCGCGCACTGCGGGCAGCACATTGCCCGCAACCGCCACGCCCAGGCATTGCGGGCAGCGATGCACTTCGTAGCCGCTGGAGGCGCTGGCCGCCAGCGGCGTATCGTCTGCCGGACAAAGCATGGCCACGCTCCTTACCCCAGGCGCGCCGCCAGGTCGTCCACCGCGGCGCGCCATTCGGCGTAATGCTCGCTCTCTTCCCACAACTGGCGCAGCTCCGACTGTCCGGACACGATGCGCGCCAGCGCCTGCTGCGCCTTGGCGGCGAGGTCGGTGCGCGGCTTGACCGCACCCTTCGCTTTTTCCTTGCGCGCATCCACCCATTCGTCGATCGCCGAGCTATCCTCGGTACGTGCGCCGCCCTTGCCTTGCAGCCGCGCCAGCACTTCGATCGCCGCCAGCGCTTCGGCTGCCAGCGGCGCTTCGAGTTCGCCGCCGGCGTCGGCGCCTGCCAACGCCGTATCGAGCGTGTTCTCGATGGCGTCCATATTGGTCGTCTCGTGCAGGTCTTCGGCCCAGTCCTGGGCGAAGTCATTGCCGAAAGCGTCTACCGCCCATGTACCCATGTCCTGCTCCTGCTAAATTATGGCCGCACCGGTTTGACCAGCGGCACGTCTTTTTGTGATTTGACGACCTGCATCGCGGTAGCGATCAAGCCACTGATGTCGCCCAGGTTGGCCGGCACGATGATGGAATTGTTGGTCTTGGCCAGCTTGCCGAACGCCTCCACGTACTGCTCGGCCACTTTCAGATTGACCGCGTCTTCGCCGCCCGGATCGCGGATCGCCGAACCCACCTGGCGCAGCGCATTGGCGTTGGCCTCGGCCAGCGCGACGATGGCTGCCGCCTCGCCCTCGGCGCGGTTGATGGCGGCCTGCTTGTCGCCTTCGGAGCGGGCGATCTGCGCTTCGCGTTCGCCGTTGGCGATGTTGATCTGCTCCTGCTTGCGCCCTTCCGAGGCGGCGATCAGCGCGCGCTTTTCGCGTTCGGCGGTGATCTGCGCCTGCATGGCGTGCAAGATTTCCGCCGGCGGCGTCAGGTCCTTGATCTCGTAGCGCAGCACTTTGACGCCCCAGTTGGCGGCCGATTCGTCGATGGCGTTGACGATGGTGGTGTTGATATGGTCACGTTCCTCGAAGGTCTTATCGAGCTCCATGCGGCCGATCACCGAGCGCAGCGTGGTTTGCGCCAGTTGCGTGATGGCGGCGATATAGTTGGACGAACCGTACGAGGCGCGCATGGCGTCGGTGACCTGGAAGTACAGGATGCCGTCCACCTGCAACTGCGTGTTGTCCTTGGTGATGCAGACCTGCGGCGGCACGTCGAGCGGAATCTCCTTCAACACGTGCTTGTAGGCGATGCGATCGACAAACGGAATCACGATATTGAGGCCGGGGCCCAGCGTCGCGTGGTATTTGCCGAGCCGCTCCACCACCCACGCATGCTGCTGCGGCACCACGTTGATGGTCTTGAACACAAACACCAACGCCAGCACAAACAGCACCAGGGTCACATTGCCGAAACTGATATCCATCCAGGTCTCCTTCGTTTGAAATTGATTAAGCCGCGACAATCAGGCGGCTGCCGCGCACTTCGCGGATGATGTACTGTCCCGGCGCCGGGACCGCAGCACCCGTCGCAGTGCGGTCGAGCTCCACGTCCCACTGCGCACCGCGATACATCACGCGCGCCACGCCGTCCTGCCAGGCCGGCACGGTAACGGTCTGGCCGATGTCCAGGTTCACATTGGGATCGCGCTCGGCTTCCACCCGGGTGCCCATCCTGCCGTAGCGGCTGCGGCGCAAGCCGATGGTCGCGGCCACGCCGACGATGGCGGCCACCATGGTCTGGATCGGCAGCGCCAGCCCGATGGCGGCTGCGAGCGCGCCGAACACCAGGCCGATGGCGATCATCAGCAGGTAGAACGTGCCGATGAACAGTTCAACGGTTACCGCAACGCCGGCGGCGATCAACCAGAAACTCCAGTCAGCCATGATGTCTCCTCCTCTCGTGAGCTATTTTCAAATACAAAGACCCCCGGAGCCCAATATGGGCCACGAGGGTCTTGGATGCAAGAACGTTTTTTGTGGAGTAAAAGGCTACTAAATTCATTAACTCCAGTCTAAACGATTTTTGTCTTGCGTCAACTTTTTATTTGGGTTGCAGGCTTGCCAGTTTCTGCCACGTATCGATCACCGAGTCCGGGTTCAGCGACATCGATTCGATGCCCTGCTCCATCAGCCACACCGCGAAGTCCGGGTGGTCGGAAGGACCCTGGCCGCAAATGCCGATGTACTTGCCTTTTTCGCGGCAGGCCTTGATGGCCAGCGACAGCAAGGCTTTGACGGCCGGATCGCGTTCGTCGAAGTCGGCAGCGAGCAGCGCCATGCCGGAATCGCGGTCCAGGCCCAGGGTCAGCTGGGTCAGGTCGTTGGAACCGATCGAGAAGCCGTCGAAGAACTCGAGGAACTGGTCGGCCAAAATCGCGTTCGATGGCACTTCGCACATCATGATCAGGCGCAGGTCGTTTTCGCCGCGTACCAGGCCGTTCTTGGCCAGCAGGTTCACGACTTTTTCAGCCTGGCCCAGGGTGCGCACGAACGGCACCATGATCTCGACGTTGGTCAGGCCCATGTCGTTGCGCACGCGCTTCATGGCCAGGCATTCCATCTCAAAGGCGCCCGCGAAGTCTTCGGCCAGGTAGCGCGCAGCGCCACGGAAGCCCAGCATCGGGTTTTCTTCGTCCGGTTCGTAACGCGAACCGCCGATCAGCTTCTTGTACTCGTTGGACTTGAAGTCCGACATGCGTACGATAACTTTTTTCGGCCAGAACGCGGCAGCGATGGTGGCGATGCCTTCGGCCAGCTTGTCCACGTAGAAGGCTTTCGGCGACGCGTGGCCGCGGGCGACCGACTCCACTGCCTTTTTCAGGTCGGCGTCGATGTTCGGGTATTCCAGGATCGCTTTCGGGTGCACACCAATATTGTTATTGATGATGAACTCGAGGCGGGCCAGGCCCACGCCGGCATTGGGCACCGACTGGAAGTCGAACGCCAGTTGCGGGTTGCCGACGTTGAGCATGATCTTGGTCGGCAGTTTCGGCAGTTCGCCGCGCTGCACTTCCGAGATCTCGGTTTCCAGCAGACCGTCGTAGATCTTGCCTTCGTCGCCTTCGGCGCACGACACGGTCACGAACGTGCCGTCCTTGAGCACTTCGGTCGCATCACCGCAACCGACGACTGCCGGCACGCCCAGTTCACGGGCGATGATCGCCGCGTGACAGGTACGGCCGCCACGGTTGGTGACGATGGCCGAGGCGCGTTTCATGACCGGTTCCCAGTTCGGGTCGGTCATGTCGGCAACCAGCACGTCGCCGGGCTGCACGCGTTCCATTTCCGACGGGTCGGTAATCACGCGCACCGGGCCGGCGCCGATTTTCTGGCCGATGGCGCGGCCGGACGTCAGCACGGTGCCGGTCGATTTCAGCTTGAAGCGCTGCTGCACGTCAGTGGTTTTTTGCTGCGATTTGACGGTTTCAGGACGTGCCTGCAGGATGTACAGTTTGCCGTCGCGGCCATCCTTGCCCCACTCGATGTCCATCGGACGGCCGTAGTGGTTTTCGATGATGACGGCGTACTTGGCCAGCTCCACCACTTCGGTGTCGCCCAGCGAGTAGCGGTTGCGCAGTTCCACTGGCACGTCCACGGTTTTCACCGAGCGGCCGGCCTTGGCTTCGTTGGTGAACTCCATCTTGATCAGCTTGGAGCCGATGTTGCGGCGGATGACAGGCGATTTGCCTTTTTCCAGCATTGGCTTGTGGACGTAGAATTCGTCCGGGTTGACGGCGCCCTGCACCACGGTCTCGCCCAGGCCATAGCTCGAGGTAACGAACACCACGTCCTTGAAGCCCGATTCGGTATCGATGGTAAACATCACACCGGCGGCGCCCAGGTCGGAACGGACCATGCGCTGCACGCCGGCCGACAACGCCACTTCGGCGTGGGTAAAGCCTTTATGCACGCGGTACGAAATGGCGCGGTCGTTGTACAGCGACGCGAACACGTGCTTCATCGCTTCGAGCACGTTGTCGATGCCGACCACGTTCAGGAACGACTCCTGTTGACCGGCGAACGAGGCGTCCGGCAAGTCTTCGGCGGTGGCCGACGAACGCACGGCAAACGACATTTCAGTGGTGGAGTCGGCAACCAGGCGCTCGTAGAAGGCCGTGATTTCGGCCTGCAGGCGTGGTTGGAACGGGGTTTCGACGATCCAGCCGCGAATCTCGGCGCCCGCTTGCGCCAGGGCGCGCACGTCGTCGATGTTCAGATCGGCCAGGCGATCGGCAATGCGCTCGGCCAGCGGCTTGCCGCCGTCGATGCTGTGGTTGAGGAAGTCGCGGAATGCCTGCGCCGTGGTGGCAAAGCCACCAGGCACACGCACGCCGGCGCCAGCCAGCTGGCTGATCATTTCGCCCAGGGACGCGTTTTTGCCGCCGACCGATTCCACATCGGTCATGCGTAAATTTTCGAACGATGCGACGTAAACCGCTTCCCCTGCCTGCTCCTTCAATGTTGCGTTAGACATAAAAAACACCTTTTTGATGATAGAAATCTTTCAGCCGGGTGCAGACGTCCGCATTTTGCTTGTTCTTGTTATTCTGGTCGTCGTGCACCACAATCATGCTATTGGCAACCATTCTACAGCCTGTAACGACAATTGACGATTCCTGAACACCACCGGCAGAAAAATACATGACACAAGAACAACGAACCTCCTTTCCCACCGCGTCACGCACGGTGTTCTTCGTCTCTGACGGCACCGGCATCACGGCTGAAACCTTCGGTCACTCGGTGCTGACCCAGTTCGAACTGCGCTTTCGCCAGATCCGCCTGCCGTTCATCGATACGCTCGACAAGGCGCACGACGCCGCGCGCAAGATCAACGAGGCGTTCGTGACCGACGGTCAGCGCCCGATCATTTTTTCCACGCTGGTGCAGACCGAACTGTCGGACGTGATCCGCCGCTGCAAGGGCATGTACATGGACCTGTTCCAGACCTTCGTGGCGCCGCTGGAACAGGAATTGAACGTCAAATCGACCCACACCATCGGCCGGTCGCACAATATCGTCGATAGCGAGGAGTATAAAAACCGCATCGAGGCGATCAACTTCTCGCTGGCCCACGACGACGGCCAGTCGCACAAGAACCTGTCCTCGGCCGACATCATCCTGGTCGGCGTGTCGCGCTCGGGCAAGACGCCCACCAGCTTGTACCTGGCGATGCAGTACGGGATCAAGGCGGCCAACTACCCGCTGATCCCCGACGACTTCGAGCGCGGCCGCCTGCCGTCGTCGCTGTACGAGTTCAAGTCGAAGATTTTCGGGCTGACGATCACGCCCGAGCGTTTATCGGAGATCCGCAACGAGCGCCGCGCGGGCAGCAAGTATGCGTCGATCGAGAATTGCCGGTACGAGGTGAACGAGGCCGAAACCATGATGAAGCGCGAGGGGATACGCTGGCTCTCGTCCACCACCAAGTCGATCGAGGAGATTTCGACCACCATCCTGCAAGAAATCAAACCCGACCGCCGGGAATACTAGGACCGCCGGAGAAGCCGCCATGGCGGCGTTGCTGCTCCTTGCCGCATAGTCGTACTGTTCCTGCTGTCTTGGTCGCGGCGCCTTGCTCCGGCGGCTTGCTGCGTTAGACGCGTGGCGGGTCGGTATCGCGCGCGTACACGCGGTGCCGCGCCAGCACCGCCACGAACCGCGCCAGCGCATCGGCCAGGTCGCAGCTGTCGGCCACGATTACGCCGGGATCCGGCTGGCCGTCTGGCAGCTTGTCCGGGACGTGCGCCGCCCGCAGCAGCACGGCGCCGCTGCCCACGGCCAGCATCGGCTTCAGGTGCCGGAACTGCAGCTTCAAAAATTCCAGCGCGCGCGCATCGCGCGACAGCGCGCACTCTCCCTCGGGATAATCGGGCACGATCACCGCATCGAACAGCGCCGACGGTCCCGCCTCGATACTGATTTCCACGTCCAGCGGCGCGTCGTCGCTGGCGGCGATTTTACCGATTTGGTCGCCCACCAGGCGCGGCGCCGCGCCCAGGTCCAGCAATGCCGCATACAGCTTGCGCGTTTGAGGACCATCGACGCCCGGCGCCACCAGCAGCGCTACCCGGCGCGTGGCCACGCCCACGTTGCCGGGGCGGTGGAACAGCGACAGCGGCGCCGATGGCGGATACTGGTATGGCGGGCGGCTGGTGGCCGGCGGCAGCGGGTCCGGCACGTCCATCCCCAGGCTGGCGGCCACGCGCGCGGCCAGCCCATTATCGACATTGACCAGCGCCGCCAACACCCGCTTGCGCACGGCCGGCGTCTGCACCCGCGTCAGCTCGAACCGGAACGCCTGCACGATGTGGTCCTGCTCGACGGGTGTCTGGCTGATCCAGAACAGGCGCGCCTGCGAATAATGGTCGGCGAACAGTTCCGGCTTGCCGCGCACCTCGTTGCCGTGCGACGCTTCCGGCACGCTGACAAAACCGCGCACGCCGGCCTGGAACGGGCAGCCGCCGGCCAGAGAATTCGGTTCGTAATTGACTCGGCCCCGGTTGATCTGCTGGCGGTGCATGCCGTCGCGCTGGTTGTTGTGAATGGGCGCCACCGGGCTGTTGATCGGGATTTCGTGGAAGTTGGCGCCACCGAGGCGCGAGATCTGGGTATCGACATACGAGTGCAAGCGGCCTTGCAGCAGTGGATCGTTGGTGAAGTCGATGCCGGGCACCACGTGGGCGGCGCAAAACGCCACCTGCTCGGTCTCGGCAAAGAAATTGTCGGGGTTGCGATTGAGGACCAGCTTGCCCACGGCGCGCAGCGGCACCAGCGCTTCCGGCACCAGCTTGGTGGGATCGAGAATGTCGAACGGGAAGCGCGCGGCCTGCGCCTCACTGAATACTTGCAGGCCCAGTTCCCATTGCGGGAACTGGCCGCTGTCGATGGCTTCCCACAAATCGCGCCGGTGGTAATCGGGATCGGCCGCCGCCAGGCGCACTGCCTCGTCCCACACCAGCGCATGGGTGCCGGCCATGGGCGACCAGTGGAACTTGCAGAAAACCGACGTCCCATGCGCATTGATCAGCCGGAACGTGTGCACGCCGAAGCCCTGCATCATGCGGTAGCTGCGCGGGATTGCCCGGTCCGACGTGTGCCACAGCAGCATATGAACGATTTCGGGACTGAGCGAGGCGAAATCCCAGAACGTGTCGTGCGCGCTCGATGCCTGCGGCATGCCGTGGTGCGGCTCGGGCTTCACCGAGTGGATCAGGTCCGGGAATTTCATCGCATCCTGGATGAAGAACACCGGGATGTTGTTGCCTACCAGGTCCCAGTTGCCATCTTCCGTATAAAACTTGACGGCGAAGCCGCGCACGTCGCGCACCGTGTCGGCCGAACCGCGCTCGCCGGCCACAGTGGAAAACCGCACGAATACCGGTGTGCGTTTGCCCGTCGCGCCGAACAGTGCGGCGCGGGTAATGGCGCTCTGGTCGCCGTAGCTCTCGAAATAGCCGTGGGCGGCCGAGCCGCGCGCGTGCACCACGCGCTCCGGTATGCGCTCATGGTCGAAGTGCGTGATTTTTTCGCGCAGAATAAAATCTTCCATCAGGGTGGGACCGCGCAGGCCGGCCTTGAGGCTGTTCTGGTTGTCGGCCACGCGCACCGCCTGGTTGGTGGTCAGCATGCGGCCGGTGTCGTCCACCCGCACCCGGTCGAGCGGGCCGTCGAGCGGATTGTCGCCCAGGTCCGGCTGGCCGGCGCCCACCTTGGGCGAGGCCACGGTCTCGGTGCTGGTGCTGGCCGTGGCCAGCGGCGACGTGGGCGTCTCCGTATCGCCCTCGTGCGGCACGTTGGCGGCATCGCCGTATTCGAGCGCCTTGGTGGGGTTGTAGGGCATGTCGGCGGCCAATTGGGCGTCGCTGACGACCTTCTCGATCAACTGGCTGGCGATGGGGTTGGGCGGGCCGAGGCGCGACGGGCGTGGCGCCTTCGAGGGACCGCCCACGGTGCTCAGGATGGAACCGGCGCCGTCCACGTCGCCGCCATTGCTTTTGCGTTTGGCCATGTCTCGACTCCTGTTCAATACCCGCGCCGAACGGCGGGCTGAAGTCGAGTTTGAGAGTCTTGGGATGACGCCGCTTGATGTCGCTCAAGCGCGGGGAGAACAGGAATGCCGCAGAAAAACGCCTAAAAAAAGTGGCGCCAGTCTAATAGCCAGTCGGGGAACTCCTCGACCGGCATCGGCTTGGCGATGTAATAGCCCTGGGCGTACGTGCAGCCCAGCCCCTGCAAAAAATCCCAATCCTGCTTGGTCTCGACCCCCACTGCCACCGAGCGCCGCTCCAGGCTGCGCGACAGGCCCAGGCAAGAGCGCAGCACGGTGGCAATCGCCGGCTTGCGGAACGCGCCATCGACGAAACTGCGGTCGATTTTCAGTTCCGAGAACGGCACCCGCGCCAGCAGTTGCAGGTTGATCAGGCCCGTGCCGTAATCGTCGATGGCGAGGCCAAACCCTTTCATGCGCAGCCGCAGCAGCCGTTCCAGGAAGTGCGGCGTGGTGGTGAGCACCGCCTTTTCCGTCATCTCGAACGTCAGGTAGTCGGGCATGATGCGGTGGCGTTCCAGGCACGCGTCGATCTGCTCCATGAACTGCGGGTGCGCCAGCGTGCTGGGATCGACGTTGACCGAGAACGAAATCGGAATGCCGTCGTCGTGCAGGCGGCGGCAGGCCTGCACCGATTTTTCGATCAGCGCCCAGTCGAGGAAGTCGATGCGGTGGTTTTCCACCAGCGCCGGCATGAACGACGCGGGACCGAGCAGTCCGTAACGCGGATGGCGCCAGCGCGCGAACATCTCCAGGCCTTTTACCCGGCCGGTTTCCAGCTCGATCTTGGGCTGGAAGTGCGGCGCGAATTCGTTGTTATTGAGCCCATTGCCCACCTCCGCAAACGACAGCGTGGGCACGCGCTCGCGCCGAGGTTCGGGCGGCTTCAGGTGGGCGGCAATCACCGCTTCCAGCCGTCCGGCAATCAGCGGCTTGGTCATCACGCCCAGCACGTCGAGGCCGAAGGCGTCGGCCATCGATTCGATCGAGAACAGCACGGAATTGGTTTGCGAGCCGAAGATGATCAGTCCCGCGCGGCTTTGCAGGTCGCCCATGCGGCGGATGACTTCCAGCGCGTCGATGCCGGGAATCTGCAAGTCGAGAATGATGATGTTGACGGCCGGCTGGTAGCGCAGGCCTAGGCAGCGCAGCGCGGTGTCGCCGTCTGGCGCCTCGGTAATCTGGCGCGCCCCCGTGCGTTGCAGGATATCGACCAGCACGCGGCGCTGCGCGTCGTCTCCTTCTGCGACCAGAAAGTGCAACTGCCCGATATCCATAACCGCTCCGGTGGAAACTGCCTAGCCCTGATTCTGCCTGAGTTGTTCGAAAAAGCATACTGCTGCGCAAGCCGCAACGTTGAGCGACTCTACCTGGCCCGCATGGGGAATCACTACCTGGTGGGAAGCGAGTGCCAATAAATCGTGCGCCACGCCCTGCCCTTCGTGGCCGAACAGCCACGCCACCGGCTGGCGCAGGTTCACATCATACAGGCGCTGGGTGGCATAGCCGCTGGTGGCCAGCGACACCACCTGGGAGTTCGATACCAGCGCCGGCAAATCGACATTCTCGAAGATATCAAGCACGAAGTGAGCACCCATGGCCGCGCGCAGCACCTTGGGCGACCAGCAGAACGCGGTGCCGGCGCTGCAATACACTTGCGTGATGCCAGCCGCTGCCGCGCTGCGCAGGATGGAGCCGACGTTGCCCGGATCCTGCACGCCGTCGAGCAGCACTGCCGACACCTGCAACGGTCCGGTGACCGCGCGATCCGGCGTGGGGATCAAAAACATCACGCCCACGCCGTGTTCGACCTGGCTGATCGCATTGTAGAGCGCATCGGGCAGGGCCAGCACGTGCGCGTGCTGCGCTTCCAGGGCGCCGACGATGTCCATCACTTCCGGGTTGTGCAGCGCGGTTTCGCTGACCACGCACTGCTCGGGCGCGCCGCGCAATTGCAGGTACGACTGGCACAGGTGCACGCCGTCGAGCAGCGTGCGGCCCGACTTGCGGCGCGCCTGGGCGCTGCCGGCCAGTTTGACCAGGTCCTTGTATTGGGCGTTGTCGCGCGAGGTGATCGTCTTCATGCGCTCACCTCGATTTTCATCACGGTTTGCACGCTCTGCGCGACCTGGCCGGTTTGCACGGTGTGGGCGGTATGCAGTTCCAGCACGGCGCGCACAGGTGCGAACGAACGGCGGTGCACCGGCGAGGCGCCATGCTCGCGCAAGCGCGCCAGGTGCAGCGCGGTGCCGTAGCCCTTGTGCTGGTCAAAGCAGTAATGCGGGTACTGCGCGTGCAGTTCGACCAGCGCGGCGTCGCGCGCAGTCTTGGCCAGGATCGATGCGGCCGAAATGGCATCGACCTTGTCGTCGCCGCCGATGACGGCGATCGACTGGATCTGCATCACCGGGCAGCGGTTGCCGTCGATCAGGGCGAGCGTGGGCACGGTGGACAGCGCTTCCACCGCGCGGCGCATGGCCAGCATCGATGCCTGCAAAATATTCAGCTGGTCGATCTCGTCTTCCGACGCCTGGGCGATGGCCCAGGCCAGCGCCTGCGACTTGATGACCGGGGCCAGCAAGTCACGCTTGGCTTCCGTGAGCTTTTTCGAGTCGCGCAAGCCGAGGATCGGGCGATTGGGATCGAGGATGACGGCAGCGGCAAACACCGGTCCGGCCAGCGGGCCACGGCCGGCTTCATCCACCCCGCAAATGATTTCGTCGGGGGAGTTGGGGAGGTCGTCGAACAGGCCGGGGGTTGGGTTTTTCACGTTAAAGTCGATCCATATCTTGTTTCATGCGCTCTATGGATCCCCGCCTTCGAGGGGATGACGGAACTTCGGCCGCTGGCCTGACAGCCGTCATCCTCGCGCACGCGGGGATCCATGGAACCTCCGGTCAGTGGTAAATCACCCTCGACCAATTACCTTCAACACCGCCGCCGCACTTTCAACCGCGCTGTTGCGCAGCAGGCTGTGATGCATGTCGGTGAAGCGCTGGGCCAGGCGCAGCCGGTGCGGCGCGTCGGACAGTTGCTGCCACATGGCGTCGGCCAGCGCCTGCGGGTTGGCGGCGTCCTGCAGCATCTCGGGCACCAAAAATTCGCGCGCCAGGATGTTGGGCAGGCCCACCCACGGCTGGTAGCCGAAGTGGCGCAAGATCTGCCATTCCAGCGCCATCATTTTATAGGCGATCACCATCGGCTTCTTGAACAGCGCCACTTCCAGCGATGCGGTGCCCGAGGCGACCAGCACCGCGTCGCCGGCGGCAATCGCCGTGTGCGACTGGCCGTCGAGCAGGTCGATTTCCACGTCCTGCAGGCCCGCCTGCGCCACCAGTTCCAGGAAATACTGGCGCTGGCGCTCGCCCGCCATCGGCGCCACGAAGCGCAGCGAGCGGTCGCGCTGCTTGAGCAGCTTGGCCGCCTGCACAAAGGCCACGGTATTGTATTTAAGCTCGGACATGCGGCTGCCGGGCATGATGGTGACCACGTTGGCGTCCTGCGGCAAACCGAGTTTGGCGCGTGCGCCCGCCTCGTCCGGCACCATCGGGATCACTTCCGCCAGCGGATGGCCGACGTAGCTGACCGGCACGCCCGCCTGGCGATAAATCTCTTCCTCGAACGGGAACACCACCAGCATGTGCGAGACCGCGCGCACGATCTTCTTGATGCGGCCACCACGCCAGGCCCAGATCTGCGGCCCGATGTAGTGGATGGTGGGGATGCCCGCCGCCTTGAGCTGCTCTTCCAGCCCCAGGTTGAAGCCCGGGTAGTCGGCGCCGATGAAGGCAGCCGGCCGGTCGGCCAGCAATTGGTCGCGCAGCTGGTTCTGGATGCCCTTGATTTCGCGGTAGCGCGGAATCACGGCCAGCAGTCCGCGCACGGTCAGCTTGTCCATCGGCACGTGCGATTCGAACCCCTGGGCGATCATGTGCTTGCCGCCGATGCCGTGCAGCCGCGCACCGGGCAAGTGCGGCTTGAGGCCGGAAAGCAAACGGGCGGCCAACAGGTCGCCCGATGGTTCCCCGGCGACCATCGCCAGCGACAGCTTGTCAGCGGACGATGCCACGCGACGCCGTATCGAGGAATTCGCGCATGGCGCGGATATGGACCGCCGCACCGGGCGCGGCTTCTTCTTCGGCGCGCAACGCGGCCTTGGCTTCTTCCAGCGTGAGGCCCGAGCGGTACAGCAGCTTGTAGGCGGTGCGGATACCGTTGATCTCTTCGCGCGTAAAACCACGGCGCTTGAGGCCTTCGATATTGACGCCATGCGCCTGCGCCGGGTTACCGTTCAACAGCACGAACGGCGGCACGTCCTGCGTCAGGCTGGTGCTCATGCCCACGAACGCATGGGCGCCGATCTTGCAGAACTGGTGGACGTTGGCGAAACCGCTCATGATCACCCAGTCGCCGATTTCCACGTGGCCGGCGATCTGCGCGTTGTTCGAGAAGATGGTGTTGCTGCCCACCTGGCAGTCGTGCGCCAGGTGCACATAGGCCGAGATCCAGTTGTCGTTGCCGAGCGACGTGACGCCCTTGTCCTGCACCGTGCCGGTGTTGAACGTGCAGAACTCGCGGATCGTGTTGCGGTCGCCGATGGTCAAGCGGGTCGGTTCGCCGGCCCATTTTTTATCCTGCGGCGCAGCGCCGATCGACGAGAACTGGAACAGTTTGTTGTCGCGGCCAATGGTGGTATGGCCTTCGATCACCACGTGCGGGCCGACCACGGTGCCGGCGCCGATTTGCACGTGCGGTCCGATGACCGTGTACGGGCCGACGTCGACGCTGCTATCGAGCTGCGCTTTCGAATCGATGACTGCGGTAGCGTGGATGGTGCCCATGATTACTGCCCCGCAGGCTGGCTGGCGTCCGCAACGCTGCGGATGGTGCACATCAGTTCCGCTTCCACCGCTACCTGGCCATCGACGGTGCCCACGGCCTTGTATTTCCAGATGCCGCGCGCATTGCGCAGGATTTCGACGTCCATTTTCAGCTGGTCGCCAGGACCGACCGGGCGCTTGAAGCGCGCGCCGTCGATACCGACGAAGTACACCACCGAGCTTTCGTCAGGCTTGATGCCCATGGTCTTGAAAGACAGCAGCGCAGCGGTTTGCGCCATCGCTTCGATCATCAGCACGCCCGGCATCACCGGCTTGTGCGGGAAGTGGCCGTTGAAGAATTCTTCGTTGACGGTGACGTTCTTGATCGCGGTGATCGACTTGCCCTCTTCGTACGCGAGCACGCGGTCCACCAGCAGCAGCGGGTAGCGGTGCGGCAGGTAGGACTTGATTTCGCAGATGTCCATGGTCTTGGAGGTGTGGGGCTGAGTAGTGGTCATGATTCTTCGTTTTCTTTATTGGTCTTGATAATTTTTTCGAGCGCTCGGATTTTCTCGCGCAGGCCCGGCAGGTTGCGCACGATGGCGGCCGACTTTTCCCACTCGGCGTTTTTCGCCAGCGGATAAAAGCCCGTGTACTGGCCCGGTTCCAGGATCGAGCGCGACACCATGGAGGCAGAGCCCACGTGCACGCGATCGACGATGGTCAGGTGGCCCAGCACCATCGACGCCCCGCCGAAGGTGCAGTACTTGCCGATCTTGGCGCTGCCGGCCACGCCGGTGCACCCGGCCATGGCCGTGTGGGCGCCGATGTGGCAGTTGTGGCCGATCTGGATCTGGTTGTCCAGCTTGACGCCGTCTTCGATAATGGTGTCGGCCAGCGCACCGCGGTCGATGGTGGTGTTGGCGCCGATGTCCACATCGTCGCCGATCACCACGCGCCCGGTTTGCGGAATCTTGATGTACACGCCGCCCTCGTTGGCGAAGCCGAAACCGTCGGTGCCGATCACGGCGCCCGAGTGGATGATGCCGCGCGCGCCGATGATGCAGTGGGCATGGAACGTGACATTGGCAAAGAAGTGCGTGCCCTCGCCCACTTCCGCTTCGCGACCGATGTAGCACCCGGCGTCGATCACCGCGTGTTCGCCGATCACGGCACCCGATTCGATCACCACGCGCGCGCCGATATGGGCGCTGGCGGCGACGTGGGCATCGTCGGCCACCACGGCGCTGGCATGGATGCCGGGCGCCGGCACGAAGGCCGTCAGCGATTCGAAATACTGCGCCGCGCGGGCGAAATACACGTAGGGGTTGGCGACGACGATGCGCGCACCGGTGTAGCCGGCGGCGATGAACTCGTCATCTTTTTCGGCGACGATCAACGCCGCCGCGTGGCTGTCGCGCGCCTGGGCGCGCAGTTTGCTATTGCTGAGAAAGCTGATGTGCGAAACGCCGGCATCGGCCAATGGGGCGATCCCGGTCACTTCCAGGTTCGCGTCTCCCATCAACCGGCCACCGAAGCGTTCGACCAATGTGCCTAGTCGAGTGCCCATCGGGTATCCTTTGATTATTTATCTTTGTCCAGCGCAGCGAGGACCTTGTCCGTGATGTCGATACGCTTGCTGGCCCACACCGCATCCTGCAGCACGATATCGAAACCTTCGGTATCGGCCATCTGGCGGATGATCTTGGTGGCGCGGTCGGAAATGGCCTGGCGCTCTTCGTTGGTGCGCTGGCTCAGGTCTTCGCGGAACTCGCGCTGGCGGCGCTGGAATTCCTTGTCGAGGTCGAACACGTCGCGCTGGCGGCGTACCCGTTCCGCTTCGGCCAGGGCCGGTGCGTCTTTTTCCAGCTTGGCGGAAGCCGCTTTCAGGCGGCCTTCCATCTCCTGCATGGCTTTTTCGCGCGACTTGAACTCTTCCTGCAGCTTTTCGCTGGCCAGCTTGGCCAGCTTGGACTCGTTGTAGATGCGCTCCGGGCTGAGCCAGGCGATGCGCGACAGCGAGGTCTGCGCCTGCGCCGGCGCCATGGCGCACCAGCCCAACGCTGCCAGGGCAAGCGTAGCGGCAAGCGAGGCGCCGTAGGTCTTGGTCATCTTGGCGGATGCAGTATTCAACTTGATTCTCCGATTAAATATAGATAGCCGAGTCGGGAGCACAGGTCAGAAACCAGTACCCATCTGGAACTGGAAGCGTTCCAGGCGGTCGCCCGGCTTGGCATTAAGAGGCTTAGCATAACTCAACTTGAGCGGGCCCACCGGCGAAATCCAGCTGATACCCAGACCGGCCGAGTAGCGCAGCTGCGAGTAGCGCATCTTCTCGCCTTCCTGGTAGACCTGGCCCGCATCGAGGAAGCCGAACCAGCGCAGGCTGCGATCCTGGCCGGAGCCCGGGAATGGCAGTTGCAGCTCGGCGTTACCGATCAGGCGCGAGGCGCCGCCCAGGGCATCGCCGTAGCGCGCATCGACCGCGCCCAGCGACGAGCTTTCGTAGCCGCGCACCGAACCGATACCGCCGCCGTAGAAGTTCTTGAACACCGGGTACGGCGTGTCGCCGAGGCCGCGGCCGTAATCGATCTCGCCCTTGAGCGCGAGCACGGAGCGCCAGATCAGCGGCTTGTAGTACTGCTGCTCGTAGATGGCGCGGTAGTATTTCTGTTTGCCGATCACGTCCAGCTCGAGGTTCAGGCGCTGGTAGCGGCCGGCCGATGGTGTCAGGCCGGAGTCGCGGCTGTCGCGCGACCATGCCAGCGTGAGCGGCACGGCGTTGGTCTCGGCCTTGCCGATACCGCTGGCGTTGCCGGTGACGTCGGACACGTATTGCAGGAACCGGGTTGGCGACGTCGAATCGGTTTCGATCGACGAGCGCTCGAGGCCGATACCGAGGAACACGGTGTCGGTTTCCGAGAACGGCACGCCGTAGCTGATGCGGCCGCCCTTCTGCTTGATGGTGTAGCTGCCGATGTTCAGGGCCGGCGGGCGCTGGGTACGCAGGTATACCTCGTACGAACGCGAAATGCCGTCGTCGGTGTAGTACGGGTCGAACTGCGAGAACGAAATCGTGCGGCTGTACTTGGACGTGTTCAGTTCCATGCCCACGGTGGTACCGGAACCGGCAAAGTTGGCCTGCTGAATCGCCGCCTGGAACGTGAATTTCTCCGACTGCGAGAACGCACCGCCGATGGTGAAGTTACCGGTCGGTTTTTCCACCACGGTGAGGTTGACGTCCACCTGGTCGGACGTGCCCTGCGCTTCCGGGGTGTCGATGGTGACATCCTTGAAGTAGCCGAGGCGGTCGACGCGGTCGCGCGAGAGCTTGATCTTGTTGGCGTCGTACCAGGACGATTCGAACTGGCGGAACTCGCGGCGGATCACTTCGTCGCGCGACGTGGTGTTGCCGGCGATGTTCATGTGGCGCACGTAGGCGCGCTTGCCCGGATCGATCATGAAGGTAAAACTCACTTCACGCTTTTCCTGGTTGATGTCCGGGTTGGCGTTGACGTTGGCGAAGGCGTAGCCGAAGGTGCCCAGGCGGTCGGAAATGAGCTTGTTGGTGGCGGTGAGCAGTTCGCCCGAATACACGGCGCCCTTGCGCAGCAGTACCAGCGAACGCAGCTCGTCCTCGCGGCCGAAGGTCTCGCCCTCGAACTTGATGTCGGCGACGTTGTACTTTTCGCCTTCGGTGATGTTGATGGTGATGTAGATGTCTTTTTTATCGGGCGTGATCGAGACCTGGGTGGAATCGATGTTCATCTCGATGTAGCCGCGATTGAGGTAGAACGATTTGAGCGACTCGATATCGCCGGTCAGCTTGGTCTTGGAATACTGGTCGGCCTTGGTATACCAGCTGAACCAGCCGCCGGTATTGAGCGCCAGCTGCTCGCGCAGTTCCTTGTCCGAGAACACCTTGTTGCCGATGATGTTGATCTGCTTGATCTTGGCGATTTCGCCCTCGTCCACCGCGAACGTGATATTGACGCGATTACGCTCGAGCGGCGTGACCGTGGTGACCAGCTTGACGCCGTACAGGCCGCGCGACAGGTACTGGCGCTTGAGTTCCTGCTCGGCGCGGTCCACCGACGCCTTGTCGAAGATTTTCGCTTCGCCCACGCCGATGTCTTTCAGCGCCTTGACCAGCACGTCCTTTTCGAATTCCTTGGTACCGGTAAATTCCACCTTGGAGATGGCCGGGCGTTCCTCGACCAGCACCACCAGTACCTGGCCGTCCGCTTCCAGGCGCACGTCCTTGAAGAAACCGGTGGCATACAGCGCCTTGATGGCGGTAATACTTTTATCATCGTTGAAGGTCTCGCCCACGCGCACCGGCAGGTAGCTGAAGACCGTACCGGCTTCCGTCCGCTGGATGCCTTCGACGCGGATGTCCTTGATCACGAAGGGTTCGATCGCCATGGCGTTGCCGGCACACAGTACCAGGACGGCGGTGCCAATCAGACTGCGGCGCATGGAAGATGGAGTAATACGGTCAGAATATAATTTCATCGGGGTTATTCAATGTCTCATTCAACGAACTACTATGTAACTATGTAACTGTGAGTGCGAACCGGGTAACTCATCTTATTACATGAGTCTGGTGATGTCGTTAAATACCGCCAGCACCATCAGGGTCATCAATAAACCGATACCGATGCGTTGGGCGAATTCCGCTACGCGCTCGGACACGGGACGCCCGGTTAAAACTTCCAGCGAATAATACAGCAAATGCCCCCCGTCTAGAACGGGAATCGGTAGCAAATTCATTACGCCCAGACTGATACTGATGAACGCAATGAAGCTTAAATAACTGGCCACGCCCATGCGTGCGGTCTGGCCGGCATAGTCGGCAATTGTAATCGGACCGGTGACATTCTTGAGTGACGCTTCGCCGGTCACCATCTTGGCTATCATCTTGAGCGTCATGGTGCAGGTATCCCATACCCGCTCGACCGCCTTGCCCAATGCGCTCAGCGGGCCCGAGGGCACGTTGATCATATCCGGGCGCAACGCGACGTAAGCGCTGATCTTACCGACTGTTACAGCTTGCTTACCTGATTTTTCCCCGTCCGCGCCTTTCAACGCTTCGGCCTGCGGCGTGACTGCCAGCGTGCGCGGCTGGCCCGCCCGGATGACCTCGACCTGCACCGTCTTGTCGGGCGCGGCGCGGATCAGTTCGATGAAGGCAATGCCGTCCTGCACCGCCACGCCATCGACGCTTTTCAGCAGATCGCCCACTTGCAGGCCGCCGCGCTCGGCAGCGCCACCCGGCAGCACCTGCTGCACCACCGGCGACGGCAGCGCCACGCCGATGCCGAGGTTGCCGACGATGTCGCCTTCCAGGTCGAGCGCGGTCATGGTGGCGGCCGGCAAGATGGCGTTGACACGGCCGTAGCCGGAACGCTCGACCGTGAGGCTGGCTTCCTTCTTGTCCACGGCTGCCTGCATCAGGTTCCAGCGCAGCTCGGACCATGCCGCCACCGGTTCGCCGTTGACGGCGGTAATGCGGTCGCCGGTGCGCAGGCCGGCCAGGGCGGCGGGCGTGCGGTCGGCATCCTGGCCGGCGGCGGCGCGCACGCTGATCTTGCTGGTCGGCTCTTCCACGCCATGCATGTACAGGCCGGCAAACAGCGCGATGGCAACCAGGAAATTGGCCAGCGGACCGGCAGCCACGATGGCGATGCGCTTCCAGACGCTCTGGCGGGTGAACTCGCGCGCCAGGTCCTCTTTCGCAATGCTGGCCAGGTCGCCCTCGCGGGCGTCGAGCATCTTGACGTAGCCGCCCAGCGGCAAGGCGGACACGGCCCACTCGGTCTGGTCGCGGCCGAAGCGGCGCGACCACACGACTTTACCCATGCCCACCGAAAAGCGCAGCACCTTGACACCGCACCAGCGCGCCACCAGGTAGTGGCCCAGTTCGTGGATCGTGATCAGCGAGCCGAGGCAGACGGCAAACGCCAGGATGGTGGTGAGAAAATTCATCGCACGAGCTGGCCGATGCAGCGTTCGGCGGCGGCCCGGGCGGCGGCGTCCTGCGCCATGACCGCCTCGATGCTGTCGGCGGCGCCGTGCGGCAATTGCTCCACCACTTGCGCGATCACGCGGTCGATCTGGCGGAAGCCGATCTGGCGGTCGAGGAAGGCTTGCACCGCCACCTCGTTGGCAGCGTTGAGCAAGGCCGGTGCGGTGCCGCCGGCGCGCAAGGCGTCGAACGCCAGCGCCAGGCACGGGAAGCGCGCATAGTCGGGACGGTGGAATTGCAGGGTGGCGATCTCGGTGATGTCGAGCTGGGCCACGCCGGACGCGATCCGCTCCGGGTACGCCAGCGCATGCGCGATCGGCGTGCGCATGTCCGGGTTGCCCAGCTGGGCCAGCACCGATCCATCGACATACGACACCATCGAGTGGATCACCGACTGCGGGTGGATCACCACTTCGATGCGGTCGGCCGGGGCGCCGAACAGCCAGTGCGCCTCGATCACTTCCAGGCCCTTGTTCATCATGGTGGCCGAATCGACCGAAATCTTGCGGCCCATCGACCAGTTCGGGTGCTTGCAGGCCTGCTCGGGCGTCACGTCTTCCAGTGTCGCTACGTCACGCGCGAGGAACGGTCCGCCAGAGGCAGTCAGCAGGATCTTGGCCACGCCGGCACTGGCGTCGCGCACGGCCGGCATACGGCCACCGAATTGCGGCATGGCCTGAAAAATGGCGTTGTGCTCACTGTCGATCGGTAGCAGGATGGCGCCGGACTCGGCCACCGCATCCATGAACAGCTGGCCGGACATGACCAGCGCTTCCTTGTTGGCCAGCAGAATTTTCTTGCCGGCGCGGGCGGCAGCCAGCGTGGGCGCCAGGCCGGCGGCGCCGACAATCGCGGCCATCACGCTATCGACTTCCGGCGCGGACGAGATCGCGCACAGCGCGGCTTCGCCGTATTCGACTTCGGTACTGACGTTGGCGGCACGCAGCAGCGCGGCGAGGCGCCCTGCTGCCTCGGCGGTGCCGACGACCGCGCGTTGCGGCCGGTGGGCGATACACTGCGCCGCCAGTTCATCGACGCGGCTGTGCGCGGACAAGGCATAAACAGAATAGCGCTCGGGGTGACGGGCGAGCACGTCCAGCGTGGACACGCCGATCGAACCGGTGGCGCCAAGGATGGTGATGCGTTGCATAGGAATTTCTTTCAGAGCCAGGTCGAGAGCAGCGCTGCGATCGGCAGCACGGGAATCAATGCGTCGACGCGGTCGAGCACGCCGCCATGGCCGGGCAGCAGGTTGCTGCTGTCCTTGATGGCCGCACGGCGCTTGAGTTGGGATTCGAACAGGTCGCCAATCACGGACGCGGCCACGATCACGAGCAGCGCCAGCACGGTCATGCCCCAGCCGAAGCGCGCCTGCAGGCGCACGGCAAAGGTGTCTTGCAGCCACGGCACGCCGGCGGCGGCCAGGATCGAGATGGTGGCGATGACCAGCACGGCAATGCCGCCGCCGATCGCGCCTTCCCACGACTTACCTGGCGAAATGGTGGGCGCCAGCTTGCGCTTGCCGAATGCTTTGCCGGAGAAGTAGGCGCCGATATCGGCAATCCACACCAGCACCAGCACCGACAGCAGGTACACGGGCGAGCGCAGGTATAAACCGACGATGGCAAAGAAGCAGACGAACACGGCAAAACCGAAGGTCAGCGCCATCGACCAGTTGGCGGCGGTGCCCAGCTGCGGCAGGCCCAGGCCCAGCGACGGTGCGTAGCGGATCAGCCACAGCAGCGAGGCAATCGCGTACAGTGCGGTGGCGGAACCCGGTTGCGCCTTGTACATCAAGCCCACGAACAGCAGCGCCCCGACGATGCCGGCAATCCTGGCCGGGCCGTCTTTCAGGCCGAACATGCGCGCACCTTCCCACACGGCAGCGCCGAGGAACAGCGTGACGATCACGGCAAAGGCCGGGAAATACTGGAAGAACAGGACTGGCAGCAACACCGCCAGCAAGACCAGAGCGGTAATAATCCGTGTTTTCAGCATCAGTTTTTCTTTTCTGCCAGTTGCGCGCCGGTGCGGCCGAAACGGCGTTCGCGGTGCTGGTAGGAGGCGATCGCCTCGTCGAGGCGCTCGATCGAAAAATCAGGCCAGTAGGTGTCGGTGAAGAACAGCTCGGTGTACGCGAGCTGCCACAGCAGGAAATTTGAAATGCGCTGCTCGCCGCCGGTGCGGATGAACAGGTCCGGCTCGGGCGCGTACGCCATGGCCAGGTGCGGCGCCAGTTGTTCCTCGGAGAAGTCGGTGGCGCCGGGATGGGCCGCGACCATCTTGCCGACAGCCTGCATGATGTCCCAGCGCCCGCCGTAATTGGCGCAGATGGTGACGGTCAGGCTGGTGTTGTTGGCAGTCTTGCGCTCGGCGTTGGCGATCATGGTGCGCAGCTTCTCGTCGAAGCGGGACAGATCACCGACCACGCGCAGGCGGATGTTATTGGCGTGCATCTTGGACACTTCGCGCTCGAGCGCGGTCATGAACAAGCGCATCAGGAGGGACACTTCCTCTTCCGGGCGGCGCCAGTTCTCGGAACTGAAGGCAAACAGGGTCAGGTATTCAATGCCGCGGTTGATGCAGGCCTCGACGACGGTGCGTACCGCTTCGACGCCCTTGACGTGACCGGCTACGCGCGGCAAAAAGCGCTTGGTGGCCCAGCGGCCGTTACCGTCCATGATCATGGCGACATGGCGCGGCACCTGTGGCGCGTCCGGAACCTCGGTAGTCGAACTCGTATATTTCATGAAAGCTTTGCTGCCAAAGGATAAAGTATTGCAGGTGGAACGGAAAAAGACAAGACGCCAGCACCAACTTGCCACGCGCGCGCATGACAAGCCGGTTGCTGGCGCCTCGGCCTGAGGGCTTAAACCGTCAGAACTTCTTTTTCCTTCTCCGCCACCATCTTGTCGATGTCGGCGATGAACTTGTCGGTCAGTTTCTGGACTTCATCGACGGCACGACGCTCGTCGTCTTCCGAGATGGTTTTGTCCTTGACCAGCTTTTTCAGCGATTCGTTACCGTCGCGGCGGATATTGCGTACGGCAATTTTCGCGTCTTCGGCTTCGCTCTTGCACAGCTTGACCATTTCCTTGCGGCGTTCTTCGGTCAGGGCCGGGGTCGGCACGCGGATGATGTCGCCCTGCGCCGACGGGTTCAGGCCCAGGTCGGCATCGCGGATGGCTTTTTCAATCGTCGATGCCATGCGCTTTTCGAACGGCTGCACGCCGATGGTGCGGGCATCGATCAGGTTGATGCCAGCGACCTGCGACAGCGCGGTCGGCGAACCGTAGTACTCGACCATGACATGGTCGAGAATGCCGGTGTGGGCGCGGCCGGTGCGGACCTTGGCCAGATCGGCGCGCAGGGTTTCCAGCGATTTGGTCATGCGCTCTTGCGCATTCTTTTTAACGTCAGCTACGGACATTGCTGCTCTCCTGTATACGGATGATGTAAATCTTAAACGTGAACCAGTGTACCCTCATCCTCGCCCATGATCACGCGCATCAGCGCGCCGGGCTTGGTGATCGAGAACACCTTGATCGGCAGCTTCTGGTCGCGGCACAGCGCAAAGGCGGTGGCGTCCATCACTTGCAGATTGCTGGCAATCGCTTCGTCAAAGCTGATCTTGTGGTACAGCGTGGCGTTCGGGTCTTTCTTCGGATCGGCAGTGTACACGCCATCGACCTTGGTTGCCTTGAGCACGATTTCAGCGCTCATTTCCGCACCGCGCAGTGCTGCGGCAGTGTCGGTGGTGAAGAACGGGTTACCGGTGCCGGCGGCGAACACGACCACTTTACCTTCTTCCAGGTATTGCAGCGCTTTCGGGCGCACATACGGCTCGACCACTTGCTCGATGCCGATCGCCGACATCACGCGGGCGGTGATGCCGACGTGGCGCATGGCGTCAGCCAGGGCCAGGGCGTTCATGACGGTGGCCAGCATGCCCATGTAGTCGGCAGTGGCGCGGTCCATGCCCTGGGCGCCAGGCGCAACGCCACGGAAGATGTTGCCGCCGCCAATGACGATCGCCAGTTCCACGCCCAGTTTCGCGACCTCGGCCACGTCAGCCACCATCCGCTCGATGGTGCTGCGGTTGATGCCGTACGGGTCGTCGCCCATCAGCGCTTCGCCGGACAGTTTGAGGAGGACACGCTTGTAGGCTGGTTTGGACATGAGACGGGGCTCCTAAATATGGTGGGTTGAAGGGCTGCCGGCGCCTATCATACCTTGAGACGGCGGCGGCAGCGCGACTGTTACATTAGTTGCAATATTACGTGATCAGGCTAAAAAAACGGGCCTCGCGGCCCGTTTTCTAGTCTTGCCCGGAGATTAACCCTGGCTGGCGGCCATTTGAGCGGCCACTTCTGCTGCGAAGTCGTCAACCTTCTTCTCGATGCCCTCGCCCACCACGTACATGGTGAACGATTTGACCGTGGTTGCTTTTTCTTTCAGCATCTGCTCGATCGATTGCTTGTCGTTTTTCACGAAAGCCTGGTTCAGCAGCGATACTTCTTTCAGGTACTTCTGTACCGAGCCTTCCAGGCGCTTGGCGACGATGTCGGCAGGCTGCACTGGCTTGCCGGCAGCAACTGCTGCGGCTGCATCTTCGTCGGCTTTCAGTTTTGCAACCGAACGCTCTTTTTCGATCAGCTCAGCTGGAACGTTGTCCGACGACAGCGCCACTGGCTTCATCGCGGCGATGTGCATGGCAACGTCTTTGCCGACTTGTTCGTCGGCGCCGTCGAACTCGACGATCACGCCGATGCGTGCGCCGTGCAGGTACGAAGCCAGCTTGGCGGTGGTTTCAAAACGCTGGAAGCGGCGGATCGACATGTTTTCGCCGATTTTACCGATCAGGGCAGCGCGCACTTCGTCCAGGGTCTGGCCGTTGCCAGCTGGCAGGGCCAGCAGGGCAGCAACGTCGGCCGGGTTGTGTTCGGCAACCAGCTTGGCAGCGTTGGCAGCCAGGGCCAGGAAGTCGTCGTTTTTCGCAACGAAGTCGGTTTCCGAGTTCACTTCGACCAGGGCGCCTACGCCGCCGTCGATGAAGCTCGCCACCACGCCTTCGGCGGTCACGCGCGACGATGCTTTCGAGGCCTTGCCGCCCAGCTTGACGCGCAGGATCTCTTCGGCACGACCCATGTCGCCTTCGGCTTCGGTCAGTGCTTTTTTGCATTCCATCATTGGCGCGTCGGTTTTCGCGCGCAGTTCGCCTACCATTGCTGCAGTAATCGCTGCCATGTGTTTTCTCCTGTTGTTCGGTATTCGGGGGGATGGGGAACCAGTCTGGCTCTAACCCATTGATGTTAAAAAAAAGGGGGAGCTGGTGGCCACCCCTTTTTTCCTTAGCAGACCGTTAGGCCGACTAATTAAGCTTGCTCGACTTCGACGAATTCGTCGCCGGCGGCAGCTTTTACCATTTCAACGACTTCGTTACCGGCAGCAGCACGGCCTTCCAGGATGGCATCGGCTACACCGCGTGCGTACAGGGTGATTGCTTTCGACGAGTCATCGTTACCTGGAATGACGAACTTCACGCCTTCTGGCGAGTGGTTGGTATCGACCACGCCGATCACTGGAATGCCCAGTTTTGCGGCTTCGGTGATGGCGCCTTTATGGTAGCCGACGTCAACGACGAAGATTGCGTCAGGAACGCCGCCCATGTCCTTGATGCCACCGATTGCTTTTTGCAGCTTGACGATTTCGCGTTGGAACATCAGCGCTTCTTTTTTCGACAGCTTCTCAACCGAACCGTCTTCAACCTGGGCTTCCATGTCTTTCAGACGCTTGATCGAGGTTTTGATGGTTTTGAAGTTGGTCAGCATGCCGCCGAGCCAGCGCTGGTCAACGAAAGGAACGCCTGCGCGTGCAGCTTCAGCAGCGATGATGTCGCGTGCTTGACGCTTGGTGCCGACCATCAGGATGGTGCCACGGCTTGCAGCTACTTGCTTAACATGCTTCATCGCTTCTTGATACATACCCATCGTCTTTTCCAAGTTGATGATATGGATCTTGTTGCGGTGACCGAAGATGAACGGCGCCATCTTTGGGTTCCAGAAACGGGTTTGGTGACCGAAGTGGACACCGGCTTCCAGCATTTCGCGCATAGTTACGGACATTTTTTAACTCCAGGGTTGGGTCTGGAATCCGACCAGTGACCCGGTTGTTACGCCAGGCACCCTTGTCGATCGGATTCGAGTTTATTAACAAAAATAGTGATTTTTACTGCATTACCCGAATGAGAATTCAGGCAACCCGGGATTTTACACCAAATGCCGCCCGACTGGCAAGCGCAGCCATTGCAGAGGACCCGGACCGGGCCAACTTGGTGCGGACGGCACGCCGCCTCGGCCAAGCTGGTGCGTACCGTGCGCAGCGGCAACATTATTGCACCAAATTGTTGCATGGCACACATGGACATAGCGGTCGTTTATAATCCTCGCATTAAGCTCTTACATTGCAGATTGCGATTCTTTATTATGTCCATTTCCATTAAAACCGCCGAAGATATCGAAGGCATGCGCATCGCCGGCCGCCTCGGCTCCGAAGTGCTCGACTACATCACCCCGTTCGTCAAGGCTGGCGTCACCACCGGCGAACTCGATCGCCTGTGCCACGAGTACATGACCAATGTCCAGGGCACCATTCCCGCACCGCTCAACTACAGCCCACCGGGCTACACGCCCTACCCCAAGGCCATCTGCACGTCCGTCAATGACGTGATTTGCCACGGCATCCCGGGCGACAAGGTGCTCAAGAGCGGCGACTCGGTCAACCTCGACATCACCGTCATCAAGGACGGCTACCACGGCGACAACAGCCGCATGTTCCTGATCGGCGAGCCGTCGATCATGACCAAGCGCTTATCGGAGATCACCTACGAATGCATGTGGCTCGGCATCGCGCAAGTAAAACCGGGCGCGCACCTGGGCGACATCGGCCACGCCATCCAGCAGCACGCGGAAAAAGCCGGCTACAGCGTGGTGCGCGAGTTCTGCGGCCACGGCATCGGCAAGGTGTTCCACGAAGAGCCGCAGGTGCTCCACTACGGCAAACCGGGCACGCTCGAAGAGCTGCAACCCGGCATGATCTTCACCATCGAGCCGATGATCAACGCTGGCAAGCGCGAGATCCGCGAAATGGGCGACGGCTGGACCATCAAGACCAAGGACCGCAGCCTGTCGGCGCAATGGGAACACATGATCCTGGTGACCGAGACCGGTTACGAAGTACTGACCCTGTCCGCTGGCAGCCCGCCGCCGCCAGCCTTCATCACCAACGCCGCCAAGTAATCCACTCCATGGACAAGGAAATCCGCGAACAACTGAAACGCCAGCTGAAGGCCGAACGCCAGGTCATCATCGGCACCTTCCGTACCGACGGCATGCCGGAGAAGCTGCTGCGCAGCCTGCGCCAGAGCGTCGATGCGGTGCTGACGGCCGCCTGGCACCATGCGCACCTGCCCGCCAACACGGCGCTCGTCGGCGTAGGCGGTTATGGCCGTGGCGAGTTGTTCCCGTATTCCGATGTCGACCTCTTGATCCTGCTGGAAGTGGCGCCGGACGCCGAAACCACCGAAAAGCTGGAAGGTCTGGTGCAGCTGCTGTGGGACCTGGGCCTGGAAATCGGCAGCAGCATCCGCACCGTCGATGAATGCCTGACCGAGTCGAAGGCCGACATCACCGTGCAAACCAGCCTGCTAGAAGCGCGCCTGATCTGCGGCGACGAACCGCTGTTCGAGCAACTGCAGGCGCGCTACGACGAGGCCATGGACCCGCAGGCCTTCTTCCAGGCCAAGCTGCTGGAAATGCGCCAGCGCCATGCCAAGTACGAAGACACGGCCTTCAGCCTGGAGCCGAACTGCAAGGAAAGCCCGGGCGGCCTGCGCGATTTGCAGGTGATCCTGTGGCTGGTGAAAGCGGCCGGCCTGGCCAACTCGTGGCGCACGCTGGCCACCAGCGGCCTGATTACCCAGGCCGAAGCCAAGGGGCTGATGGAAAAGGAGCGCGCCTTCAAGGACATCCGCGTGCGCCTGCACCTGCACGCGGGCCGCCGCGAAGACCGCCTGGTGTTCGACGTGCAGACGGCGATTGCCGAATCGCTGGGCCTGGAGAATACCGGTTCGGGCGTGGAGATGCGCCGCGCCAGTGAATACCTGATGCAGCGCTACTACTGGGCCGCCAAGGCGGTCACGCAGCTCAATACCATCCTGCTGCAGAACATCGAGGAGCGGCTGTTCCCGCGCGAAGAGCACGCAGTGCAGATCAACGCCCGCTTCAACGACGTCAATGGCCTGATCGACATGCGCGACGACGACACGTTCACGCAAACGCCGTCGGCCATCCTCGAAATTTTCCTGCTCATGACCGAGCGCCCGTCGCTCAAGGGCATGACCTCGCGCACCATGCGCGCGCTGTGGAACGAGCGCTTCCTGATCGACGCCGCCTTCCGCGCCGATCCGGCCAACCGCGCGCTGTTCCTGCGCATCCTGCAGGCGCCCAAGGGCATCATCCACGCGCTGCGGCGCATGAACGACCTGTCGATCCTGGGCCGCTACCTGCCCAACTTCCGCAAGATCGTCGGCCAGATGCAGCACGACCTGTTCCACGTGTATACCGTGGACCAGCACATCCTGATGGTGGTGCGTAACATGCGCCGCTTCTCGATGGCCGAACATGCGCACGAATACCCGTTCTGCAGCCAGCTGATGGCCAACTTCGGCCAGCCCTGGCTGCTATACCTGGGCGCGCTGTTCCACGACATCGCCAAGGGCCGCGGCGGCGACCATTCCACGCTCGGGCGCGTCGATGCCGAGCAGTTCTGCCGCGACCATGGCATGAGCGACGCCGACACCGAGCTGGTATCGTTCCTGGTCGAACACCACCTCGACATGTCGCAGGTGGCGCAAAAGCAGGACCTGTCCGACCCCGACGTGATTGCCGCCTTTGCCCGCAAGGTGGGCGATGAACGCCACCTTACCGCCCTGTACCTGCTGACGGTGGCCGACATCCGCGGCACCAGCCCCAAGGTGTGGAACGCCTGGAAGGCCAAGCTGCTCGAAGACCTGTACCGCGTGACCTTGCGCGTGCTGGGCGGCCAGCCGCACAGCGCCGACCACGAACTGCAAAACCGCCAGCAGGAAGCGCTGGCCACGCTGCGCCTGTATGGCCTGGCGCCCGACGCCCACCTGGCGTTCTGGAAGCAGCTCGACGTCGCCTACTTTTTGCGCCACGACGCCTCCGACATCGCCTGGCAAACGCGCGCCTTGTACGACCGTTTCAACAGCGAGCAGCCGGTGGTCAAGTGCCGCCTGGCGCCGATCGGCGAAGGCTTGCAGATTGCCGTGTACCTGCGCGACCAGCCCGACCTGTTCGCGCGCATCTGCTCCTACTTCGACCGCAAGAATTTCAGCATCCTCGACGCCAAGATCCACACCACGCGCCACGGCTACGCACTCGACACCTTCCTGGTGACCGAGCAGAATTTCGCCAAGAGCTACCGCGACATCATCAACCTGATCGAGCACGAACTGTGCGGCGCCCTCACCCACCCCGAGCCGCTGTCGTCGCCATCGAAGGGGCGGCTGTCGCGCCTGTCGCGCACGTTCCCGATGCAGCCCACGGTGGACCTGCGCCCGGACGAGCGCGGCCAGTACTACCTGCTGTCGATCGCCGCCAACGACCGCACCGGTTTGCTGTACGCGATTGCCAACGTGCTGGCCAAGTACCGCCTCAACCTGCACACCGCCAAGGTGATGACCCTGGGCGAACGCGTGGAAGACGTGTTCCTGATCGACGGCGCCGCGCTGGGCAACCCGCGCAACCAGCTGCAACTGGAAACCGACCTGCTCGACGCCATGAAGGTCTAGCGCGCGGGTCGTCAACTCTCACTATAAAGAAGCATCATGTCAGAAGAATTATTACGCCTGTCCAAACGCATGTCCGAACTGGGCCTGTGCTCGCGCCGCGAAGCCGACGAATGGATCGCGCGCGGCTGGGTACGCGTCGATGGCAAGGTAGTGTCCGAACTGGGCACCAAGATTTACCCGAGCCAGCGCGTGTCGGTGGAACGGCAGGCCGCCGCCGAGCAATCGAAGCGCGTGACGGTCCTGATCAACAAGCCGATGGGCTACGTCAGCGGCCAGGCCGAAGACGGCTACCAGCCGGCCGTGGTGCTGATCAAGCCGGAAAACCGCTGGGCCGAAGATCCGTCGCCCGAGCAGTTCCACCCGACCCAGCTGCGTTCGCTGGTGCCGGCCGGCCGCCTCGACATCGACTCGGTGGGCCTGCTGGTGCTCACGCAAGACGGCCGCGTGGCCAAGCACCTGATCGGCGAAACCACCGACGTGGACAAGGAATACCTGGTGCGGGTCGAATACACCAAGCCCGGAAAGCTGCCCGACAGCGACCTGAAAAAGCTCAACCATGGTCTGTGGATGGACGGCAAGGCGCTGCTGCCGGCCAAGGTGCGCTGGCAAAACGACGACCAGCTCAGCTTTACCCTGCGCGAAGGCAAAAAGCGGCAAATCCGCCGCATGTGCGACATGGTGGGCCTGAAAGTGATCGGCCTCAAACGGGTGCGTATCGGCAAGGTCAAGCTTGGCGATCTGCCGGTGGGCGAATGGCGTTATTTGCGCCCTGACGAACAGTTTTAAAAAAATCGGCACCAAAGGTTAAAATTACTTGCCAAAACGCAAGCCAAACGCCGCAATAAAATATACACTGTGCGGTCCGACCTCGCGCAGTGAAGTGAGTAAAGTGATATGCCGTCGTGAACGATCCCATACCCAATGACATGCGCCGTGGACCGCCGCTGCTGAAAGACGCGGTGGAACCGATCCCGTCCGGCTCCCACCCGCATGAAATGCTCGACGAGCATGACATCGCGGAAGCCTTGACGCTGCTGGCGCAGAACGGCGACCCGGTGTCGATCTACCCGTCCAGCAGCACTAACGTCGTGCTCGGCCGGATCAAGTCGGTCCACCCCGAACTGCCGCACTTCACGTTCGAATTGAACGAGGGCGAATTCATTCCGCCCGGCGAAGCGACCTTTGTCGCCTGGCTGCGCTCGTCCAAGATGCAGTTCAACCTGGCCTACGACAACTGGACCCCGGTGCCGGACCAGCCGACCATCATCCCGCTCGATTTCCCGCTGCGCTGCCTCGTGCTCAACCGGCGCTCCTCCACGCGCCTGGAAACCCCGCTCGGCATCTACTACATGGCGTCGTTCGTGTTGAACGGCAAGCCGTACGAATTGCAGCTCTACGATTTTTCCGCCGGCGGCGTCGGTATGCGCGCACCGCCGCGCGACACCGTGGGCCTGCACGTGGGCCGCAAGCTGCAACGCGTGCGGCTCGAACTGGGGCCGGACACGGTGATGATCGCCGACCTGGAAGTGCGGCTGTCGCGCACGTTCCGCTCGTTCCTGCTGGGCGAGCAGGTGCAGATCGGCTGCCAGTTCGTCAACCTGTCGCCGGCCATGCAGGAAGAACTGACGCGTGTGCTGCAGGAATTGAACGCCAGCCGCCAACGCTGATCCGGTTTTAGGTACACTTTTTGCTTGATAGTTCGGCATGACTATCAGCGAGACAGTGACCTGGCCGGAACCCACCCAGCGCATCATCAAGATCCGCCGCGACTACAATACGTGGGTGGCCAGCGAGACCATCGAGGACTACGCGCTGCGCTACACGCCGCGTTCGTTCCGGCGCTGGTCGGTGTTCCGCGTCTCGAACACCGCGTTCGGCGCCATCTCGTTCCTGGTGCTGGAAGCCATCGGCGGCACCATCGCCGTCAACTACGGCTTCATCAACGCGCTGTGGGCGATCCTGGCCGTGGGCCTGATCATCTTCGCCACCGGCCTGCCCATCAGCTATTACGCCGCCAACTACGGCGTGGACATGGACCTGCTCACCCGTGGCGCCGGCTTCGGCTACATCGGTTCGACCATCTCGTCGTTCGTGTATGCGTCGTTCACGTTCATCCTGTTCGCGCTGGAGGCGGCCATCATGGCCTACGCGCTGGAACTGTATTTCGGCCTGCCGCTCTACCTCGGCTACATGGTCAGCGCATTGGTGGTGATTCCACTGGTGACCCACGGCGTGACCCTGATCAGCCGCATCCAGATGCTGACGCAGCCGGTGTGGCTGATCCTGATGGCGCTGCCGTTCATCGCCATCCTGCACAAGCAGCCCGAATTGCTGCCGCAGCTGTTCGACTACGCGGGCCGCGATGGCCAGCACGGCCGCTTCAACATGCTGGCCTTTGGCGCGGCCACGGCGGTGGGCGTGGCGCTGATCACGCAGATCGGCGAGCAGGTCGATTTCCTGCGCTTCATGCCGCCCAGGACGGCCGAGAACCGGTGGCGCTGGCACTTCGGCGTGCTGATCGCCGGCCCGGGCTGGATCCTGCTCGGCATTGCCAAGATGCTCGGTGGCGCGCTGCTGGCGTTCCTGGCCATCCGCGCCGCCGTGCCGCTCGAGGAAGCGGTCAATCCCACCCATATGTACCTGAACGGTTTCGCTCTGGTATTCGACCATCCGCAACTGGCGCTGCTGGCCACCACCGTGCTGGTGGTAATCTCGCAGGTCAAGATCAACATGACCAACGCCTATGCCGGCTCGCTGGCGTGGTCGAATTTTTTTGCGCGCCTCACGCACAGCCACCCGGGCCGCGTGGTGTGGGCCGTGTTCAACGCGCTGATTGCCGTGCTCTTGATGGAGCTCGACGTGTTCCAGGCGCTGGACCAGGTGCTGGGCCTGTATTCGAACATCGCCATCTCGTGGATTACCGCCGTGGTGGCCGACCTGGTGATCAACAAGCCGCTAGGCTTGAGCCCCAGGGGTATCGAGTTCCGCCGCGCCTACCTGTACGACATCAACCCGGTGGGCGTGGGAGCGATGGTGCTGGCCTCGATCCTGTCGGTGGCGGCGTTCATGGGCGCCTTTGGCGTGCAGGCGCAGGCGTTTTCCGCCTTCATCGCGCTCGTGACCGCGTTGATCACCTCGCCGCTGATCGCGCTGGCCACGCGCGGCAAGTACTACATTGCGCGCCCGGCGCCCCACGTCCATTCCCGCACCTGCGTGATCTGCGAAAAGGAATACGAATCGGAGGACATGGCGCACTGCCCCGCCTACCAGGGTTCGATCTGCTCGCTGTGCTGCTGCCTCGATGCGCGCTGCAACGACGCCTGCAAGCCGCACGCACGCGTGTCCGCCCAGTGGCAGCAGGCGATGCGCGCCATGCTGCCGCAAGCGACCTGGCGCTACCTGAGCAACGGCCTCGGACACTACCTGCTACTGATGATCGTCACCGTGCTGTTCCTGGGGGCGCTGCTGGGGCTGATCTACTATCACGAACAAACGGTGCTGTCGGCCGCCGATGCGGCGCTGCTGCCGCAACTGCGCCTGGCGTTCGTCAAGGTGTTTGCGGCGCTGCTGCTGGCGTCGGGCATTGTCGCGTGGTGGCTGGTGCTCACCAGCGAAAGCCGGCGCGTGGCGCAGGAAGAATCGAACCGCCAGACCGGCCTGCTCACGCGCGAAATCACGCTGCACAACGAAACCGACGCCCAGCTGCAACAGGCGCGCAAGATCGCCGAGGAAGCGCGCAAGACCGCCGAACAGGCCAACGAAGCCAAGAGCCGCTATATCGCCGGCATCAGCCACGAGATCCGCACACCATTGAACGGCATCCTTGGCTACGCCCAGCTGCTCGACAACGACCCCGCGATTCCCGCCCACCGCCAGCAGGCCGTGCGCGTGATCCGCAGCAGCGGCGAGCACTTGTTGTCGCTGATCGAAGGCACGCTCGACATCGCCCGCATCGAGGGCGGCAAGCTGACCTTCGCCACGCGCGAAATCGACTTCCCCGAATTTATCGGCCAGCTGGTGCGCATGTTCGAACTGCAGGCCGCCAACAAGGGCCTCACTTTCCGCTACGAGCTGACCGGCGCCCTGCCGCGCGTGGTGCGCGCCGACCGCAAGCGACTCGGGCAAATCCTGATCAATGTGCTCGGCAACGCGGTCAAGTTCACCAGCGAGGGCGGCGTGGTGATGCGGCTGCGCTACGCGCGCGAAATCGCCTCGTTCGAGATCGAGGACACCGGCCCCGGCATCCTGCAGGAAGAACTCGACCACATCTTCGAGCCGTTTACCCGCGGCAGCGCCAGCGCCCAGGCCAACGCGGGCGGCACGGGCCTGGGGCTGCCGATTTCGCGCATGCTCACGCAACTGATGGGCGGCGAGATGCGCATCCGCAGCACCGTTGGCGCGGGCAGCACCTTCCACGTGCGGCTGTTCCTGCCCAGCGTGCACGTGGCCGGCAAGGCGCTGGCGGAGACCCTGGCGCCGCCGCGCCAGCGCAACGGCTACCTCGGTGCGCGCCGGCGGGTGCTGGTGGTCGATAACGAGCAGGTGGACCGCGAACTGCTGGTCAACATCCTCGCGCCGCTGGGCTTCGAGGTGGCGCAGGCGGCGTCGGGCCTGGAAGGTATCGACCTGCACGCTTCGTTCGAGCCGCACGTGGTGCTGATGGACCTGGCCATGCCGGGCATGGACGGCTGGGAGACCAGCTACGTGCTGCGCCGCCGGCACAACTCGCAGGCGGCGATTGCCATCGTCTCGGCCAATGCGTTCGACAAGGGCATGGACAACGCGGCCGGCATTAGCGCCGACGACTTCATCGTCAAACCGGTCAATATCGCCGAGCTGCTGGACTGGATCGGCCGCCGCCTGGCGCTGGAATGGACCCACGAGCCGGCGGCGCCGGCCGCGCCACCGCCGCCAGCGGCGCTGGTGCTGCCGCCGGACGAACACCTGTCCGCGCTGGCCGAACTGGTACGCATCGGCTATGTGCGCGGCATCAAGGCGCGGCTCGACGAGATCGATGCGCTCGCGGTCGCCGATCAGCGCTACCGCGCCTTCACCGACACCCTGCGCGGCCACGCCGCGCGCTTCCAGCTGGACCTGATGGCAGACTTTATCCGAAAGAGCAAAGACCATGAACTTTAATCCTGCTGCACCGGGCATCGTCCTCGTGGTGGACGACGTGCCCGAGAACCTGGCCGTGCTGCACGACGCCCTCGACGAGTCGGGCTACACCGTGCTGGTGGCCAACGGCGGCGAAGTGGCCCTGGTGCGCGCGGCCGAGGCGCAGCCGGACATCATCCTGCTCGACGCCATGATGCCCGGCATGGACGGTTTCGAGACCTGCCGCCGCCTGAAAGCGAACCTGGCCACGCGCCACATTCCGGTCGTGTTCATGACGGGGCTGACCGAGTCCGAGCACGTGGTGGCCGCCTTCGAGGCCGGCGGCAACGACTACGTGACCAAGCCGGTGCGCACCAGCGAAGTGCTGGCCCGCATTGCCGCCCACCGCCAGACCGCCCGCCTGATGGACCAGGCCCGCAGCGCCCTCGACGCCTTCGGCAACGCGGTGATTGCCATGTCGCCGCACGATGGCAAGATCGTCTGGCAAACCCCGCTGGCGCGCACGCTGATGCAGGGCTACGCGGTGGAAAAGGAATTGCCCGAGTGGCTCGCTGCCACCCAGGCCGCGCATGCGAAAGGCCAGGCGCACCCGCCGCTGACTTTACTGCGCGGCGCGCGCCGGCTGATTTTTTCGGCGGCCGAATACAGCGAGGACGAACAATGGATGATCGTGCTGCGCGAGGAATCGGACGCGGCCCAGATCGAAAAACTGATGGCAGCGTTCAAACTGACGCAGCGCGAATCGGAGGTGCTGAACTGGCTGGTCAAGGGCAAGACCAACCGCGATATCGGCGAAATCCTCGGCACCAGCCCGCGCACCGTGAACAAGCACCTCGAGCACGTGTTCGTCAAACTGGGCGTGGAGACCCGTACGTCCGCCGCCGCGCTGGCCATCAGCAAGCTGCATGGCGGGCGCGGCGAAGAGCTCAGCGCCTGACAACGCCCCCATGGCTGCGTAGCAGCGTCTCGCCCGGAAGGCCTTCTCAGGCGCTGAGGGGTTGGGTTACAGCTTGTACTGCAAGGTCACCGTGGCATTGCGCGGCGTGCCGTACATATTGCCGCCGGTGGTCCAGCCGATACCCTGGTAATAGGTCTTGTCGAACACGTTGTTGACGTTCAGGCGCACGCTGAGCTGCTCGGAAAACTGGTAGCCGGCGTGCAGGCCCATGTAGGTGTAGCCGCCCTGGCGGATATTGCTGTCGTCCGACGAGAAGATGCTGTTTTGCGCGTACAGCGAACCGCCCACGCGCCAGCGCTGCAAGTCGCCCGGCAACCGGTAGCTGGTGGCTAACTTGAGCTGGTGGCGCGGCAGGTCCGGGTCGAACAGCCTGCCGTTGTTGGTAGCGTCTGTGTCACGCTTGAACTTGGCCTCCACGTACGTGTAGCCGGCGCTGGCCTGCCAGCCCGGCGTGATCTCGCCGCTCACTTCGAACTCGATCCCACGGCTTTCCACCTCGCCGGCGGCGCGCGTGCAGAACGTGCTGCCGGTGCTCGGGCATGGCGACGGGCCGCTGCGGTCGGTCATGGGCCGGTTTTCCTGGCGGATGTCGAACACCGCCGCACTGGCGTTGAGCAGACCGCCGAAATACTCGCCCTTCACGCCCGCCTCGTAGTTGGTGCCGGTGAGAGGCTTGAGCAGGTCGCCGCGCACATCGACGCCGCTTTGCGGCTGGAAGATCTCGGTCCAGCTGGCGTACAGCGAGTGGGTGGCGTTCAGGTCGAACACCAGGCCGGCGTACGGCGTGATTTCGCGCGTGACCTTGTAGCCGGTGCCGGCGCGGTCGTTGGTGTAGTCGTACCAGCTCGAACGCGCACCGACGATGACGGCCAGCGGATCGGTGATGCTGAACCGCGCCGAGCCGTACGCGCCGGTCTCGCGCAGCGTGCTGCCCAGGCCCCAGCGCTGCAGGTTGGGCGCGGGCTGCGCAGCCGCATACGCGTTCCAGTTGAACGGATCGAACGGCAGCGGCGTGGTGCGCACGCCCCAGTCGCCGAAGTTGTTGTTGACAGCCTTGCGGTGGCTCAGTCCCACCGTCATCTCGTGCTTGCGGCCCAGCAGCACGAACGGTCCGCCCGCCATCGCATCGAAGCTGCTTTGCACGTTGTTGAGGCCATAGACTTGCGTGTTGTGGGTGTAGCGGCTCTCGCTGCCGCCCAGCGACGTGAAGGCCATGTCCAGGTCCTGCCACTTGCGGGTGGCCGCCAGCCGGGCTTTCCAGCCGTTGTCGAAGCGCTGGTCGATTTCGGCAAACACGGTCTTGTCGGTCTGGTCCCAGAAGTCGTAGGCGTTACTGAGGTTGGCCGAGCGCGGCAGGCCAAGCTGGTCGCCGTTGTCCCTGGTCGGCAGGCCCTGGGAGCCGCCGTCGTTGTTCATGCGGCGGTAGTGCGCGCCGAGGGTGACAGTGGCACCGCGTGCGATATCGGCTTCCACGATACCGTACACCTGCCTGGTGCGGTCGTGCGCCACGTCGTAAAACTGGTCCTGGTCCTGGCCCGCCACCACCACCCTGCCACGCACAGACTTGGTGTCGTTGAGGGCGCCAGCCGCGTCGAACTGCAATTGCACGTCGTTCCAGCGGCCGATGCTGGCAGTCGCCGTGGCCTGGCGCTCCGCGGTCGGGCGCTTGCGCACCAGGTTGAGGGTGGCCGACGGATTGCCGCTGCCGCTGGTCAGGCCATTGGCGCCGCGCACCACCTCCACCCGGTCGTAAATCACCAGGTCGGCGTTGTCGGCATTGAAGGTGCCGTTGGCGCCCATGCTGGTGGGCAGGCCGTCAAGCATCATGTTCGTGATCGGAAAACCGCGCGCGCTGAAGCTGCCGGAATTGCCGGCGTAGTAGCCCTTCTGCGCCACCAGGCCGGTGATCGCCATCACGGCGTCGTCGAGCGATATCAGGCCCTGGTCCTCGATCTGCTGGCGGGTGAGCACGCTGACCGATTGCGGCGTCTCGCGCAGCGACAGCGCCATGCGGGTGGCGGTGCTGGCAGCAGCTGCCGTGTACGAGCCGGAGCCCTCGGTCACCGGCGAGCCGGCAGCGCTGACGGTCACCGCACGCAGCGTGGTGGCATCGGCTGCCGACGGTACGGCGCGCAGCACGTAGCCGCCGTTGTCCAATCGGACCACGTCGAGGCCCGTTCCCTCGAGCAGTCGCGCAAAGCCATCCGGCACCCCGGCCGCGCCGCGCAATCCGGCGGTGCGCTTGCCATCGGTCTGGTCGGCGGTGAACGTGAGCGCCACGCCGGCGCGCATGGCAAAGCTGCGCAGCGCGGGACCGAGCGCGCCGGCGGCGATTTCATAATCCTGTTGAACCGATTGCACGGGCGGTGTTTGCGCCTGGACCGGCATGGAGACCAGCAAGGCGACCGCACAGGCGAGCGGGCCTGCGATCGGAAAGAGCATGTTTTTGTTCTGCATAAGATATCCCCGGACAATTAAAAGCGATGCGCTTGTCTATGAGTGCCGCGAGATCGTCAACCGGGCAGAAAAAAGTGCATTATTTTTTCGGGGCGTGGGCAGGATCGGCTTCCACCGACACCCAGTACGGCGTATGCAGCCGCACCCGTACCGGCAGCGAATTGGGCAGCATGGCGAGGATGCGGTCGGTGTCCTGTAACGGGAAGACGGCCGAGAAGCGCAGGTCGGCCACGGCGGGATCGCAGCGCAGCACGCCGCGCCGGTAGCGCCCCAGTTCAGCGAGAAAATCGGCCAGGCGCATGTCGTCGGCCACCAGGCTGCCCAGGGTCCAGGCGATATCGTCGCTGCCGGCAGCCACCGGCGGGGCGACCTGGCCCGACGAGAACCACGTGCGTTGGCCGGCCCCCAGTACCAGCGGTGCGGCCCGAGACTGCGCCGGCGCCAGCGCCACCGCGCTGTGCTGCACTGCCACCTCGGTGCGGCCGTCGCGCTGGCGTACCGTGAAGACAGTGCCCAGCGCACGTACCCTGCCCTGTGCGGTTTGCACGGTAAACGGCCGCCGATCGCCATCGGCGTGGCCGGTGACCACGCTGATTTCGCCGGCCACCAGCACCAGCAAACGCTGGTTGCTGTCGAACCGCGCATCGACCGCGCTGGCGGTGTTGAGGACCAGGCGGGTGCCGTCGTCGAGCGTCCAGGTGCGGCGCTCGCCAACGCCGGTGCGCAGGTCGGCCACCAGCGACTGCAAGACAGTGGAGCGGTGCAGATGCCAGCCGGCGAGGCATGCCACGCCAACGCCGGCCAGCAGCGCCAGCGCCCGGCGCCGGCCGGCGTGGCTGGTCGGGCCGCCATCTGGCGCTGACAGCGCCCGGTAGGCGCCGTTGCCATGCAAGCCTTGCAGGCGCGCGCACACCGCCTCCAGGTGCAGCCAGGCGCGGTCGTTGTCGGAGTGTTCGGCACGCCACTGGCGCCAGCGCGCACGGTCGGTTTCCCCGACCGCACCGGCCATGAAGGTGGTGAGCCATTCGGCCGCGCCGTCGGCGGCGGCAGCGCTGATCGGCTGGCCGCCAGCCAGCGGGACGTCACTGCTGCCCATCATGCGGGCAACGCGAACAGGCACTGGCGGTTGGCGCGGGTAAGGTACTGCTTGACCGAGCTGGCGGACACCTGCAGGCGCTGCCCGATCTGGTCGTAGGTCAGGCCCTCGAACTGGGCCAGCAGGAAGGCCTCGCGCACCGGCGCTGGCAAGCCGTCGAGCGCGCGGTCGACCTGTTGCAGCGCTTCGAGCGCGAGCAGGCGTTCTTCGGGAGATGGCGCCAGCGCTTCGGGCAGCGCCGCCAGGGCCTCGAGGTAGGCCGCCTCCAGCACGTGGCGGCGGTGGCGATGCGCCAGCAGGCGCTGGGCGATGGTCGCCAGGAAGGGGCGCGGCTCGCGGATGTCGGCGGCCTGCCCCGCCTTGATCACGCTGACAAAGGCATCGTGGGCCAGGTCGGCCGCCTCGCTGCGGTTGTCGAGACGCCGGTTGATCCAGCCGCGCAGCCAGGCGTGGTGATCGAGATACAGCGCTTCGACAGGGTTGACACCGGGCATACCAGACTATATGTGAATGAGAATTATTCCCAATAATAGTCGATGTCGCCCGGTTTGTCGATCAGTGACTGGCGGCGGCGCGCGCCTCGGCCAGCCAGCCGTCGAATTGCTGCTGATGGAACTTGATCCAGCCGGCCGCATGGCGGGCAATGTCGGCCTGGGTATTTTCGCCGGTGCGCATGCGTTCGTTCTGGGCGTTGATGTCGGCGATCGGCAAACGCATCACTTCGAACAATTTGAGTGCGGCCGGATTTTTGCCGGCCCAGGCGCGGTTGACCACGATGCGCGTGGTATTGACCGCGAAACCGTAGTCGCTGCCGTCGTCCATGCGGGTATTGGTCTTGTCCGGGTTGGACGAGAACGGTACCTGCAACCACACCACGTCCTTGCCCGGCACCAGCACGCCGCTAACCCAGTACGGCGTCCAGGTGTAGTACAGGATCGACTCGCCGCGCTGGTAGCGGCCGATGGTGTCGGCGATCAGCGCCGAATAGCTGCCCTGCACGTGCTGCACGGTTTCGCGCAGCTTGTAGGCGTCCATGTGGTTTTCGATCATCGCCTCGCAGCCCCAGCCCGGATTGCAGCCGGTGAGATCGGCCTTGCCGTCGCCGTCATGGTCGAACAGCTTGGCCAGGGTGGGATCGCGCAGCTGGTCGATATTGGTGATGTTGTACTTGTCGGCCGTGGCCTTGTCGATCAGGTAGCCCTGGGCGGCAGGCCCGGCGTACTGGCCCACGCGCATCAGCTTGGCATCGCCGCCGGCATTGTCGTAGTAGTCCTTGTGCAGCGGGTCCCAGTGCACGGCCAGGAAGGTGGCGTCGCCGTTGGCGATGGCGATGTGCGCGGTCGGATATTCGACTTCCTTGATCGGCTGCATTTCGTAGCCAAGTTTTTCCAGCGCCCGCTCGACCAGCATGGTCTGGAAGGTTTCTTCAGCAATCGAGCTTTGCAGCGCCTGCACCTTGATGCCCTTGCCGGGCAGGTCGGTGGCAGGCGTTTGCGCCATGGCCAGGCTGGTGCCCAGCACCATCGCGGCAATGCCCAGGAACGAGAGCCACTGGAATTTGCGTTGCGATTTGCGGGTTTCTGTGAATTGTGCGACTTGATTCATGGAGGTCCTTTCTTATTGTGTGGCCAGCTGCGCTGGCGCTGCATCCTGGGTCGGCGCCGGCGTTGGCGCCGGATCGCGGCGCACCAGGCGCATCACCAGGCCGGCCGGGCCGGTCCGGTACCAGTGGCGCACGCCGCGGCGTGGCTGGCCCATCGCCTGGGTCAGGCGATCGAGCGTAATGGCCAGCAGCACGATGCCCAGGCCACCGACGGTGGCGAGGCCCATATCGAGGCGGCCGATGCCGCGCAATACCATCTGGCCCAGGCCACCGACGGCGATCATCGAGGCGATCACCACCATCGACAGCGACAGCATCAGCGACTGGTTGATACCGGCCATGATCGACGGCATCGCCAGCGGGAACTGCACGCGGGTGAGCAGCTGCCATGGCGAAGCGCCGTACGCACGCGCCGCTTCGATCAGGTCGGGACGCACCTGGCGGATACCGAGGTTGGTCAGGCGCACCAGCGGCGGTAACGCGAAGATGATGGTGACGATGACGCCGGGCGCGTTACCGATACCGAACAGCATCACTACCGGCACCAGGTAGACGAAAGCGGGCGTGGTCTGCATCGCGTCGAGCAAGGGACGCAGCAGGTTCTGCGCGCGGTCGCTGCTGGCCAGGAATATCCCCAACGGTAAACCGATCAGCAAACAGAATGCGAGTGAGGTCAGCACCAGCGAAAGCGTGATCATCGCTTCGGGCCAGATGCCCAGCATCGACACGACCAGCAGCGCCAGCACGGTGCCAATCGCCAGCGCGCGGCTGGTGAACTGCCAGGCTAGCACGCCCACGATGGCGATCACCGCCAGCGCTGGCGCCGCCAGCAGCACGTCGCTGACACCGGTCAGCGTGGCGTCGATCGGCGCGCGCACGGCCTGGAAGAACGGACGGAAGTTGGCGACCACCCAGCCCAGGCCCTGGTTGATCCAGGACTCGAGCGGCAGCGAGCCGTCGAAGATTTGCGACACGTGGAAGCCGGTGGCGTGCGCCGGTTCCGCAGCTGGCCCGGCAGCGTCGAGCCACGAGGTATCGGTCGGTGGCTGCGGCAGCCACGGGTTGACCTGCGCGGCCTGCTCTACTGCCGGCTGTGCGGTGTGAGCTGCATCGGCGGCGACGGCGGTATTTGCGAGGTTATCTGCTTTCATGCTTGTCCTTTCTGTGCTAGTGGTTCTGCAATCGGTGGCGTGTCTCGGTCGAGGAACTTCAGCAAGGTGGTCTTGCTGATCGCGCCGCGGAAGTTGCCATCGTTGGCGACCACGGGGACTGCATATGGCAGCTGCGCCACCTGGCCGAACAGGCCGGCCACCGGTTCATCGGCATCGATGGTCGGCACGTCGGGGAGATATGCGTGAGCCAGGCCGAGCGGGCCGGTATGGCCGTCGAGCGCGGTGCGCAGCGAGTCGGCCGATACCACGCCCAGGAATTTTTTCTGCGGGCTGACCACGTAGGCGTAGGCGCGATCCTGCTCTTCCAGCATTGACAGCGCGGCGCGCGAACCGCGCATTGGCGACTCCGACACCACGATCTGGCTCTTGCGGGCGATATCGCCGGCCTTGAACACGGCCGCCGCATCGACACCGCGCACGAAGTTGCGCACGTAATCGTTGGCGGGCTTGCGCAGGATTTCCTCGGGCGTACCCACCTGCACCACGTGGCCGTCCTTCATGATGGCCACGCGGTCGCCGATGCGCATCGCTTCATCGAGATCGTGCGAAATGAAGACGATGGTGCGGCGCTTGATCTGCTGCAGCCGCAGCAGCTCCGACTGCATCTCGGTGCGCATGATCGGATCGAGCGCGGAAAACGCCTCGTCCATCAGCAGGATCGACGGGTCGCACGCCAGCGCGCGGGCCAGGCCCACGCGCTGCTGCATGCCGCCAGACAGCTCGTCCGGGTAGCTGGCGCCGTAGCCGGCCAGGCCCACCTGCTCGAGCGCCTGCAGCGAAGCGGCATTGCGTTCGTCCTTCGAAATGCCGGCCAGCTCCATGCCGAAGCCGGTATTTTCCAGCACCGTGATCTGCGGCAGCAGCGCAAACGACTGGAACACCATGCTGATGTCCTTGCGGCGCAGCGCGCGCAATTCTTTATCGGGCAGCGTGTTGATGTCATTGCCGTCGATCAGAATACGGCCGTCGGTGGGCTCGATCAGACGGTTGAGCATGCGCACCAGCGTCGATTTGCCGGAGCCGGACAGGCCCATGATGACGAAAATCTCGCCGGCTTCGATGGTGAAGGTGGCGTCGAAAACGCCAATCGTGCATTCGGTTTGCGCCAGGATGTCCTGCTTGCTGGCGCCCTGGCGGACCAAGTCCAGTGCTTCTTCAGGCTTGTCGCCGAAGACCTTGAATACATGATCGATAATAATTTGTTTAGCCACGTCGTGGTTCTCCCTCGATAAAACGAATGGATGAAACGCTGCAAGCCATACGGCTGCGGCGGCGTATATATTGCGATAGTGCGAATTCGAAGCGAATTCCGTCGGCGATGTCGCGGCGCAAGGCGCACGCAAGCAAGTGACGTGTAGGGGGCGGACGCCGTTGCGACATGGCGCCGGGTAGTCCTGATACGGGCGGAGGGCCCATGGTTGCGTTTCACGCTTGAGGTGAAATGCAGTGTGTAGCGGAAGGTGCTACCTGTTGCAGCTGTTGTAAATATGCATCAATTATAGCAAGAAAAAGTGCGCTTGTCCAATAGCTTTCCCGCTCGAAACGTGCTAGCAATGTTAGGCAGCACACATACCGCGCCATAAACATGAGACTGGTTTAACGTTTTGGTAGCACTGAAAAAACTGCTTTCAGTATCAAAACAGCAAATTTATAGACGCCATGCGATGTCAGGATATCATCGCGCCATCGCTGTCACTTCCACGCCACCATGCACCACGCTGCCCTGTCCATCCTGGTCGTCGAAGACCACCCGACCATCGCGCGCCAGATCGTGGAATTCCTCGACGGGCTGGCGTGGCAGGCCGACCATGCCGCCACCGGTGCGCTGGCCATCGAACTGGCGACGTGCAACCTCTATGACGTAATCTTGCTCGACCTCAACCTGCCCGATATCGACGGCCTGGAAGTGTGCCGCGCCATCAAAGCGCGGGCGGCGCGCAATGTGCCGGTGCTGATGCTCACCGCGCGCGACGCGTTCGAGGACAAGGCGCGCGGCTTCCACGGCGGCGCCGACGATTACGTCACCAAGCCGTTCGACCTGCGCGAACTGGCGCTGCGCTGCGAAGCGCTGGCGCGCCGCAACGCCCTGCACCGCGACCAGCAAACCACGATCGGCCCGCTCACGCTGCACCTGCGCGAGCGGCGCACGCTGTGCCACGGCGCGCCGGTGGCGCTCACGCAAACCGGCTTCCGCGTACTGTCCCTGTTATGCGACGCTTACCCGCACGCGGTGGCCCGCTCGGCGCTGATCCACGCGCTGTGGGGCGACGATCCGCCGGACAGCGACGCGCTGAAATCGCACCTGTACGCGCTGCGCAAGCAGCTCGACCTGGCCGGCGCGCCGGACCTGATCGTCACGATTCCGCAACTAGGCTACCGCCTGGCATTGGCAAACGGCGGCAATGTTTAGGTCGATCCGCCACGGCCTGTTTGCCGCGCTGGCCGGCTTCACGGTGCTGATCTGCGTCGGTTACACGGGACTGGCGCTGGTGATTTCCTACGTCACCGAGGACATGCTGGTCGATCGCCTGCTGGCGCGCGAGGCCGACGGCATCGCCGTGCACTTCCGCCAGCATGGCGAGATCAAACCGCCGGATTTGACGCTGATCCGCACCTATCGCAGCGTGGCGGAGTTGCCGCCCGCGGTGGAAGGCGCTGTGACGGCCGGGTTCCAGCGCGCCGAAATCGCCACCGACACCGGTCCCCACTACCACCTGCGCACGCTGGATCTGCGCACACCCAGCGGCGGACAGCGGTTGTACCTGGTGGCCGACGTCGGTCCGCTGCTGGTGGTGGCCAAGCTGTTCCAGGAAGTAGGCGGCTTGCTCACCGCCGTGGCGCTGGGACTGCTGGCGCTGGCGCTTCTGCTGGCCTACCTGCTGTCGCGCAGGCTGGTGGCGCCGTTGCAGGTGCTGGCGCAGGAAGTGCGCGCCGCATCGGTAGCAGCGCCTGGGGCGGCGGTCCGGTTCAGCGCCAGCGGCCGCCGCGACGAAATCGGCTACCTTGCCGACAGGCTGGGCGCCACTATTGGCGACCTGCACGCGGCGCTGCAACGCGAAACCGATTTTACCCGCGACGTGGGGCACGAACTGCGCACGCCGCTGACCGTGATGCAGAACGTGCTGTCGCGCAGCGCTGGTGCCAATGCCGCAATTGGCGGCGCCGACGCCGAGCAGCTACGCACCGGCGCAGCTGAAATCCGTGCGACCGTCGATGTGCTGTTTGCACTGGCGCGGGCCGAAGCCGTCGGCGCCGACTCGTTCGATTTACGCACCCTGGTCGAACAACAGCTGCTACGCCTGATCGACGATGAGGGCTGGGACGCGGCAGGCCTGGACCTGTCGCTGCCGGAGCGCCTGCCGGTGACCGGTAATCGCCACCTGTGCAGCCTCCTGCTCGACAACTGCCTGCGCAACGCCGTGTTCCACGGCGGCGCCGGCCGCCGCCTGCAACTCGTGTTCACAGACGGCGTACTCGCCATCACCAACACGGTGGCGCCGCAACGCACCGCCGCCACGCAGGGCTTCCGGCACGGCCAGCAACTGCTGCGGCGCATTGCGGCCGCCATGCGATGGCAGATTGCTTTCCACGCCGCGGAAGACGGCTACTGCGTGACCATCGTGCCTGCCGCAACCTCGAGCGGCCAATAAAGCTGGAAAATTTCACCTGCATTTCACCAGCGTCCCTGCATGCTGCGATCTTCATCCAACACCCGGAGTCGCACATGAAAATTCTCGTCAGCCTGTTGCTGATCGCCTACACCACCGTGCCCGCCGCCGCGCTGGCCCAGGTCAAATCGCTGGTGTACAAGGAAGAAAAGCGCCGCTACCTGGTCTACACGCCGCCATCGTACGACCGGCAGCCGCAAAAATCCTACCCGGTCGTGTTCAACTTCCACGGCAGCGGCATGACCATGGCCGAGCAGATGCTGTACACCCAGATGAACCGCGCCGCCGACCGCCACCAGTTCATCGTGGTGTATCCGGCGGGCGTCAAGCAGGACTGGAACGTGGGCTTCGGCATGTCGTACCTGGACGGTCCCGACGATATCGGCTTTACGCAGGCGCTGCTGGCGCAACTCAGGCAGGACTACCGCGTCGATGACCGGCGCGTGTACGCCACCGGCCTGTCGCGCGGCGGCTTCTTCGCACTGCGCATTGCCGCCGAACTGCCGCAGTTGTTCGCGGCCGTCGCTTCGGTGGGCGCTCCGATGCCCGAACCGGTGATTGCCCATCACACCGGCAAAGGTAAAATCGGCGTACTGCAGCTGCACGGCACCGCCGACCAGGTGGTGGCCTACGTTGGCAAACCCACCGGCTACCTGTCAGCGCAAGCGACCTACACGTACTGGCTCGAGCGCAACGGCATCGCCGCAGGCAGCGCCGCAGGCAGCGCCACATCGGTCGAGATCGGCGCCGACGTCAGCTGGCAAGAGCAGAGCAACAGCCACCAGCGCGTGGCGCTGGCCACGATCCGCGAAGGCGGCCACACCTGGCCCGGCGCCGATCCCTTCAACATCGGCCTGCCAATCGGCAAAACCACCACCACCGTCGACGCCAACGAAACCATCTGGCAATTTTTCACCCACCACCACCGCTAACTTCGGGGTCAGTGCCGACATTCGGACATTTTTGAACTTTTCTGTTGTTGTCAACTTCAACTAAAAAGTTCCGCGATGTCCGAATGTCGGCACTGACCCCCGAAGTTGGGTCAGGTGAGGGAGAACGGGATGCCACGGGCCCAGCGGTTGGAGGACAGCGAGAACGTCAGGGCGCGCACCTGGTGGTACCAGCCGGCCGGAACGAACAGCATGTCGCCGGGGTTGACGATCACTTCGACGCAGTTGGCCTGGCGCGCCAGCGGGTAGCGGTCGTAATCGGGCGCTTCGGGGTCGAACGGGGAGCCGAACAGGATGGCGTTCGCTTCCTTCGGGTACAGGAATTCGTCGTGGTGAGGCGGCGCCAGGAAGATGCGCTTGGTGCCCCAGATTTGCGCGAACACGTTGTCGTCGTAGTCGCAGTGCAGCGGCGTCATGGTGCGCACGGGTCCGAGCCAGAAACGCGGAGGCCCCATTTTATGGAAGTAGCCGGGCCAGTGGCACATGCTGTTCAATTCCCGCAGTTCGAGGTTGCCAACATAGGGCGGCAAATCGTCGGCGCCAGCCAGCGAGATGTCGAGGTATTCGCGCATGGTCATGTCACGCATCGTGCGGTCGGCGGCAAAGGCGTTGGCGATGTAGTCGCCCACGCGGGCACGCACCGGCACGTCGCCATATCGTTCGCGCAACTGCTCCGGCGTGAGGCGGCACAGCGGCCAGCGGTCCACCACGCCCGAGATCAGGAATGGCAGCCCTTGCGCGGCGCGGGCGCGGAATGCCGCTGCGTCGAGATGGCCATAGCGCGGCACTTCCGTGATCGCGGGCAGGTCGCGGCTCACGCGGCGGATGGCGTGGCGCATTTCATCGATCGACGGCACGCCGCGCACCTGGGCGTCTTTCAGTTCGCGCGCGTGCTTTCTGGCCAGTGCCTCTTCGGGCGTGTCGATGAATTTTCGGGGCGGCAGGCGTGATTCTCTGGACATGCTGGGCAATGAAACAAAAGGCGGTAGTATACCGGTTCGTCACGCTCTCAACGATCCATGATGCAAACCGGCGGCATGCGTATTTTTCGACTCTCCCTGGCAGCCGCGCTGCTGGCCGGCGGCATGGCCCGCGCGGCCGACATCCCCGTCACCATTTACGCCGATGCCGGCTACCCGCCCTACTCTTTCGACAAGGACGGCCAGGCTGCCGGCCTGTATCACGAAATCGTGACGGCCGCGCTGGCGCGCATGCGAGGTTACAAGGTCGATATCAAGCCGGTGCCGTGGAAGCGCGGCATGGCGCTGCTGCAGTCGGGCGCCGGCTTTGCGCTGTATCCGCCGTACATGAACACCAAGGACGAACCGTGGACCTGGCCCTATTCGCGCCCGCTCTACGAGGAACACGTAGTGGCGTTTTGCCGCAAGGACGTGCTGGGAGGACGCGGCCGCATGCGCTGGCCCGGGGATTTTTATGGGCTCACCATCGGCAACAACTCCGGCTTCATCGTCGGCGGCGAAGCGTTCGACCAGGCGGTGCGCGATGGCCGCATGCGGGTATCCGAAGCGCGCGACAGCGCCACCAACATCCTCAAGTTGAAGCTGGGCCGTATCGACTGCTATATCAACGACCGCTATTCGATCGCATGGACCATGCGCCAGCTCAAGGCCGAAGGCCGCATCAACGACCGTGCCGGCCAGGCCGAGGTGGTGGAAGCAGCAGTGATCGCCGTGAAGAACGGCTATCTCGGCTACACCAACCGGGACCTGGGCCGCTTCCCGTTCAAGGCCGACTTCGTGCGCCAGTTCGATGCCGCCATCGACGGCCTCAGACGCAGCGGCGAACTCGATCGCATCGTGCGCGGTTACCTCCAGTAAGCTTCAGACCGACGCCGGCCCCGAACACATGTCGACCATCAGCATCGGCACGCAAGTCCACACGATGGCCACCAGCGACAGCGCGGCCGTCACCAGCGTGGCCCAGTCGTGCAGCGCCGGTGCGGCATCGCCCTGCCGGCATACACGGCGCAGCGACCGGACCAGCAACAGCGCTGCCGCCCCCACCGCCAGCACCGACGCCGCGCCCAGCACCCACGCCGGGTCGCCACCGCGCTGGCAGGCCACTGCCGCATACGCGTAGCAAAAGAAGAAATGTACGCCCCAGATCACCAGCGGCAGCACGGCGGTCAAAGTGCGGGTCAATAAACGGTCCTGGGCGCGCATCATGGCTCCATCAGCTTGGGCAGCACTTGCAGCACTACCGCGATGATCACGCCCTGCAGCGTGGCGTAGTGCCACACCAGCGCGCAGTTGCCGAGCGTGGCGCGGTTGACGGCGGACAGCCGGCCGGTCCACGACCTTGCGATCAGATACGCCGCAAGGATGGTGAGCACGACCGCGTGCAGCCCCTGGTAAGACAGCATGGCGGCAATCGTCGCCGCCCAGGCGTTGGCGGTTGGATCGAGACCGGCCAGGAACTGGCTGCGCAAGTCGCCGGCAAAGGCGCCCAGCGCGCAGGCCAGCGCCACCAGCACGAGCAGCCGGTGCATGCCCGATTTGCCGTCGCTGCGACGGGTCCATTCGATCAGCGCCGAACCGATGATCAACAGGCTGCACGAGAGCAGCGGCCAGATTGCGTCCGGCACGCGGCTGCCTGGCGGCGGGCACACGTCGAGCCGCATGGTGGTGTGGATGTGGGCGAACAGGAACGACGCGAAGATGGTGCCATCGACCACCAGCATGATCATCGTGCCCCACCACGAGTGGGACGCCGGCCCGCTGGCGCCCACCGGCAGCGTCACGGTGTCGCTCACCTTGGCCATGCGCTGCATCGGCAGGCGGTCCGACTGCCACATCCAGATCACCATCGCCACCACGGCCACCACGCCGCAGGCGGCCGAGACCAGGGTCCACTGGATGGTGAGCAGCAGGAAGAAGCCGGCCGTGCCCACGGCAGCGATCAGCGGCCACCAGCTGTCGGTGGGCAGCACCTGCAGGTACAGGGGGCGCGCGCTGATCGGGCTGGTGATGATGGTTTCGCGGCGGCCGGTGACGGTGCCGGGCAGCCAGTGCCGGCCCTCCGGCACTTCGGTCATCAGTTCGGGACGGTCCCACAGCGGCTCGTGCGAGCGCACGTCCGGGATGCTGCGGGTGGCGTAATCCTCGTTCGGGATCCACTCCAGCGTCGCCGCGTTCCAGGGATTGCCGGCATCGCCTTTCGGCAAGCGCAAGGTGCGCACCGCATCGACGATAAACAGCAGCACGCCCAGCGCCAGGATCAGCGCCCCGATCGACGACGCCAGGTTGTAGCCGTCCCACCCCATCTCGGTGCCGTACGTGTACACGCGGCGCGGCATGCCGAGCAGGCCGGCGATGTGCATCGGGAAGAAAGCGAGATTCATCCCCACGAACATCATGCCGAACACCCAGCGCCCGACCTTCTCGGACAGCTTGTTGCCGTTAATGAGCGGCATCCAGTAGTACATGGCCGCGAACATCGGGAACACCAGCCCGCCGATCAGCACATAGTGCAGGTGGGCGACGATGAAATAGGTGTCGTGCGCCTGCCAGTCGAACGGCAGCAGCGCCACCATCACGCCGGTCAGGCCGCCGAGCACGAAGATGAACAGGAAACCGAGCAGGAACAGCGTGGGCGCGACCATGCGCACCTGGCCGCGCCACATGGTGGCCAGCCACGCGAACACCTGCACCCCGGTCGGTATCGCCACGGCCATGCTGGCAGCAGATACCAGGCTGGTTTCCAGCACGCCCAGGCCAGCCGTAAACATATGGTGCGCCCACAAGGCAAAGCTGAAGAAGCCCACGACCACCAGCGCGGCGACGATGGACCGGTGGCCGACCAGCGGCGTGCCGGCCAGCGCCGGGATCATGGTCGAGACCATGCCGGCCGCCGGCAGGAAGATGATGTACACCTCCGGGTGGCCGAAGAACCAGAACAGGTGCTGCCACAGCACCGGGTCGCCGCCGCGCGCGGGAATGAAGAACGGCCAGTCGAACGCGCGCTCCATCTCCAGCAAGGTGGTGCCGGCGATGACCGCGGGGAAGGCAAACACGATCATCACGCCCACCACCAGCATGGCCCATGCATACACCGGCATGCGGGCGAGCGTCATGCCCGGGGCGCGGGTAAACAGGATGCCGACGATCAGTTCGATGGCGCCAGCAATCGCGGAGATTTCGATAAAGCCGATCCCCAGCAGCCAGAAGTCGGCGTTAAGACCCGGCGAATACTCCTTGCTGGTAAGCGGTGGGTACATGAACCAGCCGCCATCGGGCGCCAGGCCCACGAACAGGCTGGTGAAAAATCCGAGGCCGCCCACGGCGTAGGCCCAGAAGGCATACGCGGACAGGCGCGGGAACGGCAGGTCGCGCGCACCCAGCATGCCGGGCAGCAGGTACACGGCAATCGCCTCCACCACGGGGATGGCGAACAGGAACATCATCACCGTGCCGTGCATGGTGAATACCTGGTTATAGGTGGCAGGCGTGAGCAGGCCGGCGTCGGGCACGGCCAGCTGGGCGCGTATCATCAGGCCCAGGATGCCGGCCAGCACAAAGAACAGCAACGCGGTGCCAATGTACAGCAGGCCGATATTGGTGTTGTTGACAGTGGTGAGGAACGCCAGGCCGCGCGGCGTGCGCCACACGCGTTCGAGCTTTTCCACCTCGTCCGGTGGTCGTGGCAGGGAGCTGGGCAGCTCGTTCATGGTGTCGCTTGCTGCGGTCATTTCAAACTTTCGAGGTAGGCGGCCAGCGCGGTCAGCGTGGCGGGGTCCATGTCGGTACTGGCGGGCATGCGCACGCCGGGCTTGGCCACATGCGGGTTGGCAATCCAGGCGGCCAGGTTGGCGCGGTTGTTCGGCTGGGCGCCGGCGCCCAGGTACAGGCGGCTGCCGAAGTGCGTGAGGTCGGGTGCATTGATTTGCGCTGCCTGCACCGTGGGCACGGCGACGGCCGGATCATCGACACCGCGCACCGTGTGGCAGGCGCTGCACCGCTGTTCGACAAAGGCGCGGCGGCCGCGTTCCACTTCGGCGCCGGCGGCTGGCGATGCCGGCCGCGCCTGCGCTGCCAGCCACGCCTGGAACTGGTCGGGCGGCTGCGCCACGATGTGCAGCGCCATGCGCGCATGCTGCTCGCCGCAGTATTCGGCGCACTGGGCGCGATACACGCCGGCGCGGTCGGCCTGCAAGCTCATACCGTGCACGCGGCCGGGGATCATATCGACCTTGCCGGCCAGCGACGGCGCCCAGAAGCTGTGGATCACGTCCGCGCTGGAGAGGCCAAGGTACACGGGCTGGCCCACCGGCAGGCGGATCTCGTTGGCCAGCACGATGTCTTCGCGCCCGTCGGGGTGGCTGTAGCGGATTTCCCACCACCACATGTGGCCGATGACAGCGATCTTGACCGCGTGCTGCGACGACGGCTGGCTCAGCTGCACAGTGCGCCAGGTGCCGAACACCAGCAGCGCCGACAACAGCACCAGCGGCAGCAGCACACCGCCACCGAGCAGCCAGTACATCGGGCGGATTTTCTCGCCACGCCGCAGGCTCAGGGCGCACAGCACCATCACGCCGACAAACAGCACGGTGCCGCCGATGAACAGGATCCAGCTCAGTTGCGTGATGATGGCGGCATCGGGTCCGGCCGGATGCAACACCGACTGTTGTGCGATATTGCTCATCGCAGCTCCGTCAGGTAAGCGGCCATGTGGCGCGCATCGTCGAGCGAGACACCCATGGCCGGCATGGTGGTGCCGGGCTTCATGGCGGCCGGATCGACGATCCAGCGCGCCAGCGCCTCGGGCGCGTTGGGCACGTAGCCGGCGATATAGCTGCGGCGCCCATACCCGTCGAGCGCGGGACCGATCACGCCGCGCGCGGCCGGCACCTCGGCAATCGCGTGGCAGGCGCCACAGTGGTATTGCGCCAGCAGCAGCTTGCCGCGCGCTGGGTCACCGCTGGCCGGTGCGAGCGGCGCTTTGTCACCGTTGTCGCAGCCGGCCAGCAAGGCGGCGTACAACAACAGCAGGGAATAAACAGGCATGCGCACGATAGCAATCCGGTGTTAGTCATTGAATAGATATAATACAAGAAACACATTAATTCCATAAAGGCAACAGAACGCGCGCTTGCATGCCGCTGCCTCCCCTCGTACCAGGAAAATCGATGATCAACACCCGCCGCCGCCTCATCCTTACCACTGTTGCCGCCACGCTGGCGGCTGCTGGCGTCGTGGGCGGGATCATCGGCCTGGCGGTACTGTATGGTGGTTTTTATAATATTAGCGCCACCAAGTCGCATTTCCCGCAAGTACACCGGATCCTCGAACGCGGCTTGCTGGAGTCGGTCAGCTTTCATGCGCGCGATGTGCAGGTGCCGAAAGAGATCACGCTGGAAGCGGATACACCGCCCGGCGCGCCTTCGGCAGGGTTCCGCGCCAAGCCGCAGGTGGTGCGCGGCGCCGGCCTGTACCGCGACAACTGCGTGGTGTGCCATGGTGCGCCGGGCGTGGCGCAGGGCGATATCGGCAAGAGCATGCAGCCCGTACCCGGGCCGTTGTCGGACGCGGCGCGCCGCTGGCGCCCGAATGAGCTGTACTGGATCACGCGCCACGGCATCAAGATGAGCGGCATGCCGGCCTGGCAGTACCACCTGGCGGAAGAGGATATCTGGGCGGTGGTGGGTTTCCTGGTCGCCCTGCCCTCGATGACACCGAAGGACTACGCGGACATCACCACGCAGTCAGGCGCGCAACCGCGTGCGCCGCGGCCATCGTTCGCGCAACCGGACGTGGAGCGCGGCCGCCTGGCGTTCACCCAGTACGCGTGCCACGCCTGCCACATGGTGCCGGGCGTGGTGGGGTCTGAGACGTCGGTGGGGCCCGCACTGGGCGACCTGAAGTCGCGCAAGTTCATCGCCGACGACTTGCCGAACAATGCCGCCAACCTGGCCCACTTCATCCGCGATCCACAAGCCATCAGCCCCCACAGCGCCATGCCGGCCATGGGGGTGACCGAATCGGATGCGCGCGACATGGCGGCCTATCTGCTGGCGCACTGAGCTTACACCGCCAGGTGGCGCTTGACCTCCGGGCCGCCCATCTGCGCCTGCATGCCCGCCGCCACCACTTCCCCGCGCGAGAGCACCACGAACTGGTCGGCCAGCTCGTGGGCAAAATCGAAGTACTGCTCGCACAGCAAAATCGCGATGTCGCCGCGCTCGCGCAGCAGCCGGATCACATGGCCGATGTCCTTGATGATCGACGGCTGGATGCCCTCGGTCGGTTCATCGAGAATGATCAGCCTTGGTTCGGCCAGCAAGGCGCGCGCGATCGCCAGTTGCTGTTGCTGTCCACCCGATAAATCACCACCGCGCCGGTGAAGCATCGATTTGAGCACAGGGAACAGTTCGTACACTTCACCCTTGATGGTGCTGGCCTTTTTGCCGCTGTGGGTCGCCAAGCCCATCAGCAGGTTTTCCTCGACCGTCAGCCGCGCGAAAATTTCGCGGCCCTGCGGCACGTAAGCGATGCCGGCCCGCGCGCGCTGGTGCGGCGCCAGGCGGGTGATGTCGCGCCCTTCCAGCCTGACCGTGCCGCTCGATGCCGGCAGCACGCCCATCAGGCATTTCAGCAGCGTGGTCTTGCCCACGCCGTTACGGCCCAGCAGCGCCATGCACTTGCCCCGCTCGAGTTCGAGCGAGACGCCGCGCAGCGTGTGCGCGGCGCCGTAGTACTGGTTGATATTTTCCACTTGCAGCATGTCGGTTCCCTTCAGCGTCCGAGATAGACTTCGATCACACGTTCATCGGACTGCACTTGCGCCATCGTGCCCTGCGCCAGTACCGAGCCTTCGTGCAGCACCGTCACCACGCCCTGCTGGGCGATCTCGGTGACGAAACCCATGTCGTGTTCGACCACCATGATCGAGTGCTTGCCGCGCAACTCGTTGAGCAGTTCGGCCGTGCGCGCAGTTTCGGCGTCGGACATGCCGGCCACCGGTTCGTCGAGCAGGATCAGTTGCGGCTCCTGCATCAAGAGCATGCCGATTTCGAGCCACTGCTTCTGGCCGTGCGACAGCAGGCCGGCCATGCGCGTTTCGCTGCCGTTCAGGCGGATCAGGCGCAGGATCTCGTCGATCTTGCCCTTCTGCTCCGAACTCAATCGGGCGAACAGCGTGGGGCGCACGCGCTTGTCGGCCTTCATCGCCAGCTCCAGGTTTTCGAACACGGTGTGGTGCTCGAACACCGTGGGCCGCTGGAACTTGCGGCCGATGCCGGCGTGGGCGATCTGGTGTTCGGCCATTTTTGACAAGTCCATGGTCTGGCCGAAGAAGGCAGTGCCGGTGGTTGGCCGGGTTTTGCCGGTGATGACGTCCATCATCGTGGTCTTGCCGGCGCCATTGGGGCCGATAATGCAGCGCAGTTCCCCCACCGAGATACCGAGCGACAGTTTGTTCAGGGCGCGGAAGCCGTCGAACATCACCGTGATCTCTTCCAGGTACAGGATGGCGCCGTGGCTGGTATCGACGCCGGTGCCGGCCACGCGGCCGTACGACGGGCCCTGCGCGCCGATCACGTCCGGGCCGTTGTTGGGTGCGTTGGCTATCATGCTTGCTCCTTGCGCCAGCGCGCGGTCAGTCCTGCCAGCCCTTGCGGCAGGTAGATGGTCACCAGGATGAAGATCAGGCCCAGGGCGAACAGCCACAGGTCCGGGAAGGCGCCGGTGAACCAGCTTTTCAGGCCATTGACCGAGAATGCACCGACGATGGGACCGAGCAGCGTGCCACGGCCACCGACAGCGGCCCAGATCACCATTTCGATCGAATTGGCCGGCGACATTTCGGACGGGTTGATGATGCCCACCTGCGGCACGTACAGTGCGCCGGCAATCCCGCACAGCACCGCCGACAAGGTCCACACGAACAGTTTGAACCACAGCGGGTTGTAACCGATGAACATCAGGCGCGACTCCGAATCGCGCACACCTTGCAGCACGCGACCGAGGCGCGACCTGACGATGGCGCGGCACAGCAGCAAGGCGCCCAGCAGCGCCGCCAGCGTGACCAGGTACAGCACGGCCTTGGTGCCGGGCGCGCTGATCGAGTATCCGAGGATGCGCTTGAAGTCGGTAAAACCGTTGTTGCCGCCAAAGCCAGTGTTATTGCGGAAGAACAGCAGCATGAACGCATACGTCATGGCCTGCGTGATGATGGAAAAGTATACGCCCTTGATGCGCGAGCGGAAGGCAAAATAGCCGAACACGAACGCCAGCACGCCCGGCACCAGCACCACCAGCGCCAGGCAGTACCAGAAGCTGTCGGTGCCGGCCCAGAACCACGGGTAGGTCTTCCAGTCGAGGAAGACCATGAAATCCGGCAGGTCGCTGGCGTAGCTGCCTTCGCGGCCGATGGCGCGCATCAGGTACATGCCGTGGGCATAGGCGCCCAGCGCGAAGAACACGCCGTGGCCCAGCGACAGGATGCCGGCGTAACCCCACACCATGTCCAGCGCCAGCGCGGCCAGCGCGTAGCACATGAATTTGCCGATCAGGCTTACCATGTAGCTCGGCACGTGCAGCGGGTGACCATCGGCAAAGAAGAGATTCAACAGCGGCAGCGCCGCCAGCACCACGCAGCACACGACGATGCCGGTCCACGCCTGCCGGGAAAAAAGAGATGGGGATGTCATTCTACGCTCCTGCCTTTCAGGGCAAACAGGCCTTGCGGGCGTTTCTGGATAAACACGATGATGAAGACCAGGATGCCAATCTTGGCCAGCACGGCGCCGGCAAACGGCTCCAGGAATTTATTGGCTTCACCGAGGCCGAAGGCGGCGATGATGGTGCCGGCCAGCTGGCCCACGCCACCGAGCACCACGACCATGAACGAATCGACGATATAGGCCTGCCCCAGGTCGGGGCCGACGTTGCCGAGCTGCGACAGCGCCACACCACCGAGGCCGGCGATGCCGGAGCCGAGGCCGAAGGTCATCATGTCGATCCTGGCGGTCGATACGCCCACGCAGCCGGCCATGCGGCGGTTCTGCATGACGGCGCGCACGAACAGGCCGAGACGCGTCTTGTTCAGGATCAGCCACACGCCAGCGACGACCACCAGCGAAAACACGATGATGACGATGCGATTATAGGCCAGCACCAGGTTGCCCAGCACCGTCACGCCGCCAGTCATCCAGGCGGGGTTGGCCACTTCAACGTTCTGCGCGCCGAAGATGGTGCGCACGGTCTGCATCAGGATCAGGCTGATGCCCCAGGTAGCGAGCAGGGTTTCCAGCGGCCGGCCGTACAGCCAGCGGATCACGGTGCGCTCCATCGCCACGCCCACGGCCGCCGTCACGAGGAAGGCGGCCGGCAGCGCCGCAAATAAATAGGCATCCACTGCCGACGGCAAGTAATGGCGGAACGCCATCTGGCACAGATAGGTGGTGTACGCGCCGATCATCAGCAGTTCGCCGTGCGCCATGTTGATGATGCCCATCAGGCCGAAAGTGATGGCCAGGCCCAGGGCGGCCAGCAGCAGTACGCTGCCGAGTGAAATGCCGTAGAAGACGTTGCCGAGAAATTCGGTGCGCGCCAGGCGGCTGTCGATCGCGGCCAGGGTCTTGGCGGCGGCCACGCGCACGGCTTCGTCGGGTTCGGCAAAAGTGCCGTCGTCGTTCGTTCCCTGCATCGCTTCGAGGGTCGGGCGCAGGCTGGCGTTGCTGCTGCCGGCCAGCGCTTCGACTGCCGCCTTGCGGCGCACGGCGTCCGGCGACTGCAGGTTGGCAGTTGCCGCGACCAGTTGCAGTTGTGCGCGGATGGCGGGATCCTGTTCGGCGGCCAGCGCCTTGTCGATCAGCGGCGCCTGGGCGAAGGTCACGCTTTTTTGCAGCTCGCCCACGGCGGCTGCGCGTTCGGCACGGTCCTTCGAGAACAGCTTGAGCGCTGACAGCGCCTCCTCGACGGCGCCGCGCAGGCGGTTGTTGAGCATCACGCCGTCCAGGCCTTCGGGCATGGGACCGGTTTTGTCTGTGACGGGATCGTAGGCCTGGTCGTCGGTGACGATCAGCAGGCGGCCGTCCGGGGTTTTATAGAGCGCGTCGTTATTCAACGCGGTGAGCAGGCGGGTAGCATCGTCGTTGGCGAGGGCGCCGATGCTGGCAATGGCCTCGAGCTTGGGATCGAAGTCCTCGCTGGCCAGAGGGGCCAGTAACGCCGGGGCGATGGCTGCCTGCGCCCCGCCGCACAGCAGCAGGCAGGCGATGAATAGGAGTTTTTTCACTTGGTGTTTCCTGTCGGGGGAAATCATGCTCGGCATGGATCCCCGCGTACGCGGGGATGACGGAGCGAGCTTACAGTTTTTGCTTGGCCTCGTTACCCTTGATGTAAGGGCTCCATGGCTGCGCGCGCACCGGGCCCGGGGTTTTCCACACCACGTTGAACTGGCCGTCACCGCGGATCTCGCCGATGAACACCGGCTTGTGCAAGTGGTGGTTGGTCGGGTCCATGGTCAGGGTCATGCCCGACGGCGCCTTGAAGGTCTGGCCGGCCATTGCGGCGATCACCTTGTCGGTGTCGGTCGACTTGGCTTTTTCCACCGCCTGGGCCCACATGTGGATGCCGACATAGGTCGCTTCCATCGGGTCGTTGGTGACCACGGTTTTGGCGTTCGGCAGCTTCTTGGCGACCGCATACGCTTTCCACTTCTTGATGAAGTCCGCGTTGACCGGGTTCTTGATCGACTCGAAGTAGTTCCATGCCGCCAGGTGGCCGACCAGCGGCTTGGTATCGACGCCGCGCAGTTCTTCCTCGCCCACCGAGAACGCCACCACCGGCACGTCGGTTGCCTTGATGCCAGCGTTGCCCAGCTCCTTGTAGAACGGCACGTTGGAGTCGCCGTTGATGGTGGAGATCACCGCCGTCTTGCCGCCGGCCGAGAACTTCTTGATGTTGGCGACAATGGTTTGATAGTCGGAGTGGCCGAACGGGGTGTACACCTCGTCGATGTCGCTGTCCTTGACGCCCTTCGATTTCAGGTAGGCGCGCAGGATCTTGTTGGTCGTGCGCGGATACACGTAGTCGGTGCCCAGCAGGACAAAACGCTTGGCGCTGCCCCCCTCCTTGCCCATCAGGTAGGCCACGGCCGGAATCGCCTGCTGGTTCGGCGCGGCGCCGGTGTAAAACACGTTCTTTTCCAGTTCCTCGCCTTCGTACTGCACCGGGTAGAACAGCAGGCTGTTGAGCTCCTTGAACACCGGCAGAACCGACTTGCGCGACACCGACGTCCAGCAGCCGAAGACGGCAGCAACCTTGTCCTGGGCGATCAGGCCGCGCGCCTTTTCGGCAAACAGCGGCCAGTTCGAGGCCGGATCGACGACGACCGCTTCGAGCTTCTTGCCCATCACGCCGCCCTTGGCATTGATCTCGTCGATGGTCATCAGGGCCACGTCCTTGAGCGACGTTTCCGAGATGGCCATGGTGCCGGACAGCGAGTGCAGGATGCCGATCTTGATGGTGTCAGCGGCCTGGGCCAGGCCTGGCAACAGGCTGCCGGCGGCGACCAGCGAAGTGGCGGCGGCGATGCGGGTCATGGCGCCAATGAAGGTGCGGCGATTACGAATTGGGTTTTTCATGGTCGGGCTCCGGAGAAGGTGGGGATTAGTATTGGAGTTGCAGGGTGACGGCAAACTTGTCGGTGTCGCCGACGCGGGTGATCCTGGTCTTCGAGTACACGGCGCTCACCTGCGCGTTGTAGCCGTCGATGATGTAGTTCACGCCAGCATCGACCTGCTTGGTATCGATATTGGTGTCGGCGCTGAACTTCTGGTAGCGGGCGAACGGTTGCAGCTTGCCCCAGCCAGCTTGCTGCTCGAAGATGTACGAGGCGCCTGCCGAATATGCCTTGCCCTGTTCGGAGAGCACGATGTTGTCGGTGTCGTAGTCGTACCAGGCGGCTTCGATGGCGACCGCGCCCGAGCCCTTGAAGCGTTTCTCCATCAGGAAGTCGACGTTGTACGAGCTGTATTTTCCGGTGCGCGCCACGGTCAGGATGCCGTCCTTCTGGTAGCGGCCCGCCACGCCGATCGACAGGATGTCCGCATTGCCCAGGTAGTTGCCGGTGCCGTAGTAGCCCGGTTCCGCATCCCAGAAGTCGTATTGCAGGCGGCCCGCGTACATCAGGGCGTCGTCGGCTTTCACGCCGGCCGCATTGGCCTGCGACTGGGTGAGCGTGCCGATGCCCAGGGTGTGGCCTTCGAAAGCGCCGAACGAGTAACCGAGCTTGCCGTCGGCCACATTGCCCCACACGACCACGCCGTCATCGCGGCCACGGAAGATGCCGCCATTGTAGCCGTAGCGCGAGGCCACGCCGGCCCAGTAGCCGCCGCCCAGCGAGTAGTACGGACCGGCCATGTTGGCGCGGTCGGAGGGCGACAGCAGGCGGCCGGCCCAGATATTGAACTCGGGAGAGATGGCGAACTGGCCGGCGGCGTCGAGCACGCGGATCTTGTCGCCGTCCCACTCGGTATTGAACATGCCCTTGATGTTCTTGTTGAGCGTGGCGCCGAAGTACAGGCGGCCGCTGTCGAGGTTGAAATCGCTGGAACGCTTGCCGCCGCCAGGCGCGCCGTCTTCGGCACTGGTATAGCTCTCGCGCAGGCCAAAGCCCACGGACACCGACTTTTCGTCGTCGATCTTGATGGTGGCGCCGGCCTGGACCTGGCCCACGGCGCAGGCGCCGGCCACCAGGGTGGCTGCCGCCAACAAACGTCTACCGCTGCTGCGGCTCTTCTTCGCTACACGACCCATTCCATTCCCCTTGTTTTGGCTAGTCTTGAACCTGTTGATCAAAGGGTTTGCGCCTTTGACATGTTGCAAGATTAGCCAGCGCCGTCAGGTCGGGGAATACGTCAATTAACGTAGTGGTGGTGATGCAACCTCGCCGCCGCGCCCCTCTGGGTGGCGCAATGCGGCGGCGGTGCGCTCCAGCGCCAGGTCGCGCCCTGCGCGCAGGTCGGCAACCGTCTGCAGCACCTCGACGTCGGGCGCAATGCCCTGGCCGACGAACGTGGAGCCGTCGGCATAGACGTCGCGCTTGACGCAGATGCGCGCCCAGCCGCCGCCGGGCAGGTGGAATCCCAGCGGCTGGCCGGTGCTGCCGCCGTTGGTTTCGCCCACGACGACGCCGCGTTTCATGATCCTGAACATGGCCGTAAAGTCCTCGGCGGCGGACAGCGTCCGAACGCTGGTGAGCACTGCGACGGGGCCGTCGAACACCTGTTTTTGCGCATGCTTGTGCTCGTAGCCGCTGTGGCTCCAGTCGATGATCGGGCTACCCTGAGCGCGCGCGAAGACGTTGTCGATGCGGGTCATGCTGTCCATGAACCTGATCGGCGCGCGGGTGAGGTGCGCGAGCACCTGCAAGCCATAGCTGCCATCGCCGCCGCCGTTGCGGCGCACATCGATGACCAGTCCCCTGGCCGCCAGGATCTGCGGCAGCGCCGCCTCGAACGCCTTGACCGCGCTGTCGTCGCCGAACTGGTCGAGCGCGATATAGGCGATGCCGCCGTCCAGCAGCGTGAAGCCGGCGGCAGGCGGGGCGCTGCCGGGACCGGAGCGGGCCACCGTTTCGGTCCGCTCGGCGCCGTCCGGCGCACGCAGCCCGATCACCACCGGCCGCGTGGCGTCGCCGGCAAACAGCTGGTCGTTGAACGTGCGCGCGTCGCGGTCGCGCTGGGTGTTGGCGCTGACCATGGGGGCGACGCGCTTGCGCCCGTACTGGCGCACCGGCACCCCGTCGATGGACACGACTTCGTCGCCGCGCCGGATGCGCGCCGCCTGGTCGGCTTCGCCCACGTGCAGCACGATGACCTTGTCCTCGATCAGCGCCGTACTCACCGGCGCCGTTGCATAAAACACCTGCGCCAGCTGTTGCGGCGCGATGATGCTGATGTGGGCATCGTGCAGCAGCGGCGCCAGCCTCATCATCACGCGATAGTAATCCTCGGTGGTGGGGGCGGCAATCACCTGGGCCAGGTAGTCCATGTACACCTGGTCCCACTGCAACTGCGGTACATGGTCGAAATAGACGAAATTGCGCCGGGCCTCGGCCCAGAACAGCGACAGGCCGGCTACCTTTTCTTCCGTCGTGAGTACCGCCTTCCAGGGCGTGGCGATGGCCGACGCATTGTAGAGCCGTTCGGGCAGCATCATGGCCGCCCGCAGCGCCCGGAAACGCGGCTCGTCGCGCAGCGCCGCCAGACCCTCGTGCGCCAGTGCGCGCTCGATGGACGGCTTCCACGCTAGGTTGGCCAGCCGTTCCAGCGCCGCCAGCGCTGCCTGCTTGTTACCCAGCTTTACATGGGCCAACGCCTGCGAATACTCGAGATTGACCTGTTCGGCGATCAGCGATTTGTCGCCAAACGCCTGTTCCCTCGCCACCGGAGTGGCCAGGTAATCGAGCGCCTGCTGGTACAGCGCCACCGCGCGCTGCACGTCCGCCGGCTGCGCCCCGGGGCCCGACAGCGGTTCCGCCTCTGCCCGCAGCGCTTGGGCGTACTTGAGACTGCTGCTGGCGTTGGCATCGGTTGGTGGGAAGGCGGCGGCGTGGCCGAGCGAGGTGGCAACAGCCAGTGCGATGGCAATAACAGTACGCTGCATGGAAAGGGTCCGGTGAGAAGGTGGCGGATGTTGCCATAAAAGCATAGCCGCCGCAATCAAGGAAGTGGCAGCTGCGGTCGTGGCGTGTCAAAATACCGGCTTCACTTTGAAGGAACCGCCATGACCGTATTTGCCGCCGCTGTTTTCGATGCCACCGTGATCTACCAAGGCAATGAACTGTTCAAGGGCCAGGGCGCCGCGCGCGGCTGGGCCGAAAAGCTGGCCAGGGAACTCGAATGCCCGATCGACGTCGAAAAGATCGGCACCGGCTGGGCGCTGGTGGGCACTGTCGATGGCGAGCCGCGCAAGTGGGGTATCGTCGGTCAACGTTTGAAGAGTCTGGACTGAGGTCGGTGCGTTCGCGCACAACGTGTCGCGGGCGCCGGGAGTAGCATCGGTACGATACTGCTCAACGAAGGACAGCGATGAAGCGCGACGACTTACCTGAAGTACCGGGCGGCGTGGCCGATGCGCCGGCTGCCGCCAAATCGGCCGGCCTGCGCTACGTGCACGACGACCAGCCCGGCATCACCCGCAAGCAGCGCGGTAAAAATTTTTATTATGTCGATGCCGACGGCGCCGCCGTCAAGGACGAAGACACGCTTGCGCGCATCAAATCGCTGGTGATTCCTCCCGCCTACCAGGACGTCTGGATCTGCAAGCACGCCAACGGCCACCTGCAAGCGACGGGGCGCGACGCGCGCGGACGCAAGCAGTATCGCTACCACCCCAAGTGGCGCTCGGTGCGCGACGAATCGAAGTACGAGCGCATGCTCAGCTTTGGGAAGGCGTTGCCGAAGATCCGCCGCGCCGTGGACGAATCGCTCAAGCTGCCCGGCCTGCCGCGCGAAAAAGTCCTGGCCACCATCGTCTATTTGCTGGAGGCGACCATGATGCGGATCGGGAACGAGGAGTACGCGCGCGAAAACAAGTCGTTTGGCCTCACCACGCTGCGCGAACGCCATGTGCGGCTCGACGGCAGCAAGGTGGAATTCCGCTTTCGTGGCAAGAGCGGCGTCAATCATGCGGTACAGGTGCAGGACCGGCGCCTGGCCAATATCATCCGCCGCACGCTCGACCTGCCGGGCCAGGACCTATTCCAGTATGTCGATGACGACGGCAACCCGCACACAGTGGGCTCGGCCGACGTGAACGAGTACCTGCAATCGATCGCCGGCGAGGACTACACCGCCAAGGATTTCCGCACCTGGTCCGGCACCGTGCTGGCGGCAGTGGCCCTGCTCGAATACGAAAAATTCGACTCCGAGGTGCAGGCCAAGAAGAACGTGGTCGCCGCGATCGAATCGGTGGCGAAAAAGCTCGGCAATACGCCAACCATCTGCCGCAAGTGCTATGTGCACCCGGCCGTGATCGAAACCTACCTGAGCGGCGCCATGAAAACCGCGCTGCGCAAACGCGCGCAGCAGCAGTTGCAGGACGACGTGCACGCGCTGCGGCCCGAAGAGGCGGCCGTGCTGGCGCTGTTGCAGCGGCGTTTGCAGCCTTAGTGTGCCTTACGCGCGTTCGGGCGGCCCACGTTCGGGCGGCCCACGTTCGGGCGGCCCGCGCTCGGGTTAGAATCGGCTTTTAATCACCTGTGCGCCGACGACCATGTCCCCCGCCCTGCCCTTCCCGATCCGCAAGGAATGCCCGCCCGGCGCATGCGAGTGCCGCCACGGCGAGCTGCTGGACGCCTGGGAGCGCGACCCGGCCACCGACATCCGCATCCTGCGCCTGACACGCGAAGAAGAAAAAGCGCTGGTCGCGCGCATCGAAGCGATCGACAACTACGAGGCGCTGGGCCGCATCGAGCAGCGCCTGTACGACCTGCTGGGCATCCGCCTCACCATCACCCCCAGCGCCAACGGCGTGCGCACCGTGCGGGGCCTGACCATCAAGCTGGCCGACCAGCCCGGCCTGTGCCGCCGCACGCGCGAGATACTGCCCGCGGCGGTACGGCGCTGCCTGGCCGAACACCCTGACATCGTGTATGCGCTGCTCGATGCCCGCGATTTGCTGGGAAATATTCCAGATCAATCATAGCTTGCCAAGCGTCAAGATGAAAACGCCTGCTTCTGGTGTGATGGTCAATGGGCATTCCCATCACCACCATCGGAAGGAAACTCATGACTGAACCCTCTGTCCCCCACGCGCCAACTGCTGCCTTTATCGGCGCCTCCTGGCTGGCCCTGGTTGCCGGCGCCGCCACCTACCTGATCGGCCTGTTCAACGCCGAGATGGCCTTGAACGAAAAAGGCTACTACCTGACGCTCCTGATGTATGGTCTGTTCGCGGCGGTCTCGCTGCAAAAATCGGTGCGCGACCGCGCGGAAAGCATCCCCGTGAGCGGCCTGTACTTCGGGCTGTGCTGGCTGTCTCTGCTGCTGGCCTTGCTGTTGCTGCTGATCGGCTTGTGGAACGCCAACCTGGCGCTCAGCGAAAAAGGCTTTTACGGCATGGCTTATCTGCTGAGCCTGTTCGCCTCGGTCGCGGTGCAGAAAAATGTGCGTGACGTGAGCCTGGTCCGGCAAGCAGCGCTGGCGAAATAGAACCAACGGAGAAAGCCGGCGCATAGGACCGCGCTGGCAGTCTTCGTGCCTGAAATATATTCCTTTGGGAGTTATCCAAAGTATATGATGTCCGCAGTGCAATCCGCCCACACAAGGACACATGAAGATTCCCTCGTTGATCAACCTGGCAACCGCCCTGGCCGTCGCCACGGCCAGCGGGTCAGTTGCTGCCTCCTGTAATGTCCGGCCAGGTCTTGCATCGGACACGACGCAAACTATCGTTAAACTGGCAGTGCGTAACAGCAGTGCTGTGTTCACCGGCCAGGTCACCGCAATCGAGTACATTCCGGCCGAGGACCAGCAAGTCAAGGGCCGAAAGCTGCAGGTGGTGAAGCTGGCAACGGGCACGTGGTGGAAAGGCACGCCAAGCGAGCAGATCACTTTGCACACCAATATACCCAGGGATGCCGACGGCACCGACTACATCGTCTCGACCGAGTACCGGTACGAGGTGGGACGCAGCTACCTGATTTACGCGACCAGCGCCGGCGGCCACCTGTACGCCGACGGCTGCACCCGAACGCGCAAGCTCGCTGCGGCGACCGGCGATATCACAGAGCTCGATGCATTGAAGGCCCAGGCGAACTAGCACTGCGTGAGAACTCCTTGCAGTTCGACGCGTGAAAATTCTTGGGGAACTCATCAATGTCGATCCAGTCAAACCGCCTGCTGCCCGCTGCGAGAGCTGCCTTTCTCTCAAGCGGTTGATCGGCCACACATTGCCGAAAAGATATTTCTCGCTTACAGTCTGGCATAGAAATCAATCACGGGAATTCGCATGACCAAACATTTGCGCTTGTCCGCCCTGCTTGCCGGCCTGCTGCTGGCCATGTCGGCAGTGGCCGCTCCGGTCCTTACCGACCGCCTGCCTCTCGACCCCAACGTCAAGATCGGCAAACTCGACAACGGTCTGACCTACTATATCCAGAAGAACGCCAAGCCGGCCCAGCGCGTGGAACTGCGGCTGGTGGTCAATGCCGGTGCGGTGCAGGAGGACGACGACCAGCGCGGCATGGCCCACCTGCTCGAGCACATGGCCTTCAACGGCAGCACGCATTTCAAGAAGCACGAACTGATCGCCTACCTGCGCTCGATCGGGGTGCGCTTCGGGCCAGACCTGAATGCGTCCACCGGCTTCGACATGACCATGTACATGCTGCCGATTCCGACCGATAAACCGGAAAATCTCGAGCAAGGCATGACGGTGCTGGAAGATTGGGCCCACGGCCTGACCCTGACCGACAAGGATATCGACGACGAGCGCCAGATCGTGCTCGAAGAAAAGCGCCTGCGCAGCGGCTATGCGCAGCGCAGCCTGGCCGCCATCCTGCCCAAGCTGGCCAACGGCTCGCGCTACCAGGACCGGCTGCCGATCGGCACCGAAGACTCGATCCTGCACGCCAAGGCCGATGCCGTGCGCCGCTTCTATGCCGACTGGTACCGTCCCGACCTGATGGCCGTGATCATGGTCGGCGATATCGACCCGGTCGAGGCTGAAAACATGGTCAAGCGCCATTTCGGCGGCCTTAAAATGCCGGCCAAGCCGCGCCCGCATATTGCCTACCAGTTGCCGCCGCTCGGTGCGCCCGATGCGGTGGCATTCCTCGACCAGGAAGCGCCCGCCAACAACGTGCAGCTGGTGTATTCCACCTTCGGGCGACAGCCGGGCCAGACCGTCGGCGACTTGCGCGACGCGCTGGTGCGGCGCATGTTCAGCCAGTTGATGGCGATGCGCCTGGGCCGGCTGACGCAGATTGCCGAACCGCCGTTCGTTGCCGGCACCGCCGGGGAAAGCCCGATCCCGTTCGGCCTGCACCAATACAGTTTTTCGGCCAGCGCCACCGTGGGCAAGGCCGGCGTGAACGCCGCCATCGACACGCTGGTGCAGGAAAATGCGCGGGCGCGCCGGTTCGGCTTTTCAGCGTACGACCTCGACGTGGCCAAGCGCAATCTGCTGGGCAGCTACGACTTTGCCGTGAAGTCGCGCGCCACGCGCGACTCGGCCGCCATCCCGGGCGAGTTCATCCGCCACTTCCGCACCGGCGGCGCGATGCCGGGCGTGGACATCGAAGCCGGCTATGCCCGCGAGCTGGTACCCACCATCACGCTCGACGAAGTGAACGCCTACGCCAGGACCATCATCCCGGCCACGGCGCCCAAGCTGGTGCTGTACACGGCGCACACCAACAGCGTTGCCCCCGGCCAGGCTGCGCCCACCGGCGCCGACCTGCTGGCGCGCGTTGATACGGCCAGCAAGCTGCCAGTGGCAAAGCTCGAGGAAAAGGCGCTGCCGGCCAACCTGATGAGCTACAAGCCCGATCCGGGCAGCATCACCGCCCAGGTCGAAGACAAGGTGACCGGTGTGACCACGCTCACGCTGTCGAACGGCGTGAAGGTCATGCTCAAGCCGACCGACTTCAGCAAGGACATGGTGCAGATGCTGGCGGTGCGTCCCGGTGGCCGTTATGCCTACAGCGATGCCGAAAAGAGCGCCGTGCGCTTTGCCAGCGACGTGCAGAAAGCGATGGGCGTGGGCTCGTACAGCCCGTCGGACCTGCAGCGCGTACTGGCCGGCAAAGGCCTTGCCTATAACGCTGCGCTGGGGCCGTATAACGACACGTTGAGCGGCAACAGCCGCAGCGGCGACCTCGAAGCCGTGCTGCAAATGAATTACCTGACCATCACCAGCCCGCGCCGCGACGAGAACCTGTTCCGCTCGTTCGTCACGCGCGGCGCCGAAGCCGTGCGCAACCGCTCGGCCTCGCCGGAAGCGCGCTTTGCCGAAGCGCGCACCCGGACCGTGTATGGCGACCATCCGCTGCTCGAACTGCCACCCAAGCCCGAAGACTTCGAGAAGATCAATCTCGACCGCAGCCAGAACCTGCTGCGCGCGCGCCTGTCCAGCGCCCGTGGCATGACTTTCATCTTTGTCGGCGACTTCGAGATCGAAGCGATCAAGCCGCTGCTGGCGACTTACGTGGCGACGCTGCCGGTCGGCGACGTGTCGCTCGCGTACAAGGACCCGGGCATCCGCCAGGTGCCGGGCGTGGTGCGGCGCGAAGTGAAGGCCGGTCTCGAACAGAAGAGCACCGTGATCGTCGATTTCGGCGGCGACATGACCTATTCCTACCCCGATTCCTGGTCGCTGGGCATGTTGAACGACGTGCTGAACCTGCGCATCACCGACGAGCTGCGCGAACAGCAAAAACTGATCTACTCGGGCGGCTCCAGCGTCAGGTATGAAAAGATCCCGAGCGGCCGTTACGGCGCCACCATCGTGCTGCCGACCACGCCGGACAAGGTGGCCAAGGTAGAAACCGCGTTATGGGGCGAAATCGAAAAACTGCAAACCGACGGCCCGCAGGCGGACGACCTGAGCAAGGTCAAGCAGGCCAGGCTGCAGACCTACCGCCGGGCGCTGCGTGAAAACGGCTACTGGATTAACTACCTGCGGCTCAATGTCCTCGAAGGGCTCGATCCGCACGAAATCCTCAACATCGACAAGCGCATCAACGGCGTCACCGCCGAAGATGTCAAGGCAGCGGCGCGGCGCTACCTCGACCGCAAGAATCACGTGGAGATGGTGTTGCTGCCGGAGGATGGTGCGGTGGCAGCGGTGGGCAAGCCCGACTGATCAGTCGTCGTCGTTGGGATCGAGGTCCGGGAACATCACCGAGGTGAAGCCGAACTTGGTGAAGTCCCTGATCCGCGCCGGGTACAGGATGCCCAGCAAATGATCGACCTCGTGCTGCACCACGCGCGCGTGGAAGCCGTCCACCTCGCGCCGGATCGGCTGCCGGTGCTGGTCCACGCCTTCGTAGCGCAGGCGCGTGTAGCGTGGCACGCTGCCGCGCAGGCCCGGTACCGACAGGCAGCCTTCGAAGCCCTCTTCCATGTCATCGTCCAGCGGCGTAAGCACCGGATTGATCAAGACCGTTTCCGGCACCTGCGGCGCGTCCGGGTAGCGCAGGTTTTCCTTGAAGCCGAAGATCACCAGTTGCAGGTTGACGCCGATCTGCGGCGCGGCCAAGCCGGCGCCGTTGGCATCGGCCATGGTATCGAACATGTCTTCGATCAGCTGGCGCATGGCCGGCGTGTCGAACTCGGTGACCGGTTCGGCCACGCGCAGCAGGCGCGGATCGCCCATCTTCAAAATTTCACGTATCGCCATCACGCTTCCTTTATTTTGCCGCCAGCAGCGCCAGCAGGCCTGCTTCGTCGAGGATGGTCACTTCCAGTTCCTGGGCCTTGGCCAGCTTGCTGCCGGCATCCGCACCGGCCACCAGGTAGTGGGTTTTTTTCGAGACCGAACCGGAGACCTTGCCGCCTTCGGCCTCGATCAGTTCGGCCGCCTGGTCGCGGCCCATGGTGGGCAAGGTGCCGGTCAGCACGAACGTCTTGCCGGTCAGGTGCCCTTCGCTGGCTACCGTGGCAGGCAGCTGCGCCAGCAGATCTTCGCGCAACGCCGCCAGCGCTTTGACCTGCTGGCGGTTGGCGGCTACGTCCATCCAGGCTTGCAGCGCATCGGACACCGTGGCCGGCAGGCCGAACACGTTGTAGATGGTGAGATGCGCCAGCACGTCGAGCGAGACTTCCTGTTCGACCAGCTGCTTGCTGCGCGGTTCCGTCAATTTCGGAATCGCCAGCGCGGCCATCAGCTTGACCGCATCGAGTTTTTCGCGCAGCTTGGCGCTCGGGGCGTGTTCGCCTTTGGGCGTGACGCCTGCCTTGAGCAAGGCGTCGATCGCTTCCTGGTTCTTCGGCTCGGCAAAGAACTCGGCGATCGAGATGGCGACGATGCCGCCGATGTCGGGCAGCACGCGCAGCAACGCGGCCGGTACCCGGCGCACCAGGTCGAAGCGGCCGAGCCACTCGGCCAGCGTCTTGGCGGTCGATTCGCCCACGTGGCGAATGCCGAGCGCGAACAGCAGCCTTTCCAGCGGCGGGTTCTTGCTCGCTTCGATGGCTTCCAGCAGGTTTTCCGCCCACTTGGTGGCGACCTTGCCGTTGGCGACCGTCTCGGGAGTCGAATTTGTGACACCCGCGTCACGCTCATCGGCCAGCCGCTTCATTTCCAGCAGGTCGTCGAGCGTGAGCGCGTACAGGTCGGCCACGCGTTTGACCTTGCCGTGTTCGACCAGGTTGTCGATGTAGCGGTCGCCCAGGCCTTCGATGTCCATCATGCGGCGGCCGGCAAAGTGGCGGATCGCCTCCTTGCGCTGGGCCGCGCACGTGAGACCGCCGGAACAGCGGGCAATCGCCTCGCCCTCTTCGCGCACCACGTGCGAGCCGCAGACCGGGCAGGTTTTCGGCAGCACGTACATGGGCGGCTCCGGCTGCGGGCGGCGCTCCAGCACCACCGCCAGCACTTCCGGGATCACGTCGCCGGCGCGGCGCACGATCACGGTGTCACCCACGCGCACGTCTTTGCGCCGCACCTCGTCCTCGTTGTGCAGGGTGGCGTTGGTGACATTCACGCCGCCGACAAACACCGAGGCCAGGCGCGCGACCGGCGTGATGGCGCCGGTGCGGCCCACCTGCACTTCGATCGCCTGCACCGTGGTCAGCGCTTCCTCGGCAGGGAACTTATGGGCCAGCGCAAAGCGCGGCGCGCGCGAAACGAAACCGAGCGTGCGCTGGTCTTCCAGCCGGTTGGCCTTGTAGACCACGCCGTCGATCTCGTACGGCATGGTGGGACGGGCAGCGCCGATGGTCTGGTAATACTCCATCAAGCCGTCGTAGCCGCGCACCACGGCCGCCTCTTTTGCCACCGGCAGGCCCATGGCCTGGTACCACTCGAGCAACGCGCTGTGCGAGGCCGGCATGTCGGCGCCCTCGAGCAGGCCGATGCCGTAGGCGAAGAAGCGCAGCTTGCGCTGGCGCGTGATGCGCGAATCGAGCTGGCGCAGGCTGCCGGCGGCCGCGTTGCGCGGGTTGACGAATTCCTTCTGGCCCGCTTCGCGCTGGCGCGTGTTGAGCGCCGCAAAGTCGCCCTTGAACATCAGCACTTCGCCGCGCACGTCCAGCACCGCTGGCGGATTGTCGGTATCGAGGCGCAGCGGGATCACGCTGATGGTGCGGATGTTGGCGGTGACGTCTTCACCGGTGTAGCCGTCGCCGCGCGTGGCCGCCTGCTCCAGCAGGCCGTTTACGTAGCGCAGGTTGATGGCCAGGCCGTCGTACTTGACCTCGGCCGCGTATTCGACGGCAGCCGACGTATCGAGGCCGTCGCGCACGCGGCGGTCGAAGTTCTCGATATCCTCGTCGGTGAAGCCGTTGTTCAGCGACAGCATCGGCACCGAGTGCGTCACCTGGTCGAACTGCGGCAGCGGCGCCGCGCCCACGCGCCGGGTGGGCGAGTCGGGCTGCACCAGTTCCGGGTGCTCGAGTTCGAGCTGCTGCAGCTCGAGGAACAGCTTGTCGTACTCGGCGTCCGGGATGGTGGGCGCGTCCTGCACGTGGTAGGCGTGCAGGTGGCGGTTCAGTTCCGCGCTCAGCGCTGCGATGCGGGCTTGGTAATCTACTTCAGTCATTGCAGGTACTCGGTTCAGCTAAACAGGCGCATGGCGCGGGTGGAACCGGCCGGGATGTCGGCGTCGTTCATTTCGGTGTAGAAGTCCTGCACCTGCTTGGCGATTTCGGCCAGGGCGGCATCGGACAGCGGCTGGTTGTAGTCGTCCACGATGGTCGCATCGAGGCGGCCCATCAGCGACCTGGCGCAGGCGATCATGGCGCCGAAGCCGTCGCGCGCGGGCGCCACGCACGGCACGTCAAGCAGCAAGGTCAGGCGCGACGTGGTCTCCTCGGCCAGCGTGACGTTGGTGGACAGCGAGAACAGGAAGCCGCCGTCGCCGTCGGGCATCACGTAGCGGCCGTCCGGGCGCAAATCGAAGCCCTGCTTTTCCAGCGCGCCGATCAGGGTCGAAATCGCCCATGGCGCGCCATTGCTGTGCAGGTTCACGCCCAGCTGAGCGTCGTGGCTGGCGACAAAACGGTGCAGGTTGCGCGCTTCGGCCATCACTTCGATCATGTCCGGCACTTCCGGCTCGGCGCCGATTTCGTCGGACATGGCGCGCAGGCGCGTGACCAGTTCCGAGTATTCGAGTTCGTTGAGCGCGGTGCTGCGGCTGGCCAGCTGGATGCCGCCCTGCAGCCTGGTGTACACGCCGCCGTAAGCGATCGGTTCCCAGTCGCCAGAGACGGCCAGGCCGATATAGTGCAGCGGCTTGTTGCCGACCATGCGCAGCGTTTGCAGTACCGGCAGCAGCTTGTCGCCGCGCAGCGGGGCTTCCAGCGCCAGCGGCAGCAGGCAGTCGATCAGCGGATCGACCAGCGCGGTGGCCTGCTCGGCGGCAGCCGCCGCTGCGGCGTTGGCGCGGGCGGCCAGTTCGTCCACGTCCGGCTCCGGCGCACCGGGCGCTACCGGGTCGGTGGTGAATTCGGGGATCGGTGGCAGAGCCGGACTGACCGGGCTCAACACGGCGCCCAGTGCTGTGGCGGACGCCGTGGCTTCGGCGCCGGCAACGCCCGGTGCATCGGGCGCCGGTTCATCGAGCGAGAAGCTCGGTTCCTGGCGCAGCGCGGGGCCGGCAACCGGGGTGCTGGCAGCGCGCACGGTGGCCGGCGCCGGCGGCGCGGCCGGTACCGGGTTCTGGGCGTAGGACGGCGCGGCCGCAGCGTCGGGGACATTGGGATCACGCATGAGCACGTCGTCGTGGTCGGTGCCGAACGCGCGTTCCACGCTTTTCTTGGCCTTGTATTCCTGGATCTTGTTATAGGTGAAGACGCCGGCGACGAACACGCCCGCGAGCCCGATCAAACTCAGTTGGAGATCTGTCATGCTGCTTGTACCTCAGTTGCAAAATTGGCGGCGGACTGCATGTCCACCGCCACGATGCGCGACACGCCCTGCTCCTGCATCGTCACACCGATTAGTTGATTGGCCATCTCCATCGCAATCTTGTTGTGCGAGATGAAGAGGAATTGGGTATGTTCCGACATGCGCTTGACCATGCGGCAGAAGCGCTCGGTATTGGCATCGTCCAGCGGCGCATCTACCTCGTCGAGCAGGCAGAATGGCGCGGGATTCAAGCGGAACATGGAGAACACCAGCGCGGTTGCCGTCAGCGCTTTTTCACCACCGGACAGCAGGTGGATGGTGGCGTTCTTTTTGCCCGGCGGCTGCGCCATGACCTGCACGCCGGAGTCGAGGATCTCGTCGCCGGTCATGATCAGTTTGGCCTGGCCGCCGCCGAACAGGATCGGGAACAACTCGGAAAAATGCCCGTTCACGCGGTCGAACGTATCTTGCAGCAGGTCGCGGGTTTCCTTGTCGATCCGGGTAATCGCGTCTTCCAGCGTGGCGATCGCTTCCAACAGGTCGGCATTTTGCGCGTCAAGAAAATTCTTGCGCTCCGACGCCGTGGCCAGCTCGTCGAGCGCGGCCAGGTTCACCGCACCGAGCAACGCGATGGCGTTGGTCAGGCGCGTGACCTCCCCTTGCAGGTACGACGCCTTCATCTCGGGATGGAGTTTTTCGGCCAGCGCCGCTTCATCCGCCTGCGCTTCGGCCAGCTGGGCGGCGAACTGCTCCTGGTTCAGGCGCGCGGCCTGCTCCTTCAGTTGCAGCTCGGTGATCTTGTCGCGCTGCGGTTGCAGTGCGCGCTCGGTGGACATGCGCCCTTCCTCGAAGGCGCGCATCTGCTGCGCCACCTGGTCGAGTTCATGGCGGGCGTCGGACAGCGCTTTTTCCTGGTCGGTGCGGCGATCGAGCAAGTCCTGCAAGCCGTCGTTGGCGGCGCCGGAATCGAGGTTGGCCAGCTCCAGGTGGCCGGCCTCCATGCTGCCGGTTACCTGTACCACCTGGGCGCTGGCGGTGGCGATTGCCCGGCGCAGTTCCTCGATCTTGTTGCGGTGGGTTTTTTCGGCAAACACGATTTCCTGGGCGGCGCGTTCGAGGTCGCGGGCGGCGTCGCGGGCATCGGCCAGGCGCTGTTCCTGTTCCAGGAACACGGTCTGGCCGTCTTCGTGTTCGCCTTGCAGATCGCCCAGTTCCATGTCGAGCTGCTCGAATTTTTCTTCCGATTCGAGCTTGATCCGGGTTTGCTCTTCTTCCTGCGCCACGATCTCGGCCAGGTCGGCCGCGATTTGCGTGCTGCGCTGGTTGAAGCGCGCTTCGATCTCGGACAGTTTGACGACGTCGATTTGCAGCTTGTGCACCGACTGCTGCAAGCTTTGCAGCTTGATGCGGGCGTCGCCCAGCGCGCGCGTGTGGCCGCTCAGCGCCGCCTCGGCGCGCACGGCGCGGGCGCGCGCTTCGTCGGCCAGCATTTGCTGGGCGCGCAGCTGGCGCGTGAGGTTTTCGATTTCCTGCTGGCGGCCCAGCATGCCGTCCTGCTCGGAATCGGCCGCGTAAAACCGCACGCTGGCCGCATTGATCACGTGGCCCTGCGGCGTGACGAAACTGCCGCCGGCCGGCAGGCGCGCACGCTCGGCAAACGCGGTGGCCGCGTCCTGCGCCTGGTACACATTGTGCAGCCAGTCCTGCAGCAGGCCGCGCAGGCCGGGGTCATTGAGTTTCAGCAGGTCGATAAATGGCGCCAGGCCCGTGGTATCGCTAGGCGCAGGCGGTGCGCTGCTTGCCGGCGCATACAACGCCAGCTTGGCAGGCGGCGCATCGGCAAAAAACGCCTTGGCCCATTCGATATTCGATAGTTGCAGCGCCGACGTGCGTTCGCGCAGCACGGCTTCGAGCGCGGTTTCCCAGCCGGCTTCGATGTGCAGCGTTTGCCACAGGCGCGGCAAGGTGTCGAGTTCGTGCTTTTGCAGCCACGGCGTGACCTTGCCTTCGGTTTGCACGCGCTCCTGCATTTGCCGCAGCGCGTTCAGGCGCGCTTCGAGCTGGGCATTGGCCGCCGTCTCGGCGTTCACCTGCTGCTGGGCGTCGCGGCGCTCCTGCTCCAGCGCCGGCTGCTGCGCCGTCAGTTCTTCGAGCAATCCGGTCTGTTCCTCGAGCTGGTACTGCTGCTCTTCCTGCTGCTCGCGCAGGTTGGACAAATGCGCGCTGTCGGGCAGGCTCAGGCCGTGCTTTTCCTGTTGCAGGCGCTCGCGCCGCACGGCCAGGCTATTGAGAATATTGCTGGCGTTGCGCTGGTGCGCCGATTCCAGTTCCAACTGCTGCTGCGCCTGCATGATGCGGGCGCGCGATTCAGTGCTTTTCTCTTGCGCCGCGCGCCAGGCCTGTTCGAGCAGCGGCAGCGATTCGGCCTTCTGCTCGGCGCGCATCTGCGCTTCTTCCACTTTTGCGCCCAGTTCTTCGAGCGTGAATTCCGCTTCCTCGATCTGGCCGCCGTAATCAAGCGCTTGCTGCTGCCACTGGTCGCGCTGGGCGGTGAGCGTGGCCAGCTGTGATTGCAGGCGGCTGCGCGATTCGATCACGAACTTGATCTGCGCCTCTAAACTGCCGATTTCGGCATTGGTCTGGTACAGCGCGCCCTGCGCCGTATGCAGGCGGTCGCCGGCGGCAAAGTGCGACTGGCGCAGGTGTTCCAGCGACAGCTCGACGTTGCGCAGCTTGGCGGTTTGTTCTTCGAGGTCGTTCTGGGCCTGCTCCATCTCGCGGAACACGCGCTTTTGCTCGTTTTCCGCCTCGACCTTGCGCAGCAGCCAGAGCAGCTTCTGCTTCTCTTCCTGGTCCGCCTGCAACTGGTGGAAACGGGTGGCGACCGCCGCCTGGCCTTCGAGCTTTTCGAGGTTGCTATTCAGTTCGCGCAGGATGTCTTCGACCCGCAGCAGGTTTTCGCGGGTGTCGTGCAGGCGGTTTTCGGTTTCGCGGCGGCGTTCCTTGTATTTCGAGACCCCGGCCGCCTCTTCCAGGAACACCCGCAATTCTTCCGGGCGCGATTCGATGATGCGGCTGATCATGCCCTGGCCGATGATGGCGTAGGCGCGCGGGCCGAGGCCGGTGCCGAGGAAAATATCCTGGATATCGCGCCGGCGCACCGGCTGGCCGTTGATGTAATAGGTGGAGGTGCCGTCGCGCGTGAGGGTGCGCTTGACGGCGATTTCGGCGTACTGGCCCCACTGCCCTGCCGCCTTGCCGTCGGCGTTGTCGAACACCAGTTCGACCGACGAACGGCCGGCCGGCTTGCGGTGGGTGGAACCGTTGAAGATCACGTCCTGCATCGACTCGCCGCGCAGCTCGGACGCCTTCGATTCGCCCAGCACCCAGCGCACGGCGTCGATGATGTTGGACTTGCCGCAGCCGTTGGGCCCCACCACGCCAACCAGTTGCCCCGGCACCTGGAAATTGGTGGGATCAACGAAAGACTTAAATCCCGACAATTTGATGGAAGAGAGACGCACGTTGGATTCAGGGGAATTTGGCTGTATAGGTTCGCAATAATACCATTTAGCTTATCGACCAAGGCCAAAAACCAGCACTGCAAGCGTGCGGCGGCGGCCGCGCCTAGTGCGCGACGCTGGAGTCATTATGGCGCCACATCTCGCGGGTGTAGGGGTGATCGCGGCCCGACAGCTTGAGCGCCACCTGGGTGATCCAGTCTTCCGCCGGAATCGGCTCCACGTTCGGGGCCACCAGCACGATCGGCAGGCACAGGACGGCCAGCATGCGGCTCAGCGCCCAGCGGTGTTCGCGGCTGGCAAAATAGATGAAGGCGCCGGCGACCGCCAGGCCGAGTATTGCGCCGGTCACCACTTCGGAGACCGAATGCGCCAGGGTCGGTACGCGCGAGATCGAAATGAGCACGGCCAGGATCACGCCGACGGCGGCGCCCACGTAGCGGGCATATGGGCCGCTCGACCGCAGCACCAGGTAGCCGGCCACCGGGTACACGGCTGCCGCGCGCATGGCATGGCCGCTGAAGCCGGCAAACTCGACGGATTCGACGCCCAATCCCCATCCCATGAACATCATCTTGGTGATCACCACCAGCGCCATGCCAATGCCAAACAACATGGCCCACGCGAATGTCAGTCGCCATTGCTTGCCTGCGACCAGGTAAATCGCGATGGCCGCGCCAATGGGGCCGGTAACGGCCAGGCTGCCGATCATGCTCAAGAGGTGCCAAAAATACATCATCCGTAAAGCCTTTCATTTATTGCATTGCACCATACTATTTAAACACAGCAGCGGCGTCACGGCCAATTAATACCGCGCCGCAACTTTTGACTTTTGGTCACTGGCAGCGCAGCTTTTTGCCCCATGGCATACTGCCAATCCCTGTCGTGGTGCAGTGCACTACACGTTTGCCTGGAGTTGTCATGACTGTTTCGACCTGGTTGCTGTTTATTTCCGTCTCGCTCGCTGCGGCATTCTCGCCCGGCCCCGGCGTGTTGATGGCCATCTCCACCGCCGGCACCCAGGGTCCGGGGCGTGCGCTGTACAGTTCCGCAGGCAATGCGCTGGGCGTGTTCATCGTGGCCACCACGGCGGTGGCGGGACTGGGGCTGGTGCTGAAAACCTCGGCGTTCGCTTTCGGCGCACTCAAGCTGGTCGGCGCGGCGTACCTGATTTATCTCGGCATCAAGACCTGGCGCCAGTCGTCGCGTACTGCCAACCCGGCAGCGGTCGTGGCACAGGCAAAGGGGCTGTCGCGCGCGGCGATTTTCCGCTCGGGCTTGCTGGTGGCCGTGAGCAATCCGAAGGCGATCCTGTTCTTTACTGCCGTGTTCCCGCAGTTTATGCCGCCCGATCACGTCGATCCGGTGCGGTTCCTGGCGCTGACGTCGGTATTTACCGCGTGCACCCTGCTCTCGCACCTGTTCTACGTGGTGGGTACCGCCTGGCTCAAGCGCCGGGTCACGCAAAGCGCGGCGCGGTCACGCCTGGCCAAGCGCGTGACGGCGGTCGTCTTCATGGGCATGGGCGGCGCGCTGCTGACGGCCAGGTAGGCGCTGGCCGCGCGCGGCTGCTAGATATTGGTGACGCGCTGGCCGCGCGGGGGAATGAAATCCTTGACGTCGTTGATCATGCCGACGTCGCGCGCGTCCGATGCCGTCAGGTGCAGGTCGGAATAGGCATGGGTGCGCCAGTGTTCTTCGGATAGTTGCACGTGCTCGCGCAGGATCTGCTCGGTGCGGGCGTCGTCGGCCTGCAAGCCTTCGACGATGATGCGCAGCGCGTCCGGGCGCGCGCCGTGCGGGGCGCTGGCGTGCGACTTGTGCACCATGAAGCGCGAGGTGTCGCTGGCGTAGCGCTCTTCCCCGGCCAGGAACAGGATTACCGCGATCGACGCGACGGCGCCGGCGTTGTAGGTAATGATCTTGACCGGCAGCTTGCTCAGGTAGTTGTACAGGCAAATACCGTCGCTGACATAGCCGCCGTTGGACTGGATCAGGATGTGGGCAGTCGTGATGCGGTCTTCGGTCATGTCGGCAACCGCGTCGAACACGCGGCGCACCATGTCGCTGTTGACATCGCCAGACAGCGTGAACCACGCCTGGCCGGCGTAGGTTTCTAAGGATGATGGGTCTTGGCTCATGGCTGGGCTCTCAAAATTGTGTAATTTATTCTAGCAAAAAGTTGTCTTTTGAGCTTTTTGCTTGGACGCCATTCGTGCGGTGGTCGGCAAGCTCGTCTGTACGGTGGCTCACGGCCCCTCAAGATTGACTTATAGGCCCGTCTGACTTATATTTCCGAGTCTTGATCGGGAGAGGGCAAACCAGCGTTGCCGCCGAAGGGGCACTACCCAAAAACTCTCAGGCAAAAGGACTGGTCAAGGGGCGTCGCATGGCAACATGCGCGGCTCAAACTCTGGAGAGCGATTGCCACAGCAATCCACCGAAGGGGCGCACGGGGTTACTCCCGTTATCTCTCAGGTACCAAGGACAGAGGGGTCTGCAACATTGCGGAATGGCTTGGCGTTTAGCCCGGTCACTCCTTGTATGCTCTGTTAACCCTCCTTGATCTGGACCGCCATGACGCTCAAAGCCACACCCCTCAATAACGCACACCGCGCAGCCGGCGCCCGCATGGTCGATTTCGGCGGCTGGGACATGCCTGTCAACTACGGTTCGCAGATCGAGGAACACCATGCCGTGCGCACCGACGTCGGCATGTTCGACGTGGCCCACATGTGCGTGGTCGATATCAAGGGCGACAACGCGCGCGCCTTCCTGCGCGGCCTGCTGGCCAACAACGTCGACAAGCTGCAAGTGTCGGGCAAGGCGCTGTATTCGTGCATGCTCAACCCGCAAGGCTTCGTGATCGACGACCTGATCGTCTACTTCATCAACGAGAGCTGGTTCCGCCTGGTGGTCAACGCCGGCACCGCCGAAAAAGACGTGGCGTGGATGCAGGCGCAGAACGACGCGACCAACAGCGGCCTGACCATCACCCAGCGCCGCGATGGTGCAGACGCCATGGCGCTGATCGCCGTGCAGGGCCCGAACGCCCGCGCCAAGGTATGGCAGGTGATCCCCGAGTCGCAAGCTGCCGCCGCCGAGATGAAGCCGTTCAACGTGGCCTTCACCCAGAGCGCGCAGTTCGGCGAGGCGATGATCGCCCGCACCGGCTACACCGGCGAAGACGGTTTTGAGATTGGCGTGGCCGCCACCCAGGCCGAAGCGCTGTGGAACGCGCTGGTTGCCGCCGGCGTCAAACCGGCTGGCTTGGGCGCGCGCGACACGCTGCGCCTGGAAGCCGGCATGAACCTGTACGGCCAGGACATGGACGAAACCGTCAACCCGCTCGACGCGGGCCTGGCCTGGACCATCGACCTGGTGTCCGCCCGCGACTTCATCGGCAAGGCCGCATTGCAAACCATGGGCCAGAACAGCCAGTTCGTGGGCCTGATCCTGCGCGAAAAAGGCGGCGTGCTGCGCGCCCACCAGAAAGTGATCGTGGCCGGCAGCGATGCGGCGGGCGAAATCACCAGCGGCACCTTCAGCCCGACCATGCAGCAGGCCATCGCACTGGCGCGCGTACCCAACGGCGTGGCCGTGGGCGACACCGTGCACGTGGAAATCCGCGACAAGAAACTGGCCGCCTCGGTCGTCAAGCTGCCGTTCGTGCGCAACGGCAAGATCCTGGCCGTTTAATCTTTTTCGATTTTTTTGGCATACACCACCCCACCCCACTGGAGCATTACATGAACATTCCTGCCGACCTGAAGTACACCGAATCCCACGAATGGGTACGCACTGAAGCCGACGGCACCGTCACCGTCGGCATCACCGAGTTCGCGCAAGACGCGCTCGGCGACATCGTCTTCGTCGAACTGCCAAAAGTGGGCACGACCTACGGCGCCGGCGACGACGCCGCCGTGGTGGAATCGGTCAAGGCAGCCAGCGACATCTACGCGCCAGTGGCCGGCGAAGTGGTGGCAGTGAACGACGACGTGGTCAACGCGCCCGAGTCGATCAACGCCGACGCGTACGCCAACTGGCTGTTCAAGATCAAGCCTAGCGACGCCGCCGCCGTTGACGGCCTGCTCGATGCTGCCGCTTACGGCAGCGCTACTGCTTCCTGATTCGCCGCCAGCGCTTACCGCCGAAATCGGTCGTTAGCGCTTACCACCGTCATTCCCGCGTACGCGGGAATCCATAGAGCCTTTGCTCCGTGCCAGCTGCGTTTATGCCGTCAGGCGAAACACATATTCTATGGATCCCCGCTTCCGCGAGGATGACGGCTTGGAGGCTCCGTGCCACTTGCCACTCTTTTAGCTCCCCGCCCTCATATGACCCGCACCAGCCTGACCCAACTCGAAGCCCGCGACGCCTTTATCGCGCGCCACATCGGCCCGGACGCCGCCGAACAGCAAGCCATGCTGGCGACGCTCGGCTATCCTACCCGCGCCGCCCTGATCGACGCCATCGTTCCGGCCAATATCCGCAACCAGGCCGCCCTGCCGCTGGGCGCCTATTCCGCGCCGCTGCCGGAAAGCGAAGCGCTGGCGAAGCTGAAAAAAATCGCCTCGAAAAACAAGGTGCTCAAGTCGCTGATCGGCCAGGGCTACTACAACACCACCACGCCGGGCGTCATCCTGCGTAACATCTTCGAAAACCCGGCCTGGTACACCGCGTACACGCCTTACCAGCCCGAGATTTCGCAGGGCCGCCTCGAAGCGATCCTGAACTTCCAGCAAACCATCACCGACCTCACTGGCATGGGCATCGCCAATGCGTCGATGCTCGACGAAGGCACGGCCGCTGCCGAAGCGATGACGCTGATCCAGCGCGTGGGCAAGTCGAAGTCAAACACGTTCTACGTGGCCGACGACGTGCTGCCGCAAACCCGCGAAGTGATCGAAACCCGCGCCAAGCCGCTGGGCATCACGGTCAAATCGTTCCACCCGGCCGAGCTGGCCAGCGTCAATGACGCCTTCGGCGTGCTGCTGCAATACCCTGGCGTGAACGGCGTGGTGCGCGATTACAAGGCTGGCGTGGAAGCAGTGAAAGCCACCGGCGCGATGGTGGTCGTCGCTGCCGACCTGCTGGCGCTGACCCTGCTGACGCCTCCGGGCGAATGGGGCGCGGACGTGGTGGTCGGTAACAGCCAGCGCTTCGGCGTGCCGCTGGGATTCGGCGGCCCGCACGCCGGCTACCTGTCCACCCGCGACGAATTCAAGCGCAGCATGTCGGGCCGCCTGGTCGGCGTGACCGTCGATGCGCAAGGCAACAAGGCCTATCGCCTGGCGCTGCAAACCCGCGAACAGCACATCCGCCGCGAAAAGGCGACCTCCAACATCTGCACCGCGCAGGTGCTGCTGGCGGTGATCGCCTCGATGTACGCCGTGTACCACGGCCCGAAAGGCCTGCAACAGATCGCCCAGCGCGTGCACCGCTACACCGGCATCGTTGCCGCCAACCTGAAAACCCTCGGCTACACCGTCACCAACGAGACCTTCTTCGACACGCTGACGATCGCCACCGCCAACGCCGAACAGCTGCACGCCTCGGCCCATTCGCACGGCGTGAACCTGCGCGTGATCGACGCGTCGCACGTCGGCATCTCGCTCGACGAGACCACCACCCGCGAAGACATCGCCCTGCTGTGGACCGTGTTCGCCCATCCGGTCGGCGGCCCGGCCCACGGTCCGGACTTCGACACCGTGGAAGCCGGCATTGCCGAAGCGTTCCCCGCCACGCTGGCCCGCACCAGCGCCTACCTGTCGCACCCGGTATTCAACCGCTACCACTCCGAAACCGAAATGCTGCGCTACCTGCGCAGCCTGGCGGACAAGGACCTGGCGCTGGACCGCACCATGATCCCGCTCGGTTCGTGCACCATGAAGCTCAACGCGACGTCCGAAATGATCCCGGTCACCTGGCCCGAGTTCTCGAACATCCACCCGTTCGCACCGGACAGCCAGACCGTGGGCTACCGCGAAATGATCGCCCAGCTCGAAGAAATGCTGTGCGCCGTCACCGGCTACGCCGCCATCTCGCTGCAGCCGAACGCCGGCTCCCAAGGTGAGTACGCCGGTCTGCTGGTAATCCAGGCTTACCACCAGTCGCGCAATGAAGGCCATCGCAACATCTGCCTGATTCCATCGTCGGCACACGGCACCAATCCGGCATCGGCCAGCATGGTCGGCATGCAGGTGGTGGTCACCGCCTGCGACGCCAACGGCAACGTCGACCTGGCCGACCTGAAAGCCAAAGCGGAACTGCACTCGAAAAACCTGGCTTGCGCCATGGTCACCTACCCGTCCACGCACGGCGTGTTCGAAGAAGGTATCCAGGAACTGTGCCAGATCGTGCACAGCCACGGCGGCCAGGTGTACATCGACGGCGCCAACATGAATGCACTGGTCGGCGTGGCCGCACCGGGCGCGTTCGGCGGCGACGTTTCGCACCTGAACCTGCACAAGACCTTCTGCATTCCGCACGGCGGCGGCGGTCCCGGCGTGGGTCCGATCGGCGTGGGCGCGCACCTGGCCAAGTTCCTGCCGAACCAGCGTTCGAACGGCTATATCCGCGACAACGCCGGCATCGGCGCAGTGAGCGCGGCGCCATACGGCTCGGCCAGCATTCTGCCGATTTCGTGGATGTACATTGCCATGATGGGCGCCGAAGGCCTGACGGCTGCCACCGAAAACGCCATCCTGGGCGCCAACTACATCGCCCGCCGCCTGTCGCCGCACTACCCTGTGCTGTACACGGGCCACGACGGCCTGGTCGCGCACGAGTGCATCATCGACCTGCGTCCGCTGCAGGATGCCACCGGCATCACCAACGAGGACGTGGCCAAGCGCCTGATGGACTTCGGCTTCCATGCGCCGACCATGAGCTTCCCGGTACCGGGCACCTTGATGATCGAGCCGACGGAAAGTGAATCGAAGGTCGAGATGGACCGCTTCATCGACGCCATGATCGCCATCCGCAACGAGATCGCCAAAGTGGAAAGCGGCGAGTTCGATAAGCTGGACAACCCGCTCAAGCACGCCCCGCACACGGCCGAAGTGCTGACCGCCGACAAGTGGGAACGCAAGTACTCGCGCGAAGTGGCAGCTTATCCAGTGCCATCGCTGCGCAAGCAGAAGTACTGGCCACCGGTCGGCCGCGCCGACAACGTCTACGGCGACCGCAACCTGTTCTGCGGCTGCGCGCCGATGAGCGACTACGAGTAAACGTTCGTCAGCGCGCGGTCCGGCGCTGAACCGCGAACGCAGGCACGCCTCACGGTGGCCTGCGTTTTTTTATGCCAGTCATAAACGCGTTTGCAAGTCGTGGGAGTCGCGCCGACAGGGGATTCCTACACGGCCACGGCTTCTCACCTGATGGTGGTGCCGGGCACGTCGGCCTAAGATTGTTTCACCCCGAGCACGGGGCCACAGCAACACAGACCCAGACCACAACCGGAGACGATCATGGCTAACCAGAACAACCAGCAAGGCAATCCACTCAATCCAGGTCAACGCAATCCAGACCAGCGCAATCCGATGCAAGACCCTTCGCAAGACCGTACCCAGCGCCGCGACCAGGGCAACCAGCAAAGCGACCGTCCGCTGAGCGAAGATGACGAGCTCGATAGCGACTACGGCAATTCCGAAAGCGGTTCGCGCAGCGGTAGCCAGGAACAGGGCCAGCAGCCAGGACGCCAAAACCAGCGGATCGACCGCTAGGCGCCGCTTAATCAGCCCAGTATTGCGGCCTTCGGGCCGCTTTTCCGTTTACCTGCAAGAGCCGCCACTTGTGAAAAATGTTGAATAAAGGTAAATTGCCAATTTAAGAATATTGAATTGGCGAAATGACGCGCACATTGCTGGAACAGGTGGCGGCCCTGCGATTGGGGCCCGACCCAACCGATCAACAACTGGCCGAGGCCGGACGGCTGATGCTCGCCTGGCTCGCTTCGCCTGACGCCCTGCCCGCCAATGTACTGAGCCTGCCCAAGGCTGCCAGCCAGCAAGAGCTGCTTTATCCGTTGCACGTCACCCCGGACGAGCCGGCGCTGTACCTCGTCTCCGACGGTCCCGGCGTGGCCAGCCCGCCGCACGAGCACGCCACGTGGGCGGTCATTGTCGGCGTGTCCGGCAACGAGCGCAACGTGCTGTACCAGCGCGACCTGGCCTCTGGCGCCCTGCTCCCGCTGCGCACGGTCGATATCAAGGCCCACGACATGATCCACCTGCGCGCCGACGCCATCCATGCCACCGTCGCCGTGGATGATCTGCCGACGTTCCACCTGCACCTGTATGGCAAGCCGCTCAACGAGCTGCCGCCGTTCGCCTCCCGCTGCTACCCTGCCAAGATTGCCCCATGACTGCCCCCCTGTAATAAGAAACCAATCGCCGCCCCATCGCCGCCCGTTCCACCGGCTGGGCACGCCGCCTGGAACAAGGCGACTCGGTCTGCTTGGCCGCGCCGGTGTTCTGCCAACTGACGCGGTACTGCTAAGTAAGTACGCATCGATTCTTGTGAATTCTGGCTTCCATCCCCGGCGCTCTGCGTGGTTGCCCGCTGCCCGCAATGCCCACAATGCGTGGCAGTAGGCGCCTAGCAGCGCATCCGGTGCTGTTCACTATAATTTCACAATAATTTCTTGGCACTTACTTAGTTAAGCGGGATGCTGACGATGCGGTCGTCGCCGGTGCGCGGCGTGCCGCGGCCGTCGGTGTTATTGGTCATCAGCCACAGCTTGCCGTCGGGTGTGACCACCACGTCGCGCAGGCGGCCGTATTCGCCGCTGTAGCGGTCCACGGCGGTCGATGGCGCGGCCAGCGGGATTTGCCGCAGCCGCTCGCCGCGCAGGTTGGCGATATAGATCGAATTGCCGCTGATCGCCATGCCGCTGGGACTGGCCGTGGCGGTGCTCCACTGCTGCAGCGGATTGGTGTAGCGGCTGTCCGTACCGATGCCTTCCACCACCGGCCAGCCATAGTTGGCGCCGGCCGTGATGCGGTTCAGTTCATCCCAGGTGTTCTGGCCGAATTCGGACGCGTACATGGTGCCGTCGGCAGCCCAGGCGATGCCCTGGGGGTTGCGGTGGCCGAGCGTGTAGATGTACGAGCCGGCGAAGGGATTGTCGCGCGGGACCGCGCCGTCCGGCGTCATGCGCAGGATCTTGCCGCCCAATGAAGCCATGTCCTGGGCGCGCGCGGTGTTGGCGGCGTCGCCGGCGGTGGCGTACAACATGCCATCGGGGCCGAACGCGATGCGGCCGCCGTTATGGGTGCTGGCGGCCGGTATGCCGTTCAAGATCGACTGCACCGCGCCCAGGCGGATACTGGCGCCAGCGCCCGAGAGCGGATAGCGCACGATGCGGTTCTGGGTACCGGCGGTGAAATACACGTACAGGTAATCGTCGCGCACGGCGATGCCGAGCAGGCCGCCTTCGCCGCCACCATTCACGCCCGCGATCACCGCCACCTCGCTCAAGGCGCCGTTGGTGCCGACGGCGACGATGCGGTCGGTGTCTCGCTCGCTCACCAGCGGCGTGCCCTTGTAGAACGCGATCGACCACGGCGCCTGCAAGCCGCTGGCCACCACTGTCGGCGTGGTGGGCGCGGTAGGCGTACCGGGATTGACGGGCGGGTTGACGACCACCACGGTGTCGTCGCTGGAGCCGCCACAGGCGGCCAGCCCGAGAACGAGGGCAAGCGTGCAACCGTGGGTGGCCAGACGGGCGGGGCGTAACGCAGGGATGGTGCGGGTCATGGCGGTCTCCTGGGTCGTGGCGCGGCCGGGGTCGCGGTGGAGATGCCAAGCTACCTGTTTTCCGCGATGGCCGGCGCACTGCTCAGCTGCGTACCGAGGCCAGGCGCAGGCGTACCACTCTCGGCACGCCAGCCAAAGGTGCTGCCACGCCATCGGCGGCAAAGCAGCCGGAGTCACCGCCGGCCTCCAGTTTGAAACGCGCTACCGCAGCCGACAGCAGCCCGGCCTGGTGTTGCAGGTTGCCGGCATCGAGCGCGGCCTGGCGTACCCGCGCCAGGCTTTGCTGGGTGACGCGATCGACTTCGACAATCGCAGCGCAGGCGTCGCCGTAACCGTTCGTGCTGTCGTCGGCGCCCAGTGCCCGCACCATGCCACTGGCTTGTTGCAGCGAGGCGGCCTGGCGCTCGGCGCGGGCGCGCACTTCGGCACTGCTGCGCGCCACCTGGCCCGCGGTGTCGTCCAGCGCTTGTGCCGAGGCCAGGATGGTCTTGAGCGCGGTATTGAGGTTGCGGACGCTGGTGTCGAGCGCGCGCGCGGTCGCGGCGATTTCGTCGCCGCCGTATTCGCGGTTTTTCACTGCCAGGTTGCCTTCGGCCAGGTCCACGGCAGCGACGCCGATAGCGCGCACCTCCGTGAGCAGCGCCTTGCGCACGGCGCTCGTCACCAGCAGCGCCAGGCCCACCGCCACCACCACCAGCGCCGGCATCCAGAGCGACAGCGTCACAAAGTCCGCCTCGGCGCCGCGGTAATCGCGCTCGCCCAGCGCCTGTTCGAGCAGCGACAACTGGTCGAGCCGCTGCGCCACCACGTCGAACGCGCGCCCAGCTTTGGACATGGCATTGGCGGCGATCGCATGGTCGTCGATGGCGATGTCGAGCGCGTCGGCCACCGCCTTCACGTACTGCCCGTAGGCGGCTTGCGCCTCCACCACGCAGCGGCGCTCGGCCGGATCGGTCTGGGTGATGCGCGCGAGCCGGGCGAACTGGCGCTCGAGCGCGGCATGGCGCGCGTGGGTTGCGCGCACCAGTTCATCGGTACGATTGAACGTGAAGCCGGCGTTGAGCCAGGTGAGCAACTGGTAAGCTTCGGTGTGGGCGCGGCTGGTGCCGGCCACCAGGTCGCTGACCGACTTCAGGCGCACCGTGCGTTCCTGCATGATGGTGTCGAGCGACTGGTTTTGCCGCGCCATGCCAAGATAGGCGCCGGTCGCCAGGATCAGCAGCAGCACCAGCACGATGCCGGGCGCGAGCAACAGCTTGGGGCCGATGCGCAGCTTGTTCAGCATCGCCGCGCCCGGTCGGCAGACAGGACACGCATGGCGGTCTCCGGCAGGTAAGATTACCTACTGTATGCTGCTGCTTCCGCGCAAGTTTGCGTTGAATCAATAATAAATCCGCACGTCAAATTTACAACGGAATCGATGCATGAAAGCAAAAACCAAGGCAGTCCTGATCTCGGCACTGCTGTTCCCCGGACTGGGCCACTTCGTGCTCAAGCGCGCCATGCGCGCCTGCCTGTTCATCGCACCCACCCTGCTGGCGATTGGCGTGCTGCTGCGTACCACGCTGGCCCTGGCCGACCAGCTGGTGGCGGAAATCCAGAGCGGCGCCCTGACCCTCGATATTCCACTGATCATGGAGCGTATCAGCGCCGCCGGTGGAGACGACACCAGCACCAACGTGGCCTCGCTGGTGATCGTGGTGTGCTGGCTGGGGTCGATTCTTGATGCGTGGTGGCTCGAACGCGGCAAGTAATCAGGCCGCGATCCGCGCCGCCGGGTACACCGGCGGCGCGGCCATCAGCCGCACCCACTGCCAGCGCATCACTGCGGCCAGCACGATGATCAGCGCCAGTGACGGCCACCACCAGTTGAACTCCCTGAGCCGGGCGTCGAGCCACGGCACCACGCAATAGAGCAGCGCCATCGACATCGTCGCCACGATGATGATCGATGAGCTGCCGCCCCTGGACTTCGGCGCTGCCGCGTGGTTGCACAGCAGGGGCAAGCCGGTCAGCAGCCACAACGCCGCCTGCATGGCCCGCATGCCGTTGGCAGGCCAACCGTGCCCGGAGACCTGGACCAGGGCCGCGAAGCACGCTACCGACATCGTCCAAACCAGCAGGAAGCGACGCAGCACGGTGCCCGCCCACACCCGGTTCAACCGGCTTCGCTCCGGCGCGCGTGGCGCCAGCCGGTACAGTCCCTGCTCCTCGCCGGTCGGGCCCAGTGCAGCGGTCACGTACCCCGCGTACAGGGCCGGCGCCATGAACAGGCACTGGATCATGAACGGCGCCGTCGCGATCTCCGCCACCAGGTCGTGATCTACCAAGCCGGTCGCCATCGTGCCCAGCATCAGCACCGTCGGCACCAGCGCCAGCAGCATGGCGGTACCCGCGTGCCGCCCTGCCCCCATGGCGTGCAGCATCAACGCCGCCTGGTCGCCGCTGGCAATATCGCGGCGCAGCACCACGGCGTGCAGCGCCCTGGCGGCGCGGGCCAGGCGGCCGACACCGGTAGCGAACCACGGCCCCTGCGCCCCGGCCGCCACGGCGCTCGCTTGCCGGCGGCCTGCCATGTGGCGATCGCCTGGACGCGGCAGCGCCAGACGCATCGCCCACGCCAGCGCGGCCAGTTCCAGCAGCACCGCGGCACCGGTCCATGCCAGCTCCACCGTGGCGGAAATCTCGCGGCCACCATCGACCAGGCGGCGCAGGATCAACCAGCCGACGACCATCAGCGGCGCAAGCAGGACCAGCGCGGACCGCGCACTGAGCAACAGCAACCCGCACATCAGCGCACCGGCGCCCAGCAGCAGCGCGGTAAAATGCCGGCCGCCGAACCCCGCTGCGAGCACCACGGCGATCAGCAACGCGCCCAGCACGCCCGCCATGAAACAGTGGCGCAGCAACCGCCGCCGCAAGCCCGGCGCCAGTACCGCAGTGGCCGACGCGTTCTGCTGACCGGCGCTGACGAACCATAGCACGCACCAAGCGGCGATGAACAAGGCAATCAGCATGGCCGGCTGGCGCAACAGCACCCCCATCGCGTACAGCAAGCCGGTGACCAACAACACCAGCATCAATACCCACGGCTGCAACATCCGGTACGGAAGCGGTGTCCAGCGCCAGTCCGGCAGCAGGCCACGCAGTGCGCGCCGATCTTCGTCAGGACGGCTTATATCAGATGTCACCGGGTCACCTCGACAAACAGGTCTTCCAGGCTCAGGGTATCGACCTTGAGGCCGGTGCGGGCGCGCAGTTGTGCGTCCTCTTCGGCGCTCAGGCGCGCCAGCACGGTGACGCTGCCATTGGCGTGCCCGTGGCGGCGCACTTCGCGTTGCAGGCGCAGCGCGTCGATGGCGCCGGCGTCGCCCGAGATGCGCGACGCGCTTTCCAGCAACTCGTCAAGCGCGCCCTGCAAGGCGATCTGGCCGTTCTGCAGGAAGGCGACATCGAGTGCCACCCGTTCCAGGTCGGACAGGATATGGGTGGAAAAGATCACCGTGGTATCGCGCTCGATCACGTCGCTTACCAGCTCGTGCAGGAAGTCGCGCCGCCCCACGGGGTCGAGGCTGGCCACCGGTTCGTCGAGCACCAGCAACGCCGGATCGTGGGCAAGCGCGCGGATGATCGACAGGCGCTGCTTTTCGCCGCCCGACAATTTGCTGATCGGTTTGCCGCAGGCCTGGGCATCGAACCCCCAGCGCGCCAGCAGCGAAGTGACCTTCTGCACGTTCCAGCAAGGGTACAAGGCCTTGAAGTAGTCGAGCATCTGGATCGGCGTCATCCACTCGAACAGCTCCGACTTTTGCGGCACGTAGCCGATGTTGGCGCGGACGGTGTCGCTGAGCGCGGTCACCGGTTCGCCCAGTAGCGCGCAAGCACCGCGATCGGCCTCGCGCAAACCCAGCAGGCACTCGAGCAGGGTCGACTTGCCGGCGCCGTTGCGGCCGAGCAAGCCGACAATGGTGCCCGGTTCGATGGTCCAGTTGACGCCTTGCAGCACCGGCTGCTTGCCGAATGCCTTGTGCAGACCGGCGACGTGGACGATGGGTGTCTTCATTATTATTCCTTCAAGAGTTTTTCCAGCATGGCCAGCACCGTGGCCGGATCGAGTTCGAGTTGGCGCGCCTCTGCGGCCAGGCGTTGCATGGTCGGGTGTATCAAGGCCAGTCGCTCGGCTTCGCTTGGCGCGGCGGATCGGCGCTCGGCCACCAGCATGCCGATACCGCGGGCGCGCGCCAGCAGCCCTTCAGCTTCCAGCATGCTGTAGGCCTTGGAGACGGTCATCGGGTTGACGGCCAGCGCCAGCGCCACCTCGCGCACCGACGGCAGCGCATCGCCGGGCGCCAGCATGCCGGCCGCGACCAGGCGGCGCACCTGCTCGATCAGCTGCCGGTAGATCGGCTCGGACGAGCCGGTCGCGATTGAAAACAGCGTGGCGGTATGAGCAGTCATCAGGCCTTGTATTAGTGTATTAATTTAGTGATACAGTAAACGCCAATCAAGGCGTCGTCAACCTGTTTTTATTTTTCAGGGGAATCGTCGGTATTCTTGAAAGCGCCGCGCACATTGGTGACTACCAGGCACAGCTGCAGGATGATCAGCGCCCAGGCCTGGTCGTGCACGCCCCACGCCACCCACAGCGCATTACTCGCCAAAAAGCACCAGAAGCCGAGCTTGCGGCGCCCGTGATGCGCGGAACCGACCAGCCAGGCGGCCAGCAGGGTGACGGCCATCGCGGGCCATTGCAGCAGATTGATCCAGTCGTCCATGCAACAACCATAGCGGCTGGTCGGGCCGCGCACTGTTAGCGAACCCACCTTCACCTGAGAAAACGATGCTTATAATGCATGACATTGCGAGGAGATCCCCATGTTCGAGCTGGACTTGCCCTGGTGGGAACTGGTGCTGCGCGCCGGCCTCATCTACATCGCCCTGCTGGTCATGATGCGCTTTACCGGCAAGCGCACCGTGGGCCAGTTCACGCCGTTCGACTTGCTGGTCGTGATGCTGCTCTCCGAAGCGGTATCGAACGGGCTGTCGGCCGGCGAAGATTCGGTCGCCGGCGCGCTCATTTCGGCCGGCACGCTGATGGTGCTTAACGCGTCGATTGCCATCGCCACGTCGCGCAGCGAAAAATTCGCCAAGCTGGTCGATGGCGAAGCCGTGCTGCTGGGCCGCGATGGCCAGGTGTTCAAGGATGCCATGAAGCGCCAGCACGTTGCCAAGGGCGACTTTGAACAGGCGCTGCGCGAAGCCGACTGCCCGCTTGATAAAATGAAATATGTCTTCCTCGAAGCGAACGGCCAGATCACCGTGCTGCGGGAAGAGTCATCATCCACATAAGGAACTCCATGCGCATCGCCACCTTCAACATCAACGGCATCGGCGCCCGCCTGCCGGCCCTGCTGCAATGGCTGCAAGAAACCCAGCCCGACGTGGTCTGCCTGCAAGAGCTGAAAGCGCCGCAGGAAAAATTTCCAGAAGCGGCCCTCCAGGAAATCGGCTACGAGGCCATCTGGCACGGCCAGAAAAGCTGGAACGGCGTGGCCATTCTGGCGCGTGGCGTCAAGCCGATCGAAGTCGGACGCGGCCTGCCCGGCGATCCCGAAGACGAACAGAGCCGCTATATCGAAGCCGTGGTCAACGGCGTGCTGATTTGCGGCCTGTACCTTCCCAACGGCAACCCGGCGCCCGGCCCCAAGTTCGATTACAAGCTCAAATGGTTCGAGCGCCTGATCGCGCACGCGGCCGGCCTGATGGAAGCGGGCACGCCCACCGTGATCGCCGGCGATTTCAATGTCATGCCCACCGACCTCGACGTGTACAAGCCGGAGCGCTGGCTTGATGACGCCCTGTTCCGCCCCGAAACGCGCGACGCCTTCCACCGCCTGGTGGCGCAAGGCTGGACCGACGCCCTGCGCACCATGCACCCGGGCGAGAAAATCTACACGTTCTGGGATTACTTCCGCAACGCGTACGGGCGCGACGCCGGCATCCGCATCGACCATTTGCTGCTGAGCCCGGGCCTGGCGCCGCACCTGAAAAAGGCCGAAGTGGACCGCGACGTCCGCGGCCGCGAAAAGCCCAGCGACCACGCACCGGTATGGATAGAACTCGACCTTGACGGAGACCATTGATGGGCATACTCACAGACCAGCCGGATGACGACGTCGCCGACCTCTTTACCGACACGCCAGTGCAGAAATGGCCCCAGAAGATCTGGCTGGTGCGCCATGGCCAGAGCGCCGGCAACGTCGCGCGCGATGCGGCCGAAGCGGCGCAGTTGCACCTGATCGACATCGCCGACCGCGACATGGACGTGCCGCTGTCCGAGCTGGGCGAGCGCCAGGCCGAGGCCATGAGCCACTGGTTCCGGGCACTGGGCCCGGACGGCCAGCCCACCGTGGTGCTGTACTCGCCCTACGTGCGCGCCCGCGCCACCGCCGCTGCGGTCATCGACAAGGTGGGCCGCGACAACCTGGTGGCGTCGGTGGTGGACGAGCGCTTGCGCGAAAAGGAGTTCGGCATCCTCGACCGGCTCACCCCACTGGGCATCCACGACAAATATCCGGAACTGGCCGAGCAGCGCCAGCATGTAGGCAAATTCTATTTCCGCCCACCCGGCGGCGAGAGCTGGTGCGACGTCATCCTGCGCCTGCGCAGCGCGCTCGACACCATCATTCGCGAGTACCGCGGCGAACGGGTGCTGATCGTGGGCCACCAGGTGATCGTCAACTGCTTCCGCTACCTGCTCGAACGCATGGATGAAGAAACCATCCTGGCGATCGACCGCGAGGCCGATGTACCCAACTGCGGCATCACCGAATATCGCTACGATCCCGCCCTGGGCAAGCACGGCAAGCTGGTGCTGGTACAGGCCAATTTCGTCGCGCCGCTCGAAGACACCGGCACGCCCGTCACCGACCAGCCGGACATGCCGGCTGCGCCCAAGTCATGAACGCCCCGGCCGGGAACTCGGGCGCCATCAGCGATGCCGACACGGATAGCGACGCCGTGCGCCGCAGCGATACCCGCACCGCCGGCGATGCGGTGCACGACATCACCGCTGGCATGCTGCGCGACTGGCCGCTGCCCATGCCGGGCGCGCATGCCGACAAGGAAGTGCGCGGCCACGTGCTGATCGTGGCCGGTTCGCGCGAAATGCCAGGCGCCCTGCTGCTGGCCGCCACCGCCGCCCTGCGCGCGGGCGCCGGCAAGCTGACCATCGCCACCGCTGCCAGCGTGACGGCGGCGCTGGGCGTGGCGCTGCCCGAAGCGCGGGTGATCGGGCTGGAGGAAACGCCGGAGGGCGGACTGCGTGCACGATCTCCGACCGACGCAGCCGATGCCGCCACGGTGATGCCAGCGCTGCAGCAAGCGTGTGAACGCGCCAGCGCCATCCTGATCGGTCCCGGCATGCAGGACAAGCAGGCCTGCGCCGCGCTGGTGGCGGCGCTGCTGCCCTGCTGCGGCGAAGCTCCGGTGATCCTGGACGCCGGCGCCATGTGCGTGGCAGGCGGTGACAACTGCATGCGCTTCGACGCGCCGGTGCTGCTCACACCCCACGCGGGGGAGCTGGCCGGGCTGACCGGGGAAGACAAACAGCACATCGCCGCCGATCCGCAGGCGGCATCGCGCGCAGCGGCGCAGCGGCTCAACGCGGTGGTGGCCCTCAAGGGCTCGACAACCATCATCACTGCACCCGATGGCGGCACGTGGGCCCACACCGGCGGCAATACGGGACTGGCGATATCGGGATCGGGGGATGTACTGGCAGGTTTGATCGCCGGCCTGGCCGCACGCGGCGCCACGCTCGAGCAAGCGGCTGCCTGGGGCGTGGCCTTGCACGCGATGGCGGGCGAACAGCTCTCGCTGCGCCACGGCCCGCTGGGCTACCTGGCCCGCGAGATCAGCGCCGAGGTGCCGGCGCTGCTGCGGGCGTTGTCAGCGCATTGACGAAATTGGATTCCCGCCTGCGCGGGAATGACGAAATACCTGCCAGTGGTACTGCTAATTTTACCGCTATCCGGAGCGCCGTCATTCCCGCGCAGGCGGGCCAAGTGCTTACACCAGCTTGGCCGAATGCTCACGCGTTGCATGGAACTGCAGCTTCGGCCAGCGTTCCTGCGTCAGGCGCAGGTTGACGCCCGAGGTGGCTAGGTAGGCCAGGTTGCCGGCGGCGTCGTAGGCGACGTTGTGGCCCAGCGCGTCTTCGAAGTCGGCCAGCGCCTTCTTGTCGTCGCTCGACACCCAGCGCGCGCTGCTGATGCTCGTGCCTTCGAACACGGCATCGACGCCGTATTCGTTGAGCAGGCGGCTGGCTACCACCTCGAACTGCAGCACGCCAACCGCACCCAGTACCAGCTCGCCGCCCTGCACCGGCTTGAAGACCTGTACCGCGCCCTCTTCGCCCAACTGCTGCAAGCCCTTGTGCAGCTGCTTGATTTTCAGCGGATTGCGGATCCGTACCGAGCGGAAGAAGTCCGGCGCGAAGTACGGGATGCCGGTAAACGTCAGCATCTCGCCTTCGGAAAAACTGTCGCCGATCTGCATATTGCCGTGGTTGGGCAGGCCGATGATATCGCCGGCGTAGGCCTCTTCCACCTGCTCGCGCGACGATGCCATGAAAGTCACCACCGATGACACCTTGATCTCGCGGCCCAGGCGCAAATGCTTGACCTTCATGCCGCGCTCGAAACGTCCCGAGCACACGCGCAGGAAGGCGATGCGGTCGCGGTGGGCCGGGTCCATATTGGCCTGGATCTTGAACACGAAGCCGGTGAACGGCTGCTCTTTCGGATCGACCTCGCGCACGGTGGCGTTGCGTTCGCGCGGGGCCGGGGCCCAGTCCACCAGCGCCGACAGAATCTCGCGCACGCCGAAGTTGTTGATGGCGGAGCCGAAGAACACGGGTGTCTGCACGCCGGCCAGGAATTCTTCGAGATCGAACGGGTGCGAGGCGCCCTTCACCAGTTCCACTTCCATGCGCAGCTGGTCCATCTCGAGCGGGAACATCTCCTGCAGGCGCGGGTTGTCGATGCCTTCGATCAGTTCGAACGCGCCGTCGGCCTTTTCTTCACCGGCCTTGAACAGCATGATGGTGTCGTTGAGCAGGTGGTACACGCCGCGGAAGTTCTTGCCCATGCCGATCGGCCAGGTCACCGGTGCGCACTGGATTTTCAGTACCGATTCCAGCTCGTCGAGCAGTTCGAGCGGATCGCGGGTTTCGCGGTCCATCTTGTTCATGAAGGTGACGATCGGCGTATTGCGCATGCGGCACACGTCGAGCAGCTTGATGGTCTGCGCTTCCACGCCCTTGGCGGCATCGATCACCATCAGCGCCGAGTCGACTGCCGTCAATACGCGATAGGTATCTTCCGAGAAGTCCTGGTGGCCGGGGGTGTCGAGCAGGTTGACCACGTGGTCGCGGAACTCGAACTGCATCACCGACGAGGCGACCGAAATACCGCGCTGCTTCTCGATTTCCATCCAGTCGGACGTGGCGTGGCGGCCCGATTTACGGGCTTTCACGGTACCGGCCATCTGGATCGCGCCCGAGAACAGCAGCAGCTTTTCGGTCAGCGTGGTCTTACCCGCATCCGGGTGGGAGATGATGCCGAAGGTGCGGCGGCGCAGCACTTCGCGCGCGATCAGCGCCGGCGTCTTGGCGCTGGCGGCGCTGGCAGACGGAGCGCCGTCATCGTTAATCTCGCTGTTATTCTCGGGCATTACGTTTTCGATATCGTTGGACATGTGTTCGCGATCTGGGGCGGGTTCTGCAAAACCCTCGATTTTACCGATACTTCGCCACCCCGTGTGAATTTTCCAACCACTCTACTCTCCCCTGACTCTGCGCCACCCCACGCGGTGTGCCTCGGCCGACACCTCCTCCACCCCGCGATCGGTCTTTTTGGTGCCATCGGCCAGGGTGGTGATGATTTTTTGCTGGCCATCGGGCAGCCGCACCACGATATACCCTACCGCCGCCGAGGCGCTCGACAGCGTGACACCGGCCGGGTAGCTGCGCACCGAGTGGCCGTTGCACACGTTGAGCTGGTACAGATTGCTCGAGCCGCCCACCGAGCACGAAGACGACGACGTCGGCATATTGGTCACCAGGTTGGCCACGCCGCTGATGATCTGCGGGTCGAGGTTCATCCGTTCGCCGGCGTTAAGCGAAAAATCGAGGTACCAGCCGTCGCGCTGGGCCAGGTCCACCGCGTTGTCGGTGATCGCATAGGTCGCGGAATTGGTACCGTCGTTGGACAGGCTCAGGGACTGCCGCACCATGGTCGAGCCGCGCACGTTGACGGTGGCGCCACCGTCCTTGACCACGTACAGGCTCTGGAGATCGGTGTTCGACGTATCGGGAATATCGAGCAGCCGCCCCGTGCCAAACAGGACCATGCGCATGCCTTGCAGCACGGTGCTGGTCACGCCGTTGCTGGTACTGGTGGCCGGCACGCCGCACAGCGTGACGTCGGGCCTGGTGGTGATCGGCTTCAGCGCACCCGCGTCGCCCATCTTGAGCACCGCCACCGCGCCGCTGGCGGCGGTGAAGTCGAAGCGCCACATCTGGCCCAGCAGGTCGCCGCCGTACACATAGGTTGCGCGCGGATCGGTGGCCGGGTCGTTCGAGATCGCCGTGATGCGCGCCAGCCCCGATGGCGTGGTGGTGTCGCCAGAACCGGTGGGGACTTTTTTCAGCAGCTCGCCCGTGTACGCATCGAGCACGTACAGGTAGCCCTTGCCGTCGCCGCCGGCCACGCCGTCGCTGCCGGGCACGTTGTTGTAGCCGGAAGTGAGGAACACCACCCAGCGGCCGTCGGCCAGCGTGCCGAATTGCGGATTGCCGAAAGTGAGGCCGAGGTCGGCATCGCTGCGCGCGCACACGCTGGCGTCGGCGCAGAACTCCCACAGCTGCTTGGGCGCCGAATGCGTGTCGGTGATGTCGAGCGCATAGTAGCCACGCCCACCGGCGTTCAGGCCCGCCACCAGGATCGTGCGCCACTGCTTGCCCGCGCCGATGGTCACATTGACGTCAGCCACCTCGGGCGAACCGTCGGTGGTGTACTGGTGGTTGGTGCCGTAAGTGCTGCTGGCCAGGCCGGGCAGCTTTTTCATGGTAATGCGCGGCACGTAAGCCCATAGCTCGTTGCCGCTGGCGCCATCGAACGCGTGGACCATGCCGTCGTTGGCGGCGACGAACACCGCGCCGCGCCGGAACAAGGGATTGCCGGGGTCGGTGCGGGCGTCCTTGAAGGCGGCGTAGCTGGTGTCCGGGTAATCGGCCAGCGGCGCGCGCACATAGGCCGGCTTCGATGACGCGATGTCGCCCAGCACGATCGGCAGCGGCCCGGTGGCGCCGGCCGGCGTGGTGGGCGTGATGCTATAGGCGCGGTAGCGGATATCGTCGGCATACTGCTGCTGGCCGCGCAGCCAGTTGACCATATTGGTGCCGTCGTTGACGATGGCCTTGTCGGCGGTGGACAGCTGCGTGCATTGCGCCAGCGCGCCGCACTTGTTACTGAACCAGCCGGCCATGGCGCCGCTCATGTTGGCGAAGGTGAACGGCACCGTGTCGCTGCCGGCCACCCCGCCGGCATTCATCATGACGATGGTGCGCGCGTCGGTGGCGGCGGCCACCTGCCGGCCCAGCGTGCTGTGGCTGCTCCAGACCGGCGCCGTGTTGGCCGTGCCGTCGGTGATGTCGATCTTCTGGTCCAGCAGCTCACCGAACCATTTGACGGTGGTGAAGGTGCTGGAAAAGATATCGTTGTCGGACTGGGTGACATTGGGGGTGGACGTGGCGGCAGCGGCGGCTGCCCCGGTGCGGATCTGCATGTTCGACAGCGCTTCGCTCAAGCCGTTGACCACGTCGCGCGGTTCCTGCGCGCTGAAGTATTTGCCGTGACCGTTGATGGCGGCATGCCACAGGTCGTCCACCCGCTCCTGCACCGTGTTGGCCGACACGCCGGTCTGCGGATCGGGCCACACGTACGGGCCGTTGTTGTTCCACGGGCAGCCGGTGGCGGCAGCCGTGATCAGGTTGTAAAAATCGCCGCCGGTGCGGGGCGCCTTGTCGTAATTGGGCTCGTACGTCATCACGCCGTCCACGCCCAGGCCGAGAGTGTAGGTGTTCATGTGCAGGTGGGTGTTTTCGCCAGCGCCAGCCGGCACCGAGCCGGGGCGGGTCATGTCTTCGAGCTCCGGCCGCAGCGACGCGGTGCCCGTGCTCGAACCGCCGTTATACCAGTGCAGCGCCACGTCCGAGATCGACGGCTGCGCCTGCACCCGCGCATCGACGCAGCCGCGCGCCTGGGTGCAGAAGCGCGACGGGTTTTCCACGTTGTCGTTGTTGCGGACGTTGGCGGTGCTGCTGCCGTTCCAGTAGCCGTCGGTGGTAAGGATCAGAAAATTCTGCTGGCACGGGTACTGCACCACCTCCGCCCCCTTGTCGTACGTATACGGCGACAGGTTGGCAAACATGCGGCCCACGTTGTCCATCGCGGTGCGGATCGGCGTGGCGCCTGACGACGTGGTGTTGTACAGCAGCGAATACCAGCTTTCGCGCGCGCTGCCGGTAAAGTCGGCCGGCTTCAGGTCGATGGCGCCGCCCGCTCCCGCCGTCGATAATTTGACGTAGCCCACCTTGTAATTGCTGGTGATCGGCGAAAACGCGATGCCCAGCGACGTCTTCATCATTTGCAGCCGGCTCTTGTAGTACACATACCAGTTGGCGAAGTTGGTCATCTCCTCGGCATAGGTGCAGCTGGCGCCGGCACAGTCGATCCGGTCGGCCGCCTTGGGATAGGTGCGGCCGCTGACGATGTTGACCCGCACGAACGGATTGGGCGCGCCGAGGCCACCCGAGATCGACGCGGTGCTGGTGGGTATGGCGTCGTTGGCGGCTGGCGCGTAACCGCTGGTGGCGCCGCGTACCCAGCTCAAGCCGCCCTGGTTGTCGATGGTGAAATTGCTGATCGCCGCGTTGTTGGACGTAACGCCGTAGTTGATCAGGCAGACGTTGCTGCTGGACAGGCCCGGGCACAGCGCATTGCCGCCGATATAGGCGCGGATATTGCCGCTGGTGCCGATCTTGCCGGCAATCGCATTGGCGACGTAAGCCGGGCTGCGGTTGCGGCCCAGGTCCAGGTAGCTCGGGTTGCTGAAGACGCTGTTGCCGATCAGCGTGGTGGAACCGAGCGCCAGGTTGCGCACCACGGCGTTCTGGCTGTTCGAGGTATTCGAGCCAGAAAACGTGATCACCGAGCGCGCTGGCGTGGCGCTGGCCACCTGCACCTGCGGCGAGTCCACCGTCAGCCCCCACCCCTGACGGCTGAGATCGTTGACCACCACGCAGTTGGTCAGGCTCTTGGTGTTGCCCACGCAAATCAGGGGTACGACGGCCACGACATTCTCGGCGCCGATGGTGATGCCGAACAGGCTGCACGCGGGCACGGTCGATTGGCCGGTCGGCGTTTTCACGCATGCATACATCTGCCGCAACGAGTTGTTGGGCGTGGCGATGATGGCTGCCGCCAGGGCGCTGGCCATGGTCTGCTGCTTGAACGCGGTGTTGGTGCCGGCGGGCGCGGTGACGGTGTTGGCGACCAGCTCGCTGGTGTTGCCCTGGGAGTCGGTCAGCGTGACGCCGCTGATGCCCAGCGACGTGGCGGTGGCCGAGGCGCCGATCGAAATGGTGCCGTACGCGGCCAGCGCGCCGGTAGGCTGCGAATAGGCCGGATAGATAAAGTTGCCCACGCGCTTGCCCTGGCATTGCGTCAGTTGGCGGTCGCTGCACCAGCGCACCTTGACCGGCACCGGGTAGCCGGGCGGCGCATTGGCGCCGATGGCGGTCGAGACGCAGCTGCGCAGGGTGTCGTCGGCGCAGTACTGGCCCACGCCGATGGTGTAGTAGTACGGGCCGGTGGTGGTGGCGTACGGCGTCTGGTACAGCAGGTCCGGGTAGGTATAGCTGGACGTGTTGGTCTGGCAGGTCAGCGTGTTGTTGATGACCACGCACCAGCGCAGGTCGGGAAAACCGGTCACCAGGTTGATGTTGCTGTTGACGCTGTTGCCGGCCAGGTCGGCGCGGCTGACGCCGTAACCATCGCCGCTCACCGACGTCCAGTTGCTGGTATTGGCGGCGTTTTGCACCGGATAGGCGCTGCCGTCGGCGCGCACCGGCACCGCGTAGCGGATCTGCGGGTTGTAGTACTGCTTGTTGAAGTCCGGGCTCATGAATGGCGGATGACCGACCGCGCAGGCCATGGTGCCGAAGGCGAGACTGTAGCTGCTGCGGCAAATGTTGTCGTTGACGTAGTCGGGCGTGTAGGTCTGGTCCATCGAGCCGGAGTTGTCGAACAAGAGCATCAGGTTCGGTTTGACCGTGCCGGTGCCGGTGATGTTGAGCAGCGGCACCTGGGCGATCTGGGTTTGCGCGGCCATCGCGGACCAGGGCGCCAGCGCCAGCAGAAGCAGAAGCAGGAGTCGAAGTAAATGTTTCATGATCATGGTCCTTTCAGCACCACCGCCTGCGTTACCACGTTGCCGCCGCGCGGGCCGTTGATGCGGGCCGTCACCACGTAGTGCAGCTGCGGCTGGGTGGCGTAGCGCGCACTGCCCAGCGCCAGCGAACTGCCGAACGCCACCGGCGTCGGCGCGTCCGGCCGGGCCGACGTCTTGATGCAATTGTTGCCGTTGTAGGGGCCCGGAAAGTCGCACATGCGGTGGATCACGTATTCGACCCGGTCGCCGGCAGCGTTGGCCGCCATGGTGACCGAGCCGGTCCAGAACGCCGGCGTGCTGACGGTCCAGGTGGGCGTGAGCGTGGCGACGTAGCCGTGCGCCGCCTGGTTGCTGTCGAGGTCGGCCTTGTTGGCGACCGTGCGCAGGTAGGCGAAGCCCGCGTGCAGGCCGGCGTCCGCTGCCTTGGCCAGCGCCGAATCGTAGGCCAGGTTGGCCGTGGTGAGCGCGCTCGACGTGCTGGACTTGATCAGGTAGATGCCGCTGACCATCATCACGGTGAGCATGATCAGCATGATGGGCAGTGCAATCCCTTGTTGGCGGTGGGTCATCATGGCCGCCACTGGGCATTGCGGATCGGGACGATGGTCTCGAACACGCGGTAGCGGTAGCACTTCCAGTCGACCGGGTCGCCGGTCACGGCCACGTTGACCTGGATCGGCGCGGCCGCCACGCTGGCCGGCGCCGCCTGCGCAAACACGGTGGGCAACACGGTGGTGGCGGTACACGCGCCGTTGGCGCCGGGACGCTCGGTGGTCTTGCTGCGCGCCACCACGGCCAGGCGCACCGCCCCCACCCGCTGGTAGTCGCCGGCGCCGCCGACCAGGCCGTCGCCGTCGGCGTCGATCATGGTGGCGCTCCAGGCGCCGATGCGCATGCCGGTGGCGGTGGTCTCGCCCCAGCTGCTGTTGCCGGGCGTATTCGGGTTGTAATTCGGTACGGTACGGTTGTCGAAGCCGTACTGTGCCTTGAGCGAGACGATATTGTCGCTCACCGACGCGCCATCGGCTTCCGAGCCCGGCATGTCGGTGGCGCGCAGCAGCAGCACGCCGGCGCGCACCGACCAGGTGTGGAAGTGCAGCCGGTCTGCGCTGCCAAGGTTGTACAAATAGGCCAGGTTGACGGCGTACGGCAAACCCAGCCCTGCCTGCGGATTGAAGCGGAACGGGCCGCCGGTGGCAATCGTCAGCCGGTTGGCGGAGGCGCCGCTGCCGGCGCCCGACATTTGCATCAGCGTGCAGCGGGCCCCGGCGGCAGCCAGCGGGGCGACCACCAGCACATCGCCGACATTGAAATCGTAGGGATTGCGGCTATCGACCGCGATCGAGCTTTCGCCGGGCGTGTAATCGGCGGCCAGCTTGACCGAGCCGATGCCGGTTTGCGACGTGCCGCTGTAAAACGTCACCAGGTCCGGGGCCGCCCCGCGCGATTCGATCACCACGGGCGCAAGCGGCGTGATGTCGAGGCCGCCGCGCTGCGCGACCGCCATCCGAAAGCCACGGCTGTCCGAGAACTCGGTATTGCAGCCGGCCAGCATGGGGTCGTTCAGGCCCCAGCCGGCGTCGGCCGCGTCGTTGCTGAGCGAATACAGCGCCAGCATGCCGTTCTGCATCGCGTCCGATCCGCCCACCGCCGCATCCTTGGCCTTTTCGCCGCCGATCACCAGCCGCGTGGCAAAGGTAATCGCCAGCATGCCGATCACGATGCTGACCATGAGCTCGACGATGGAAAATCCGTGGCGGTGGCTAAGCATGGCGTCAGTTGGCGATGTAGGCAGTGACAACATGGCGATTCTGCTCGCCGGCAGCCTTGCGCTGCCAGCTGATGCCGATATTTACCTGCGATTGCTGGGTTTGATCCACCACGCGCACCGACAGTTTGGCGCCAGGAATCGCCCGCCGGGTTTCCTGCGCCCACGGCGCCAGAAAGCTGTTGGGCGTGGCGCCTTCGGCCAGGTTGTAGCTGGCCAGGTTGGCAATGTCGGTATTCATTGTACCCAGCAGCTTTTCAGCCGCCATGGTGGCTTCGGCACGCATGCTGGCGTCCGACAGCGCCGCATAGGCGCGCGCCTGCAGGCCGATCATGCCGAGCAGGCCGATGCCAAGGATGACGATGGCGATCAGTGCTTCCAGTAAAGCGATGCCCGATTGGCGCGCGGCCGGATGCGATGGCGATGGCAGCGCGCTGGCGTGCTTCGACATGGCATTTATCGATTTCCACGCGGCGCCTGGCTTCGCCTGCGAAGTGGCCAGCACGGTAGCACTGCGACCTGGTGTTTTCATGGCGGACATCCCCGGCTATCGGTACTGGCCACGCTGGGATTGCACTTGGTGGGCATCCCCGCCAGAGTGACCACGAGCGCCACTGGCGGCACGTCGGCGGCGTAGGCGCTGGCAGGGGTCAAGCGCAGGCTCGACAGCCGGTTGCCCACCACCGGATCGACCCAGCCCAAGGCAGTGTAATAGACCTGGGTGGCGCCATCAGGCGAAATGCCGGGCACCAGCACCTCGCTGGGGGGCAAGGTGCTGGCTGCGCGGAATACCGATTTCCAGCCGGCTGTCCCCCGTGGATCGGCAGCCGACGCGGCAGCCGTGGTGGACCAGGCGCCTTCGGTGTCGGTGCAGCGCGCGTCGGGCGTCGGGAAGCAGATATCGACCTGCCAGTCCATCTGGCCGGTGGTCAAATTCGGCGTGAGCGAGATGCGGCTGTGGCTGTTGTGGGCGATGGCCTGCCGCCGCGCCAGGCTGAAGCCGTCGGCGTAGAATTCGCTGGCGGCACGGGCGCGGTTGGCCAGCAGCCAGTGGCTGGCGTTCGGGATGCCGACCGCCAGCATGATGCCGATAATCGACACCGTCACTAGCAGCTCGATCATGGTCAAGCCGCGCTGGCTGGCGCTGACAGCGCTCAGTTGGAACACGTGCCGCCCTTGTGATCGACCCAGCATGAAGTACTGGTACCCCAGCCGGCCGGGCTGCCAGTGGTGGCGCGGGTACCATTCTGGTCCACGGTGTACACGAAGCCGGCAGTCTTGCCGGCGCCGGTGGCGGTGAGCGTGTAACCGGAGGCGCTGGCGTCGGTCAGGGTGTAGGTGAAGTTGGCGGTATTGGCCGGGAAACCGGTCGCGGCGGCAAAGCCGTCGTAGGTGCGGTTGTTGGACCAGAACTGTTCGGCGGCGGACTGGGCGCCGCCGAGCGCGGAGAACGCTTCGCTCAGGCGGCTGCGGGTGACGTAATCGGTGTATAACGGAATCGCGACCGCCAGCAAAATGCCGATAATGGCGACGCTGACCATCAGTTCGATCAGGGTGAAGCCGCGTGGCGAGCGTTGGTGCATGGCTGTCTCCGGGGGGTGGTTCCTGGAAAAAGTGTAATGGGGCAAGCTTGCATTTCCCTGAGGGAATGCTGACAAATTGCTGACAGCCACGATATAAATAGATAGAGTTGCACCTCATGCGGATCAAATTTGCCGGATGTCAATGCGGAATCCGAAAGGTCATCGATGAGAATTATTCGTAGTATGGAGTTCACTGCCAGCCGCGCCTGGGGTGCCGATGACATCGCCAATATGGGCGGCGTTACTACGCGTCTTCACTGGACCGACAAGCCCTATCGATGGCACATCAACGACGGTGAGGAAGTATTTGCCGTGCTGGACGGCACGGTCGATATGCACAACCGGGTAGCAGGCATCGAGCACGTGGCAACCCTGGAAGTTGGCGACATCTTTTTTGCAAACGCGGGATGCGAGCACGTGGCCCATCCTCGTGGAGAGGCGCGCATTCTGGTCGTTGAGCGCGAAGGCGGGGTATGACGATAATGGAGGCACTGTTGCGCAAACTGGCTTCGCATCTGGCATCGATCGGGGTGGCCAGCATGCTTGCCGCTACCCTGACTTACATTTCCCTGGCAGTTCCAGGGAGCGTGAGCGCGGTTTGCGCCAACTTGGGCACGCCCATTTATTGTCCAGTGCTCGCTTATGGGTTTCCATTGCCATTCCTGGCAGATAACCAGGGTATCTCGCCGGTTGGTTCAGTTTCCAGAGACCCGTTATCAGTATTGATCGGTGAGGATGATATTTTGTGGGGGCGACTGGCAATCAACGCTTTGTTCTGGATGCTGGTGTCGATAGCCGCTCGGCTGTTGTGGCTGCGCCGACGGCGTAATCTTGCCCCACGATTCGAAGAATGAACTCTCAGTTCCATGAGTCAATACCACAGTATTCGGCATGCGCCAAGGGCACACCGCCAACGCTATATATTGCTAACGATAGTGGTGCCCCCATGATCTATAAAGATTACGGCTTGCGGCTTGCGGCTCAGGAAAAATGTACCTTGAACACCGCCCCCCGACCTGCAATCCCCTCGCCCACCGTCAACGCCGCCCCATGCACCCGGGCGATATCGCGCACGATCGCCAGTCCCAGGCCGCTGCCGTGCGATTTATCATCGAGCCGCACGTAGCGGCTGAAGATATCGTCCCGCCGTGCGGCAGGAATGCCGGGGCCGTTGTCCTCTACAGCGAGGAAGACACGCTCCCCTGCGACGCCGCAGCGCACCGTCACCGTCCCGCCCGTCGGCGTATAGCGCAGTGCGTTGTCGATCAGGTTATCGATCAGGTCGCGCAGCAGGAAGCGGTCGCCCGTCACCGGTGCCGGCTGCAGTTCGAAACCGAGATCGATGCCCTTGCGTGCGGCTTGCTCGACGAACTGCTGGATGGCTTCGCCCACCAGGGCCTCCAACGCCAGTGGTTCGAGCCGGGCCTTCTCAAAGTGATGAGGTTCGGCGCGCGCCAGTGACAGCAGCTGGTTGGTTTGCCTGATCATGCGCTCGGTGGCCGCTTGCATCAGGCGCACCGATTGCGCCGTCGCCGGTTCGGCGTGGCGCGCGCCCAGCCATTCGAGCTGGGTTTTCAGGCCGGCAAGCGGCGTGCGCAACTGGTGCGCCACGTTGGCCAGGAAATCCTGCCGTGCCCTGGCGCCCTCGCTCACTTTTTCCAGCAAGCCGTTCATGGCGGACACCACCGGTTCAAGCTCGTACGGCACCCGCGACGGGTCGAGCGGCGCCAGCTCCTCGGCTTCGCGCGTGCCCAGGTCGGCGCGCAGGCGGTTCAACGGCCGCAAGCCGTTGCTGACCGAGAACCAGATCAGGCCCATGCTGGCGACGGCAAACACGCCTTCCATCAACAGCAGCGCGCGCAGCACCGCCTGGCGCAACTGCTCCTGCTTGCGCGCGGTGTCGGCGGCAGCCTGGGCGCTGGCCGCTGCCGGCACAGCCTGGGGCGCCGCGAGCGCGGCCAGCTTGTAGGCCAGTACGCCGCCGGCCAGGTTGATCAACAGGATCGGACCGATCAGCCACTTGAGCAACCGCAGCCGGATGCTGATCATGGCGCGGCGTCGGCAGCCGGGGCCGGAGCCAGCTCCAGCATATAGCCAAAGCCCCGGATAGTGCGGATCGCCACCCCGGCGTCGGCAATTTTCAGCCGCAGGCGCGACACATAGACTTCCACCGCGTTGAGCGTCAAGTCGTCGCCCCACGGCAAGATCGCTTCGATGATCTGCTGCTTGGAGACCACTCGCGCGCCGTGCTGGAGCAAATACTCGATGACGGTCCATTCGCGCACCGACAGGTCCACCACGCGGTCGCGCACGCGGGCGCGGCGGGTGGCGCAGTCGAGCGTAAGCTCGCCCATGGCCAGCACCGCTAACGGCTCGCCGTGACGCCGCGCCAGCGCCCGCACGCGCGCCACCAGCTCAGCGCTGGCAAACGGTTTGACCAGGTAGTCGTCGGCGCCGGTTTCCAGGCCGCGCACGCGGTCTTCGATGGCGTCGCGTGCGGTAAGCAGCAGCACCGGCACCCGGCCGCCGCGCGCGCGCAACCGCCGCACCACTTCGAAGCCGTCCATGCCGGGCAAGCCGATATCGAGCACCACCACCTCGGCGGCATCGGCACGCTGCAGCAGCTGGTCGGCAGCATTGCCGTTATCGACCACCTGCACCGTCATCCCCTGCGCGGTCATCACGCGGCACAAGCCGTCGGCAATCACGCTGTCGTCCTCCACTACCAGTATCTGCATGGTGTGCGCCGTATTTGTTGAATATATGCATTATGCGCCCGCGCCGCTCGGAAACCTACAGTGCGGCGTAGGACCAGGCCTACAAAGCTGTGTAGCCCATGCCTACAGAGGGGCGCCCCCTCGTCTTATGTTCGGGAATTAACATTGCCCATACGATGTAACCTGTACGTGAGGTACCTCACACAAAGCCTTCAAAGTAGCGTCCGAAACATCGAATTAGTCAGACATCAGCGAGGAAAAATATGATCAACGTCCAAAACAACGCCACCATTGCACCGGTACCGCGCCGCCTGCCAGCGGGCGCCGACCAGGTCAAGGCGTCGTCGCGGCCCGTGGTCACTTACAGCGGCACCCAGCAAAATGAATTGCTGGCCGCGCTCCCGCGCGACATCCTCGAATCGCTGTTCGAACACCTGGAACTTGTGACCCTGCCCTTCGGCAAGGAGCTGTTCGAGTGCGGCGGCACCATGGATTATGTGTACTTCCCTACCACCGCCATCGTTTCGCTGCTGTACGTCATGGAAGACGGCGCCACGACCGAGATTGCCGTGGTTGGCCATGAAGGCGTGATCGGCGTGTCGCTGTTCGATGGCGAACGCGCCATGTGCAGCGCCGTGACGCAAGCTGCCGGTTACGGCTATCGCATGAAAACCCAGCACCTGCGCGCAGCGTTCAGCCAGGGCGGCGCCCTGCCTGCACTGCTGATGCGCTACAACACGGCGCTGTTCGCCCAGATGGCGCAAAACGCCGTCGGTGGCCGCCACAGCTCGATCGAGCAGAAACTGTGCCGCTGGCTGCTGGACCGTCTCGACCGTTCGCCAGGCAATGCACTGAAGGTCACGCAGGAAATGATTTCCATCATGCTTGGGGTGCGTCGCGAGAGCATCACCGCCGCAGCCGGCAAGCTGCAGGACGAGGGCCTGATCACCTACCGCCGTGGCAATATCACCGTGCTCGACCGCTCGGCGCTGGAAGCGTATGCCGGTGAGTGCTACAAGGTCGCCAAGACCGAATACGACCGCCTGCTGGTCGATGTCGGCCGCTGCTGATCGCAGGCCGTTATCGCCGCCGCTCCGTTGATCTACATATCTCTTGCTTGCGCTACCACCAGCGGTAACGAACCACGCAACACGGTTTCAAGCAGTACCCCGTAGGGGGGGATGGCGCGCAAGCAGCACCTCCTTCCTCGCCGGGATAGCGTCCTAAGCGGCAGGCGCAGCCCGGCGCTCTTCCATCATGAAAACAGGCGCGGCCCGTTTTTCTTGTTGCGGCGCCACGTTGTCATGTACGGGTATCGCCACTTCGATGCAGGTGCCGCAGTCATTGCGGCCGCGCCGGATATTCAGGGTACCGCCCAGCAGCAAGGCGCGTTCGCGCATGCCCAGCAAGCCGTGCGACATCGGCTTGGCGATATTGGCGGCGGAAATGCCGACGCCATCATCGATAATGCGCAGCATCAGGCCTTCCTGGTTACGATTGAGCATGACCGACACCCTGCTGGCCTTGGCGTATTTGCGAATATTGTTCAGCGACTCCTGGACAATGCGGAATAGCGCAATCGACAGGTCGCCGGCATCGCGCGTCAGCAATTCGATCTCGTCGTCCACGTCGCAGTCGCAGCGCACTGTCGCCATGCGGGAAAATTCCTGGCAATAGCTTTCAATCGCCGCGCACAGGCCCAGGTTGTCCAGCAGGCTCGGGCGCAGGTTCTCGACGATGCGGCGCTTCATTTCTACCACTTCCACCAGCGAACCGCGCGCACGCTTGAGCTGGGCCGCCAGTTCGGGATCGGTCTTTTGCAACTTCATGGTGACCGCCGCAATATCCATGTTGATGGACGTCAAATGAGCGCCTATTTCATCGTGCAGCTCACGTGACAGCCTGACCTTCTCTTCTTCGCTGATGCTGATCAGGTGGCGCGACAATACAGACAGCTGCTCGGTGCGCTGCTCGACCTGCGATTCCAGGTTTTCGTTGGCAATTTTCAGCGCGTGCTCGGCCTCCGCGCGGGTGGCGAAGCTGCGCCCCACCAGTTGATAAAACATGATCAGCACCACGATGGCGACGGCATTGATGCCCATGCCCAGTATTACAGCCTTCTGGTATTCCTCGTAGAACATGGCGCTGCGGGCCTTGAGCGTTTCGTTCTGCTCCTGCTCCATGATCACCACCTGCAGGCGGATCTCATCCATGCTGGCGCGCCCGTCGCTCACGCGCGCGATCTTGACGATTTCGCTGAGCCCGCCTTCGCGATAGACGTCGAGCGACTGGGTCATGATGGTCAGGCGGCGGCGTACCAGGGTTTTTAATTGCGCCAGGTTTTTCAGCTGGTTGGGATTATCGGCCAGCAGCTTTTCCAGCTCGCGGAACTCCGCTTCACTCTCGGCCAGCGCGGTGCGCGTAGGGCCCAGGTAAGCGTCATGGTCGGACAGAAAATAGCCGCGCATGCTGCTCTCGGCGTCGAGCACCAGCACGTTCAGGTATTGGAGACGGTCGGCGACACGTGCGGTCTGGCCGATCAGGACCTGGGCGCCGCGCAGCGCCTGCAGGTTGTGGAACAGGCTGAACCCGTTAACGATCAACAATAAGGCACAGGTGACGCACAGGACAGTCTTGTACAGCGGCAAGCGACGATGCGGCGCTGAATCGACGGTGAAATACATCCTCTTCCTTCAATCAGTAAGGCGACAGCACGCCCAAGCCAATCAATTATAGACGGGAAGTAAGATGAGTGCGCACTGCAACAGTGCGCAAAGAAAAGATAGATGCCGGCCCGCACCACAGGAAATTTCCCCGTGGAATCAGGCATGGTTTGTTAATCAAGCAGATTGTTTTTCATGGCGTAATAGGTCAGGTCGCTATTGGACTGCATGCCCATTTTTTCCATGATGCGGGTACGGTAAGTACTCACGGTTTTGATGCTGAGCGACAGTGCCACACCGATATCGGACACGGTGGCGCCACGCGCCAGGCGCAGAAACACCTGGAACTCGCGGTCCGACAACTCCGTGTGCAGCGCCGTGTTGGGGTCGCGGTCGAAGCTTTGCGCCAGCAGTTCGCCGACGGTGGAGCTGACATACCGACGGCCCTGGTACACGGTGCGCACGGCGGTCATCAGTTCGTCCGCTTCGCACTCCTTGTTCAGATAGCCGTTAGCGCCCATCTTGAACAGGTTGAGTGCGTACTGCTGCGCCGGGTAGCCGGACAGGATCAGCACCGGAAGGTCGGGCTGACCTTGTCGGATGGTGCGCAGGGTATCGATGCCGCTTTGATCCGGCATGGCGATATCGAGCAACAGCACATCGCAGATTTCGCGGCGCGCAATGTCAAGCGCTTCGCGCCCGGTACCGGCTTCCGCCACCACGTCGAAATCGTCCGAAGACGAAAAAATCTGTTTGAACCCTGCTCTTACTATTTGATGGTCGTCACAAATGGCAACGCGTATCATTGTTTCCTCTCGTCGTGTCCGGCATACACGCCCTGGGCGCGGGCCGGACTTCACGCCACCGTATTTCAGCAGTCGCTGACTTATTAAATAATATTGAAAGTATATCAGCAATCACACTTTTGACGCATCGTTCGCCAGCGGTGTGCACCACGAGGTGTTATTGCCCTTGCCTGAGCAGACCGAGAATATCGAGCAGTTCGCTACGTATCAACTCGCGGTCCAGCGGAGCAGGAACGTCCACCGGGGCAATGTCGTTGACAGACACTTGCGCATCATACTCTTCCTGGATGCCGCCATTGGCACGGCTGTCGAGTTTATTGCGTGCACCGCTGATCGTGAACCCTTGTTCATACAGCAGTTCGCGGATACGGCGTATCAGCAACACTTCGTGGTGTTGATAATAGCGGCGGTTGCCGCGTCGCTTGACGGGCTTGAGCTGGGTGAACTCCTGCTCCCAATAGCGCAGCACATGGGGCTTCACGCCACACAGCTCGCTCACTTCGCCAATGGTGAAGTAGCGTTTGGCGGGGATCGGTGGCAAAGCCACCAGCTCGGACTTGGCAGGGCGATCGTTTATCAAGAATCAGCTCCCGTCAGGCGGCGCGCGCCATCGGATTGCTCTCTTCGACCATGCCCTTGAGTTTTTGGCTGGCATGGAAGGTCACGACGCGCCGCGCCGTGATCGGAATTTCTTCCCCGGTCTTGGGGTTGCGGCCAGGACGCTGCGGCTTGTCGCGCAACTGGAAGTTGCCGAAGCCGGACAGCTTGACCGCCTCGCCGCGCTCGAGCGCATTGCGGATTTCATCAAAGAAGGTTTCCACCATGTCTTTAGCCTCGCGCTTGTTCAGGCCCACTTGCTCGAACAGCAGTTCGGCAAGCTCCGCCTTGGTCAGCGTGGGCAGATCTTTTTCTGCATCCTGGCGTACCTTGGCCACTTGCATGGCCCGGTGCAAATCGGCAGCCAATGCTGACTGGAGTACGGCGGAATCAACGTCGTGATTATTAATTTTCCTGCCCTGCCTTTAAAAACGCATGAGCCCGGCCAAATGGCCGGACTCCCGGATGATAAAAAGAAACGTTTGTGCTGGTTCAGCTACAGCTTACCCAAGCTTTTTGCCAGCCCGCTATGCTATCACGCCCGCAGGCGCGCACCATGTTTCTGCTGTGCGGCACTCGCCACTGCGGTCATGATGGCCTCGACCACATCGTCCTGCAGAGTGTTTTGAGTATCTTGTAAGCTAAACCGGAAAGCAAGCGATTTCTCGTCCGCCTCCAGGCCCTTGCCGCGATATTCATCAAACAAAACAATGGCTTGCACCAACTTGGCTTGCGGACTCGCTTGCACTGCGGCATGGAAGGCATCGAGCACATCCTGCGCGGCCACGCCCTGCTTGACCACCACGGCCAGGTCGCGCGTGGCGCCCGGGAACTTGGAGATCTCGACATATTCTGGCACAGTGCGTTGCTGCAAAGCAACCGCATCGACTTCGAACACGACCGGTGCATTCGGCAGCTCGTACTTTTGCATCCAGCGCGGGTGCAGTTCGCCGATGAAACCGATGACCTGGCCGTTCAGCAGCACGTTGGCCGAGCGGCCCGGGTGCAGCGCCGGGTGTTGCGCTTTTTCGAAGCGCAGCGTTTGCGGTGCGAACAGGTGCTCGAGGTCGGCTTTCAGGTCGAAGAAATCGACTGCGCGGCTGTCCTGGCCCCACTGCTCGTCGGCCACGCTGCCATACGCCATCGCAGCCACGCGCTTGGGCTGCCGGTAGCCAGCGACCGCCAGCGGACCGTCGGCCACGCTGTCGTCGCGCTGGTAGATGGCGCCTACTTCGAACACGCGCACGCGGTTGGTTTTGCGGTTGAGGTTGTAACGGACGTTGGCCACCAGGCTGCCGACCAGGGTCGAGCGCATCACGCTCATCTGGCTGGCGATCGGGTTTTGCAGCTTGATCGGATTGGCGTTGCCGCCGAAGTCCTGCTCCCACGCCGCTTCCACAAAGCTCATATTGACCACTTCCTGGAAGCCCAGGTCGGCCAGCTGGTGGCGCACGGCGAACAGCGAACGGGTGTTTTCCGCGGCGATCACCATGGTGTTGGCAGCGATGGGCGCCACGGCCGGAATGTTCTCGAAGCCGTACACGCGCGCCACTTCCTCGATCAGGTCTTCCTCGATCTCGATGTCGAAGCGGTAGCTCGGTGCGGTGACCGAGAACACGCCGTCCGCCAGCGTGAACGGCAGCGCCAGGCGGGTGAAGATGTCGGCAATGACTTGATCGTCGAGCGGCACGCCGATGACTTTTTGCGCGCGCGCAGTGCGCAGTTGCACCGGGGTGCGCTGCGGCAGGTTGACGACCTGGTCATCGACCGGGCCCACTTGCGTGGCGGCGGTGCCGCAGATGTCCACCAGCAGCGCGGTGATGCGCTCGATGTGTTCGACCACGGTGGCGTAATCGACGCCGCGCTCGAAACGGTGCGCCGCATCGGTCGAGAAGTTGAACTTGCGGGCGCGGCCCTGGATGGCGCTTGGCCACCAGAATGCCGCTTCCAGATAGATCGACTCGGTCTCTAGCGACACAGCGGTGGCGTCGCCCCCCATGATGCCGGCCAGCGATTCAATTTCCTGTTCGTCGGCAATCACGCCCACCCATTCGTTGAGGGTGACGGTGTTGCCATTCAACAGCTTGAGGGATTCGCCCTCTTTCGCCCAGCGCACGTCGAGGCTGCCGTGGATCTTGGCCAGGTCGAACACGTGGCTCGGACGGCCGAGTTCCAGCATCACGTAATTGGAGATGTCGACCAGTGCCGACACCGAACGCTGGCCGCTGCGCTCGAGGCGCTGCTTCATCCAGTCCGGCGTGGCGGCTTTGGCGTTGAGGTTGCGGATGACACGGCCGGCGAAACGGCCGCACAGGTCCGGCGCCGACACTTTTACCGGCAGCACTTCGTCGCTGTTGACGGCCACCGCAGCGAACGTCGGCGCATTGAGCGCCGTGCCGGTCAGTGCCGACACTTCGCGCGCCACGCCCAGCACCGACAGGCAGTCCGCCTTGTTCGGCGTGAGCTTGATGGTGAACTTAAGGTCGTTGAGCGCGTAGTAGTCGCGGAAGTCCTGGCCAACCGGCGCATCGTCCGGCAGTTCCAGCAGGCCGCTGCCCTCTTCCGACAATTTCAGTTCCTTGGCCGAGCACAACATGCCTTGCGACTCGACGCCGCGCAGTTGCCCCACCTTGATTTCAAACGGCTTGCCATCGGCGCCGGGCGGCAGCACGGCGCCGGCCTTGGCGCACACCACGTGCAGGCCGGGGCGCACATTCGGCGCGCCGCAGACGATGGTCAGCAAGGTGCCGGTGCCGACGTCCACCTGGCAGACGTTGAGGCGGTCGGCGTTCGGGTGCTTGGCCATGTCGCGCACCAGGCCGACAACCACGTTGGAGAACGGCGGCGCGACCGGTTCGACCTCTTCCACTTCCAGGCCGGACATCGTCAGCAGGTGGGCCAGTTCGTCCGAAGTCATCTTCGGATCGACCATGGTGCGGAGCCAGTTTTCGGAGAATTGCATAATCAAACTTTCTAGTTGTTTGTACCCGCGACCTTCGAGCCGTCATTCCCGCGCACGGGGGAATCCATGCTGAGCCCACTGAACAAGCGCTCTATGGATCCCCGCGTGCGCGAGGATGACGGTGCAAGCGCCAGCGACCTTGGTTGCTGGCGCAGGCACAGTCAGGGATTAATCTCGTCTTAGTTAAACTGCTTGAGGAAGCGCAGATCGCCCTCGTAGAACAGCCGCAGGTCGTTCACGCCGTAACGCAACATGGTCAGGCGCTCGAGGCCGGAGCCGAACGCGAAGCCGATGTATTTTTCCGGGTCGAGGCCGAAATTGCGCACCACGCTCGGATGGACCTGGCCGGAACCGGAAATCTCGAGCCAGCGGCCCTTGAGCGGACCCGAGCCGAACGCGATGTCGATCTCGGCCGACGGTTCGGTAAACGGGAAATACGACGGACGGAAGCGCACTTGCAGGTCGTCGGTCTCGAAGAAGGCCTTGACGAAGTTCAGGTACACGCCCTTCAAGTCGGCAAAGCTGATGTTTTCGGCGATCCACAGGCCTTCAACCTGGTGGAACATCGGCGAGTGGGTGGCGTCGCTGTCGACGCGGTACGTGCGGCCCGGGGCGATCACCTTGATCGGCGGCGTATGGCTGCGCGCGTAGCGCACCTGCATCGGGCTGGTGTGGGTGCGCAGCAGCAGCGGCTTGCCTTCGCTGTCGTTACCGTCGATATAGAAAGTGTCTTGCATCGAACGGGCCGGGTGATTTTCCGGGCTGTTCAGGGCAGTAAAATTGGTCCAGTCGTTTTCGATTTCGGGGCCGTCGGCCACGTCGAAACCGATCGAGCGGAAGATCTCTTCCACCCGTTCCCAGGTACGCATCACCGGGTGCAGTCCACCGCCGGCGCGTCCGCGGCCTGGCAGGGAGACGTCGATCGCCTCGGCGTTCAAACGGGCTTGCAGCTGGGCGTCGGCCAGCGCGTCGCGCCGGGCCGTCAGTGCCGTTTCGATCTGCTGCTTGGCAGCGTTGATCAGGGCGCCTTGCGCCTTGCGTGCTTCAGGGTCGAGCTTGCCGAGACCCTTCATCAATTCGGTAATCTGGCCGGTCTTGCCCAGGTATTTGGCTTTGGCGTTTTCCAGTGCGGCGGCGTCGTCTTGCGCAACCGTGAAGTCCTGCACTGCTGAGGCAACGAGTTGTTCCAGGGAGTACATGCGTTTCTTATCCTCAATCAAAAACGGGGCACAGGTTCACACCTTTGCCCCGTCCTTTACGCTGCCCCGCAAAGGGCCGCATCATCAATCAGTGCTTACGCAGCGATTTGTGCTTTGACTACGTTGACAATCGCAGCGAACGCTGGCTTGTCCATCACTGCCATATCGGCCAGGACTTTACGGTCCAGTTCGATTGCAGCTTTCTTCAGACCGTTCATGAATACGCTGTACGTCACGCCATGCTCACGGGAAGCGGCGTTGATACGGGCGATCCACAGGCGGCGGAAGACGCGCTTCTTGTTACGACGGTCGCGGTAGGCGTACTGGCCAGCGCGCATGACTGCTTGCTTGGCAACACGGTAAACCTTGCTACGACGACCACGGTAACCCTTGGCCAGGTTTAAGACTTTTTTATGACGGGCACGAGCTGTAACCCCACGTTTTACTCTAGGCATAGTAACTCCTTAAATTGAGTGTGAGATTAAGCCGATGGCATCATGCGCAGAACCGATTTCACGTCTGCCGCATCGACATTGGTGATACCGCGCAGCTGGCGCTTGGATTTGGTGGTTTTCTTGGTCAGAATGTGACGCTTGAAAGCGTGGCCACTCTTAACGGTACCACCTGGGCGTACGCGAAAACGCTTTTTCGCGGAGCTCTTGGTTTTCATTTTTGGCATAGATATTCTGTCGTTTTACGGACAGCTCCATATCGAAACAGGATTACAGGTGGTAACTACGTTACGCTTAGATGCCTGCTCTCACTTGTTTGTGCAGCGGATGCGAGTCCACTACATTTACTACAGCCGGCGATTATAGCCGACTTTCATTGAAGATGCAGCAAATAAAAAAGGCGCCCGCGCTGGACGCCCTTCTTTGCCACATTGTCACGGCAGCTTACTTCTTTTTCTTAGGAGCAAGGACCATGATCATCTGGCGGCCTTCCATTTTGGGGAACTGCTCGACCTGGCCGTGCGGCTCGAGGTCGGCTTTCAGGCGTTCCAGCATACGGAAGCCAATATCCTGGTGCGCCATTTCACGGCCGCGAAAACGCAGCGTGATCTTGGTCTTATCGCCCTCTTCGAGGAACTTGATAAGGTTGCGCAGCTTGATATTGTAGTCGCCATCATCGGTACCCGGACGGAATTTGACTTCCTTCACGGAGATGATTTTCTGCTTCAATTTCGCCTCGTGAGCCTTTTTCTGCTCCGAGTACTTGAATTTGCCGTAGTCCATCAAACGGCAAACCGGCGGGACCGCCGTAGGGGCGATCTCGACCAGGTCGACGTTTGCCTCTTCCGCCAGGCGGAAGGCTTCGGCCAAAGTCACGATACCGAGTGCTTCGTTATCGACCCCGCTCAAACGCATTTCGGGGGCAGTGATTTCGCCATTGATGCGATGCGACTTGTCAGTAGCTATGGTGATTCCTTTTAAAATTTGATAACTGGCGCGTGCGATCAGGCTTTGTTGGCGATGTCTTGCGACAGACGCTCGATCAGGGCATCGACGGACATGACGCCCAAATCGACATTACCCCGGGCCCGCACGGCCACGGTGTTGGCATCCCGCTCCTTGTCGCCCACCACGAGGATGTACGGCAGTTTTTGGACGGAATGTTCACGTATTTTATAGTTTATTTTCTCATTACGCAAATCGGTCTGTACACGGAACCCGCTGCGGCGCAGCTTTTCAGCCACTTGCTGCACGTATTCGGCCTGCGCGTCCGAGATATTCAGGACCGATACCTGAACCGGCGCCAGCCATGCCGGCAGCGCGCCTGCATAGTTTTCGATCAGGATGCCGATGAAACGTTCCATCGAACCGACGATGGCCCGGTGCAGCATGACCGGCACCTGGCGCGTATTATCCGCCGCCACGTATTCGGCACCGAGGCGCTCGGGCATGAAGAAGTCGACCTGCATGGTACCCACTTGCCATGGACGGCCAAGCGAATCCTTCAGGTGGTACTCGATCTTCGGACCGTAGAACGCGCCCTCGCCCGGCAGTTCGGTCCAGGTCACGCCGCAGGCGCGCAAGCCCGAGCGCAGCGCTTCTTCGGCTTCGTCCCACACTTCGTCGGTACCGATGCGGTTGTCCGGACGCAGCGCCAGTTTCACTTCGATATTGTGGAAGTGGAAATCGGCATACACCTCCATCGCCTGGGTGTGGAACGACACCACCTCCGGCTCGATCTGCTCGTGCGTGCAGAAAATGTGGCCGTCATCCTGGGTAAAACCGCGCACGCGCATGATGCCGTGCAGCGCGCCCGACGGCTCGTTGCGGTGGCACTGGCCGAACTCGCCGTAGCGCAGCGGCAGGTCGCGGTACGAACGCATGTTGCTGTTGAAAATCTGCACGTGGCCGGGGCAGTTCATCGGTTTCAGCGCATACGAGCGGTTTTCCGACTCGGTGACAAACATGTTTTCGCGGTAGTTGTCCCAGTGGCCGGTCTTGGCCCACAGGCTGGCGTCGAGGATCTGCGGCGCCTTCACTTCCTGGTAGCCGTTGACCTGGTACTTGTGGCGCATGTATTGCTCCACTTGCTGCCAGATGGTCCAGCCTTTCGGGTGCCAGAACACCAGGCCCGGCGCTTCGTCCTGGAAGTGGAAGAAATCGAGCTGCTTGCCGAGCTTGCGGTGGTCGCGCTTTTCCGCTTCTTCGAGCTGGAACAGGTACTGTTCCTGGTCTTCCTTTTTCGCCCAGGCGGTGCCGTACACGCGCTGCAGCATCTCGTTCTTGCTGTCGCCGCGCCAGTAGGCGCCGGCCAGCTTCATCAGCTTGAACACTTTCAGTTTGCCGGTCGATGGCACGTGCGGACCGCGGCACAGGTCTTCAAAGCCACCTTCGCTGTACAGCGAGACGTCCTGATCTTCCGGAATCGAGGCGATGATTTCCGCCTTGTAGTTTTCACCGAGACTCTTGAAGTGAGCCACCGCTTCGTCGCGCGGCAACACACGGCGCGTGACCGGCTCGTCCTTCTTGGCCAGCTCCACCATTTTCTTTTCGATCGCAATCAGATCGTCAGGCGTAAACGGGCGCTTGTACGAGAAGTCATAATAAAAACCGTTGTCGATTACGGGACCGATGGTGACCTGCGCGTCGGGAAACAATTGCTTGACAGCATACGCCAGCAAGTGGGCAGTCGAGTGACGGATCACGTCCAGGCCCTCGGGGTCCTTGTCGGTGATGATGGCCAGGTCGACGTTTTTCTCGATCAGGTGGGAAGTATCCACGACTTTACCGTCGACCTTGCCCGCCAGCGCGGCTTTGCCGAGGCTGGTGGCAATGCTCGACGCGACCTGGGCGACAGTGACGGGACCCTCGAACTCGCGGGCGGAGCCATCTGGAAGGCGGACTGAAATCATGAATTTCTCCCTATGGGCGCATGGCGCGCCTGTTGGTACATTGAATTAAAAAACGCGGACGAAAAAAAACGCGGACTAGCCGCGTTTTCTCTTTTTTTGAGCAAAAAGGTTCCCGTTCGACTAGCGTCACTCCCAAAGCTTGGTAGTAGTTCGCGGTGTCATAACCGGGATGCCTTTCTCGCTCTTACATGAAAGGCAGGCTCAAAAAGACCGCAGCCGCGTTGCACCACCTTGCCGTGCAACCGCACTGTCTGCGGTGGTGCGCCTTGCTGCGCTCATTTTGAACCAGCCTCATTTTGGATTCTGGTGGGCGGTGAGGAATTCGAATCCCCGACCCCTTGGATGTCGACCAAGTATTCTAACCAGCTGAACTAACCGCCCTTTTGAACTACATTTTACTACTCATTTACTGCGATACTGCGAATTCTGGTGGGCGGTGAGGAATTCGAATCCCCGACCCCTTGGATGTCGACCAAGTATTCTAACCAGCTGAACTAACCGCCCGAAGACCAGCATTATAGAGAGCGAAAAGCAGAATGACAAGGGGCTTCATAGGAAAGATTTACGAATAGCACTATGACGATAGCGCACGCTGTCCCTGCTTCCAGTAAACTCCCTGTATCTATTCATACACAAGAACAGCCATGTCCTTAGATACCCGCGCCTCCCCTTCCGCCCACTTGCACGAGCACCGCAGCGACGACGCCAAATACAAGCACGTCAGCGTGCAGCGCAGCCAGAAGGTGCTGGCCTGGGCGCTGCTGCTCACGCTCAGCTTTGCAGTCGTGGAAGCAGTCACCGGTTTCATGGCCAACTCGCTGGCCCTGATCTCCGACGCCGGCCACATGGTGACCGACGCCGCCGCGCTGGGCCTGGCGCTGCTGGCGCAAATGATTTCCAAGCGGCCGCCATCGGCGCGCCACTCGTTCGGCTTCGGCCGCGCCGAGGCGCTGGCCGCGTTCGTCAACAGCCTGGTGCTGCTGGTCCTGGTGGCGTGGATCGTGTATGAAGCGGCGCAGCGTTTTTCCAAGCCCGAGGAAGTGCACGGCTCCACCGTGTTTGTCGTGGCGGGCATCGGCTTGCTGATCAACCTGGTGCTGGCGTGGATGCTCTCGCGCGGCGACAGCAATATGAATACGCGCGCCGCCCTCGTGAATGTCATGGGCGACTTGCTCGGCTCGGTCGCGGCGCTGATGTCGGGCGCGGTCATCTATTACACCGGGTGGATGCAGATCGATCCGCTGCTGTCGCTGTTCGTCGCGCTGCTGATCCTGCGCTCCACCATCGGCGTGCTGCGCGAGTCGTACCACTTCCTGATGGGCGGCGTGCCCGAGCCGATCGACTACCTGGCCGTGGGCGCCGACCTCGAGCACATCGAAGGCGTCTGTTCGGTGCACGACCTGCACGTGTGGGACATGTCGCCGGGCGAACCGGCGCTGATCGGCCACGTCGAGATAGTCGAACTGCAGCGCTGGCCGCAAATACTGCAGGCGATCAAGGCGATGCTGCTCGACAAGCATGGGATCGACCATATAACTTTGCAGGCGGAAGTGGCGCAGGCGCCGGGACCGCAGCCATGATGCGCGTGCTCGCGATGCTGTGCGCGCTGCTGGCCGTGGGCAACGCGTCCGCCTGCATGTGCGAGAGAGAAAGTGCCGGCTTTATTCACGCCAACCTCCAGCGCCTGCCGGCCAATGCGCGTGGCGCCCTGTTCCAGCTGCCGCCCGGGTCTGCCATCACATTGCAGGCGCAGGCGTTCACCATCGTTTCGGATCGGCACGCCAAGCCGCTCAAGGCGGAGCTTTCCTGGCCCACGCTTGGTCTTGCGCATCCAAGGTTGCTGTCGGCGCGCATGTTGGCGCGGGTGGGACCGGTGGGCGGCTTCCAGCCCGGCGTGCGCTACACCATTACCTATCACGGCAACGCAAGCGGCTGGCATCATCCAGTGCGTGCGGAGTTCATCGTCGATGCAGCACCGCTGAAGGTGGGCAGCTACCAGCTGGTGCTCAGCGACACCCCGGCCCGCCGCCTGCTGGCACTGCCAGGCGAGGGCAGCCCGTGCTCGACCAACCAGCCGGCGATCGTGGCCGCGGTGACGTACCGGATTCCGGACCACTACGCCCCCTATCGCAGCGCCATGATCTATGCCTCGGAAATACGCGGCGCCGACGGGTCGTCGCGCCTGGCGGCATACTCGCCTTCGATCTGCGCGCCGTGGACGCTGGACGCCACCGCCAAGAGCGGCGGACGCGACCTGCTGCACACGCGCTGCGAACAACCGGGACCGCCAGCGACCGTGCGCGGGCACGCCGGGCTACTGGAAGTGGAAGACAGCTTGCAAGCGACCAACGATGTGGCAGTGGACTTCAGGCAGGCGCCGGGCCAGGCGTGCAGCGGAGGCAGCATGCTCAACGAGGCGTTTGCCAACGACGATGCCGCCCGGGTCACAGAACTGGTCTGCGCGGTCGATCGAGAGCCATAGTACCTGGACGACGTGCCGCACCCCACGCTGCCATCGCCGCTCACGCTGATGAAACTGGCCTTCCTGCGCAACCCGCCACCGAAAGCCTGCATGGCTGCGGCATGGTCGCGCTGGGGAAGCGAAGCGCGGCACAGGTTGCGGCACGTGGAACGCTTTTTCAATCCTTTCCATATCGACCTGGACGCAATCATGTATGCACTGGCCACCCCGGACGCGCCCCCTCCTTCCTCCACCAAGAAATAGCACCATGCACAACTTCGAAAAACGCCGCGACCGGTATGAACTGTTCGCGTCCTTTGAAAAACCGCTCGTCAACCTCAGCTTCGAGCTGCCGATGCCGGACTTCCGGCCCTACTGCAAGGCCCATGGCCTGCCGCCGTTCCACTTTTTCCTGTACTGCGTGCTCAATGCCGTCAAAGGGATCGACAACTTCATGTACCGCGTGCTCGATGGCGAAGTGATCAAGCTCGACGACTTTGCAGCGTCGTACACCGTCATCAACCACAACAACGATCTGAACATCACCAAGTTCGAGATGACCGCCGATTTACCGACGTTCATCGCGCGCAGCCTGGCGGCCAAGCAGGTTGCCGAAAGCCGCACCGAGCTGGCCAACATGGGACCCTTGATGACGCCGCTCGAGCAGAAGCAGAACGTCCACATCACCTGCATGCCGTGGTTCAAGCTCACCTCGGTCGAGCACCCGATCTATCGCCATGCCGACTACGACATTCCCTCGCTGGCCTGGGGCCGCTTTGGCGAGGCCCGGGCTGATGGCATGATGATGGTGCCGTTTTCGGTGCAGGCGCACCACGGCTTTGTCGATGGCTACCATGTGCACCTGCTGGCGCAGTCGATCGCGGCGCGGGCCCGAGATCTGATCGCGGGTTGACGCCAACAAACGGCGCCGTGGCGCCAGCCTGCCCCGAGTGCGCCGCAATAGCCACGCGGCCGGGGGCCTGCAGGCAATCCGACTGTCGTCCAGTGCAGTCGACGCCGGCAACACCGGCGCCACCGCTTTCCGCACCACGACAAGCCGGGGTCAGCTGCAGCCCTGTGACAATGAAGGCAGTTCCGACAGGAACAGCCGGGCAGCGCGCGCGGACGCGCCGTCGCAGGAAGTGCTGGCGTTGCTGGTCGCGCCGTCACTGCTGGTCGTGCCGGCGTTGCTGGTCGTGCCGGCATTGCTGGTCGTGCCGGCGTTGCTGGTCGTGCCGGCATTGCTGGTCGTGCCGGCATTGCGGGTCGTGCCGGCGTTGCTGGTCGTGCCGGCATTGCTGGTCGTGCCGGCATTGCGGGTCGTGTCGGCCTTGCCGGTCGTGCTGGTCGTGCCGATAGTGCTGGCGGCCAGCGACAACGCCAGGCCGAACTCGCGCCAGGCAGCCGGCTGCAGCGGCAGCGCGCGCACGCCGCGCATGCTGTCCGGCAAAGCGGACTCGGGGATGATCGACACGCCCATGCCTTCGCGCACCAGCACTGCCGCGCTGGCCAGATCGCGCACCGTCACGCGCACGTCGCTCAAGACCAGGCCGGCCTGCGCGGCGAGGCTGGCGCCATGCACGTGGCAGCCGCCGGTGGCCAGCACGAATGGCTGGTCGGCCAGCTCATGGAGCGCAATCCCCGCTTGATACGAACGGCGCGCCAGGCGGTGGGTGGCAGGCACGACAGCGAGCCAGGCATCGCGGCCGATCACGGCAACCTGTCGATCCGGCGCCGGATTGATCACAACGCCCAGATCGACCGTGCCGTCCGCCAGCCACTGTTCGACTTCGTGATCGGTGCCTTCGAGGATGACGACCTCGATTGCCGGATGACGGCGCCTAAAGGCCGCCACCAGCGGTAACAGCACGGTGGCCAGCACCGACGGAAAACTGGCAATACGCAAGCGGCTCGCAGGCATGCCCCGCTGTTCATCGGCCATGGCGCGGATGGCACCGAACTCGGCCAGCATGGCCTGCGCACGGTGCAGCACGCGCTCACCAAAACTGGTCAGCGCGACATCGCGCCGCTCGCGCACGAACAACCTGGCGCCAAGCGCCTGCTCGATCTGCGCAATGGCCTGGCTGGCGCCCGATTGCGTCATGCCGAGCACGCTGGCCGCGCGCGAGATATTGCGGGTCTCGGCCACCGTCATCACCAGCCGCCAATGGGTCAAATTCATCATCAGAAAAACTAATACCAGAATACTAAAGCATTAATTTTACAGCCATGTGGCGCCGGCCTACAGTAGGGCCTTCTCCTTTTGCCACCGGATACCGATGAAACTGTATTTTGCACCGCGCACCTGCTCGCTCTCCCCTGCCATCATCCTGCACGAACTCGCATTGCCACACCAGATGCTCAGGGTCGACAACGCCACCAAACGCACGGCCGATGGACGCGACTTCCTGGCCATCAATCCGAAAGGCTATGTAGCGGCGCTTGAACTCGACAATGGCACGGTCCTGACCGAAGGCCCCGTGATCGTGCAATACCTGGCCGACCTGTCGCCCGCTGCCGGCCTGGCGCCGCCGGTCGGCAGCTGGGAACGGTTGCGGCTGCAGGAGTGGCTCAACTTCATTTCCAGCGAACTACACGCCGGGGTGGCGCCGCTCTTCAACCACGGCTTGCCGGACGCCGTGCGCGCTCACTTCCGCGCCCGCATCGAGCTCCGGATGAAGGTGATCGAGTCTACCTTGCAGCGCCAGCCATACCTCGCTGGCGGCAACTTCAGCGTCGCTGATGCCTTCCTGTACACGGTGCTGGCCTGGTTTGCCTGGTTCGACCTGCCGCTGGCGGCGTGGCCGGCAGTTGCGGCATGGCACGCATCGGTGGCAGCACGGCCGGCCGTGCAGGCGGCGCAACATGCGCACGGATAATACGGGGCCAGCGCAGCAGCGGCGTCAATACACTTCGATACATGGCTAGCCGATTTCAACCGTAAGACGAAACCATGTTCATGTCTCGGGAGGCGCCGTGCACAAGCCGTCGATTGCTCTGATGATTGTCGGCATATGCTCTGCGGGAGCTGCCGACGCCACTGCCGCCGGACCGCTACCGCCGCGTCTGGTTGCCGCCGAGCGCAACGGTCAGCTGCTCTTGCTGCTGCCCGAAACCCACGCCGGACTGCGCAACCAGTACGACCGCTATTTCCAGACCGTGATTGCCCCCCGCGTTTGCCGCGTCCAGCCTGTTGCTGAGCGAGCGCTCATCACCGCTCCAGGCCGAGGCCTGCGCTACCAGCCCTGCCCCGATCAACAGCCGGACGAAACCCAGGTCGACGCAGCGCTCAATGCAGTGCTGCCCGAGCTGTTGCCAGCATCGTACCGGGCCGTGCAGCCGCCGCCGGCGCCGGTGAGCGGCTTCAGCCGTTTCATGCGGTTCGACCCGGTGATGGAGGACGCCTTCTTCAATCCAACCGGACGGTATGCGCCGCCCTGGGTGGCACAGGCAAAACCCGCCGTGCCCGCCGATGTGACCACCAATTATGCCAGCGTGACCACCAATTATGCCGGCCGCCTGATGCCCTACGCACCGCGTCCTTACGCTCCGGTCGACACGCCAGTCAGCAGCTACCAGGCATACTGCTCGCTGGCGCCAGCCCAGCGTACGGCACTGGCCCAGGCGGCGCTGCAAAAGCGGCTGCGCCAGGCAGGCCATGCGCCGCCGCCCGATCAACTGGACCGGCACGAAGATGACGAAAATGTCGAGCGCCGCGAACTCGAGGCAGACGTGGCCCGGCTGGACCGTCACTACCGGGATTGGCTCCGGCGCATCACGCAGACAGTAGCCGGCGAGCAAGGCACCGCAGCCACATCGGGTGCAGCATCGCCGGACGGCGAAATGATCGACCAGCATCAGCGCGACCGCGACCGCTACGTACTGGCCGCACGCAACCAGGTATGGATCGCGCGGCTGCCCCGGATGACGGCCGGCGAGCGCCTGCCATTCATGGTCCTGGGCGCCGCCCATTTGCCGGATTCAAGCGCAGGACCCGGCCTGCTGCGCCTGCTGCGAGAAGGCGGCTACCGGCTCACGCTGGTGCGCAACCATGCGCAACTGGCAGCCCCGAACACACCGGCGCCGCCGCACGAACCGATACGGGAAACCACGCTGGGCGGCCTGTGCGTGGACCTGCCCAAACGCGCAATGTGCACCTGGGTGGGCGGCCACACGCTGGTCAACCTGGTCGACAACGGCACCCCCCGCAGCACGCTGAACCTCCGCGCCACCCACGAGACCGCCTGAGGCCCGCGCCAGAACTGCTCCACCATCAGCATCCCCCGCCAATAAGCTTCGGGGTCAGTGCCGACATTTGGACACGAGTAAGCTTGGGGTCAGTGCCGACATTTGGACACGAACCCATCGCTATAACGACCATCGGCCAGCAAATAAGTTCAAAAATGTCCGAATGTCGGCACTGACCCCAAAGGTGCTGACCCCAAAGGTGCTGATCCCAAAGGTGAGCCCTGACCCCGAGGGTGAGCCGCGAAGGTGAGTCGCGAAGGTGAGCCGGGAGGTTTAGCTGCGGCGGGCTTCTTGGACGCCCGCCACTTCGGCAATGGCGTTCAGGGCTTTTTGTAGCTGGGCCGTGGCGCCGATTTCGGCGGTAAAGGTCATGCGCGCAAAGCCCTTGGTACTTTGGGTGTTGACGCCGATGACGTTGATTTTCTCGCGCGAAAACACCTCCGAAATATCGCGCAGCAGGCCCTGGCGGTCATTGGCCAGCACGAAAATATCGACCGGATAGACCGTGTCGGTGACCGCGCGGCCCCACTCGGTGACGATCACGCGCTCGGGCGCCTTGGCGCGCATTTCGGCAAAATTCTTGCAGGTGGCGCGGTGGATCGAGACGCCCTTGCCGCGCGTGACAAAGCCGACGATGCCGTCCGGCGGCGCCGGCTTGCAGCACTTGGCCAGCTGCGTCATCAACCCTTCGGTGCCGACGACCAGCACGCCCGACTTGGCGCCCTGCTCCGTGCTCGAGGCCCGGCTTTTACCGAGGAACACTTCATCGACCGGCTCGACCGGTTCGCCGCTGTCGTGCAAGGCGTGTTCGATCTGGCGCAGGCTGAACTCGTCCTTGCCCACCGACAGGAACAAGTCATCGACCTTGGCAAAACCTAGCTTGTTGGCCAATGCCTCCAGGTTGACTGCGGTCTTGCCTTCGCGCTGCAAGGTTTTTTCCACCATCGAGCGGCCGTGCGACAAGGTTTCCTGCATGTCGATGGCGTGGAACCAGGCGCGGATTTTCGAGCGCGTGCGGGTGGCCACCGTGTATTCGTCGCTGAGCCAGTCGCGCGACGGCCCGGCCGTGCCCGGCGCGCCCTTGGCGGTGATCACTTCGCAGGTCTGGCCGTTTTTCAGTTGCGTATTCAATGGCACCATGATGCCATCGACGCGCGCGCCGCGGCAGCGGTGGCCCACGTCGGTGTGCAGGTAGTAGGCAAAATCGATCGGCGTGGCGCCCACCGGCAGTTCGATCACGCGCGCCTGCGGCGTGAGCACGAAGATGCGGTCGTCGAGCGCAGCCGACTTGAGCTTTTCCACCCATTCGCGCTGCTGGTCTTCCTCGCCCACCACCGATTCGGCCACGTCGGTTTTCCACGCCAGCAGCTGGCGCAGCCAGGCGATCTTTTCCTCGTACTTCTGGCCGACCGAGTTGGCGCCGCCTTCCTTGTAGCGCCAGTGCGCGGCCACGCCGTACTCGGCAAAGCTGTGCATTTCCTGGGTGCGGATCTGTACTTCCAGCGGCCGGCCGTCTTCGGCCGTCACCACCGTGTGCAGCGACTGGTAGCCGTTCGGCTTGGGACGGGAAATGTAGTCGTCGAATTCTTTCGGAATCGGCGTCCAGATATTGTGGACAACGCCCAGCACCGTGTAGCAGGTCTTGACGTCGGCCACGATCACGCGGAACGCGCGCACATCGTAGAGGTCGGTAAAGTCGAGCTCCTTGCCCTTCATCTTGCTCCAGATCGAGTAGATGTGCTTGGGCCGGCCGAACACCTCGGCCTCGATGCCGGCCGCTGCCATCTCCGACTGCAGGCGGGCAATCGCGTTGGTGACAAAACCTTCGCGCATCATGCGCTTTTCTTCGAGCATCTTGGCGATGCGCTTGTAGGCATCGGGCTCGATGAAGCGGAACGACAGGTCTTCCAGCTCCCACTTCAGCTGCCAAATGCCGAGCCGGTTGGCCAGCGGCGCGTACAGGTCGAGCGTCTCGCGCCCGTAAGCGCAGGTCATGTCGTTGAACAGCTTGATGTCGGCAAAATAGCGCAAAGTGGTCACGCACGAGGCCAGCCGCACCAGCACCACGCGCATGTCGGACGCCATGGCCAGCAGCATCTTGCGCAGCGTTTCCACTTGCGCCACGGCCTGCTGGGCGGCGTTGCGGCCGCGCGCCGGCCCGCCGGCGGCAGACTGGGCCGGAGGCTGGGTTTGCGTGAGTTCGCGCAAGCGGATCAGCTGGCGCACGCCGGCCACCAGGTCGCCCACCTCGGTGCCGAACCGCGGCTCGATCAACGGCGCCTGGGCCGGGTCGAGCACGGTCAGTTCGAACACCAGGCCGGCGATGCGAGTTTCGACGTCGCTGCGCATATAGGCCAGCGTGGCCGCCACGCCGGTGGCAAAGTCGATGGCGGACTGGCCGCTGGTGGTGACGCGGTCGGCATATGCCACGCCGGCGAAGTCGAGCGCAGCCTGCATGCGGATGCTGTCATCGGGCGACAGGCCCGACAACAAGGGATCGGTGGTGGCGGACGTGGCGCCAGCCAGCGCGGTGGTTGAAACCATGATGCTCCTAGCGCTGGGCGGCGACGACGACGATTTCGATGCGCCAATCGGGATTGGCCAGTTTGGCTTGCACGGTGGCGCGCGGTGGCGTGTGGGCGCCGGGCACCCAGGCGTCGTATTCCTGGTTCATGCCGTCGAAGTCGGCCAGGTCGGCCAGGTAGATCTGGCAGCTGAGAATGCAGGTCTTGTCGCTGCCGCACTCGGCCAGCAGGCGGTCGATATGGGCCAGCACTTCGCGGGTTTGACCGACGATGTCGAGGCTGGTGTTATCGGGCACCTGGCCGGCCAGGTAGACGGTGTTGTTGTGGATGGCCGCTTCGGACAGGCGGGGGCCGACGTGCAGTCGTGTAATTTCCATGGTGGTTTCCTAAAAATTATTATTATGTGGTTGCTTGCTTAGTATTTAATTAGTACGTAGTTGGTATGTTACTAACCCAGCAAAAACGCGCGGGCAATCGCAATCTGGTCGTCGTGGATGAAGGTGGGCGCATGGCCCACGTCGGCGATCTCCACCAGCGTGGCTTTCGGTCCGCGCTGCGTCATCAAGAGCGCGGTATCGCGCGTGAGCAGGTCGGAGTGGGCGCCGCGCACCAGCAAGGTCGGGCACTGCACCGCATCGTAGGCGGCCCACAGCATGGCCTCGTCAGCCTTGGCGGACTCCGGCGTGACCGAACGGAACGGCAGCGCCAGGCCCATGTCGTAGTGGCGCACCCATTTGCCGTTGGCATCCTGGCGCAGCACGTCGGTGGCCAGCTTGTGCCATTCCTGCTCGGTATGCGGACCGAACGAGGCCGAGACATCGCGGATGAACTGCGCGCCTTCGTCAAAAGAGTTGAACCGCAAGTCCTGGCCGATATAGTCGCCGATGCGCTGCAGCGCGACCGGTTCGAGCACCGGGCCGATATCGTTGAGCACCAGCTTGCCGATCGGGTTACCCGGCAATGACGCCAGGCCCAGGCCGATCAAGCCGCCCATCGACGTGCCGAACCAGTCCACCGTCTGATCTTCTCTGCCATCGGTCACACGCGCGAGCAGGGTCACCATATCGCTGACATACTGGGGGATGCGGTAGAACTGCGGGTTCTGCAAGCGGCCGGAGCGGCCACGGCCGACCACGTCGGGACAGATCACGCGGTAATCGCCGCACAAGGCGCGCGCCAGGTGGTCGAAGTCGTCGCCAACGCGCGTGACGCCGTGGACGCAGAGCAGTACACGCGGATTGTCGCGGTCGCCCCACTCCTTGTACGCCATCCGGTGCAGGCCGGCAGGTGACACGCAGGTGACAAAGTTCGAGGTGGCGTCGGTCATGCGGTTTCCTTGATCATTTTTTAAGTTGGTTCTAATGACATTTTACCGGGCGATGTGCTTAAATCCTAACGCAGTGTAGCGCAGCACGCCTTCTATCTCCAACCCTCCAGAGGACACCATGACGAACAAAAGTTTAACCGGCAAAACCGCATTGGTAACAGGCTCGACATCGGGCATCGGCCTCGGCATCGCGCGCAGCTTCGCGGCCGAAGGCGCCAACGTGATACTGAACGGCTTTGGCGACGCCGCCGAGATCGATCGCCTGCAAGCGGACCTGGCCAAGGAGTTCGGCGTGCAGGTGCTGTATCACAACGCCGACATGTCCAAGCCGGCCGAGATCGCAGCGATGATCGCCTTTGCCGACGACAAGCTCGGCGGCGTCGATATCCTGGTCAACAACGCCGGCATCCAGTTCGTTGCCAATATCGAAGATTTCCCGATCGAGAAATGGGACGCCATCATCGCCATCAACCTGAGCTCGGCCTTCCACACGTCGCGCCTGGTGCTGCCTGGCATGCGCAAGAAAAACTGGGGCCGCATCATCAACCTCGCCTCCACCCACGGCCTGGTCGGTTCGGCCGGCAAGTCGGCGTACGTGGCAGCCAAGCACGGCCTGTTGGGCCTGACCAAGGTGGGCGCGCTGGAAACGGCCAGCACCGGCGTCACTGTCAACGCCATCTGCCCCGGCTTCGTGCTCACGCCGCTGGTCCAGAAGCAGGTGGACGACCGCGCCGCCAGGGATGGCATCAGCAACGACGAAGCCAAAAAGGCACTGCTATCGGATAAACAACCATCGGGCGAATTCGTCACGCCGGAAGAACTCGGTGCGCTGGCGGTGTTCCTGGCCAGCGACGCGGCCCGCCAGGTACGCGGTGCAGCATGGAATATGGATGGCGGCTGGGTCGCGCAGTAATATCTACGCCCCTTTCATAAGCGACGGCTTACCGGGTTATCACTAAAACGGATGGAACTGCAACACCTGCGGTTTTCCACAATAGTGATAACTGTTATTTTCACGGATGATGACCTCCTCAATTGAACGCGAGGAGACCCCGTGAAAAAACCATTCTATAAGGTACTGTACGTCCAGGTACTGTTCGCCATTGCGTGCGGCATCCTGCTCGGCATATTCCTGCCCAAAGATGCCGTGGCCATGAAGCCGCTCGGCGACGGCTTCATCAAACTGATCAAGATGATCATCGCCCCCGTGATTTTCTGTACTGTTGTGTCCGGTATCGCCGGCATGCAGGACGTGAAAAAAATCGGTCGCGTCGGCGGCAAGGCGCTGCTGTACTTCGAAGTGGTCTCCACCTTCGCCCTGGCCATCGGCCTGGTCGTTGCCAACGTTCTGAAACCAGGCGCCGGCTTCAATGCCGATCCAGCCCACCTGGACGCCAAGTCGATCGAGCAATACACGCACGCCGAAGGCTTGACCACCACCGACTTCATCATGAACATCATCCCGAAGACTTTCGTGGATGCGTTCGCCAAGGGTGACATCCTGCAAGTGCTGCTGATCGCCATCCTGTTCGGTTTCTCGCTGTCGCTGCTGGGCGAGCGTGGCCGCCCGATCACCAAGCTGATCGACGAGCTGTCGCACGTGATCTTCGGCGTGGTCAACATCATCATGAAGGTCGCACCGATCGGCGCCTTCGGCGCGATGGCGTTCACCATCGGTAAATACGGCCTGGCCTCGCTGATTCCGCTGGCTAAACTGATGGGCTCGTTCTACCTGACTTGCGGCCTGTTCGTGTTCGTGGTGCTGGGCCTGATCGCCCGCTACACCGGCTTCTCGATCTTCAAGTTCATCAAGTACATCAAGGAAGAACTGCTGATCGTGCTCGGTACCAGCTCTTCGGAAAGCGCGCTGCCTTCGCTGATGACCAAGCTCGAACGCCTGGGCTGCTCCAAGCCAGTCGTGGGCCTGGTGGTACCAACCGGCTACTCGTTCAACCTGGACGGCACCAACATCTACATGACCATGGCCGCACTGTTCGTTGCCCAGGCCACCAACACCGAGCTGACCCTGTGGCAAGAGCTGACCATCCTTGGCGTTGCCATGCTGACCTCGAAAGGCGCTTCCGGCATCACCGGCGCCGGCTTCATCACCCTCGCTGCCACCCTGGCCGTGGTGCCAACGATTCCGGTGGCCGGCATGGCGCTGATCCTCGGTATCGACCGCTTCATGAGCGAATGCCGCGCCCTGACCAACTTCGTCGGCAACGGCGTGGCAGCGGTAGTTGTCTCCAAATGGGAAAAAGAGCTGAACATGGAAACCATGCATGCGGAGCTGAACAACCCTGGTTCGACCCTGGTCAAGAGCGACCTGCCACCCGCGGTGGCACCCGTACCAGCACACTGATCACCGGTAATGTTGCAAAAAAACCCCGCACAGCGATGTGCGGGGTTTTTTTTATCCGGAAATGAACAGCACTGCTGTCCGCTTCCGGACATCGCGGCCCGCCCAGCCCTTGACACCGCCATGGCACGGCTCTTGCGCTGCTCTCGTCATGCCAAGACCAAGGAGACAGCATGCCGGCCCTTACCCCCGTAACACTTGCTACCAGCAAAACCGACGCCAGCTTTGCCGTCGCCATCAACAGCAGCGGCCAGGTGGCCGGCACCGTCGAGAATGAACACGGCGTGCGCCGCGCGGTACTGTATCGCAAGGAGATGGTCGAACTGGGTACGCTGGGCGGCAGCGACAGCTACGCGGGCGGCATCAACCACGCCGGGGACGTAGTCGGCACGGCGCAAAACGCCGAAGGCTACTGGCGCGCTTTCGTCACACCAGCAGCGCGCGCCGGCAATGCACCCGCCATGCGCGACCTTGGCACCTTGGGCGGACGCAGCAGCCACGGCGCGGCCATCAACGCCGCCGGCCAGGTCGTGGGATTTGCCGATACGGCCGATGGCACTTTTCACGCCTTCCGCAGCGATGGCGTGCACGGCCCGGTCGATCTCGGCACCCTCGGCGGCCAGGTCAGTTACGCCACCGACATCAACAACCACGGCGTGGTGGTGGGGGCGGCCGCCCTGCCCAACGGCTACCGGCGCGCTTTCCTCTCCCGGCCGGGAGCGGCCATGCACGATATCGGCACACTGGGTGGCCGTTCGAGCGCCGCCAGCGCGGTCAACGACCAGGGCGTGGTCGTCGGCACGGCGGAAACCGCCGGACGCCGCTGGCACGCATTCATGTGGAAAGAGGGAAAGATGACCGATCTCGGCGCGTTGATCGACTACGGCGACAGCTTTGCCACCGATATCAACACCGCCGGCCACGTGGTGGGCAGCATCCGCATTGGCGACGAGCGACGCGCCTTCGTGTACCGCGACGGCAAGATGACCGTGCATCCGGGCGGCTTCGGCCTGTACGTTGTCATGCCATCAACGACGACGAACTGGTGATCGGCGCCCAGTACACGGGCAAGCAATTCAGTGCGGCAGTAATGAAATCGAATCAACCGGCCGTGGTCACCCACGGCGGCCAGGATTTGCTGTCAATTATTGCAGCGGTGATGCTGGTTGCCGCTACGCTGGTGATATGCCGGCGCCGCTATCGCGGCATGGGCGGCCTGGAGTCCAGTCAGATAACGCCTGAACTTGCCCGCCTGGCTGCCGAGGCTGCCGCCGGCAGCGTAACACGGGTGTTGCCCAAGCCTGCCACGTAACATCCGCACGGACCAAGCCGGTCCCGTCACTGTCGTTGCCACCACGCCGGTCCAGGAGCGGCCTACGTGGCGGCCGGCCGCAAAAAAGCCGCGCGGCCGTGGCGGCGCGGCTTTTTTGCGGGTGACAATCGTCTTACAGTGCCGTCAGGTCCAGTTCCACGCCGGTGGCGGCAATGATCTGGTCCCTGGTCACGCCCGGCGCCAGTTCGATCACCTTGAGGCCGGTGTCGCCGACTTCCAGCACGCCGAGGTCGGTGACGATCAGGTCCACCACGCCCACGCCGGTCAGCGGCAGGTCGCATTTTTTCAGCAGCTTGTGCGACGTGGTGCCGTCCTTGGCGGTGGCCACGTGCTCCATCAGCACCACTACCCGCTTGACGCCGGCCACCAGGTCCATGGCGCCGCCCATGCCTTTGACCATTTTGCCTGGAATCATCCAGTTGGCCAGGTCGCCGCGCTCGGACACTTGCATCGCGCCCAGGATGGCCAGGTTGATCTTGCCGCCCCGGATCATGCCAAACGAGTCTGCCGAGCTGAAGTACGCTGCGCCCGGCAGCGCAGTGACAGTCTGCTTGCCGGCATTGATCAGGTCGGCGTCAACTTCATCGTCGGTGGGGAATGGTCCGATGCCGAGCAAACCGTTTTCCGATTGCAGGAATACTTCCATGCCCTCCGGTACATAGTTGGCCACCAGCGTAGGCAAACCGATGCCGAGGTTGACGTAATATCCATCTTGCAGTTCCTTGGCCGCGCGCGCGGCCATTTCATCACGAGTCCATGCCATGTTTTTCTCCGTTATTAGTTCGATGCCGGGTTGGCGCGGACCGTGCGCTGCTCGATGCGTTTTTCCGGCGTGGCGTTGACCACGATGCGGTGCACGAAGATGCTGGGCAGGTGCACGGCGTCCGGGTCGATCTCGCCGATTTCCACCAGCTGCTCGACTTCGACGATGGTGATCTTGCCGGCCATGGCGGCGTTCGGGTTGAAGTTGCGCGCGGTCTTGCGGAATACCAGGTTGCCGGCCTTGTCGGCCTTCCAGGCCTTGACCAGCGCCACATCGGCCACCAGGCTGCGTTCCATGACGTATTGTTCGCCGTCGAACTCGCGGATTTCCTTCCCGTCCGCGACGATGGTGCCCACGCCGGTCTTGGTGAAGAAGGCCGGGATGCCGGCGCCGCCGGCGCGCAGTTTTTCGGCCAGCGTGCCTTGCGGCGTGAATTCGAGTTCCAGTTCGCCGGCCAGGTACTGGCGTGCGAATTCCTTGTTTTCGCCCACGTAGGAGGCGATCATTTTCCTGATCTGGCGGGTCTCGAGCAACTGGCCGAGGCCGAAGCCGTCCACGCCGGCGTTGTTGGAAATGGCGGTCAGGCCCGTGACGCCGGAGTCGCGCAGCGCGCCGATCAGGGCTTCGGGGATGCCGCACAGGCCGAAGCCGCCTACGGCAATGGTTTGACCGTCTTGCACGACACCGGCCAGCGCGCTGGCGGCATCGGGGTAGATTTTGTTCATATTGTCCCTTGTTATCTCAATTCGCTCAATCAAAACGACTCAATACTAAACTTTTTTTGTTGTACGGAGTCTGAGCATAGAATAGCCTAAATAAAAGCACAATACCGTAGAACTACCGCCAATAACTACCGCCAATTGATCGCAGTTAATCTGTCCGTCATTACGCCATGAATCCATCCACCGTTATCGACTACGAAACCATCTTCCTGCAAGCGCCGGTCGGCATGTGTATCTCGGAAAACCGCGTGATCCAGAATGCCAACGACACCCTCGCTGCCATGTTCGGCTACACGCGCGCGCAATTGCAGGGCATGTCCTTCCTGGCGCTGTACCCGACCATGGACGAATTCCTGCGCACGGGCGACCGCATCATCCCCATCATGACGGCCAGGGGCCGTTATTCCGACGAGCGCATCATGCGCCGTGCCGACGGTGAGCTGTTCTGGTGCCACGTCACCGGCAACCCGATGCACGGCGAGGAACCGCTGGGCGCCGGCATCTGGACCTTCGAGGACGTCAGCGAAAAACGCCCGGTCACCGCCGACCTCACCCCGCGCGAACGCGAAATCGCCGCGCTGCTGGTAGAAGGCAAAACCAGCAAAACCATCGCCCGCCAGATCGACCTCAGCCCCCGCACCGTCGAAATGCACCGCGCCAAATTAATGCGCAAGTTTTCAGCGGCAACATCTTCCGAACTGGTCCACAAATTAGTTGGAATGCGCTTTTAATAGCAAACCTGATAGCGCTCGTTAAAACCGGCGCCAGCGAGGCGCCGCGACGAAGACAGTGCGCTAGCACGGCAAGGAGCGGCAACGAAGCTGGCGCCGGTTTTAGCGGGCGCGACGAGGCGCCGCGACGAAGACAGTGCGCTAGCACGGCAAGGAGCGG
>Ga0182005_1000036_pt1 | contig 166586 bp, 141 predicted proteins | sample Sormic07211103_1_FD_123021 | JGI IMG/M metagenome (GOLD analysis project Ga0182005, IMG submission 123021) | Rhizosphere microbial communities from Sorghum bicolor, Mead, Nebraska, USA - 072115-103_1 MetaG | ecosystem: Host-associated > Plants > Roots > Rhizosphere | place: USA: Nebraska... | reverse complement strand
CGTCATCTTTCGATTGTTCAGACGCTCAAGCGCTTCAGCCACCGCTACATTGATATCGGCCAACGAATGGAAGACGCGTTTGCGCAGCGGCGCCAGAATCCAATTCTGGGCGATGCGCACCGACGCTTCCACCGTCGCTTTGTCGCGCGGCCGGCGCGGCCGAGTCGGATGCACCGCAACGGCGTAGTGCCGGGCCAAGTCGCCGTAGTTGCGTTGAATCACCGCCGGTTTGCCGGTGATTGCGGGCTTGGTGACAGCGGATTTCAGGTTGTCGCACACGAGAATCTGCGGCACGCCACCGAAGTATTGAAGCATGTCGACGTGGGCTTTCAGAAAGTCCGCGCTGTTCTGCGTGGCCGTGCAGGTCGCATAGACCAGCGAACTGCACGGCCACACCCCCACGAACAACTCCACATACACGGGCTGTCCGCTGGCGCGGTCGATGTAAAACAGCCGCTTTCCAGAGTAGTCGACCAGGAGCGACCGTCCCGCTTCGTAGTGTTGTCGCATGACCGTCGGTTGCAAGGCCCGATGCTCGCGAATTTTGGCCGCGAAGTGCGAATAACACAGCGTGTTGTCGGGGTCTGCTTGGCGATACTCTTCCCAAAGCAATTGCCGGGTGACCCCCGGGCCCTTCAGCTCTTGCTCGATGAATTGGAAATCCAGCTCGGGCTTGGGGTTGCCGCCCGACCGCGGCCGGCGAAGCACGCGTTCAAAGTCCTTGTCCGGCAGCGCCTTGAGTTCGGACCAGGGCAGGGGTTGCTGGTTGAGCACCCGGCGGTAGCGCCGGACCGTGGTTTTTGAGAGGCGGGTGGAGGCGGCCACGGCCCGGTCGCTGAGCGCGGTGGTCATGAGCAGCTGGGCGGTGTCGTATCGAGCGAGTCGTTGCATAAAAAGTCCCTTTGGCGCCTTGGATTTGGCCAAGCGCGCCCGTGAGCCCGGTGGGCCCGTTGACAAGAAGGGGGTTCGGCTCTACAAAGACTCCGCAGCCGTTGCAAACTGCAGTGTCGAAAGGGCCGGGAGCTGGTACTCCTGGCCTTTTTTTGTTGGCGAATCCCGGAATGGGTAAGCAGGGGAGGCTAGGGGTAGCCCACCCCCGGCGCGCGCCCCAGGCATGGTTCCTTCGCGGCTACCGCAGTCGACGACCCGCGGCCGCTCGCCCGAATCTTCGGGTTGAACGGGCTGTTCCAGAAGGGGAGAGGGGAGGGCGTCATCGTACGGTCCTGAAGGGGCCTGCACGTCTACCTCTCATTTGGACCGTGTCAAGTAAACAACGTTGTGAAGGGGCTCGATAACAAGATATTTTGAGGCCTATTTTTAAGCACTTTCGGGACTGTGATTCTGAAAATCACGATCTGGCCGGGGCTACAGCGAAGTTTTTTCTCGTCGAATGGATTTCAAATTCGGTGAGATTAGTCACGTTGAGGCGCACGTAGCAACGGATGATAGGCTTCTCGAATATTACTTGTAATGTCCGGAACGGCCCACGCAAGAACATTGTAAAGGCCTCAACAAGCGGGCCGGAGCAACCACGTGGCAATCGCCGCACGTTCGAGCAGAAAAGAGGAAGCGACAAGGTATGCGTTTCGTAGAAGGCGGTCCGGCCATCCCCAACTCACTGTTATGGGCGCGCGACAAGGGGCAGGTGCTCTTCTTCTGCGGCGCTGGGGTGTCGATGGCGGAAGCCAAGCTTCCTGATTTCGTAAAGCTTGCCCGAAGCGTTGCCGATGCGTTGGGGTCCTCAAAAGACAGCGCCGCGCGCCACTTGCTGAATAGTGCCCAGGCTGCTGGGGTTGGCGTCGCCGTCGACCGAGTGTTTAGCTTGTTGCAGCGTGAGTTCTCTACGGAGGATGTACGCAGACACGTAGCGCAGGCGCTCACTAGTGGCGACGAATGCGACCTTCGGCCCCATAGGTCGCTTTTGGACTTGTCTCGAAACAGTGGTGGTGTTCCGAGACTCGTCACCACAAACTTCGACCTCCTCTTTGAACGCGCGCAGCCGGGCATCCCCTCGTCGGCACCTCCGAGGCTTCCGGAGCCTCATCGGTTGGTTGACTTCGAGGGCGTCATTCATCTGCATGGCGCTGTCACGGATGCCTACGACGGAGCAAGGCATGACGAATTTGTGCTGTCGAGCGCTGAGTTCGGGGAGGCCTATCTTTCCAATGGCTGGGCGACACGCTACATAAAGTCTTTGCTGGAGCGGTATATCGTCGTCTTTGTCGGCTATTCGGCAGACGACCCGCCCGTGCAATATCTGCTGGAGGCAATGGGCCAGGAGCCAAAGGATGAGCAGCGTATCTATGCGTTCCACGAAGGATTGCGGGAAGCGGCCGAATCGCAGTGGCGGCATCGAGGCGTGGTGCCCATCTCCTTTCAGGGGTTCGATACCTTGTGGGCGTCGCTCGACGCTTGGGCCGAACGGGCGCGCGACGTAGACGCATGGCACCAGAACGTTCTTGACCGTGCGGCGCTAGGCCCGCATGCGTTGCATCCTCACGAACGCGGAATGGTGGCGCACATTGTTTCGTCGGTCGACGGTGTCGAGCACGTGCTTCGAGGCCAAGAAAAATTGCCCGCCAGCTGGCTCTTTGTGTTTGACCCGGCCCTTCGCTACGAACGCCAGCGTCGCTTCGGTGGCGACGACGGCGAGCCTGAAGCGGACCCGTTTGAGTTCTATGGGTTAGACGACGACCCAGACCCACCCCCGGTTGACCCTGACGATTTTTTCAAAAGTCGAGGCGTTCCTGCGGGGGCTTGGGACGCGTTTTCTCCGACGCGCGATGACCAGCGGAGCATGCCGACGGACGCTTGCGCGCGATTAGTAACGCCGCGGGGGGGTGCCGCCACCGCCCTTCCCAAGCGTCTGGCGTTGCTGGGCCACTGGCTCTCTCAGGTCGCCAACTCTCCGGTATCGCTGTGGTGGGCAGCCGCCAAGCATCCGTTACATGACCAGGTGCAAGCCGCGATAGAGCGCAGCCTCCGATATCGACAGGAAGATTATTCGGCAGAAATGCGAGATGTGTGGCGGCACCTGCTGGCCGCGGATGTCAAGACTGTCGATGACATCAATGTCAAATATCACAACATCGCTGACGAAGCTGCGCGAGAGGGCTGGTCTAGTCGTCTAGTGCGGTCAGCGATTGGGCTGTATGTCCCCCGTGTCCGCATCGAACGAGCTGGGGGCTTATCCACCCAGCAGGTGGACGCCAGCGTTCGGCGGTTGATTCGGCTTGAGGTTCATTATCCCACGCCCTATCGCCGTTTCGCGTTTTCGCCTGAATATCTGGCAGAAGCGACTAGGGCGTTCCGAGAAGGACTGGAGCGCGCAGTATCCCTCGAAGCCGAAATACACGGCCGGGTTCTGTTGCATCTGGAGAGCACGCAGCCCGACGATGGGGAGGAGCTTGATGAGACCGCCTACAAGCTCAATGGACGGATTGCTCTTTTCATCAAAATGATGGACCAATTGGCGTCCCATGACTCCGACGCTGCGAAGGCCGAAGTTGCCAGCTGGGCCGCACTACACAACGCGGTTTTCTCGCGCCTACGCCTCTGGGCTTCAAGTCGGCACGAACTCACATCGCCGGCGGTTGTAGAGAAAACCCTCCTGGACATGGGCGTCGAGACCTTTTGGCAGACATCAGAGGAACGCGACCTCTTATTCGTCATGCGCAATCGGTGGGATGAATTGGACTCGGTGGTCAAAAAAACGTTGGAACGCCGCTTGCTCTACGAGCACCCCACGTGGATAAGCGACAGTCAGGAAGGCATTGGAATCGCCAGTCACGTCCGCCTTGGTCGACTGCATTGGTTAGCAGAACACGGAGTGACCTTTGGCTTCGATTTCGCCGAGGAGGTGGCACGCCTGCGGGCGCTGTGTCCGTCTTGGACTACGGCGGCCATCGCACATACAGCCGAGACGCACCGAACGAGAGTTTACCGGGTCGACCTCGACACTGGTTTCTCCGCCATCGAATCCGCCCCTTTGGAGGAGATGGCGGCCCTGGCTCTCTCATATGATCAACTGGACCACGTTGGCCGAGTTCAGCGCGCCTCATTCTTGGGCCTAACAAAGGAGCGGCCCTTGCTGGCGCTGCGGGCACTTAGCGCCGGCACGCGTGCGGGTCACGACTTAACGGAAGGCTGGGCCAAGTTTCTCCGCGAACAGGCGCAGACCTCCAATACATCCATGGTTATCAAAACTGCAGTGCGATTGAGGGGTCTCCCTCCTGCCGTTCTTGCAAGCATGGACCATGCCGTCGCGGACTGGATGCTGGAGCATGGTGTAACGCTAATGCAGCACGGTAAGTGTTCATTTGACGATATATGGTCGCCCTTGGTTGGCATGTTAGCCTCGTCCGGCCGCGAAGTGCGGCCTCATCGCTCTGATATGGATTGGGTGGAAGACGCTATCAACACCCCCGCCGGGGAGCTGGCCGAAACGCTATTCCGGGACCCACGCTTGGCCGCTTGCAATTCCGGTGAGGGTCTCCCCGAAGGTTTCGGTGCTCAGTTGCTGGCCATATTGAGACTGCCGCGCGATGACGGGCGGCGAGCGCTGAGTATCGCCACACTCCGACTCGTCTGGCTGTTTCGAATCGCGCCATCGTGGACCCAGCGATACATCCTCCCTTGTGCTCGGGAGCGAGGTGCCAATGCCGACGCATTCTGGGCGGGGTTTTTCACCCGAGGGTATGCACCGCAAGCCTCACTTTTCAGGCTTCTTCGCGGCCAGCTCGTGGCGCTTCCGTCCGACCCTGACCTGAGAGACAGCTATCGGGGAAACCTGGCAGGAATTCTGCTCGCCAACTGGGGCAAGGAAGCCGGCGGCGACGGTTATGAAGAACGAATTACCAGCGCAGAGCTGCGCGAATGTCTCATCACTGGTGGTAACCATTTTCGTAACCGCATGCTTTGGTTCTTGGGCAATTGGGCTAGTGAGGAAGGCGAGCCGTGGACCTCTCGGGTCGTTCCGTTCTTATCCACGGTTTGGCCCTTGCAGCAATCGGTTCGCAATTCGGAGTCTTCCGCCGCACTGATCGAGCTTGCCTTCACTGTCCCTGATTTCCTGTTTCCAGATGTCGTTCGCGCTATCTTGCCGCGCCTGCTCGTAGCCGGTGCGGGGATGGAATTGGGGTCATCCGTCGGCGACGAGTCCTTCGATTTGCTCAGCAAGTTCCCGGAAGCCCTGCTCGACCTCCTCTGGGCTATTCTTCCGGAAGACGGGACAAACTGGCCGTATCAAGCGAGCACCGTTGTTGAGGGGCTGAGCAAGTCACCTACTGTGCAAGCCGACAAGCGCCTCGCGGAGCTTTGCCGGCGCAGGGAGCGGGCTGGACTCAGTGGCTGAAGTAGAGCCGACATCTGGGGCAGTCCGGGCTGCCCCTGCGCTGCCGATGGCGCGGCGCTGACGCCGGATTGGTGCCCTCACATGCGTCACCGCGTTCGCAGGGTTTTACGCACCCATTCTTCACTGCATCCTGCACAGGCTGCACGCATCAGTAAGCAGTTGGCGATGGACGATGATTAAGGTGTTGAGCGGCGTGTGCCTCATGGTCGTCGAAGATGACCCGCTCATGGGGCTACTGATGGCCGATGTGCTCAGCGACGCTGGGGCCGAGGTGGTCGGCCCGTTCGCTACCGTGACCGAAGCCACGGCCGCCGCGGATGGTGTGGCGCTGGATGGTGCGGTGTTGGACGTGCAGTTGCTCGACGGAGCGTCCTACCCGGTTGCCTCGCACCTTGAGGCCCGCTCGATTCCCTATGCGTTCCTGTCCTCGAGCGACCCTGCGGCCACGCCGAAGGATCTCCATCCCGTAGATTTCCTGCCCAAGCCGGCCCGACGGGCGGAGGTCATTGGGTTGTGCCAGCGAGTCCTATCTGCTCGCGCTTAGCGCTTTTCGCGAAACGGCTCGCACACAACTCGGTTGCGATGTTCCTGCGTGCGGCTGCGTTGCGCGCGCATCGCCGCGGCTACGCGACCGACGTGACGATGCGAGTTCAAGCTCAGCACCCCACGGCGGTCGACTGTTGCCCTAGAGGAGTGGCTGCATCGCTGCTGGGCGGGACGATGGCGGATGGGTTCGTCTCCTCCACCATCAGAGCACCGTCATCTAGGGCAACCTCATCTCGGCCCGAGCCAGCCGCAGACACAGCCGCTTCCCCATCAAGCCAACCCATCGGCAGGTCCATGACCCATTCGATATCGCGCGCCACCTCGGCCGGCATCGGAAAGCCGCCCAAGTAGTTTCGCAGTGCACCTGCGGGAACGCCCAACATGGTTGCTTGAGCCCGGAGAGTGGCAAATCCTTGGTTCCGCAGTCGCTCGACCAAGTTGACCAAAGGCCGGTTGATCGACCGCGGCGGTGCGGTTCGCGCAGAGAGCGGAAAGGTGGGAAGCATCGGAAAGGCCGGTAATGGACCGATGCAAGCCTCCGCCTCGCGTCTGCAAAGCCGCGTGAACAGCCGCAGAGACGGTCTTCACTCACGCCGGGGCTGTCGATTCCAACGCACGGTCGATGGCCAACAAGAGCGCTGTCAGCACAGGCGCGAGGGTGTCGACGGCGGGGAGGCTCGAGGCATTGAGCGCTTCAAGGAGCCCCAAGCCGCACGCTGCCACCTGCATCAACCCAGCGCCTTGCGCCCGGAGGACGATGAGGCGGGCATGGTGGCGGGCTTGCGGGAACCATCGGCGCGTTATCGCGTCTTCGAGCGAGACCGCTTCGGCGATGATGGCCGCGAGGGGGAGGGGAGAGGCGGGTGCGGCGACGAGCATGGCACATCCTTGGCATGCGAGCGGGCGAGGGTCGGAAGCCCGCAGGCTTCCGACGACCAACAGCAGTTTAACGGGTTGAGCGAGCCATGAATGCGGTGAGCCGTGCCTGCCATTCCTCGGCTTCGCGCGCGTTCTTGGGTGCGCCAAAAATCGTTTCGGGGTGGCGGCGGAAGGCCGCCGTCACCACGGGACGGTCCAAGCGAATGGTCCGCAATTCGAGGCGATTGTTGCCTTTGTAGCCACGGTCGGGATGCCACTGGTGCACCCACTCGCGCACCTCGTATTTTGACAACACGAGTGCGTCCCCGTGGATGTCTCGCACCCAAATCTGGTCACGCCCGTTGATGGCGAGGTTGTCGTGCGCATGGGTCGCGCCGAAATCGTCCGGGACGAGGGACCAACTGGGCGCGCGATGGCGCACAGTTCGGGTGAAGCCCACCACCGAGCCGAAGGCGGCGCCCAGGCCAGCCGCGTTGGCCGCACCTATGAAGGGCAGGATGCCGATGCCGCCCAGGAGTCCAGCGGCGAGGGCGAGGCCGGAGCCCCAACCCAGGACTGGGCCTAGTGGCTTTCGGGCGGATAGCGTCCAGACGATGGCGATCACCAGAATGACGAAACCAAACATGGTGGCCTCCGGTCAGCGCGATTGCATGGCAGTGTGGCTCTCGAGCACACCACGGCGATCGAAGACGAGGGTGAGCATCTGTCGGCTCGGGTGGTTGTCACCGCCTGCAAACGGCACGAAGTCACGGACCGAAGTCGTGGACTCGCTGAAAGAGTAAATCCAGAAATTCGTGCCGTCGCCCCTGTCCTGCACCGTTTCGGGCTCGCCGAGAGCAGAGCGGACCTCGGCCTGGGTGGTCTTGCCGTCGACGAAGTGGCTAGCGGCCGCCTGGTCAAACGGACGACCCGTGGTCGTGGCGCAGCCCGCCACGCTGACGACGAGCGCCAAAGCGAGGGTCAGAAAACTAGCTTTCATGAAGTGCCCCTGTTTCAAATAAGCCGACTCTGTGACGGTGCGGGCGGCCGGCGTTGCCGTGGCGCAGACCGTAACGTAACCGAAGTAGCGATATTTGAACTAAGGGTAAACCGAGTGGGCGTATCTCGAACCGGTGTATAGCTTTACAGCCCGCCACCTCGCGGGTATCGAGCCATGCAACGCCTGCCACCCAAGCCGCCGAAAACCACGGCGAAGAAGTCTCATGCCAGGCCGGAATATGCGGTCATTGGGGAGACATTGCGGGCCTTCAGGGTTGAGGCGGGGCTGACCCAGGTGGATTTAGCGGGCCGTCTGGGCCGGTCTCAGAACTATGTGAGTCAGGCAGAGACCGGGCAGAAGCGGCTCGATGGCCTCCAGTTACTGGACTGGAGCCGGGCGTGCGGACGTTCATTACGCGAATTCGGCACGCTGGTTGAGCGTGCAATTGACGCAACCACTCGAGGCGGCTGACAGTCGCAGTTGCCGCTTTGCAGGCGGACGGCCACCACGGCCGCCATAAGGTGGGCAGCAAAATTGGGGCGCCTTGCCAAATACTGCGGCTGGGCTATTGGTGGTTCCGTGTTAAAATCAACGGCTAAATCAAGCGCCCCATGCCGACCGTGACCCCTTCGATGCAAAACACCATCTTGGCCATCCTTGAGGAGGCTAAGCGTCAGGGTGTGCGTAGGGTATCGAAGACAGCTCTTGTGAAGTGGGTCTATCTGGTCGACTGTTTACATGCCGAAGAGAGTCGCGGGCAAACTGCCAGCGGTGCTCATTGGTATTTCCACCATTACGGGCCTTTTTCCGTCGATGTCGTCGGCGCGCTAGACGTGCTGAGTGCCCGCAGCATGGTGCAGTCGTCGACCGATGGCGCGATTGGCAAAGACAGTACGGTCTATTGGTTGAGCGAATACCCGGTTGGGCCAGACCTGACAGCGCTCGGGCTCTCTTCGAGCTTGGCGTCCCAGTTCAGCAGCCTTTTCAAGAAGTATGCCGGCGACCTGAGTCAGCTGCTGGACTATGTTTACTTCAAAACAGCTCCCATGCGGGATGCTCAGCCAGGAGGCGAACTTGATTTTCAGATCCTGGCAGACGAAGTCCAACGCTCAAGCCACCGCCATACGCATGTCAAAGACCATGCAAAAATGTTGCGCATGCTTCAGTTGAGCGAAACATTGAAACAGCGCTACGAGCAGCAAAGCGCTACCCCCAAGGCGCTTGCGGCGCATCGGCCAATTTACGATGGCGCGTTTGCTCGGGCGATGGAAGAGGCTGACGCAGAATCAGGTGTGCTTAATTTGCCCGTGAAATTTGAGGCTGTGCTTAGCTGAGGGAGAGGCTCATGGCATTCGGAAATGGAACCGACATTCACGACATTCTGCCGGTATACACCGACGGCACCGGCCTACTGGTTGACGGTGCTCCGAAGGTGGGACAGTTCGTGTTAACGGTGACGCCCGAATTTGGCCATCCACTTCAACTGTTCGATGCCCAGCGAGCGAACCAAACAACTCACGATGCCGCCTCCGGCACCATTCGGACCATCGATGACAAGGTGGATTTTAAGCCGAAGTCTCGACTTCCCATTTTCAAGCTGAACTTGGGCGAGTGCGAGGAGTTGCTCGCGGTCAGGGCCAAAGCGCGCCCGTGTGTCGTGCTCGCAACGGCTGAAGGCATTCCAGATCAACACCTGCCAAAGGGCGATCAGGGTATTGCACGTCCCGCGTTTCAGCGAGGCTCCTTTCTGGTGGCACCGGCCTATTCGGTGTCGACCCCGAGCCAGCGGCGTGCCATGACCGTCACGATTGCTGCCCGCGCAGAGTGCCTGGTCTATCCACAGCTCGTTTTTCTTCCGCGCAGTGGGGGATACATCAAGAACGATAGTGTCGTGCGTCTGGACCGGGCATTCTGGACTACGCTGTCACCTCCGTCGGAAACTTATAAGCTCTCGTTGACGCCTGAGCGTATGAGCATCTTGCACGGACAGCTTCAGGTGCTAAGGGGCTTGGAGCCGGACCAAGAGTATTTGGACTTGGTGAGCCTGGTCCGAGACGAGCTAGCGCCGGAGCACGCGCAGCACCTCGCCTAGTGGCAGGTTCTTAGGCAGGGCATAGCGATTTGGGAGCGGCATCCCTCATGTCGATAACGCTGAGGGGAAAGAAATGGCAATGTCATTGAAGTCTCACCACCGCGCGTCGTCGCGCGTCTGAAGGTCCCGATATGTATAACTTGCTGGTTACCGCTTCGGAAGGTGCTTGGGACCTCCCGGCATATGAGTATGACCGCCCTCGATACCTTGAGCATACCGTCGATAGCCTCAAGAAGAGGTTTGGCGTGCTGGACGCTAAGACGCAGGACGAACTGAAAGCGCTCCCCAGCCTTTTTGCATATGAGGGAAATGACGAACCAGTGCGCGTGGGTTATATCCGGAGCATTCGTGAGCGGGGGCGAACCGTCCTAATCGAGTACGAGTTTGACGAAAGCATTCCCGCGTTTAATTTTGGCCAGTTGGAAAGGTTAAGGAAGAAGCTCGATATTGGTGATTGGGAGATGTCACGAACACATTGGGCGGTGAAGGATGAGGATTTATTCGAATTGCTCGCATCCGCCGGTTTGGTTGACGCCAGCTATGTCGGCGAAGACCGGCAGCCTGGTCGTGTCGAAGAAATGCGCTTCAAAGTGGCATTTTCGTTCCCGGGAGAAAAGCGCGAATACGTTGCTGGCATCGTTGCGGAAGTCAAAAAGCGAGTCGGAAGAGACTCAGTCTTCTACGACAGAGACTTTACCGGTCAGCTTGCTCGGCCAAACCTCGACATTCTGCTTCAGCGTATCTACCTGAGTAACTCCGACCTTGTCGTGGTGTTCCTATGTGAACAATACGAGCAGAAGCAGTGGTGCGGATTAGAGTGGCGCGCAATTAGAAACATCATCAAGAACAAGAACGACCATGCTGTGATGTTTATGCGGTTTGATGACGCCACCGTGGAAGGGACATTCTCAATCGACGGGTACGTCAACCTCGATGAGCATTCGCCGCTTGAGGTGGCCAGAATGATTGTGGAGCGAGTGAGGCTCAACGCCCTGCCTCCGTCTTTGACCTAGCCCGTCCCGGCGTTTGGCCTCGGGCCCGGAGCGTCGTCGTAGGGGTACTGACAGATGACTCCGTTCCCGCCTCGACAGGTGCGACGGGTAGCTGCTACGTTGTCGAGGTATCGCTTCGGGTATCGTTGCCCAAGTCGATGAAAACGCTGCAGAAGTGACCATTACGGAGTCCGGGGAAGAACTTGATCTTCTTCCCTTCACCCGCTCCACAACCTGCTGTAGCCCTTGCGGCACAACGGTTGCAGGCAATCAGCGATACCTGGAAACGGCCTTAAAAAAGGTATCGTTTGAGGTATCGCCTTCGTGCCAAAGCCCCTCTTCCTGCATCGCCCCGCTGGACTCTATGTCCGCTTCCGTGTGCCTGCGGACCTCCTTGGCGTCGTCGGCTCGCGCTTTATTGTTCGACCGATGCATATGGTCAAAGGTGACCACGCGAGACTCGCCGCAGAGACCATGGCTGTGGCACTCTCGCAGTCGTTCGACTGCCTACGGAAGGGGGAAGGCGTGGACCTCAAGAAAGCACTGGATGCAGCGCGGAGCGCGGGGCGCCGCGACCTGACCCTGGGTGAAGTGTCGCTCCCGAACGGCGTGACACTCCGGAACGTGCAAATTGATACACCGGAAGATGAGCGCCAGTTCCGGTCCATCGTCCGGGAGGCCACCCAGTCCTCCCCGATTGCAGAACCGTCACAGCCAACGGTCACTTCCGCGCCGAGGGCTGTGCCCAAGAAAGAGGGTCTTCTCTCACACCAGATTGCCGTTCATCTCGGCGACCTGCAGCGGGCAAACCGGGAAAAGAAAACGATTTTGGACAGCAGGCACACTCTGCGGTTGCTCTTGGGTATCGTCGGTGACAAACAGGCGTCTGCGTTGAGTGCGGATGATTGCCGGCTGTTCTTCGATGAAGTGCCTTTCTGGCCCCGCAATGCATCGAAGCAGACAGAGAACGCCGGATTGTCCGTTCGGGAAATTATTGCAAAGGCTAAAACAGCCGGCGGCGAAGCCCCGGCAGCGCACACACTGAGCAAACACCGGCAGCGCCTTTCGGTCTTCATCAACTTCCTGCTCGACAATGAGATCCTTCAAAAGAATCCGTTGAAGGGCATTGCGAAGGCATCCAAGTTCGACGCCGAAGACGACACGGGCAGGGCGTTCACCCAGCCCGAGCTCGACGCCATCTTTGAGCCTGTCGCTTTCGCCGAATGGTCCGCGAAGTACCCGCACCGGTTTTTTGCGCCGTTGATTGGCCTGTTCACCGGCGCCCGTATCACGGAGGTGTGCCAGCTCTACGTCGATGACGTCGCCACCGAACACGACGTGCCGGGTTTTCACATCCGAAAGAGCAAGCCGGGGCAAAAGCTCAAGAACAAATCGTCCCTGCGTTTCATTCCCATTGCGCAGCCGCTTCTCGATGCTGGCTTCCTGACGTTCGTTGAAGACATGAGGAAGGCCGGGCAGGAGCGGTTGTTTCCGCATTTGCCCAACAACGATGGAAACGGCTTCGGTAGGCAAATGAGCAGGCAGTTTTCGACTTACATCAAGAGCCAGGGTGTCAGTGACCCTGGTATGGGTTTTCATGCATTCCGACACACCATGGCCACACGGCTTGACCGGGCCGGCGTCGGTCACGGGACGATTGCCCGCATCACGGGGCATGGGCTCTCCGGCGGCGTGCTGCCGAAGTTCTACATTGATGCGCCGAGCTTACCGGAGCGGTTGGAGGCATTGGCGAAGTTTGAGGCAGGGGTGAAACTTCCGGTCTATCAGTCGGGACAGTTCGCGGTCACACTTCGTCCAGCACATAAATCTTCGCGACATAACATTTAATATTTCGGCGCTCGAGAACCGTCGGGCAATGAGGAATGAGAATGGCTACCAGAAAGAAAACAGCAGATTTGGCAGATGTGCTCTTCCCGACAAAGGATGAGCAGGATTTTGCTGAAAGCATCTTGTCGATTCCGCCGGAGCAGCGGAAGCTGCACACAGAGACTTACGACTTCACAGTCGAAACTCTGGTTGAGAAAATTGACGACGGAAGTGTTTTCATCCCGAATTTCCAGCGCAAGTACGTCTGGTCTGACTCTCAGGCGTCCAGGCTCATAGAGTCGCTCATCATTCAGTGTCCGGTTCCGGTCATCTATATGAATCAAGAGCAGGATGAAAAGCTGTCGGTCATCGATGGCAATCAACGGTTGACGTCAATCTCGCGGTATCTCAAGAACGAGTTTGTGCTGAAAGGACTGACTGCGTATCCGGAGCTAGAGGGGAATCGATTCCACGAGCTCGACCCGCGCTTCCAGAGGCACATCCAGAATCGAACCCTTCGCTGCATTGTCATCCTCAAGGATACCCATCCTCAGGTGAAGTTCGACGTGTTCGAGCGCCTAAATACAGGTGCGACCAAGCTCACACCGCAAGAGCTTCGGCACGGCTTGTACTATGGAGACCTGATTAAGGAAGCATCATCGTCGGTGGCATCATCTCATCTCCTTTCCATGCTCGACATCAAAGTCGACAAGCGCATGAAAGCTGAAGAACTGGTTCTGCGTTTCTGGTCTCTTGATGAAGGGTTCGAGACCTACCGGAAACCTCTGGCTACTTTCATCAACGACTTTGCTGACAAAAACAGGGCGCTGACCGCTCAGAAGAAAAGTACATTGAAAGCGTCATTTCAAGCCGCATTGGACGCGGTGCATGGACTGTTTGGAGACTTGTCGTTCAGAATTTTTGGGAAAGACCTGAAGGTCGAAAGTACGTTCAATGCGGCTCTCTACGACGCCCTAATGATTGGACTGTCCCGGGCGATGAGGGGTAAGGGCATCAAGCCCATGTCATCCGCCCATGCTCGACAGGTCCTCGCCGGCCTGATTGCAGATGATGCCAAGTTTCGGCGAGCAATCTCGGTGGCGACGAGCGATGATGCGCAGGTCAAATATCGAGTGAATGCCATTACCGAGGCATTCGGAAACTAACGATGGCATACGTTCAGAGCAAGGCCAGGGCGGCCTTTGAGGAGTCGCTGAAAGACATTCTCGAGAGGCTCAGGCTGGCAAAGCACTCGAAAATTCACGTAAGTCTGGCCGAATATGTCATGGCGTCATCCGTGTTCCTCGGGCACGCACAGATGGAGAACTACATCAGCGACGTTTTCGCGGGCTTTGCGCAGGTTTCAGTCACTCAGGCGAAAAACTGTAACGAGCTTCCAGAAAACTTGCGGGCTCACTTGTTCTTTCGTCGCTCGAACATGAAAGCCCTTGTGGCGAAGTCTTTGGCTGGGGGTGGGGAAAAGGATTTTCTGAAATCGCTGACAGGTTCGCTTGCAGGTCCTGCTCGTGCACTCCTTGATACCACCCAAGGAGTCGGCGTGATGGTTGGTGGAGATATCTTGGGCGATTCAAAGTACCCGTCTCAGGATAACCTTCGGACTGTCTTTAACAGGATTGGCATTGGCGACGTCTTTAACAGTATGAGTTCCGTTCTCAGGCAAGACAGCAAGCTGCTTCTTTCCGCAATCGGAAGCCTTCGAACCCAGCTTGCTCACAGTGCGACCTTGCCCGGCACAGGGTACAAGGACATCAAAGAAGTGCTCACCAAGACCAGTCGCTTTGTGCGTGGGTTGGACCGGGTGATGTATACAGCTGTTATTCAAAACTACGATGATGCCGCCTGGAAGAATTATCTTTGCTGATGCCACGCTCTAACCTGCTCGGCCGATGGTCGACAATCGAATTTTCGGCGGTCTCATGTCTTGCGTGTTCAGCATGCGACTGTCGTCGGCTTGCCAGAAGAAGAAGTCATGAAAGCCGTCCTAACTAAAACTGAGCTCAGTGGCGCACACGTCACCCCCTTGGAGCGCTACATGGCGTGCAAGGCCATGGCGCGCGGGTACGCGGAGGGCAAGAAGGCGGACAAGACGCGCCTGGCCCATGCCCGCGCATTCTGCGCGGCTGTGCTCGATGCCTATTGGGCGGTCCAGTGCAAGGCCCACGGTTCGGCCATGAAGGCCAAGCCGGCGCCGCAGTCGTTTGTGTCGTTGCCGGCCGAGGCACAAGACCTTGCCGGGAAGCTCGGCGAGCTGGTGTCCGGCTTTCCCGTGGAGGACGCCGGCTTCCTGGTCGGGTCGATTTACACGGTCATGCTGCCCGATGCCCTGCGGTCGAGCCTCGGGGCGTTCTACACGCCCCCGCCGCTGGTCAGCCGCTTGCTCGACCTCGCAGAACAGGCTGGGTTCGACTTCGCCATGGGCAGTGCGATTGACCCGGCATGTGGCGGGGGTGCCTTCCTGGCGCCCGTGGCCCTGCGCATGGTCGCCGCCGCCGAGAAGACCGGTGCAGCCCCCGCCTGGATTCTCGGGCAACTCAGCAAGCGCCTGCGCGGCGCCGAAATCGACCCCTTTGCCGCATGGATGACCCGGGTCCTGCTAGACGCCGCTGTCATCCCCCTTTGCATGGCGGCTGGTCGCCGCCTGGCCGACGTGGTCACGGTTGGGGACTCGCTCCGGCAGGACATCGGCACCGGCTATGACCTGGTCGTCGGCAATCCGCCCTATGGTCGGGTCACTCTCGATGGGGACATGCGGGCCGCCTATGCCCGGTCCCTGTACGGCCATGCGAACCTCTATGGCCTGTTTACCGACCTCGCCCTTCAGCTCGCCAAGCCCGATGGCGTGGTGGCCTACCTGACCCCCACCTCTTTCCTCGGCGGCCAGTACTTCAAGGAGCTCCGCCGCCTCCTGAGCACCGAGGCCCGGCCAGCGGCCTTCGACCTCGTGGCCGACCGGGACGGGGTGTTTGACGACGTCCTCCAGGAAACCCTGCTGACCACGTACCGGAAGGGCGTCAAGCAGGCGACTGCCTCGGTGTCCCTGGTTGTCCCGAAGGGCCTCAATGCCGCAGACGTCCAACCTCTGGGCCGCGTTGCCCTCGGTGATTCCGGGGACCCGTGGTTGTTGCCGAGAACTGCCCAGGATGCCGCCTTCATGGCTCAGATGGCGCAGATGCCCACCCGGCTGGCGACCCTTGGTTATGCGGTCTCCACTGGCCCCCTGGTCTGGAACCGGCACAAGGACCAGCTGCGGGCGAAGAAAGAGAAGGGAGCGCTGCCCATCATCTGGGCGGAGAGCGTGACCCCGGACGGGTTTGCCTTCACCGCCGACAGGCGTGGGCATGTTCCCTACATCATGCTCAAGGGCAAGCAGGCGCATCTGGTCGACCTCCATGCCTCCGTGCTCGTCCAGCGGACCACTTCAAAGGAACAGGCAAGGCGGCTGATTGCCGCCCTCATGCCGGCGTGCTTCGTGGAGAAGGCCGGCGGTGCCGTGGTGGAAAACCACCTCAACCGCATTGCTGCCATTGCCGGGCCTCCGCCGAAGGTCGAACCTGCCACCATCGCCGCTGTGCTGAATACCGAGGCAGTTGACCGGGCCTTCCGCTGCATCAGTGGCAGTGTGGCCGTGTCGGCCTATGAACTCAATGCCATCCCGCTTCCATCCGAGACGGCCCTTTTGGCCGTCCAAAAGATGCTTGCCGATGAAGCGCCGAAAGCCGCCATCGAGCGGGCGGTGTCCGGCTTCTATGGATTGAACCAATGAGTTTGCCCCACGTTCCATCGATTCCGCTGATTGCCGAACGCCTGCCCAAGATTTTTCCGGAAGGCACCGAGCACCGGAACTACGTCGTCCGGGAAATCGCGGTCCGAACGGTCTTCGTGATGTTTTATGTTGGGGCAGTGGACGGCAACGACCGGTACAGCCGGCCAAGCCAGGTCACCGACATGTCGGACCCACAGTCGGAACTGGTTTCGGATGAAGAGCGGGAAGCCTGGACGAAGTTGTCGTTATCGACAAACAAGGACCTGCCACCCAAGACCTGGTACAAGACCAACACCCGGGAGCCCATCCGGGATGAGACCATTCGCCTTGGTTTCATTCCGCTCGGTGCGGTGGTCGAGCGCACGGACCTTCCGACGACCTCAGCCAAACCGAGGTACGCCCTGGCCACGGATTTCGTCGACCTGTTCGATGCTGACCTGTCGGATGACGAGCTCGGGCAGCGCATCGAGAAGTGGCAAAAAGCCCATCTCACCCTGGCAGCGCGGTCCCGGCTTCATCTCGTGCGGCAGGGCGCGACCCGCTCGAAGGACGCCGTTGTCGTGACCTTCCCGAACGGGGAAACCCGTTCGATGAAATCCGGCAAGTCCAGCCTCATTACCAAGGCCGTCATCGAGCAATACGCCATCCGGTTTCTGAAGGAACCGACCGTCCTTTGGCTGTCTGAGTCGGGCAAGAAGGTCGTGGAGCGGGATGACAGTCTCGCCCGGCGCCTTGGCCTTCGCATCGACCCGTCGAAGGCTTTGCCGGACATCATCCTAGTGGACCTCGGCGATGACGCCGACGGTTCTGGCTTTCTGGTTGTGTTCGTCGAGGTGGTAGCCAGCGATGGTCCGGTCCACGCCCATCGGAAAAAGCAGCTGACTGAGATGGCCGTCCAGGCAGGGTTCGAACTTTCCAGCCTCAAATTTCTGACCGCCTACGCTGACCGGGAAGATTCCGTGTTCAAGCAGACGGTGTCGAACCTGGCTTGGGATACGGCGGCATGGTTCGTGTCGGAGCCGGACAACATCATTGAGATGACTGGCATCGATGATGTTGGGACTGAACGGTGACGCATCTCTGGGAAAATACACTTACGCGAATCCTCCGGGATTCACAGTGGCTTCGTCATACGAAAGACGGAGGACGGGGGCTACCAGTCGACGTGCTGCAGCTTCTAGCGGGCGAGGCCGAGATTCTTTGCGGTGACGCCCTGTTTTCCTCAAATTCCCGTTTTTTTGTCATTGAGCTCAAGTCGTCCGAATTTGACATTTCATCTGAATGGCTTACGACATCAGGTGCGCCAAAGGCGATGTTCTCTTACTTGCGGAAGGTTGTGAGTCGCGTGCCAACGGACGTAGCAAACAGCAAGCCCAGCAGGAGGGAAAAGCGCGACGCGGAGCTCATCGAGCTCTCCCTACGTGGGCACCACTTCTTCTACGTCGATCCTGCGAAGGCTGGGATCTCGCGAATCAACGGGTGGGTAGAGCCGTATCTGCTGGCGACAGCGAGAAAAAGCGCGGGTGTGTCTTCGGCATTGGCCATGCCAGCCTTGCCTCGAATGCACCGCCTCGCATGGACTGACGAGGGAAGCCAAGATACTTTCATTCGCGTTCCATTGAACCCCCTGATGGATAGGGATGGGCACGTCATCGTAGACACGTCAAGAAATCAAGACTTCAAGGAAGCGAAATCGATAGGCACGCTTGGTCTCTCGATGACAGAACTGAATGCTTACCTTAGGTATCTGTCGCTTGCCGATGATGCCGGCGGAGAAGAGATTCGGTCTGTCGTCATGGACGACTCGGGAAATCTTTTTGGACTCGTGTGGAAACTCTCAGGCTTCAATGCGATTCGCAAGTTTATCGAGGGGCGCTCTCTCGATATGGCTGGCGCCACCCCAGTGGTTCCATCGGCGGGTTCCGTAAAGATTCTGAAATCATGATCCCCAGCGCCGGTCAAAATGAAGGACGGCAAGGTCTGCTCGCTTGGCGGCCTTCTTGGGAGAGGACTTTTTCAATCCCTTGATGAAGGCAGTTGTCCAGATTTGTTCTGCGATTTTTCGTTTTTCGGCAATCGATACTGCGCGGTCCATGTTGATTTCCCAAGCCTGTTTCTAATACGAGTAACAGAAAGACAGGAGCTGTCAAGGTGTCCAGAGCGCGTCTTAGTGTTGGCTTCGCCAACACGACACTAAAGCAAAGCCCGGCAGACCCGTCCGCTGTGCAGACCCGCCGGTTCTAGAAGCAGAAGAGCCTAAAAGCAGGGCGCCAGGCAATGCCGGCGCCCTTTTCTTTGGGATAGGGATGGACCGCTCCGCGCTGGTCCCATCGATTCATTTGGACGTCCAAACGCTTGACAACTCGCCATCCTCTGCTTTGATGTCTGCGACAGGTCGCGCGCAGGTGCGACACATTGCCCACCCCAGGACAGGGCGGGTAGACCAGACCAAGGAAGGCCATGACTCCGGTAAAACACGCCCGCCCCCATCTCGAAACCCATAACCGTGCCGATGGCCATTCAGCTGTCCGGGGTGCTGCCTACCGCCTCGGGTTGAAGCTGACGGATGAGCGCACTGGTCTGGTCCATGACTTTCGGAAACGGAAGCTCGGGGAAGAAATTGTCCGGGCCGTGACGGTTGCCCCGCCAGGCGCACCCGGTTGGGCCAGTGACCCGCAGGAACTCTGGAACCGGGTTGAGGCTGCCGAGAAAAGGAAGGACGCCCAGCTGGCACGGGACTATCGGGTGCCCATCCCGTTCGGCTTGAGCGACCAGCAAGCCGGCGACCTTGCCGAAGACATCGCCCGCTTCATCAGTGATGCGTTGCTGGTCCCCGTGTCCATCGGCTTGCACCGCGATGCAGACCGTGATGCATTGGGGCAGCTCAAGCCGGCGGGCAAGCAAGGTTTTCATGCGCACCTCTATTTTCCCACCCGGGCCCTGGACCTGAGCCAGACCAACGGTACAGGAGGTGCAGCAGGGTCTGCGGGCTTCGGCCCCAAACTCACCATGCTGTCGAACAAAAGAGAGTCGTCTGCCTGGGTCGAACTGCTCAACAACCGGTGGGCCGAGCTGTCCAACCTCTACCTTGCCGCCGCAAACAAGCCCGAGGTCGTCGACCATCGCAGCTATGTGAGGCAAGGGATTGATGCTGTGCCCCTGCCCAAGATGGGCGTTTCGGCGACCGCCATGGAAAGGAAAGGAATCAGCACGGCGCGCGGTGATGTGTTGCGGGAAGCCCTCGTGATGTCGGAAGTCCAGCGCCGTGTCCGGGACGCCACCCAGGCGGCTCTACAGGCAGGGCGAGATGTGCGGGTAGTCAGCCTTGCCAACAGCGTCGAACGGACCGCGAGTGCGGCGCAGGCAAGGGCAGGCGTCCGGGTCGACCGTGCCATCCCGGTGGCAGTCGCGTCCCGGCTGGTCCTGCCGAGGGCTCAGCGGATGGTCCGCACGAGCTCGGTCCAGCGGGACACACTCGCCCAGAAAGTTGCGGCGGCGGGCCCGAAGCCAACGAACGCCGCCGAACAACAGGCCGTGGAGCGGGCTGTCCAGCTGGTCACTATTCTTGAAGGTTTCTTGCAGACAGCGGCAGCGAAGATGAAAGAGCATCTGGCCCTGGTCGAAAAACAGCAACATGCCGACTCTGCCGCCCTGGACCTCGTCTACCGCATCGACCAAAGCCGAAGGGCGCGGGCTGCGGCCGAGCGCACAGCCCATGACCTCACCCGGTTGCACCCGATACGGGTCCGGCTGGCCAATGCTGGCTTGCCGGTCAACGACCCCCGGACCGCCACGCTCGACCTTGCCTCCCGCCATGACGGACATGTGCAGGAGACCAAGCGTGCCCTCGGGCGGCTCCGTACAGAGGCCGCAGAGGCGTCGCGGAAGGCCCGGGTTGCCAGCGCCCAGCTCGCCCGACGGAAGGCCCGTTTGACTGAGGCGGTCGTTAACCTGGCGAATGAGAACGGTCAGGCCCTCCAGCAGCTGCTCACCTTCCTGCCGGCCGAGAGTGCACAGCTGGTCCGGGACGCCATGCAGGCGGCCGTAACGCAGGACGCCGACGGTGCCGTTGCCAGTACGAACTTTCCCCTTGCAGCCGTCCCGCCGGTTTTGTCCCGCCGCGTGCCCGGACAGCCGTGAGCGGCCGGGCTGATGTCCGGGTCAGGTCGATGGTGGCCGGTGGGCGAGGGTGATGAGTCCTTTGGCCTGGAGCTTCTTCAGAACATCCACCTGGCGGGCACTGATGCCGAACGTCCACTGGTAACCATCCACTTCGGTCTCCAGACAGGCGCTGTCTGCCCGAAGCAAACCCGCGTGAGGTGACAGGCTGGGGTGGTCACCCTTGGCCGTGACCACGTTGCCGTCGACCTCGATGGCGAGGTAGTACAGGTACGGGCCATTTCCATACTTCCAAAGCTCAACGGCCGGCGCCTGGCTTTGAGTCCGCTGCTGGCGGACAAACCGCAGCAGGCCTTCGGACGCCTCCTTCCAGCGGATGTCGCCCCCAGTGGCCTGACCGATTCCAGGATGTGAATCCCGCCAGCGAGCGAGGGCACGCCCAGCGCCACCTTCGACCATGCCTGAGTAAATGACCTTTGTGCTTTCGGTGATGTATTCGGGCGACAGCAACATGCCGCCGAGTTCAGGCAATGGTGCTTCCGACAAGGTCACCAGCGACTGCTTCGCCGTGCCGTCGGTCACGTGCACAACCTCGATGCGCAGCCGATTCATCGGCACCGGTTGGACGACCACGGAATCAGGTCGGGTCAGGCGGACCTGTCCGGCGCCATGGTCAATGGTGAGGGTCAGCTGGGAGCTCCGGAACTCATCCCCGCTCGCCGCCTTTTGGCGTGACGCGCGGGTCATCACTGCCATGGCTCCCCAGACTGCGGCTCCTACACCGAGAAAGGTCAGAAAGACCTTGGGGATGGTGGAGTCCACGGGGCCGGCATAGCCGTAGGTTGACCGGGACGGCGTGTCGAAAAGGGCGAAGAACGCCAGGCCGAGACACGCGAGCATGGCAACGTTGCAAAGGCCAAAGACAGCTTCGCCGACGCCCGTGCTCTTGACGCGGAGGGGGACGGTTCGCGATGCCACGAGAAGGCAGGCGGCAACGACAAGCCAGAAAATCGTCATGTAACTCTCCCTGTTCTACCAAAATCAGTTCTGCTGGAAGCTCGTCGAATTGAGGTAATGCCCGGATTGGTCGAAATTCAAACCGGTGTACTCAACGCTGCTCGTCGTCCCTTTCCCAACGAAATATCCGACCACGGGAATCATGGATTTTCCGTCCGTCTGCACAGACGAGAATCCATAGCCGAGGATGGTGGTGCCGTTTGGGCGCCGGGTGACGGATTGCGGCTTGCCAAGCAGCGCTTCCGCATCCGCAATGGTCGTGACGCCGGGCTTCAGTGACGACAGCCTGGACTGGTCCAAGTGCTGGCCTTGGGTCGCGCAGGCAGTCAGGAGCAAGGTTGAACCGAAGAGCAAAAGGACTTTCTTCATTGGATTCCCCTTAGAGCGCCGGAAGCCCTCGCGGACCTCCGGCGACCCGGTGAGGGCCGGGCGTGAAGAGCGTATCTAGTTATCAGGTGAAAATCCTGAATTTAGCGTAACTGTTTATCAGGTATAGGTTCACTGCCGACTTCCGGGTGCGGCTGATGAAACGAACCTCCATCCACAGCCCCAGGCACGAAGTGCTTGTGGCGTACCTTCGTGAGCTCCGGGTTGTACGGGGGCTGACGCAGGCGGATGTGGCCGTCGCGCTCAACCGCCCCCAGACCTATGTGTCTGATATCGAGCAAAAGAAGCGGGGTCTGGACCTGTTGCAGGTCCTGGATTTCTGCCAGGCGTTTGATTTGAAGTTCGAGGACTTCGCCGTCGAGCTCATGAAGCGGATTCGGGCCAAAAAAGCGTAGGCCAAACCTGATTTGGTTATTGCCAGCGTGATACCAGCGGCGGATAGTCGGCCTCCAAGGGAATGGGGGAAATCCAATGATTCGGTCAATACACCTGGCGGACACCGCCACTTACAGTCCTGCCGGTGCAACCGTCGAGCCGCTTGCCAAGTGCAACTTCGTCTACGGGCCCAATGGTGCTGGCAAGACGACGTTGTCCCGGTTTCTCGGCGAGCAGTCACACCCTGACTTCCATGCCTGCAAAGCGCACTGGGTCGATGGGCGCGAACTGAAGACCGTTGTCTACAACCGTGAGTTTGTTGCTCAGGTGTTTGGAGATGCCGGTAAGGTCAAAGGGGTATTTACCCTTGGCACCGAAGACGGCGCCCTGACCGGCCGGATGACGGAAATCAGGCAGACACTCAAAGACGAGGAAGACAAGGTCACGAACCGCACCAGGACCCTGGGTGGGGCGGACGGCTCGGGAGGGCTTCAGGGTGAACTGAAGGCTGCTTCCGAAAAACTCAGGGAGGCGTGCCTCAAGACCAAGAACAACCATGACGCTGACTTTGCTCTGGCGATGAAAGGTGTTCGCGGGGACAGCAAGCTGTTCAAGGCCCGCCTGCTCACCGAGCGGGACCAGAACAAAGGGACTCTCCATGCCCTGGACGACCTCAAGGGCCGAGCGCGGTCTGTCTTTGCGAAGACACTCACGCGGGTCGAGCCACTCCCGTCGCTGACGTGGGAAAAGCTCCAGACACTTGAGAGTGACCCCATCTTCAAGACAGCCATCGTGGGCAAACCAGACGTCAACATTGCCGCACTGGTCAACAAACTGAAGAATTCGGACTGGGTGTCGAAGGGCAGGGAGTTCTTGAGGGAAAGCCACCCACAATGCCCGTTTTGCCAGCAGGACATTCCCCACTCACTGGAGAAGGACCTTGAAGAATTCTTCGATGAGTCGTTTGTCACCAACACCAACCACCTTTCCCGGACGGCCGAAGACTATGCCCTGGCCGTGGGAGTCATCGAAAAGGTTCTGGAGCAGCTTTCGGTAGCGCCCGTCGAATTCCACGATGCCGTTGAACTCTCCCGGCTACTCGAATTGTTCGATGCGAAAAGGCAGGCGACAACGGAAGTCATCGCCAGAAAAATTGCTGCACCGAGTACGGAGGTCGCCATTGAGGGCGTGTGTGGCGTTCTTGTCGACATCCAGGCATTTGTCACTGATGCCAACGGCCGGATTGCCTCGCACAACGTCAGGGTCGCCAATGCGACGTCAGAACAGACGAAACTGACGGCTGACTTCTGGCGCTACCTGGTTGATGTTGACCTCAAAGGCGCAATCGCCGACTACGACGCGGTTACTGGCCCCAGGACCAAGGCGGTGACGGCAATCTCCCAGCAGATTGAAGCGTCGAAGATGGAACAGAGGAAGCTCAACACTGAGCTCGAAGGGCTGGAGCAAAAGACGACTGGAACACAGGCGACGGTCGACAAAATCAACAACACGCTCCGGTCTTTCCACTTCACCAACTTCCATCTTGCACCGGCCGGTGAGCCACACACGTACCAGCTCGTCCGCCAGAACGGGAAGGTGGCCCACACGACCCTGAGTGAAGGGGAGAGGACGTTTGTGACCTTTCTTTACTTCTATCACCTGGCGCAGGGAGGCGGGTCGGCTACAGGCATCGAAGATGCCCGCGTTGTGGTCCTCGATGACCCGGTTTCCAGCCTCGACAGCGACATCCTTTTCATTGTCTCGAGCCTGGTCCGGGAGCTTGCTCGGAATGTGCAGGCCGGGGTCGGTCCCATCAGGCAACTGCTGGTGATGACCCACAACGTCTACTTCCACAAGGAAGTGACCTATTCAGGTGGCAACGCCGTGGCTGACACCGCCCACTGGACCGTCCGAAAGCGGGGCGGCGTGTCCGAAATCGTCTCCCACGGCAACATCAATCCCATCCGGAGCTCATACGAGCTCCTGTGGCATGACGTGCGAAAACCTGAAGGTCGTGCCGACACTTTGCCCAACACCCTCCGGCGGATTCTGGAGAGCTACTTCAAGCTCCTCGGGGGCATCAACAGTGATGACATCATTGCCAAGTTCCAGGGGGACGAGATGACCGCCTGCCGGGCCTTGCTGTCGTGGGCCAACGAAGGGTCCCACGGTGTCCAGGACGACATCCACATGGCGCCTGCCGACGATGCCGTTGACTTGTACCTCGACGTCTTCCGCCGCATCTTCGAGCGCGAGGAGCACTCAGGCCACTACCGCATGATGATGGGCACGGATTTCAAGGAGCGGGCGCCGGAGGTGGCTGCGGCGTGACCAACTGAAGGACTGGGGCAGCGACCGCCGGAGCCGGGGCGCTCTTGTTTTTAGGCACCCGGCCCCTTCGCTTCTGGCCCGCTTTCAGGCGTCCGACTTCGTGACACAGGTAGTTGTCGAACCGGCCACGAACATACGGTGTGATGTCGAGCTCAGGGAAGGGAAGCTCATCAAGCATGTCGCGCAGATGAAGCGGTGAGGCCTTGTCGGCGTAACGTTTTCCCCTCAACACCTCTCCGCCCGTGGCGCCCTCGACCGGCCGGTTGCTGTGTCCGAAGAGGGCGTTGAGCAGGACGGGGGAGACATGGCAGTCGTATGTGGCCATGGTGGTGATGAAGTGGCGGTAGCAATGGAGTGTGACTCCGGTATCGGTCACGCCCCAGTCCGTCCGAAGTCTGCTGTTGTGATAATTGCTCAATGATTTGCCTGGGCGGTCACAGGACTCCGCAAGGCCAGGGAAAAGCTCTTCTGCGCCAATCTGGTCAAGGTCCATCAGGTAGTCCTCGATACCGAGTTTGAGTACCTGTGTTGGCACCGGCACCAGCCGGTGGGCGTTGGCAGATTTCAGGTGCTGGCCCTTCGCCTCCGTGTTTATCTTCATGCACAGCACCTTGTGCGTGAACTTCTTCTTGTCCCTGACTGAAACATACTGGAGGTCCCGGCGCTTGAGCTGGCACACCTCGTTGGTTCGTGCGCCGGTGTACGCGAGGAGCAAAGTTCCAAAGAACTTGTGCGGAGCGTCAACGTTGTCCATCACTGCCTTGGCCATGGGCGCTGCCCAGTCGATTTCGTCCGGCGCATGCTTCGGATGGCTGTTCTGGCTGCCGTATTCCTTGGTCCGATTGATGGTCAGGACCGGGTTGGGATTGCCCCCGTTCCGTTTCCAGCGAATAACTTCGTTGAAGAAGGCGGACAAGTGCTGGAGATGGGTTTCCTGCGTGCTGCGCTTGATGGCCGGGTATTTCCCGCCGACATTGAGGTCGAGGATTTCCCGGATGGATTTGTCCTTGAAGTCCTCGTTGTAATTGGCGAACTTCGGCCACTTGGAGAGGGCGGTGGCGAACCGCTGCATGTCCTGGTAGTCGACCTCGCTGGCTTCTTTGTTGCCGTTGACGGCAATGAACATCTCCAGAGTGCGGCGAATGGAGCTCACGGTATCCGCATTGGTCTTGCGGCGGGCGTACTTCTCCATGTGCCAAGGGAAGAGGGTTTCGAGGTCGCTGGCAGAAGGCGCGTTCTCCGCCACCTCACCCGCAGGCACGAAGGCGGCCGGTGGCCTGAGGGCCGCGACCGGCAGGACGGGTGCAGCGGCTCCAACCACGGCGGGCTCAGGTGCCTTCGGCACCTCCGCCGGGACCGTTACTACGGCTGGGACAACCACAGGGGGTGCGGCCGGCGGGACGTGGCGGGCGACCGGGGCGGGCGCCCGTTCGGTAGTGGCCGCCAGGCGCCTTCCAATGGTCTCCGAGAGCATGGGAAAGGCCCTCATCATGTCGTCCGTATCGGCCGGCCCGCTGGACTGGATTTTCATGTCCCCGACCTCCAGGACCCAATGGCGGCTATGGCTCGCTGCCGCTAAAACAGACTGGAGAGAAGGGGGAAGCATGGGTCGTCCTTTGATTATCAGAATTGGTGAAGTCGATAAATTCGGATAACCGGAAACGAATGTCAAATAACGAAAAACCCTGATCGCTTAACATTATATCGACATAGAAAACGGCTCTGGAGCGCCAATTCGTCAGAATAATGCCGCCGGATTTGATCGCCGACATTTTGACGGGGTGTGCGAAGCAAGAACTTGCGAAGGCGCAGCCGGATTGGGCTCTTGAAGATAATGGCCAAGTAAGGCTCACGGACTTGACAGGTCCGGGTTTCTTGGCAAAGTGGGGGCAGATTGTCCCTGAAGGAGTTGTCCTCCGTGAAAATCTCGATTTTTGACGCATTTCCGGTCGAGGGACAATAGAACCAATCTAATGAATAAAAGGTCCTTGTCTAGTAACTCGCTGATTCAATAACCCCCTCCAATGCCACCTGGCTGCGCAGAATGTAGCCAATACCCAAGAAAAGGAATTCCGTTGAACGTGCCGTCCACCCCAGAACTCGCGCGCTATTTCTCAAAAGTCTCCCTGACGCTTAATTCCGGTTCCCATTTCGACCCCGACGGAGGGCAGCACTCCACCTGGATGTTGAGCCAAGCCGATTCTGGCAAACCGTACTGGTTGGGGGAGGTCAAACTGTTCGCATCGACACGCGACCTTTGGTCCGCATGGAAAGCCCACCAGCTGGGCCTCCATCTCCAGCATGCCCAAGCGCTGCGCCTGGTCCGCTTCTATCTTCGAAATGAGGCCGACCACCATGCCCCCTTCCAGGCCTGGCTCGATTACCGCGCGGTGGCCCGCGCCGCACAGTTCGACGAAGTGGATGTCGAGTGCTGGCCGTGGACGGCTGCCACCGCCTCTCTCGACCGCAGGGACCGGTTGAGCACACCCGGCTGGCCATGGTCAGACGCACCGACTGCCCCGGTCATTCGCCGATGCATAAAGCGGTCGGATGGAAATGGTTGGGCAAGGAGGGCGCTGAAGGTTGCGGACTTCGACCGACAGAGTGCTACCCGTTATACCGCCGCCGTCAGGCAGCTCGTGCAGCAGGAGCGCAGGCGAATGTTCGACACGAAGATGCCGAAAGCCGAGGGTGCAAGAACCGCTCGGCCCGCCCGCAGGCTTTGATTTCAAACATGGATGGACGACGGGCACGGAGGCCCTTTCCATATGGACATGAATCTACAGCGGTCGCTTGAAGATGCAGCCTGGGATGGCGACGTTTTCGCCGTCGCCCAGCTCATCAATCACCCGGATGTTTACCCAGTCGCCGACCATTCAACAGCACTGTTGCACGCCGCACACCGGGGTCACTGGCGGTGTGTCGAATTGCTACTGCCTTTGAGCAATCCGCCGGAGAGAAACAGCGAAGCACTCTGGCGTGCAGCAAAGCACCGGCACATGAAAGTGGTGCGGTTACTTGCGCCTCTGTCCGACGTGAGTGGGTGGGAAGCGTGGATGTGGGAGGAACTACCTCCAAAGAGTCGTCAGCTCATCGAGGACGTCCGCATCCTGTGAAACGAACAAGGGGCCGGAATCACCGGCCCCTTGCAGTTACACCATGGCCACTAGGTGGCTGTCGTTGTTTCTTACCTCCACAACCACAGGAATCCTTCCTCTGTCAGCGTCAGAAACCGATGTCCATCCCACGTAAGCAATGACCGGTCTACCAACCGTTGCAGTGCAGCCTGGAAGTAGCCGGGAAACTTCCCATGGACCTTGCTCAGGGCGACAAGCGGAAAACGCCCAACGTTCCTGCGTTGTTCCCTGAGTTCGTTCTGGATGGCGACCACAGCAATGTCGACAATTTCGTGATTCATGATTTTGCCTCGTGCAATTGTTTTGAAAGCGGCCTCTCGGCCACGCGTGCAGCCCGCCGTGGCGGATGCGTCGGTCATTTACACAATTGGAAAAGGCAAAAATCGCCCGTCCCGCGAGGGAACGTCTGGGAGGCGTTTCCCACCCTGCGGAATTCGAAGAGCCGTTGTTTGGCGTTCATATCCAGGCGGTTCCCCAGGCACTGCTGCCTGCCGCAGGCGGGTCACCGTCCTCCAACCGGAACCCGGTTGCCGTCCGCCGACCTTAATGGGGAGACGGCGAAGAGACCGGCGGTCGCGACTGGGGCAGGGTGGATGCTAGGTCGATGGCAACAGACAGAGCCTCGATGGCTTGTCCGTAGCCGGGGCGTGGTGCCATGGACCCCCGGCCCAGAAGGTCGACCACCCGACCGGCTGCGCGGCCGACGGCGCCCAAGCCGGCAATGTCGGCCGTGGTTGCAATAAGGCGGGCACGGAAGCGGGCTTCCTGGAGGTCACCGTCCAGCATGGCCTGACTGAGGGCGACCGCCTCGACGATGATTTCAGCGTGCTGGAGGATGGCATCTTCGTTGCTGGTCATGGGCACGTCCTGTTGGCCATCATCACGGACACGGCGCTTTTTATGGGCCAACGACCGAAGGATTCGAGTCTGACTCAAAGTCAGCAATTCATGTGCAAGATTGGCCTAGAACTCAACGACGGACTGGAAGAAAAATGCAGGAAAGCGAACAAACGGAGTTATTTTCGGGATACTCAAACCTGGACGTCGCTCGCGTACTCCTTGAAGACCTTCACAGCGACCTGGATGGGAAGGTCGGTCGTTTCCACCAGCTTGCCGACTTGTCCACAAGTCTCGGGTCGGCGGGGTCGATGCTGGCTGGCGGGGAGGTTGCCTTCAATGCGTGGGTCGAGGCGCGGTCATCGTTTGTCCATGGCAACTTCATGGCCACGGTGTTGCTCTGCCAAAGCCTTGCCGAGCATCTGCTGGCTGCATATCTCAACATGTTCGAGGGTGGCCGGCTTCCCAACCGAATCGCCTTTCAGGAGACGTTGAGGCGCTGCCTCGCGGCGGAAGTCATTTCTGAAGAGGACGAAGTCGACCTGCGCCGCCTCATGGGCCTGCGCAACCCGTTGTCCCACTTCCGGGATATCAACGACCCGGCCAGCCTCTTTCGGCGGTCCTTAGAGACCATGAGTGGAGCCGACGTGCATCTATTGGCCGACGCCACGTTTGCCATCGGAATGGCGGTCCGCCTCCTGTCCTTGCCCGCCTTCCGGGTGGATGGCGACGATGACTGTTAGCAGTCGACCGCCGGGCTGGCGGTTGTTACCAGAATGCCCACTTCAATCGCGAAAGTTGGCGGCGCCACAACTGGAAGCCGCCGACTGGCCACAAGACCGAGTTACCCACGGGAACCGTGTCGACGCAGCCGGTGTACCCCTCCTTTGCCCGGCGCTTTCAGGACAGCAGCTTCGGGCTGCACCTTTGTCGTAGGGGAAGTCCTACAGACGGGAGGCTCATGGCGCGACATCATGACGGCTTCTGGTGGTCATGGCCGACGGGGGGCCGTATGAAAATCAGCGAGAGGTTCGGGTTGGAGGCAACCCAGTTCACCTTGGATTTCGTCGATATCGATACCGACGTCGACACACCATTGTTTCTTGACCCGTCCTTCATAGGGCTCAGGCGAAATCGTTGGGCTGAGGGTGCGTCGAGGACTCTCCGCAGTTTCTTCGAAACTTTCGTCGAGCTCTACCGTGCAGGGGAGCTTAGTGAAGCAAGAGCGCTGCTCGAAAACCTCCACGAGCCCAATGAAACGTGTCTTGGAATGTCCAAGGGAAAGCCGAAGGGCCTGGCCATCGATAAAGGCGATGGCGACAAGCTGTTTGAGAGCATCGGCAAGAGCAAAGCCATCGACACCGGGGTCATCGAGGACCTCGAAGACTTCCGACTCTTCGTCAAAGGCATCGACAGAGACAAGATTTCCGACATGACGACGAATATCATCCGTCGCCACCTGATTTCCTACACGCAGGAGCAGGCCGAGCTGTGGGAGATTGCTCTGACAGAAGGAGTGCCGACCGGCCCGTACTGGTCAGCGGCCAACCGGCAATGGGAGGTTGATTACACCTCGATGCTTGTCATCGAGGGAAAGCCCATCATTCTGACGCCAAAGTCCGTCGTCTCCTTTTCCAAGCGATACACGTCATCAAAATACCACGCCGGATTTGTTGTCGAATTCCTGCGGCATGAGCATCTGAGAATGGGAGGGGCTCTGGTCCGTCACCGGAAGGACGGCGCGCCCTACGTCAACAAAAAGGACATCATCAGGGAAGTGGCTCCCCACGACAAAGAATTCCTTGCAGCATTCACCGAGCGTCATCCGGAGGTTTTCGCCCAGTTCAAGGAATGGTTCAGGAACACGTCGCGGTCGATTCCTAACCGCGAGCTCGACGACATTGAGCCTTACGCGGTCGTAACGTATTTGAAGCGAAGGTTGGGGGAAATTGCATCAGGTCGCGACCAGGCTGCGGCCTTTCATCGGACGGCCATGAGCATCCTGGAATTGGTTTTCTACCCCGACGTTGTTTCTCCAAAGAAAGAGCGCGAAATCCATCAGGGACGAAAGCGCGTCGACTTCACCATGGAAAATGCTGCAGAGTCCGGTTTCTTTTTCCGATTGCCGACCACGCACAGGATTCCAAGCTCTTACATCTTCATCGAATGTAAGAATTACTCAACCGATGTGGCCAATCCCGAGCTTGACCAGCTTTCCGGGCGGTTCAACATTAACAAGGGGCAATTCGGATTGATGCTGTGCCGGACGGTGGACGACATGCCTCTCCTTCTCCAGCGCTGCGCGGATTTCTTCGATGCCAAGCGCGAGCTCCTCATTCCTCTGACCGATGATGACTTGGCAAGGATGCTCAACACATACCTGGAATCCACCGATGCCCCTTATGAGGCGCTGCTCACCGAGCGCCTCAGGGCAATCGTCGACCGATAGAGAACGCATGAACGCCAATATCAACGATGCCCCAGCTTTTCCGCTGCCTGACCGACTGGGCTTGGAACGACCCGTAGGCAAAGCCCATCGGTCGATACTCGACCGCACCGTACAGGTCCTCCAGCACGCCGAGTTCCTCATCTCGAACCGGTCCCGCATTCGCTGGAAACGGGCGGAAGTCATTGTTGATTCCTTTTGGCATGGGCCCTCCTTTGTGATGACAGGCCTCGCGGAACAGCTCCGCCTCCTGAAAATCGGCTTTGTTCTGACCATCCTCTGGTGGGCAGCCATAGTCGGAATGGCGTTCATAACCGGAGGCCGTGTTTCGGATTGGCCCCAGGCTGGGTGGGGGGCTGCCGTCATGGCGACGGCGTGCCTCGTCTTCCGGATTCCCAGTGTTGCAACCCTCCACGGTGTCCGGCGGACCTCGGTCATTCTTCTTGCGGCAACCATCCGCGAGGTCTGCCCAGGTAATGAAAGTCTTGCATCCCTGAAAGACAACCTTTCATCCCTGTCAGAAGTGAGCGACAAGCAGACATTGCGAATACAGGCGTGCCTCGGTCTCTACTGGGCTGCCCTTGTCTGGTTCGTCGCAACCTGGGTGCTCGCACCGGGCGTGTCCCAGGCAACAAGGAATGCATCTGCAGGGTGGGCGTTCCTCGCCAGCTTCGTGTTTGTCCTTGCCGGCATCGGGTCGGTGGGGTACGGAACGGCCTCCCGGCTGTTCTGGCAGACAGTCGACCTCGCATTGTCAGAAGCCGCAGCCGGCACGGTTGACGCGGGGCAACCCCTACCTGACGGGGTGGAGCGTGCCAAGTCGGCCTGAAACACCGCCGGCGAGTGACCGAGGTTTTTTCGGTACTCCCTTTCTACCTAGCGTTTTCAAGGACGTGTCCCGGATGAAGTAACAGAGTGGGCTGCCAGGCGGATGAAAATGCTACGTCCGTCACAGAACCAGGTTGTGTAGAGAGTAGCTTGCCGATTCTGGGGGGCCACTTTGCAGTCGAGGTGCCCATGGCACCGCACTTTGCTTCCGAGACATCCAATCCGGCCGCCCGACTTTCGGTCGCCGAGTACGTGCGGATGTCGACCGACCACCAGAAATACTCGACCGCCAACCAGGCAGCGGCTATCCGCGAGTACGCGGACAAGCACGATATGGACGTGGTGCGGACCTACGGGGATGACGGCAAGAGCGGCCTGGAAATAGGGCGGCGGACGGGTCTGCGCCAACTTCTCGATGATGTCACGACCGGCAACCTCAATTTCTCGGCCATCCTCGTCTATGACATCAGCAGATGGGGCCGCTTTCAAAATTCCGACGAAGCGGCTCATTACGAGTACCTGTGCACGAAGGCCGGTGTCCGCGTCATCTACTGTGCCGAACCCTTCGAGAACGATGGCACCCCACTGGCGACCATCGTCAAAGGGGTCAAAAGGAGCATGGCGGCGGAGTACAGCAGAGAACTTTCGGCGAAGGTTTTTGCCGGGCAGTGCCGGCTAGTCAAGCTGGGCTTCCATCAGGGAGGTTCACCCGGGTACGGCCTCCGTCGACAACTGATTGACGAGCACCATTCGGCCAAAGGGCTGCTGTTTCGCGGCCAACAGAAAAGCATCCAGACCGACCGGGTTGTCCTTGTTGCCGGCCCCGATGAAGAAGTCGCGGTGGTCCATCGCATCTATCACCTTTTTCTGGAGCGGCATTTGGGAGAGCAGTCCATCGCGGACGTGCTCAACGACGAAGGTATCCTCACCGACCTTGAGCGGCCGTGGTCTCGCGGCACCATCCACCAGGTGCTGACGAACGAGAAATACATCGGCAACAACGTCTACAACCGTACATCGGGAAAGTTGAAAACGCCGACCTTGCCGAATCCGCCCGAACGCTGGGTGCGGTGTGACGGGGCGTTTGATGGCATCGTGTCCCCAGCCGCCTTTCTCCGGGTTCGGGAAATCATCGCCGAACGCTCGGTGCGGCTCGAAGACCACCAGATGCTGGCGTTACTGCGCGAACTCGCAAGCAAGGTCCAGGCATTGTCTGGCCTCGTCATCGACGAACAACCGGACATGCCGTCGAGCACGAGTTACCGGCAGCGCTTTGGGGGACTGGTCCGGGCCTATGCTCTCATTGGGTATGACAGTGGCCGCGACTACGGGTTCCTCGAAGTCAACCGGCAGCTTCGCTCATGGCGTCCTTCGGTGGTCTTGTCCGTGGTCGCCATGCTGGAAAAAGCAGCACGTGCTGTGGAGCGCAGTCCTGAGACGGACCTGCTGACCGTCAACGGTGAGTGGACCGCGTCAGTGGTCCTGGCCAAGTGCCACCGGCAAGACTCCGGTTTGCTCCGGTGGAAGGTCCGGTTCGACATGGACCTGATGCCCGACATCACGGTGGCTGTCCGGCTTGATGAAGCCAACAAGGAAGCGCGGGATTACTACCTCGTTCCCCGGCTCGACATGGCGACATGGCCACGGCATCTCGGATTCGAGAACTCGCCATTCATCGACGGTTACCGGTTTGACACCCTCGACATTCTGGCCGAGCTCGCGGCCCGGACACACCTGCGGGAGGCCGCATGAACACCGTCGAATCAGTCGAAGTCCAGAGCATTCCCATCAGCGACATCCATGTGCTCAATCCCCGCACCCGAAGCCGGCGCATCCACACGGAATTGGTCGAAAACATCCGGCGAGTAGGTTTGAAGCGACCGGTCACGGTGAGCAGGCGGGAGGGTGCCCATCGACAGCCCTATGACCTTGTGTGCGGGCAAGGCCGCATCGAGGCACTCCAGGTGCTCGGACACACCACGGTGCCAGCCGTTGTTGTCGATGCCGCCGAAGAAGACTGTCTCGTCATGAGCCTAGTCGAGAACGTGGCCCGCCGAGCTTATCCCGGCATTGAATTCATGCGGGAAATCGGGCGGCTTCGCCAGCGGGGCCACACCGAAAACGAGATTGCCGACATCATCGGGGTCACCCCGCAGTGGATAAACATGGTGACCAACCTCCTCGAACGGGGGGAGGAAAAACTCCTTGCTGCGGTCGAGGGAGACATGATTCCACTCAGCATGGCAACGGACATCGCCCGGAGCAGCACGGCCGAAATTCAGGAGCTGTTGTCTGACGCGTACCAACAGGGGTTCCGGGGCAAGAAACTCAGCCGCCTTCGTCATTTGCTCGAAGCCCGGGCACGCCGCCGCCCACGGGTCGAGACGCGGGAAGGGAGTCCACCCCGGGAGCGAAAGCCCATGTCGCCTGCCGACATCCGACGCATCTTCGAGAAAGAGGCCGAACGCCAGCGGCTGGTCATCAAGAAAGCCACGTTTGTCCACGAGCGTCTGGTGTTTTCGACCCAGGCCATCAAGGAACTGTTGGACAACGCTGACTTCATGAGTCTTCTCCAGACTGAAAAGCTCGACACCCTGCCGAAGCTCCTCCAGGAACGCATCCGGAGCGCGCACTCATGAAAGACGACACTCCTCCTGGCGGCACGCCCGAGCTCAAGACCGCTTTTGGCCGGCACGGCATTCGTCTTCCGTTGCCGAGCATCCTTCCGTTGAAGGCCATCCGACCGAGTGTGAAGGCGACCATCAAGTACCAGCAAATCCTGGCGTCCATACAAGAGGTCGGCCTGGTCGAGGCGCCGGTCGTGACACGGTCAGAAAAACAGTCAGACCAGTACTTCCTCGTCGACGGACATCTGCGGCTTGTTGCCATCCGCGAGCTCGGGTGGACTGAGGTTGAGTGTCTGGTCACTGACCAGGACGACACCTACACCTACAATAAGAGGGTGGGGAGATTGTCGGCTGTCCAGGACCACAAGATGATTGTCCGGGCGATGGAGAAGGGCGTTTCAGCGGAGCGTTTGGCGAAGTCACTGGGACTCTCAATCGAGACGGTCCGGCAGCGCTTCCGGCTGCTCAATGGCATATGCGAAGAAGCAGCCGGGCTGCTCGCCGACGCCCCGTGCCCGGCCAAGGTTTTCTCCATCCTTCGCCAGATGAAGGCGGTTCGGCAAATTGAAGCGGCCGAATTGATGGTCGGCAACAAGAATTACACCGTGCAATTTGCCAATGCCATGTTGGCCGCGACCCCGCCACCCTTCCTGGCGTTTGAGCCCAAGGTGGCAGCCAGTCCGGGAACCGTCGAATCGATGGGCCGGATGGAACGGGAGCTTGCCGCACTCCAGATGCAAACCTCGGCCGTGGAGGATTCCTACGGACCCGATGTCCTACACCTGACCATCGTCAAGGGACATCTGGGGAAATGGCTGGGCAACGCATTGGTCGTCCGCTGGCTGGCCCGGCATCGGCCTGAATACCTGAAAGAATTTCAAAGGATTTCTGAGACGGCAGATGTGGGTGCGGGATAGGCAAATGTCAGTGCTGCTTTTGGACGAGCATCGCCAAATAAAGAGCGCCTTTATTCGTGATGAAACGTTTTCCGTTATCCTTGGCAGTCCCAACCTTTCCGAGCACCAAAACGTACGCACCTGAAAGTTCTTCGAGGGTCTCGGCTTTCACCATTTCCAGAAGGACTTGTTTGTCGGCTTCCGGTACGCGAATGCTTGGCTCGGTCAGTCCTCCGGTATTGAGATAAATGGCGCCGTCCTTCCCGTGGCGGGCATCTGACAGAGACCCCCAGAAGCCTCTGTACTGGCCTGCGGGAAGGCTGGCAACCTCACTGAAGGGCACAAAGAATTCCCTTGCGGGCATTTCGATGACACCCGTGAGCTCAATGATTTGGTTCGAGGTAGCGAGTCCGTGGCCCTCAACGAGCGCCCTCAGCATCGCCCGAAGCCGCTTATACGTTCGGGAACGCTGCTCTCCATTTGAACCGCCGAAGAAGCGGCCCTGACCATGCTGTCGGTCGGATGGGTTCCCTCCGGGCGCCCCTGAGCTCCCGACGTCCAGGCGAAGGTCGACCACGATGCGGTCGCCTGGATTCAAGCGCTCGTCTTCGCCATCCCCGCCATCAACGCCCCAGGCACCGCCTTCCTGGCTTGCCAGGCTGCACCCGGGCTTATGAGGACGGCCTCCAAAGCAGGGCGCCCGGCCGTCCGCAGATTGTTTGCGGAAAAAGGCCGGCCCGTCACACTCAGCGCAAACGAGGTTCCGCCGGTAATTCTCCAGCGTCACGGGAGGCAATTTGGAGAAGTCGAACGCGGTGTAGGGTTTCTCGTCGAGTGTGCAGCGAGCGTGGTCCATGTGGGGCCTCCATGTGGGTGTCCATGGGGTCGGCGCTCTGGGAGATTTCTGGAGGCAACGACCGCGTTTGCGGCCGATTACGCGTATAGGTTGTTGCCAGCCGAATTCGTCCGCCGGACTTGCTGGTATCCTTTCGGCATAGTCCCGTTCTGGGTATCGCGCCGCCCAACCCCTTGTCTGGCCTCATAATCGAGCCGTGTCAGGGGGTTAAAGCAGGGGCCAGGGTGTTCCCTTCACCCGCTCCACTCAGTGCCATCATTGCGCTAAGTGCCTTCTCTGCAACGTCTTTCTTGGCTTCGTCAGCGGACCTGAGCGACCTCCCCCGAGGTATCGTCTGAGGTATCGTTTTGTGCCCAAGCCTTTGCTGTTGTCCCGACGCAGCGGTTTCTATGTCCGCTTTCTGGTCCCCGAGTCGCTTCGCCCGGCTATCGGTTCGCGGTTCTTGGTGCGGCCATTGCATGGGATGACCAAAGAGGCGGTCCGGCTGGCTGCGGCGGCCTTAGATGTGGCTCTCTCGCAAGCGTGTTTCAGACCAGCCATTGCGCGTCGCGGCTTTCGTCGGCAGGGCTCGATGTCGGGCACGTGGAGAGTGTCGTAGGAAAGAAGTCAGTGGGACACTGAGGAGTGCCTCTGAAGGTACTACGGTTGGCCCCTTCAGCGGCAGATTAAACGTGAACGAAGTACCCCTCGAATTCCGTGCATTTCCACTTCAGGACGGAAAGGTAAATGTCGGAACAATCTTTCCATTGCAGTAGGCGCCAAGATGCGAAAATTGACGCAGTCCGAATCGTCTGTAGTCCGAACGCTCGGAAATCTGATTGCAGATGACGTGCTTCGGAGTCAGTTCCTACTAGATATCAATGAAGTTGAGGTCACGGACGAATCGCCAGACGGATCTCGGTTGCTCTTTCACCTGCCCGATGTGCAGCTCCCACCTTATCGAGGTCAAGATAGCTTCCGCGGTCGCGACGGATTTCCCGTCGAAGGAAAATTGTTGGATGCAGATGGCGAGTTCATTGACGTCTATTTTTACCATGTGAATGGACGGATGTTCGAACTCGAACTTCTGCGGCCAGATGGTCAATCTATTTTGAATCCCAATTGGACATCGTTCACCGCGAAGTAAAGAGCGTGTTGCATCGAGATAGCACGGGGCGGCCAATCAGGCCGTCCTCCGTGTTCATTGCGAGACTATATTCAATACCGGGTGTCGCAAAGAGTGAACGCGGCGTTACTCCGCCCGGAAATGAGGTTAATGTGGACCACGTTATCCCAAGGTCCAAGGGCGGAGACGGATCGTTAAACAATGGTCAACCTGCCTGCCGAAACTGTAACCTCGATAAGAGCGACAAAATCAATGCCTGGATTGGTGAAGGTATTCTTTTCTATCCAACCGGACGAGGACGGCTATCCAGACGTTGGCAGTGAGTCGGTCTGGGCAAGACCAGCAGGATCGCCAGATACCTACACCATCGATAACATCCCGTTCTTTGCGCGCCAGGCCGGCCTCGGCGATACCGTCCGCGCACCTCTTCAGGATGGCGTTCGATGGTTCGACCGAGTGCTGGTGGAATCGCCGAACTCTTTATTTCGCGTGGTCTGCTTCGATGAGAACAGTGTTGATGCCGTTGACGATGCGCTCCGGTCCTTGGGCTGTGTGACGGAATACTTTAAAGCGCGCAACCTGTTGGCGGTCAGCGTGCCTGGCGGCGATGTGCTGGAGGCGGCAGAGGCATATCTCAACCGGCAGGAAGGCGCGGGAGTGCTCGACTTTGAGGGCGCGATTTATCGCGAATAAAGCGCCTCGTTCGGAATGCTAGGGCTGGCCGTGAGCGCGTTGACCAAGCTGCCGGTTGGGAGTGTCGGTATCACGTGGATATGGGCAGGGACATATACCCTTGAAAAGGCGTCGTACGCATATTGCCGTTGGGCGCCGACTTCAATCGTATGGCCCCTCGGGCGACAACAAATGCCACAGGTACCTCGCCCAGGTCGGTGTCGTCGATTCCGACCACGCAGCATTCTTTGACGGCGCGATGTCTGTCAAGGTAGCTCTCGATCAGGCCGGGTGAGAGGTCCTCGCCACGGCGGATGATCACATCCTCGATCCCTACACCAACACCTATGCGACCGACCCGCTCTACACCACCTCGATGCGGCGCGGCCTCGTCGAACAGAACGGGGCGGAATGGCCCGCATGAATATTCTCCACCATGCGCGCAATGCGCTCGAGCGGGAGGGCGATGTCGGGGTCCGCGGGCACCCGATAGACCAGGTCCCCCAACTCGCGCTGGAGGGCGGCGACGGCAATCGAGCGCAGCCAAGGGTCGTCATTGCGCTCAACAGCCTCGATGGCGCGGTTCAGGGCGGTGAGCAAGGCGGGCAGGGGGCTGGTCATGTAAATCCGCAGCGATCGATCGATGGAGAGCCCAATCGGCCGGTCAGGACGAGGCACGCGCGGTCGGGGCGCGCCGCGGTCCAGACGGAGTTCGGGCTCCTGCAAGAGCCGGTTGAGACCAGGCATCGCGTCACTGCCCTGGCGTAGACTGGATGCCAGGGTACAAAAGGTTGGCAAAAGACTCTCCGGCGATCATGGTCGCTTTCGTTCCTCGAGCCCTTACCGCATGCACATCTTGTTACTTGAGGACGACATCGAGTTGGGCGAGGCCATCAAGCATGCGCTTGAGCACCAGTCTTACGCGGTAACGTGGCTGACCGACGGCAGGCAAGGCGCGGCGTCGTTGTCTGACACGGGCATCGACTTGATCTTGCTCGACCTGGGCCTGCCTGGGAAAGACGGCTTGGAAGTGCTGCTTGAAGCACGCCGCGCGGGGGTGAAAACGCCCATCCTGGTAATGACCGCGCGGGATGCGACAGAGTCGCGCATCAAGGGCTTGGACCTGGGCGCAGACGATTACCTGGTCAAGCCGTTTGACCTGGGGGAACTGGCGGCACGTATTCGCTCGCTGACCCGCCGCGCGCAGGGCCTGGTGGACAATCGAGTGGAGGTGGGCAGTCTGGTGCTGGACCTGGCTACGAATGGCGTTACCTTTCGAGGTGAAATGGTAACCTTGACCCGGCGGGAGTTCTCGGTGCTGCGCATCCTGACCGAGCGCGCCGGCCGCATCGTTCGCCGCGAAACGCTCGAAGGGTCGGTCTACGGATATGACACAGTGGTGGATCGCAACGCCATCGAAGTGCATGTGCACTGGCTGCGCCGGAAGTTGAGTCCCGAGGTCATCCACACGGTGCGCGGCATTGGCTACATGATGCCCCGGGAACCCAAGTGACCTCCAGCAGCCTGCGCGCGCGACTCACCTGGCTCATCATCCTTGTCCAGGTGGCCGTGCTCATTCCGCTGGGGACCATCAGCTACCAGCGCGAACTTCACGAGATGAATCAGTTGCTCGATGGGCGTTTGGCCCAGGCCGGGCGAACGCTGGGCACCTTGATTGCCTACGGGCATGGCAACTACGGAGTACAGGATCCGGCGAAGACGCTGCAGCTCGCGACCGAGGCGCAAAAGGGTACCGTCGTCGTATCGGTCCATCCACGCAACTACGAGCCCGAAGTCGGCTTTCAGGCGTATGACCCCCAGCGCAAACTGGTCGCGGCAACCGCCAATCTGGCGGACCTGCCCCCACCGGCTCCTGGGGAACGCGGGTTTCATGAAGCCGAATATAACGGGGTCAAATGGCGACTGTTCACCCTCACCAACCGCTTCGACCTGACGGTGCGGATTGGGGAGCGGGCAGATAACCGGTCGGACATCACCCGCGGTCTCATCCTTGAGCACGCGTTGCCGCTCATCATCGGGCTGCCTCTGCTCGCCGTGTTGGCAGGACTCGCGGTCAAACAGGGACTCAAGCCTCTGGGTGTGCTGACTGCAGTGCTCGCGCAGCGCGAACCGGGCAGTCGCAAGCTCATCTCCATCGACCGCTCTCCCGACGAGATCAAGCCACTGATCGAGACGCTCAATCAGCAACTCGAGCGGTTGGAAGATGCGGTCGAACGAGAGCACCGATTTGCTGGCGATGTGGCGCATGAGCTGCGCACACCGCTGGCAGCCACCATGATTCACATGGAAAGCGCGCTCATTGCCGACGACCCGGCCGAGGTTCAATACACCGTCGGCAACGCGCGGCGAAGCCTGGTCCGCCTGGGACGCCGCATCGAGCAAATTCTTGCGGTCGCGCGTTTGGAAGCCGGGGCCGCCTCACAACACCGCGTCCCACTGGACCTGGTCATGGTGGCCACCGAGGTCATCGAAGAGTTGGCCCCCGTCATCGCGGAGAAAGACATCTCCCTGAGCCTCAACCACGAAGAGCCCGAATTGTGGGTGTCGGGCCATGAGGTCGCACTCACGGCGATGTTTCGCAACCTGATTGAAAACGCACTCCGTTACACCCCGGAGCGTGGCCAGGTCGATGTGGCTGTGTGCCGCCTGGACGGCAAGATCCTGATTGCGGTCTCCGACGACGGGCCCGGCATTCCCAAGGACCGCAGGGAGGCTGCCTTTCAACGTGGCTACCGTGGTGCGGACATGAAAGAGCCGGGATACGGCCTTGGGCTCAGCATCGTCCAGCGCGCGGTAGAGCTGCACGATGGGTCCATCGCGCTTCTGGAGGCCCGGTCGGGCAATGGACTTCTGGTGCACATCCTGATGGATCCGCTGACCGACGCCGCGAGTAAACGCTGAGCGCCGAGCGACAGATTCGGAGCACAAAAGATTTCCACAAGAATCGGTTCGGATAATGACCCAGGGCACTTCTGCCCGGGTCAGATCCGAGCGATACCGCCGATGAAACCTTCCGCGCCACTGCGCCATGCGCAGCGACCCGTCCGCGTCATGACGCCGCCATCTCTATTGGCTCACGGGCTCGCCGCATGCTAGCCCTCGTTCGCATCGCCCTCTCGCGTCCATACACCTTCATCGTGCTGGCGCTGTTGATCCTCATCGCCGGTCCGCTGGCCGCCTTGCGCACGCCAACAGACATCTTTCCGAACATCGGTATCCCGGTCATCAGCGTCGTGTGGACCTATAACGGCCTGCCGCCGGACCAGATGTCGGGCCGCGTGATCTATTACTACGAACGCCAGTTGACCACCTCGGTCAACGACATCGAGCACATCGAGTCGCAGTCGTTGCCGGGCGTTGGCATTGTCAAGATTTTCTTCCAGCCGGGCGTGGACATTCGCACAGCCACGGCTCAGGTGACCTCCATCTCGCAAACGGTGGTCAAGCAGATGCCGCCAGGCATCACACCGCCGCTCATCCTCAATTACAACGCCTCGACGGTGCCGGTGCTGCAGATGGCCCTGTCGAGCCCGGTCTTGTCGGAAGCCACCATTCGCGACATCGCGCAGAACTTCATGCGGCCGACGCTGATTTCCGTGCCCGGCGTAGCCATACCGACGCCGTATGGCGGCAAACAAAAGCAAGTAACGCTGGACTTGAATCCGCGCTCGCTGGCGGCCAAAGGCCTTTCGGCGCAGGACGTGGGCAACGCGTTGGCCGCACAGAACCAGATTATCCCCGTGGGCACGGCCAAGATTGGGACTTACGAGTATCACGTCCAACTCAACAACAGCCCAACGGCCATCGATGAGCTAAACAACCTGCCCATCAAGACCGTCAACGGCGCGACGATCACCATCGGCGATGTGGCCCATGTGCGCGACGGTGCGCCGCCGCAAAACAATGTGGTCCGCGTGGACGGTAAACGCGCCGTGCTGATGCCCGCGTTGAAGAACGGCAACGCGTCGACCCTGGACGTGGTGGCCGGCATCAAGAAGCTGTTGCCGCTCATTGCCGAGACCCAACCCAAGTCGCTGCAGATGCATCTGCTGAGCGATCAGTCCATCTTCGTCAAAGCCGCCGTGGCCTCGGTGGCTCGCGAGGGCGTCATCGCAGCCCTTCTGACTTCCGTGATGATTCTGCTGTTCCTCGGCAGCTGGCGCTCGACGGTCATCATCGCGTTGTCCATCCCGCTGTCCATCCTGTCGGCGATTGCCTTGCTGTCGCTGTTCGGACAGACCTTGAATGTGATGACCCTGGGCGGCCTGGCGTTGGCGGTGGGCATTCTGGTCGACGACGCCACGGTGACCATCGAGAACATCAACTGGCATCTGGAGCAAGGCAAGGGCGTGATGGACGCCATCATGGACGGCGCCAGGCAGATCGTGACGCCGGCCTTCGTGTCGCTGCTTTGCATCTGCATCGTCTTCGTGCCGATGTTCATGCTCGACGGCATCGCCGGCTTCCTGTTCCGCCCGATGGCCCTGGCGGTGATCTTCGCCATGGTGTCTTCCTTCATCCTGTCCCGCACGCTGGTGCCAACGCTCGCGATGTTCTTGCTCAAGCCACACCATCTGGAATGCGGTGAGGGCGCGCATCCCGAGGACACCTATCTCAACCATCACGAGGGCGACCAGCACGGTCGCAATCGCCGCAGTGCCGTAGTGCGCGGGCTGCTGCGGTTTCAGATGGGCTTTGAGCAGCGCTTCACGAAGGTCCGCGACGGCTACTACGGCTTGCTGGCGGTGGCTCTCGACAGCCGGAAGCGCTTTGTCGTCGGCTTCCTCGGGTTCGTCGTGGTGTCCTTTGCGCTGATTCCTGCATTGGGTCGGGATTTCTTCCCGACCGTGGATTCGGAATCGATCTCGATGCATGTGCGCACGCCCATGGGCACCCGGGTCGAAGAGACGGCGGCCGAGTTCGATCACATCGAACGCGCCATCCGCGCCGTCATTCCGCCCGATCAGCTCGACACCATCATCGACAACATCGGCCTTCCGCTGAGCGGCGTGAACCTGGTTTACAGCAGCAGCGGTACCATCGGCTCGCAGGACGGCGATATCCAGATCGCCTTGAAGGAAGGCCATCGGCCGGCGGCCGATTTCATGAAGCAATTGCGCGAAAAGCTTCCGCGCGAATTCCCCGGCACCCAGTTCGCGTTCCTGCCGGCCGACATGACCAGTCAGATCCTTAACTTTGGTTCGCCCTCGCCGCTGGATGTCTCCATCGCCGGACGTGATCGCGTGGCCAACGAAGCCTACTCAGAAAGAATTATGAAGGAGCTGCGCAAGGTGGATGGCATCGTCGATGTCCGCTTGCAGCAAAGCTCGAGCTACCCGCAGTTGAACGTCAAAGTGGACCGGGTACGGGCGGATGGGTTCGGCATCACCGAGCGGGATGTCACCAATAGCATGGTGGCGTCTCTGGCAGGCAGCTCGCAGGTCGCCCCGGCCTTCTGGCTCAATCCGAAAAACGGCGTGTCCTACGCCATCGTCGCCTCGACGCCGCAATACCTCATGGATTCCATGTCCGATCTGAAGGCGCTGCCGGTGACCTCCTCGGGCAACGGTGCCACGCAAATTCTGGGTGGTCTGGCTAGCTTCACCCGCGGGCCCAGCGATGCGGTGGTCTCTCACTACAACATCATGCCGTCGTACGACATCTATGCCTCGATTCAAGGCCGGGATCTGGGGGGCGTGGCCAGTGATGTGGAAAAGGTTCTGGCGCAGTTTGCAAGTCAACGGCCAAAGGGCACCCTGGTCAGCCTGCACGGGCAGGTCGGCACGATGAACGAAGCCTTCAGCGGTCTGTTGTTCGGTCTGGTCGGGGCTGTGGTCCTCATCTACCTGCTCATCGTGGTCAATTTCCAATCGTGGATGGACCCGTTCGTCATCATCACCGCCCTCCCGGCAGCGCTTGCCGGCATCGTCTGGATGCTGTTTCTCACGCACACCAGTTTGTCCGTGCCCGCGCTCACCGGGGCCATCATGTGCATGGGCGTGGCCACTGCGAACGCGATCCTGGTGGTGACCTTCTGCCGCGAGCGGCTGGCCGAGCATGGGGACCCGGTCAAGGCGGCGCTCGAGGCCGGTTTTACCCGCTTCCGTCCGGTGTGCATGACGGCGCTGGCGATGATCATCGGCATGCTGCCCATGGCGCTCAGCCAGGAACAGAACTCCCCGCTGGGTCGCGCGGTCATCGGCGGCCTCATGTTCGCCACGCTTGCCACCTTGCTGTTTGTGCCGGTCATCTTCGCGATCGTCCACGGCCGGCCTGCTCCCGCCCCTTCCAAACAGCCGCTTATCGGAGATCACTCCCATGTCGCATGAAGCCACCGCCGCGATACCCGGGCGGCCTCCCCGTGTCCGTTTGATTCTGGCCATCGGCTTAGGCCTGGCCTCCGTTGGGGTGATTGCGGGTCTGTCTCTGCGGTCCGTGGAGTCCCACGAGCTGACGACGTGGACCCAGGCGCAACTTACGCCGAGCGTGCAGGTCATTTCTGCCTCTGCGCTCAGCGCCAACCAGGGTCTGACGCTGCCGGGTCACCTCGATGCATGGATTGCCACCCCCATCCACGCACGGGTCGGAGGGTATCTGAAGCAGTGGAATGTCGACATCGGCGAAAAAGTCAAAGCCGGCCAGGTTCTGGCGCTCATCGACACGCCGGAACTGGATCAGCAGTTCGAACAGGCCAAAGCCGAACTGGTGCGCGCCCAGGCCAATGTGCGCCTGGCCGACACCACCGCCAGGCGCTGGCAGAACCTGCTCGCGTCGCATTCGGTGTCCAAGCAGGAGTCGGATGAAAAGTCGAGCGAAGCGGAGACGGCGCGCGCCAATCAGCTGGGCGCCCAGGCCGATGTAGACCGCCTGGCCGCGTTGGAATCATTCAAACGCATCGTCGCGCCGTTCGACGGGACGGTGACGGCGCGTAACACGGACATCGGCGACCTTATCACGGCGAACACCAGCGGGGGCGAGCCGCTCTTTTCCATTGCCGATACCAGCAAAATGCGCCTGTACACGCAGGTGCCGCAAAGTTACGCGTCCTCCATCGTCCCCGGAATGAAGGTGAAGTTGCTCGTGCTGGGCCATGGCGGCGAGACGGTCGACGGCACGCTCATCGGGACGTCCAGGGCCATCAACCGGGCCTCCGGCACGTTGCTGGCGCAGTTCAAGGTCGACAATCCGCGCCAGGATCTGTTGCCGGGCGACTTTGCCGAGGTGCAGCTCTCCACACACGCCGACGCCCACACGGTGACCGTTCCGGCCACGACCCTCCTGTTTCGCGCGCAGGGGCCGCAGATCGCGGTGCTCGGCAAGGACCACCATGTGGTGCTGCGCGATGTACACATCGCGATGGACCTGGGCGACAAGCTGGAGATCGACCAGGGCCTTCAGCCGGACGACCGCATCATCGATCATCCTACCGATTCGCTGAGCCAAGGCGATCTGGTCCAGTTGGCCCCCGCTGCCACCGACGAGAGCCACCATGCCAAGAAAGCATGATCTTGCCATCCGTGGCGGAGCATTGGTCTTGTTCATGGCGCTGGGCGGCTGCTCGCTGGCGCCGGACTACGTGAAGCCCAACGCCGGTGCCCTGCCGGAGGCCTTTAAGGGCGCCGCTAATCCCGAAGGTTGGACGCAGGCCGATCCCAAAGATGCTGTCGCGCGCGGTCCGTGGTGGAAAGTCTACGGCGATCCCACTCTCGATGGCCTCGAATCCAGACTGGACGCCAACAACCCCGACATCGGCGTAGCTCTGGCTCGTCTGGATGCATCGCGGGCCTATCTCCAGGAGCTTGGGGCGCAACAGTCGCCCCAAGCAGGCATCGACGCCTCACCGACCAACGCGCGGCAGTCCGATAACCGGCCGCTTCGGGGCTCCAACCAGCCCAACGAATACGACACGCGGACGGTCGCCTTCAGCGCCAGCTACGAGCTGGATCTATGGGGCCGGATTCGCAATGAGGTGGCCGAAGGCAAGGCGCGTAGCGTTGCGGCGGAGGCGGACCTGGCCTCCGCCCGCCTGAGCCTCCAGGGGCGCCTTGCGGACTTGTACATCGCATTGCGGGGGGATGATGTGGAGCTGCGCATCGTCCAGGACTCGTTGGCCGCGTTCGGCAAGGGCCAGTCGATCACGCAAAAGCGCATGGATGGGGGTGTTTCGTCGGGGCTGGATCTTGCCCGCGCGAACGCGCAATACGCCGATGCCCAGGCCCAGGAAACGGAGCTGCGTGTGCAGCGGGCACTCACCGAGCACGCCATCGCGGCGTTGGTCGGCGAATCCCCGTCGACCTTTTTCCTGCCCGCCCAGACCACGGCTCTGACCCTGCCTGGCATTCCGCTGGGTGTGCCTTCGACCTTGTTGGAGCGCCGGCCGGATATTGCTGCCGCCGAACGCCGTGCGTTCGCCGCCAACGCCGGCATTGGGGTCGCGCGCGCGGCGTTCTACCCGACCATCAGCCTGGGCGCGGCATTGGGCTGGCAGGACGTGGGGCACGGCAATCTCCTGGCGGCCAGCAACCAGTTCTGGAGCCTTGGGCCGTTGGCCTCTCTCAATCTATTGGACGGCGGCGCGCGGCGCGGCCGCGAGGCGGAAGCCAAAGCGGAGTTTGCTGCGGCCTCAGCGCAGTACCGCGGCCTGGTGCTGCACGCGTTCCAGCAAGTCGAAGACAACCTGTCCTTGCTTCAGGAGTTAGGCCGGGAAGGTCAGCAGGAGATGGCAGCGGCCGACGCCGCCAAGCAGTCCGAGACCTTGGCGACCAACCGGTACAACGAGGGCGTCGTCAGCTATCTGGAGGTAGTCACGGCGCAGACCGCGGCGCTCAAGGCCGAACGCACAGCCGAGCTGGTACGCACGCGGCAGCTCCAGGCAAGCGTGGATCTCATCCGCGCCCTGGGTGGCGGATGGCATACCGCTGCTCAAGACCAGCCTCAGGTGAGCTCACGCTGATCCGAGGCTTTTCCACCACCGTAGAGCGTGAGCTCGCGAGAAACTCATGCGTAGCCCGTAAGAGGGAGATATACCCCGTGCGATTCAAACTAACGACCAGGCGAACCGCTATCGCGCTGTTCCTTGCGACGAGTGGCTTGACCGGCTGTGCCGCAGTCACCGAAACGGGCACCGTCAAGGCGAATGACACCTACGATTTGTGGGACAAACGGATGGATCATATTCCGTTCGTTATTCACGACGCCAACGGCAATGCAGCCGCGTTTGACAGTCGAGGCGATGTTTTCAACGAGCCCGTAGCCGATGTCGAAGCGGAGCGCGGGCGCCGCGTGGAGATCTGGGTCGGTCACTTCAGCGGACCAGTGAAGACCTTGTGTGCGGGCGCCCCTGCTTCGGTGCCGAACGACAAGGGCCCGACAGTTGTGTCCGCGCTGTGCGATCGCGATCGCTCCGTCGTGTCATTCAGCGATCGAGCGCGGGAGCGTGTGATTGCCGCGCGTCCGGGTTACATCGCCCGTACGCGAAAACTGCTGCTCGATGGCATTTGGGAAAGCGTTGCGCAAGAGCCAGATCCGCTGCCCTACTGACGCGGACGCCGCAGGCCACGTCCCCCCAGACCGGCGTAGCGCGCCGGTTTCGCGGTCAAGCGCCCCACGAGAAGGATATTGGGTGGCAAGAGACCTTCTCGAATAACGGATCTTCCGCCTCATTTGGTGATGCGCAGCACATATCTCGCGCGCTTCTACACCCGTACGGGGGAGGCGATGTCGTGGCTGGGGATGAAGAATCGCACTCATCAACCGGAGAGACCGACATGTACAGAACGCTTTCCCGCCTGGGCGCGGCTATGCCACTTCTTCTTGCCTCCATGACCGCTTCGGCGACGGGCGGCCTCTGCTTCTATGCCGACTACAACTATCAGGGGGCGGAGTGGTGCCCGACGACGCTCGAGGGTAATGTCACCGGCGCCGTGGTTGACAAGATCTCAGCCGTACGCGTCCCGGACGGGTCGAAGGTAACGCTTTACCAGCACCCCGACTTCACAGGGAAGGTGCTGGAAGTTACGGCGGATACGCCCAACCTGAGCAACGTCGCTTTCAACAACCTCGCGTCGTCCTTTCGGGTCGATGGCGCGACGGCGGCACCCGCTCCCACGACATCCGGCACGTGTTTCTACGAGAACTACCAGTACCAGGGCGCGTCGTTCTGCACCGATGCCGCCACCGGCGACATCGTATCAGGCCCGGTCGTCGACAAGATTTCGTCTGTGCGCATCCCGGCAGGTTCGCGAGTGATGCTCTATCAGCACCCGGGACGTGGCGGCCTCGCGCTGGAAATCACGGCCGATGCACCGAACCTCACGGACCTGCAGTTCAACAACCTCACCTCGTCGTTCGACGTGCTCCCGCTGGTGACGCCCCCGACGCCGACGCCGGCCCGCAAGGTGCTCTTCGTAGGCAACAGCTTTACGCACGGCGAGTTCGAGCCGGCCTACCACTTCAACGCGGCTAACGTGACCGACCTCAACGGTTCCGGCACGGGCGGCGTCCCCGGTATCTTCAAGCAGATGACCGTCGACGCTGGCCTGTCCTATGACGTGAGCATCGAGGCGGTGAGCGGTCAGACCCTTGCGTACCATTACCAGAACAGGCTGCCGCTCATCGGCTCGAAAGCGTGGGACGTGGTGGTGCTGCAGGAGTACAGCACGCTCAATCCATCGGCGCCGCTCAACCCCGCGAGTTTCCTGAAGTACTCGGCGCTGCTGGAAGGCTACGTGCATGCCGTCGGCCCCCATCCGAACCCCGCGGCGTCGGTCTACGTGCTGGAAAACTGGGCGCGCGCCGACCAGCTCTACGCCGCGGGTGGCGTCTGGAAGGGCAAGACCCTCGAGCAGGCAGTCGCCTTGCTGCATGACAACTACCAGATGGCACTGGATACGAACGCCGGGCTCGCCGGCATGCTGCCCGTCGGTGATGGGTTCGTCGCCGCGGTTTCCCAGGGCGTCGCCGACCGTAATCCATACGATGGTATCGACGAGGGCAAGGTCGATCCGTGGAATGTCGACGGTTACCACGCCAGCGCTTTCAGCAGCACCATGGAGGCCTTCATCGCCTTCGGTCGGATCACCGGACGCGATCCGCGCAGCCTTGGCTCGAACGACGCCGCGGCGGCGGGCATGGGACTCACCCCTGCGCAGGCCACGGCCGCGGAGTCCCTTGCCTGGCAGGTGCTTGCACAGAACCCGGTGAAGTCCCTGTAACTTCCTGCGCCGGCTGGTCCGGCCACAGGCGAGGCCAAACGCACCGTGCCGCAAGGTACGGTGCGTTTCTTGTCTATGGACGTCTGGGTGTCCAAGCGCGCAGGCGGCGTCGGCCTCGCACTGCCAGCCCGTTGCTTCCGCTCGGTGCCGCCATACCCCTGCCTTCGGGCTCTGTACGCCCGTGCGGCCGGCGGCTGCCTCGAAGCTCCGCTTACACGCGCTCAGGTGGCGTGAGCAAGGACCATGCAATTTTTCCCGCTTTGGTCACGAACCGAGGGACACGCTGGAGCATTAACCCCCCCGGAGTCTCCCATGCTCGCGACCACCTATCGCCGCCCTTACCGTGTGGCCGCGCGGCAAGTTCCCGATCCTGTGATCGAACACCCGTTCGACGCCATCGTCCGCGTCACACGGACCTGCATCTGCGGGTCGGACCTGCACCTCTACCATGGCCTCGTCCCGGATACGCGCGTGGGTTCGGTATTCGGGCACGAGTTCACGGGTGAGGTCGTCGAGGTGGGAAATGGCGTCGAACGACTGAAGGTCGGTGACCGCGTACTCGTCCCGTTCAACATCTTTTGCGGTACGTGCTACTTCTGCCAGCGGGAGCTCTACAGCAACTGCCACAACGTGAACCCGTCGGCGACCGCAGTGGGTGGAATCTACGGTTATTCACATACCACGGGTGGCTACGCCGGCGGGCAGGCCGAATATGTGCGCGTGCCCTTCGCCGACATCGGGCCAACCGTCATTCCCGACGATATCGACATCGAAGACGCCGTGCTGCTTACCGACGTGGTGCCCACGGGCTACCAGGCCGCCGAGATGGGCGACATCAAGGAAAACGACACCGTTGTCGTCTTCGGTGCCGGTCCGGTTGGCATCATGGCCGCCCGGTCCGCGTGGCTGATGGGGGCGGGGCGGGTCATCGTCGTGGACCACGTCGACTACCGGCTCGACTTCGTCCGTGCGTATGGCCCGGCCGAGACCGTTGATTTTCGGGAAGTGGGCGACATGGCCATCCATATCAAGAAAATGACCGACGGGCTCGGTGCGGATGTGTGCATCGATGCGGTGGGATGCGAGGCGGCAGGCAGCGCTCTTCAACAGCTGACCGGTGTCACGATGAAGCTCCAGGCGGGAGCGGCCACGGTGCTGCACTGGGCCATCAACTCGGTGCGAAAGGGCGGCAACGTGTCCATTGTCGGCGTGTACGGTCCGACGTTCAACGCCGTGCCCATCGGCAATGCGGTCAACAAGGGGCTGACCTTGCGAATGAATCAGGCAAGCGTCAAGCGTCATCTTCCGCGCCTCATCGAGCACGTCCGCGCTGGCCGGCTCAACCCCAAGGCCATCATTACCCATCGCGTTCCGCTCGAAGAGGTCAGTGATGCGTACGAGATGTTCTCAGGCAAGAAAGACGGCTGCATCAAGGCCGTATTGATCCCGCCGACGGCAACGGGGTCGTCCGTCAAGACTCCGAACCCTTCCATCGTCCCCGGAGAGCCGGCATGAACCAGCCCATTGACCGCAGCACCATCCCCGGTTGGGGCGCCGACCTTGACCGTGCGAACCGTCCGGCGGTGCCGATGGAGCGCACGCCGCCACGGCTGGAAGGCGTGCACTGGACGACGCCGCCTGCGCAGGAGAGCGCGGTCGAAATATTGCAATCGACTGAGCACTTCGTTCGGCCGCCGGTGTTCGGCACGACTGTTCCGCCGCGCGGAATCAGCGGGTGGATACGCCGCAGGGCTTTCCGCCACAGTGAGAACGACCTCCGCCACTGGCTGATGCTGCTTGCGGCCGATCGGGTCGACGCTGCCGAGGGGATGGTTGCGGACGTCGCGATCAAGCCAGGAGTGCGCGCCGTAGCTCTCGGGAGCGGTGCAGCTCTGCTTGCGGTATGGCTGATTCGCAGAAACAGCCGATAGCCCGCCCGGTCAGGTCATGCGTAGTCCGGTCGGCGACGCGGCCAATGTCGACATCCGCGACCAAAACCCGGGACTGACGTTCATCGGGAGGCCGTTGCCGCTACCGAAGGCTTTCCGTTTTCGTGCGGATAATGGAGATGGATGACCCGATCAGCCGAGTCTATGGTTTCCGGGCGGTGCGCCACCATGAGCCTGGTCATCGGCAAGCCAGCGATGTGTCGTCCGATCAGCCGCTCGTTGACGACGTCCAGGTGGCTGGTTGCCTCATCGAGCAGCAGCAGCTGTGGATTCCGGTAGATGGCGCGCGCGAGCAGAATGCGCTGCTCCTGACCTGCGGATAAGGCCGAGCCCATATCGCCAACCAGTGTCTTATAGCCCATCGGGAAGCTCATGACTTCCCCATCCACGGCTGCGAGATGCGCCGCGCGCGACACCCTGGCGCTATCCATGGCGGGGTCGAAAAAGCAGATGTTTTCCTCGATCGACCCTGAGAAGAGGCGGTCGCTCTGCAGGACCGTACCGCAGATTGCGCGGAAAGCGGCGCGCCCGATCATCGTGACATCGACGCCGTCATAGAGGATGCGACCCTCGGTAGGCTCGAGGAAGCCAAGAATGAGCTTGATTAGCGTTGTCTTTCCGACCCCCGAAGGGCCGGCCAGCGCTACCGACTCACCGGGCAGGATCGTCTCGTCGAAGTGCCGAATTATCCACGGCTCATCCGACGCGTAACGGAATCCGATATTTTCGAAGCGAAGGGTGCCGATGGATGCAGGCAGCGCACCCGCGCCGAGCTCCTCCTGGGGCTGATCCGTGATGTCGCGGAGTCGGTCGACATGCAGATCGAGCAAGCGCAGTTCGATGATGTTATCGACGAGGGCGGCGCCCTTTAGAAGAAACATTTCGACGTAGGCGATGGCGGCGACAAAAGCTCCAACGGTGAAATGACCATCCAGTACCTGCCTTGCGCCAAGAGTGACGATGCCGATACGGCAGAGCCCCATGATGGAGTCGTTCGCGGATCTCGCTATCGAACTGAGGTACTTCACGCGGATCAGCTTGTTGAGCGTAAGGGTGAACAGCGAGGTGAAGCGGTTCGTTCGACCTTCGTGGTCGTTGAACAGCTTGACCGTGGCGATGCCCCTCACGGATTCGATCATGAGACTTTCCTGCCGCGCGCTGGCATTGAGCTGATCCTGATTGGCGAGCATCAGCGGTGTGTAGACGTAGAGCCTGATCGCCCCGTAGAAAGCCAGGGTCACCAGCGCGATCAGCGCGAACTTCAACGAATAGCCCGCGATCAACACCAGGGCGATGAGGGAAGTCCCACCATCGATGAGCGAAGACACGATATTGGTCGAAAGGATCGACTGGATGGACTGGATCGAGAGGTATCTCGACAGCACGTCTCCTATGTTCCGCTTTTCGAAGTAGGCCAGCGGAAGCCGGAGAAGATGCCGGAAAACGTCCGCTCCCCATCGGCGAACGAACGCTGCACTCACCGAGGCGATCGACCAGTCACGGGCCAGGCTAAGCACGGACCGGATCAGGATGGCGAACGAAAACAGACCCGCTAGCAGATAGAGAAGATCGACATCCCGTCTTCCTATGGCACGCTCGATGACCCACTGAAGCAGTAATGGACCAACGAGCCCCAGTAGCTCGAGGCAAACCGCCAAACAGAGCAGTAGCAGGCCCGCTCCCACCAGGGAGCGCATGATGGTTCGGACCTGCGCGTTGAATCGTGGTTTTCGCGCGGGCACAATCGGCGTGAAATCCTGCCCTGGTTGGGCGTCGATCGCGTAGCCGGTGAAAAGACGCGCGAACTCCGTTTCGTTCAGCACGCATCGACCCTTCGCGGGGTCATGGATGACGTAACGGCCATCCTTGGCTGAGATGAACACCACGAAGTGATTGCTCCCCCAGTAGAGGATGGTCGGGCGGCCAAGGCGGGCGAGAATGCTCATCGGGCACTTGATCACGCGCGGATGCAAGCCGATCTCCGCCACGATCTCGGCGGTGCGGCGCAAGGACATGCCCGATAGTGAGGACGCGTAACGGGAACGCATCCAGCCCAGATCGATGCCATGCCCGTGGTAATGGGCAATCATGGCGACGCACGCGAGGCCGCACTCGGTCAGCTCGGCCTGGAGCACGATCGGAACACGCCGCTTCATGCTTCCACCGACGCGTAAGTGCGCAGCGGAACATTGCGGCGAATGGTATGCACAAGCTCCTTCAGCTTCTCGATGCGCGTAGCGATGCCTTGGTCCTGCCGACCTTCCGCGAATGACGGCACGCCGCGGAAAGACCGGTAGCCGCTCCGTGCAGCGGCTACTTGCCAGGCGCTCGCTTCTCCGAGTGTTTCAAGACGGGCGCCCGCGCGAGCCACATACTCCGCATCGGACAGTCGCGTGGCGTAGTGGCGGGTTCGCTCAAGCAATGCGATGCCACGCTCTCGGTCCCCGCGTTGGAGGGCCAGCAGGCCACCGCGATACACAAGGCGAAGCACCACATGGTCGAGCATTCGTTCGGCGGCCTTGGGGGATGACTGCCGAAGCAGTTCCACAGCCAGACGGTCGACCGGTTCCGGCACGCCCTGACGCCACGACCACGCGGCGCGGTAGAACATGCCGGCGAGGCGGGTTCGCGCGTCCATGAACCAGGCTCGGTTGGACAATCCCGCGTTGACCATGTCGAAGTCGCCCGTGAGGGTGCCGGCGACGACCTGTTGCTCGGCGAGGAGTGGATGTTCCTTGCGGCCCAACTGGCGCTCTACGCGCCGGAAATGAGTGGCGAGTGCATCGCTCTGTGCCAGCGCGGCATAGAAATTTTCGCTGGCGTATACGCTTGCGGCGAACCGCCTGTCGGCGCCGTCGGAACCAAAGCGAGTCCCCGCCAGTGTGACGCGGCCGCACTCGGCGAGACGTCGCACGGCGGATAGTTTCCGTGCCGCGGCCCTCGCCTTACCGTCGATGCGGTCGAGTCGCGCGAGGTTCACCCAGGGCTGCATGGCCTCACCGGGAAACCCCTCCTGGACAGCATGTTCAATCTGTGCGGCGCATTCGTTCCGAGCCGCCTCCGTGCCGTCGATCAGCATGGTGATGAGCGAAAAATTGTTCTGGATCGAGGAGAATTCACCGAGGGAGCGCGTGCGATTTCGTGGCAATTGCTCGGTCTTGTAAATCAGTTCATCGAGCCATGCCGCGACAGGCTTGCGGGCGGTCCGCCCCGTATCCACCAGCGAATCGGTGGTGATGAGCTCCCTGAACATATCGTCCGGCGACATGGTGCTTATCCGAAAAGCGTCATGGGGGTGCGACGTACCGCGCGTCCGGCAGTAAGCGCCACGGCAGACAGGCTGACGGCCATCATTCCAAGCGCGGTCACCAGAACCAGTGCTGACGTGGGCGCCGCCAGACCGTAACGTTCCGAGAGATGGACGTGAAGGGAAATCGCCATGACGATGCCGAGGATCGCGCCACTACCTGAAACGATCAGGTTTTCGCAGGCGAAGAAGAAGACGATATCCCGCTTCATGGCACCGACGGCGCGCATCACTCCAATCTGCCTCTGACGCTTATTCACAAGGAAATGCGTGAGGCCAGCCAGTCCGCAGGCAAGCATGACGATAAGGACGATAATCACGGTCAGGAGCATGCGCGACACGGCCATATCGGAGGCGAAGTATTCCAGGCGCTTCCCCGTGAGCGTGAAGACATCGGCCTGGACGTGGCCGGTATTATGCTGCTCCATAAGGGCAGCCGCGGCGGGTAGTGCCCGTCCGAGCGAGCCGTTCTTCGCGCGGATGGTGAATGCGCCACCGACATTTTCATTCTCGATACGAATCTCGCTGACGACACCCATGTCGTCGTTGTCGGCGCCGGTAAGCTGGGATCGAAGATATCGGACGATACCGATCACCCGCATGGGATTGCCATTGGTGTAGACGACCTTTCCGAGAGCATCCGAGTCGGGAAACAATCTTTGCGATAACTTCCGCGTGATGAGAACGGGAAGAACGCTGTTGTCGTCCAGTGTGCCGGCAGGTGGCGGATCATCCGAGGTGAACGTACGCCCGGCCACCACGTCGAGTCCGAGTGTGGCCGTGAGCCCCTGGCTCCCCTGAAAGAGGTAGGCACGGGTGGTAGCCGACCGAGCGCCGGCATCACGGCGGACATCGATCGTGGAGGTGTTCATCAATGGCGGTGCGCCGTATGCCGCGGACCGAACGTCGGGGATCTCACGGAGGAGCTGGAGGTTCTGTGCCGCCGTTGACGGGTTAGCCGCGCCGACGACGCCTATGCTTCGGATGACACCGATGTTGGCTTCGTCGACGCCGGTCGGTGTCTGCCATCGCTGCTGCGTGGCGGCAACGACTGCCAGAGCGTTGACGATCAACGCGGTGAGTACCGCGATCTCCGCAAGCAGCATGAGATGTATGAACTTTTGCCGCCGCAGCATGGCCAGCACGGTCGGGACCATGATGAGAAATCGATTCATGCGGTTTTTATCAGTTGTGCCGGAGCGATGCGGGATGAGCGAACTGCCGGATACAAGCCCACGGCAAACATCACGACAATCGCCACCATGACCGATTGGGAAAGCGCCGCGAAGTCGATATGAATTCCTTCGACCAGCGATGGCGTCTGTTTCTGAATCATGCGGAAGCCGAGCCATGTCAGCGGCAACGACAGCACACCGCCAGCCAGCCCTGCGATGCCGGCTTCGAGGAAGCACTGCATGAAGATGTCGTGTCGCGTGGCGCCCAGCGCGCGGCGTATCGCAAGCTCGGAGCCGTAGCGCGAGAACTTGGCTACGAGAAGGCCGACGGCGCTCATCATGCAGACGACGAAGATGCCTGTTCCGATGACCGCTTGCATGCGCACGGCGGGCGGAACGACATTATTGATGGCTACCCAGTTGCGTACGTTCGATACGCGCGGACGAACGTCGAGCTGGAACCTTCCGGCATCGCGCTGTGTCCTGACGTACGCGCGCAGGGTATCGCTGAAGCGTGCAACCGCGTCCGCACTGGCCAGGTTGACCCAGTATTGCACCCACGTGCAGTTCGGAGCGGTCGGCTTCTCGCCAGTCTGGCCTGCCGAGGACCAGCATTTTACGGGTCCGAATCCATAGTCCTGAGGAAGGTCGAGCCACGTGGCGAACGGCATGTACAGGTCTTCGGCGTTGGCGAACGCGCCCGTGCCCAAATCGTAAAAGTGCGGTTTCGGATTCCAGTCGTCGACGACACCGATGACGCGGAAGCTGCGGGTGGCGATCTGCATCTCCCTGCCGACGCTGTTCTCACCTCCGAACATCCGATCGTTGGCCCGGCGTGACAGCACGACGACAGGCGTTCGCGACTGGTCCTCGGCCTCTGTCCAGCCGCGTCCCACGATGAAGTGAAGACCGAACAGCTCGAAAAAGCGCCAGGTGGTCGCACGCGTAGGCGTCATTCGAAGGGGGGACGCGTCGTCCCCGCGCTTCGAAGGCAGGCGATTCATGCTCATGATCGCGCCAGGTGGCGCAGACGATAACCGGTAGAGCGCGTTCGCATCCTGCAGCGTCAGATCTGCCGGCATGGCTTTATCGCCTGCCACGATATCGGCTGGGCGCGGTTCTATCTGCGGATGAAACACCGATGTGCTGTAGCCGGGAAGCGGGTCGCCCCCCAGGCTCTCCACGAGCGCAACGGCGGAGAACGGAGCGCTGATGCCGATCGCGACTGCAAGCATCATGAAGACGGACATGAGTGGGTGCCTGCGGGTTCCGTGCCATGCGGACTCCACGTAATAACCTAACATGCTGCGCTCCTAATCTGGCTGCGCGAACGGTGCCGCCGAAGCGGCACCGGGAATTCAAGGGCACGTGGCCCCCGCCCTTGTCAGGAGCACGAATCCTTGTTGTGGCAGAAGACACCGGAGACCGCCTCGGTGCTGAGTCCGATGGACGACTGGATGCCGCCACTCAGGTGTTCCGCCTTGGTGGAGTCCACGATATCGAAGAGCCCATCTTCGTCATAAACGAACAGCTTGTTCTCAGTGCTCATGTCGTTTCCTTACTTACAGTTCTTGTCATTGGTGCATGCAAATCCAGACACGACGAGGCCTTCGCCGACGTTTGCCATGGATCCCTGGATGCCGCCCGTCAGATCGAACGGGGCCGCGTCGCCCTGGATGTCGAAGAGGCCATCTTCGTCGTAGACGAACACGATGTCGTGTCCGGTGGTTCCGTTACTCATGATCCATTCTCCAGTTGTACTCAACGAGGTAGGCGCGGGTCCTGGCGCCTGAGTTTTCATCCGTGAAAAGCGGCGGCTTCATCCGTACGAATGTGCGGGACAGCCCAGTTCGTCTGCGTTTCGGCTCAGGTGTCCGCGCAGCCAGAAATTCATACGCTCGTCGTCGATCTGAACGCGGCCATCGTCCAGGAGTCGGCCGACCACGTTGCCCTGACTATTGAGAGCGACGGTGCATTTCCCGAGTCTTCCATCGGCCCTGATCATGAGGTGGTTGGGCTTCGCGGCGTAGCAGATGTAGCCGAACTCGTGGTCGTCCGCACCCGAAGGTGATGCATCTCCAGCGACTGGCAGGTCGGATTTGCGCTTGATATCGGTGACCTTGATCGCGCTCTCGAACAGGTTACCTACGCCGTTGGATACCTTGAAGCCCGCCCTGACGAGACGTTCCTCGATGACCAGCGAGATGCGGTGTGCCTCGTCCATGGAAATGGTCTGCATTTCCTTCTGATTCTCGTTCGTTCCGCCGAGATCCGAGATGTGGCGGACGTAGATACTGAACCTGGGGTCTCCGCCGAGTTCGACGGCGATCTTTTCGGTCAGTCGAAGCAGGCCCTGTTCGTTTCCCGGCATGATATGCAGGCGTACGATGATTTCGAAGTCGAGGTCGGACGTGTGTGCCGCGGTTAGATTCGCCCAGATCTCTTTGAAGGTGCCCGAGCCGTTCGCATACTGACGGGATCGGTTATGGGCTTCCTCATCGCCATCGAGGGATATCTGAAAGTTGCGTTGGCGACGCGATACCAGCAGTTGCAGCGTGGCGGGGTCGAGGAGAAACGCATTGGTCGTCAGGCCGCCTTCGAACTCCTCGAGTTCACCGCGTTCGTAGAAACCGTGTGCGTACGCGGCAATATCGTGGACGATATCTTTGGCCACGAGAGGTTCTCCGCCGAACCACTCGAACTGCAGTGATCGAAGACCACCCTGCTCGACGCGTCGTCTGATCAGGCTCTTGATCGCATCGACTACCGGCGGTTTCATCTTGCCGATTGCAAAATCTTCATAGCAATACGTACAGCGAAAATTGCAGCGCTCGGTCGGAAGAATGGTGAGGTGAAGGTGCCTATTTCCGTCGTGACGCATGACATCCCCTTGTCGTTTCAGTTCAACCTTTGAAATACGCGTACGCCACCGTCAGGCATGTGGCGATTGAGATGGCGCAGACGAGCACGATCCACCCTGCCGAAGGCGGGGGAGTCACGTCATTTGCGTCGTTAACGGAGCCCGCGTTGGGCCATTTCATGGCGATGCCATGCGGAGAGTGCGTGTTCGGTGCATCCGTGCCATCCGGTCCCCCCGATCAGTCGAAGTAGTCCCTTGGCCTTGGATACCTGTAACGGCGTTCAGTGTCAAGCCAGTTATAGCGGGTGAAATGATGGACACGGCATGAATTTGATTGTCATGAGCCAGACAGGCGCATCCACCGCCGAAAATGAGCGGTGGCGATGTGTGCATCGGGTCGCGTTTGCTGGCCGGTCAGCAGCTTATGTTGCCGAAATCGTGCAATGCCTGAAACGACGCCTTCGTGGATGTCGTTGCGGAGGACGCGCTGTCGGAAGGCGCGGGGTCTCCCATCGCGAGCATCAGCCCCGCTGGAGGGCGGCCGATGGCAGGGTTGCCGTACGCACGCGGCTGGGAAAGGCGTGACGCACGATCCGCCAGATGACCTGACCGAACTGCTTAGGTAACGAGCCCGTGTTGTAGTGCTGGCCGTAACGGGCGCAGATCTGCTTCACCTCGACCGCCATCGCCGCGTAGCGATTGGCCGGCAGGTCCGGGTAGAAGTGATGCTCGATCTGATGGCTCAGGTTGCCCGACAGCACGTTGAGCAACTTGCCGCCGGCGATGTTGGACGAGCCGCGCAGCTGGCGCAGGTACCAGTGGCCGCGCGTTTCGTCGCGAATGGTTTCCTTCGGGAACACTTCGGCATCGGCGGTGAAGTGGCCGCAGAAGATGATGACGAAGGTCCAGATGTTGCGCATGCCGTTGGCGACGAGGTTGCCCAGCAGCACCGGCAGGAAGAACGGGCCGGCCAGCAGCGGGAACACGATGTAGTCCTTGATCAGCTGACGCGCCATCTTGCGACCGACCGGACGGAAGTTGCGACGCAGTTCCGCTGTCTTCATCTTGCCCGCGAACCAGCGGCCGATGCGCAGATCCTGGATAGCCACACCCCACTGGAACAGCAGCATGAAGAACACCGCGATGACGGGCTGCATCAGATAGAACGGACGCCAGCGCTGCTCGGGGAAGATGCGCAGCAGGCCGTAGCCGATGTCGTCGTCCATGCCGCGCACGTTGGTGTACGTGTGGTGCTGGAAATTATGCGTTTTGCGCCAGGCATCGCCGGTGGCGACGATATCCCATTCGTAGGTCTGGCCATGCAGCTTGGGGTCGCCCATCCAGTCGTACTGGCCGTGCATGACGTTGTGGCCGAGCTCCATGTTGTCGAGGATCTTCGACAGGGCCAGGCAGATCGTGCCGACGATCCAGGCGGGGACGAGCACGCTGTGCACGAAGGCGCCGAGGAAGAGCAGCGCGCGCCCGGTCACGCCGGTCCAGCGCACGGCGGCGACGATGCGACGGATATAGCGGGCGTCGCGTGCGCCGACGTCGGCAGCGACGCGGGCACGCAGGGCGTCGAGCTCGTCGCCGAAGGACTGCAGCTCGGCGGCGGAAAGAATGCGGTTCTTGATGCGGGCCATGTGAATTCCTTAGAGGTCCAGGACCAGATCGGTGCTCGGCGCACTGACGCACAGTCGTACCGGGGTCGACGGCTCGCTGTCGCGGTCGCCGGTCAGCGTGTGACGTACGGTGCCCGAGGCGCGGCCGCAGGCGCAGGTGTTGCAGATGCCCATGCGGCAGCCATGACGCGGGCGAAGGCCCTGGGCTTCGAGACCTTCCAGCAACGAGGTGCCGCGGGCGAGGGTCAGCGTGCGCCCGCTGCGAGCGAGGTGTACCTGTACCTCGCCGGCTTCGCCCTCGACGGTGGCCGGCGTGCTGAAGGCTTCCGCGTCGAAGTGCGCGACGTAGCCCTGAAGGCGCCCGCGTGCCGCCTCGACGAATCCGCCCGGGCCGCAGGCGAGCACACGGCGTGCCTGCAGGTCCTCGATCGACTCCAGCGACACGTCGTCGACGCGACGCTCGGGCTCGACCCCGGCACGTGTGAGCAAGGTGCGCACACGCAGCCGCGGGTGGGTAGCGGCCAGCTGGTTGAGTTCGTCCACGAAGCAAAGGTCGGCGCGATCGCGCGCCCAGTACAACAGGTCGACCTTGACCGGCATGCCGCGTGCGGCGAGCGAGCGCACCAGGGCACGCATCGGCGTGATGCCGCTGCCGGCGGCCAGCAGGAGCAGGTCGTCGGTGTCGGAAGGCAGGGTCATCTCGCCGAAGGCCTGACCGAGGGTTACCACGTCGCCTATCCGGGCGGCTTTCGCCAGATGACCGCTGACCACGCCGCCGGGCATCGCCTTGACGGTGATCGCCAGCGTGCCGTCGTCCAGTGGCGTCGGGCTGTAGCTGCGCACCAGCCGGCGACCCTCGATTTCCACGCCGATATTGACGTGCTGGCCGGGGAGCATGCCCTGCCAATGCCGGTTGGGGCGGAGCACGAGGGTCACGGCGTCGCGGCTCGCCGCCGTGCGCGAGACCAGGCGCGCCAACGGCTGCTCGAGGGTCCACAACGGGTTGAGGCGGGTCGCCCAGAAGTCGAACAACGCCGGTGAGACGGCGCGGCGCACGGCGCGCTGGCGCCAGGAGGTTTTCGGAACGGGAATGGCGTTCATAGAGTCACTATACGCGCATCCGCACAGCTGTGTATACAGTTGTGCATTCATGACTGGGGGTATGATTCGGGCCTAGTCCGTTATCAGCGCCTCATGACCTCGATCATTCTCACCCCGTCCCCGGATTTCCCGACGCCTCCGCGCAAGGCGGGGATCGCCCGTGAGGACCTGCTGGCCGCCGCGCTCAAGCTGATCGGTCCCAACCGCAGCCTGTCCACGGTAAGCCTGCGCGAGGTGGCGCGCGAAGCCGGCATCGCGCCCAACAGCTTCTATCGTCAGTTCCGCGACATGGACGAGCTGGCCATCGCCCTGATCGACCTGGCGGGGCGCTCGCTGCGCATCATCATCGGCTCGGCGCGGGAGCGTGCTACCTCGACCGATCGCAGCGTGATCCGTGTTTCGGTCGAGACCTTCATGGAGCAGCTGCGCGCGGACGACAAACTCCTGCATGTGCTGCTGCGCGAAGGCGCGGTAGGGTCGGACGCTTTCAAGCAGGCGGTCGAGCGCGAGCTGATGTACTTCGAGGACGAGCTCCGCGTCGACCTGATCCGCCTCGCCGCCGCCGAGCGCGCGACGCTGCACGAACCGGCGCTGGTCTCCAAGGCGATCACCCGCCTCGTTTTCGCGATGGGCGCCAGCGCCATGGATCAGCCGCCTGAGCGCGACCCCGAGGTGATCGAGCAGATCTCGACGATGTTGCGGATGATCATCACCGGATCCCGCGTGCTGGAGCAGTCCAAAGGCTGACTCCGGGCGCTATAGTTCGCTCCTCACCGGGGGAGTGACATGGTCGATAACGGAAAGGGCGTCGCGAGAGTCGGCGGATGGCGGGTCGTTCGTTTCGCGGTCCTGACGTTCGTACTCACCATCGTCGCCCACGCGGTGGCCTACCTGGCCCATGAATACAGCCACTCGATGGCGGCGTGGGCTTTTGGCTGGATGAAGTCGCCTTTCGACATCGATTACGGCTCGGCTACCCCCGGCAACATCCTCCTGCTGGGCGACGTTTCCGACAACGTGGAATACGCGCCGATCATCGCGAGTGGCGCCGGGTGGCAGGCCTCTCTCATCGCACTGGCCGGCCCGTTCGTCGGCAACGGCGTGCTCTTTTTCATCCTGGACGCCGTGTCGCGCATGGACGCGGTGCGGTCGCGGCGGGGGCTGCAGTCCTTCGTGTACTGGCTGTGCCTGATGTGCGCGGGCAACGTGTGGAGCTATGTGCCCATCAGGGCACTCTCCACGCATGCGGATATCGCGCTGTCCGCCCAGGGCTTCGGCATTCCGGTGTGGCTGCAGTTCCCGTTTCTGATGGCGGTGTCGGGCTATATCGCCTGGCACTTCTTCAGGAAGACGTTTCCGGGTGTCTGTCAGAACGTGACCCACGGTGACCCGGCCCGATGGCTGCTGATGGCGGTAGTGACCGCTTGCTGGTTCTTTCTGTTCTTCGGTGCGGGCGGGATGTCCGGTTCGTACGGCACGATCGCGTGGATCTTCTCGGTCGTCTCGTGCTTCCTGTTGTTCCCGCTGTGCGCGGTCTGGCTGTGGAGCACCTGTGGCCCGGCAGACGCTTCGTCGACATCCGCATCGGGATGATCGTGGCACCCGCCCACCCGGGCCGTCCCATGACAGAGCCGACGCCATGTCCGAAACCATCTTCGAAGCCCTCCGCGAAAGCCACGCCACGCAGCGCTCACTCGTCCGCAAGCTGCAGCGCTCGGAGCCGGGTCCTCACCGGGTCGAGTTGTTCACCGCGTTACGGATCGAACTCGCGGCGCATGAGGCGGCCGAGGAGCGTTACCTCTACGTGCCGATGCTGATGGACGATCGCGGCTTGCACTCCTCGCGCGATGCGCTGGCCGACCATCACAAGATGGATGACCTGATCGAGGAAATGCAGACGCGGAACCACGCGGGTCGCAGCTGGACGGCGAACCTCGCCAAGCTTTCCGAAGAGCTGCACGATCATCTGCGCGAGGAGGAGAAAATCTTCTTTCAGCTGGCCGGCAAGATCCTGACGGCGCCTCAGAAGACAGGGCTGGCAAAGAAATATCGGAAGGACTTCGCCGCGCACGAGAAAAGGCTGCGCGCGGAGTGACGCCGTAATGCCGTGATGGGCGCGTCGTTCCGGCCATGCGTCTTTCGCCCCGTTTGCCCTCGGCGACGGGTGGTGTGACCATCACGGACTTACCAGGGACAGGAGAGTCCGTTGCTCAAGACACTGATATGGCGTCCGCTCCAGCGGCTGGCCGACTTCGCCGCCGGATCGGCCGTGGGCGGCCTCGTGCTGATGGGTGCCGCGGCGCTCGCGATGATCGTGGCCAATTCGCCGCTCGCCTCCGTGTATTTCGACGCGCTGCAGGCGCACGTCGGCCCGCTGAGCGTGCTGCACTGGATCAACGACGGTCTCATGGCGGTGTTCTTTCTGCTGGTGGGCCTCGAGATCAAGCGCGAGTTCATCGACGGGGAGCTGGCCTCCAACCGTCTGCGAGTCCTGCCGGGTCTGGCGGCGCTGGGCGGCATGGTCGTGCCGGCGGCCATCTTCCTGCTGGTCAACCGGGGCAACGCGGAATCGATGCGTGGCTGGGCCATTCCCTCGGCGACCGATATCGCCTTCGCGCTCGGTGTGGCGGCCTTGCTCGGCAGCCGGGTGCCCACGTCCCTCAAGGCGTTTCTCGCGGCCCTGGCGATCATCGACGACCTCGGTGCGGTCATCATCATCGCGCTGTTCTACACCCCCGATCTGTCGCTTGCCTATCTCGGTCTGGCACTGCTTGCCGTTGCCACGATGGCCCTGATGAACCGCTTCGGCGTCAGCCGCCTGTGGCCTTATCTGCTCATCGGTGTCGTTCTCTGGGTGCTGGTGCTGAAGTCCGGCGTCCATGCGACCCTCGCGGGCGTGGCGACCGCGTTGTGCATCCCCCTTAGCGACAGTGAAGGGCGCCTGCCGTCCGACGGCGACTGCACCCATTCGCCTCTGCTGAGGCTCGAGCACGCGCTCCATCGACTGGTCCCCATCACGGTGCTGCCCCTGTTCGGCTTCGCCAACGCCGGCATCTCGTTCGCCGGTGTGGGCCTGGCGCAATGGCTCGCCGCGACCACGGTCGGCGTGGGCCTCGGCCTGCTCGTGGGCAAACTCATCGGTGTGTTCGGTGCCGCATGGCTCGCCATCCGCTTCGGCTGGGCGGAGATGCCGCGCGGCGCCTCGCGCGGGCAGCTGTTCGGCACGGCGCTGCTGTGCGGCATCGGTTTCACGATGAGCCTGTTCATCGGGATGCTCGCCTTCCCGGATCATCCCGAGCTACGCGACGAGGTGAAGCTGGGCATCCTTGCAGGCTCCGTCCTTGCGGGTCTCGCCGGCTGGGCCGTCCTTCGTGTGACCGCACGCACGCCGGCGACGCCCTGAGCCAATCCTTGCCTGCGCGGCGCGCTATCCTCGTCGACGATCCCGCTTCCCCTCCGAAGGACACCCTGTGGCTGACCGTAAAGACATCGAGTGCTGGCTGACCGACATGGACGGTGTGCTCGTCCACGAGAACAAAGCCCTGCCGGGCGCGCCCGAGCTGATCCGCCAGTGGCGTGACCAGGGCAAGCCCTTCCTCGTGCTTACCAATAATTCGATCTTCACGCCGCGCGACCTGAGTGCGCGCCTGCGGACGTCGGGTATCGACGTGCCCGAAGAGCAGCTGTGGACATCGGCGCTGGCGACCGCGGCGTTCCTCAAGGACCAGTCGCCCGGCGGCTCGGCGTTCGTCATCGGCGAGGCGGGCCTGACCACTGCCCTGCACGAGGCGGGCTTCATCATGACCGACACCGCGCCCGACTACGTCGTGCTCGGCGAGACCCGTACCTACTCGTTCGAAGCCATCACCAAGGCGATCCGTCTGATCGGCGCGGGCGCGCGATTCATCGCCACCAATCCGGACGTCACCAGCCCCAGTGCGGAGGGTCCGCTGCCGGCGACAGGCGCCGTGGCCGCGCTCATCACCAAGGCCACCGGGCGTCAGGCTTATATGGTCGGCAAGCCCAACCCGATGATGTTTCGCTCGGCGATGAACAAGCTCGGCGCGCATTCGCACAACACCGGCATGATCGGCGACCGCATGGATACCGACGTCGTCGCCGGTATCGAAGCGGGTCTGCATACGGTGCTTGTGCTCAGCGGTATCGCCGACCGCGCGGAGGTGGATCGCTACCCGTTCCGCCCGGCGGAAATCCTTTCCTCCGTGGCGGATCTGCTCGACGACTGACCGGATTACTTCGAGGGTTTGGCGGCGTCGACCGGTTCCGGCGCTTCCACCTTGGGCAGATTCATTTTCTGTCGTGTCGTATCGATCCGGCGCTTGCGCTCGGGCAGGTCCAGCTTCTGCGGCTTGCCCGAGGCCAGCGCCTCCATGATGCCTTCGACGATCAGCACGTCGATCAGGCCTTCCTGGCCATCCGGCTCCGGATCTTCGTTGTCGAGCAGGCATGCGGAGAAATATTTCAGCTCACCGCCGAACTGGTCGGTCGCCGGGGCGGAAATCTTCCGCTCCTTGTCGCCCACGGTGATGGTCTGTTCGAAGGGCGTGCCGTAGGTGAAGCACGGGCGCATGTGCACACTGCCCTTGGTCCCCGCTACATAGAACGCATCGACGGCGTTGCCGTAGTAGGACACGGTGAACAGGGCCACGCGGTTTCCGGGAAAGCGCAGGGTCACGGCCACGGTGTGGTCGAAATCGTCGCCAAGTCCCGACTCCGGATGGCGCAGGCCCACAGCCGACACCACCTCGATCGGGTCGGCATCGAAGACGTAACGTGCCGCGTTGATCGGGTAGGGCGCCATGTCGAAGACCGGTCCGGCCTTGGCACCGTTGGTCGCCCGGTGGTTCTTCGGGTCGACCATCTGCGCGAACGTCGCGCTGAAGGTATGCACCTGGCCCAGCTCGCCGGCGCGAATGCGATCGATGAGGGACAGCGTGGCGGGCTCGAAATGAAGCCGGTAGGCCACCATCAGCTTCGCCGTCGACGCGGCGGCCGTCGCAAGGATCTCGCGACTGGCGGCGTGGGTGATCTCGAGCGGTTTCTCCACCAGCACATGGATCCCGGCCTTCAGGGCGGGGATCACGAACTCGGCGTGGCGCCAGTTCGGCGTCGCAATATAAAGTGCATCGATGCTGCCGGAGGCCAGCAGCTCGTCGAACTGGTCGTAGCTGTAGACGCTGCCGATGCCGTAGCGCTCGGCCACCTTGGCCGCCTTGTCCGTATCGCTGCTGACCAGGGCGGTGACGACCGAGTTTCCGGTGTGCGCGACCCCGGGCAGCATGGCTTCCTGGGTGATGTCACCGAGGGCGACAAAGCCGTAGCGGATCTTGCGCGAGGTGTTGGTCGAGTCGGACATCGGATACTCCTTCAGGCAGAACCCCGAGTCTGGGCACCGACGTGTTCATGAGGCGTCGTAAGCAGGCGAACGAAATCGTGACGACGCCTGCCTGAAGGCGAGTATGGACTGACATTGCGTCCACGCGCCGACCTGCCAGAATGCGTCGTCCCGGAGAACCCGATGCCCCACGCGCCCGCCCCCAAACTGCCCGCCGTTTCCGAGGCTCGCCGCCTTGCGGCGCTGTTGTCGTTCGATATTCTGGACACGGAGAAGGAAAGCGCATACGAAGACATCGTGCGGATCGCCTCGTATGTCTGTCGTGCCCCTATCTCGGTGGTCAACCTGATCGACGCCGACCGGCAGTGGTTCAAGGCGGAAGTCGGCCTGGGTGTGCGGGAAACGCCGCTCGACACCTCCATCTGCGCGCACGCGATTCTCGAACACGACCTGCTGGTCATACCCGATACCACCCAGGACCCCCGTTTTGCCGCCAATCCGCTGGTGACCGGTGAACCCGGCCTGCGTTTTTATGCGGGCGCGCTGCTGAAAACCGCCGATGGCTTGCCGTTGGGCACGGTCTGCGTGCTCGACACCCAGCCGCGGACGCTGGATGACGACCAGATCGACACCCTGCGCCGCCTGGCGCGCCAGGTTATGGCGCAGATGGAACTCCGCCGTATGCTGCGCCAGTCGCAGCGCCGCGGCGACCACCTCTCGCGGCTGCTCGCGACTGCGGGGCACGACCTGAAGGCGCCGCTGCGCTCGGCGCTGTACGCCATGTCGAAGGTACGCAGCGGCGTGTCCGGTGAGCACGCCGCGCGTCTGGACGACGCGAGGACCGATCTTCTCAGCGCCGACCAGCAGCTCAGCCGGCTGCTCGCTTCGACGCATGCCGACATCGCCGGCGGCGATGCCGAGCTCGGCCCCGTCGTTCTGCATGAGGTGTTCGACGCCCTTTCGTCGACCTGGACGAGGGCGGCGCAGCGCAAGCGCGTCGCACTGACCATCGGGCGCACCGACGCCATCGTGCGAGGGCATCCGTTGCTTCTGGAAACCGTGCTCGGCAACGCGCTTTCGAACGCCGTGAAATATACGCCCGGCGGTGGTGCGGTCACCATGCTGGCGCGATCCGGCGATGGAAAGATAACGATCGACATCCAGGATAACGGTTGCGGTATTCCTGCGGAAAAAGTCGAGGAATTGTTCAGCGCGTTTCGCCAGGCCGATCCGCAGGCCGAAGGGCTTGGTCTTGGCCTGTGGCTGATCCGGCAGAGCGCCGCCGCGATGCATGCGGAGGTGGAAATACATCCCGGCGCCACTGGCGGAACGATCTTCCGGCTGAGCCTCGACGCCGCCTGACCACGCCCCGGCTGGTCGGCCGTCCTGGCTGAGCCGTAATGGCGCACCCGCCTGACGGATGGGTGACCGGTGGTAATCTGTCGCCCCCGAAATCAGGTGTGAGCACTCATGGCGGTACGCGATTCCAACGGCAACGAGCTGGTCGAGGGCGATGCCGTCACGGTCATCAAGGACCTCAAGGTCAAGGGTTCGTCGATCACCCTCAAGCGCGGCAAGCAGTTCAAGAGCATCCACCTCACCGATGACGAAGACGCCATCGAGGTCCGTGAGGGCAAGAGCGTGCTCGTGCTGAAAACGGAGTTTCTCAAGAAGGCGTGATGTGAGTCGCGGTCGTGGCGTTGACTTGGACCGTCCGCCTCCCGATGCTTGTCTGGCCATCGGCCACAGGGGTCATGGCATCCGCAGGAGACTAGGATGGTCGTGCACACCGGCGACATTTCGAGAGATCGTTCGAAGCCCGGGCCTTCGCTCCAGGGTGCCCCGTTCGTAAAGCCGAGGCGCATTGCATCGTTATGGCACCTCGCCGGTTACGTACTCATCGTCCTTTCGATCACGGCGTGGGGTATTTTCTCGTCGTTCGGCCACGCAGCCGCCGGGCCCGTCGCCGAGGGGGCACAGGCGCTGCGAGCGTCACCCTGGCCTTTTTACACGTTGTCCGTGCTGGGCAACGTCGGTGTTCTTTACTACTGCTGGGTCGGCGTCCATCGCGAAGGCGGCACGCTGGCAACGCTCACGGGCGGCCGCTGGACGTCGCTGCGTGGGGTGGTCAGGGACGTCGCCATCGCGGCGGTCTTCTGGCTGGTCTGGGAAGGCGTCGCCTGGGCCGCCTGGCAACTCGTGCCAGCGGTGGCCGGGGAGGGGGTTCCTTCGATGTTGCCGCAGACGCCCGTCGAAGCGGCTGGCTGGATGATCGTCTCCGTCGTCGCAGGTTTCGCGGAGGAGATTCAGAGCCGCGGCTACTTCCAGCAGCAGCTATTCTGGCTGACCGAGAGCACCGCCCTGGCCGTCATCGGTCAGGCGGTTTTCTTCGGTATGGCGCATAGCTATCAGGGCTGGAACCACGCCCTCGTCATCGCGATCCTCGGCGTGCTCTACGGCGCCCTCGCTGTCTGGCGCCGCAACCCGCGAGCGAACATGCTGGCGCATGGCTGGTCGGACATCTGGGAAGGCTGGCTGAAGTTTGTCGTCTTTCGCTGACTCGCAGATCCGACAGCATGCCAGGCCTTTTCCTTACGTGCCTCGCGTGCGCCCGCCGACCGCGTCGCCTTGCTCGGCGCACTAGCGTGTCGAAGGCGATGACGGGGCCTTAAAACGACCTTGATCATACGAAACCTTTCGTATACTCTGGGGCGTGTGCAGTGGGATACAAGGACGTGAAACGGCGGGTGTTGCTTGCGTTGATCGAGGGCCGATATCGCATCGCCCATCGTGCCTCCCTTGACTCGAAAAATGTCTTCTATACGGGCGAGCTCGATCTCGAAGACCTGCTTCTGATCCTCATGGGGTCCCGGGGCACCGAGCATCGGGTGACACCGCACCATCGGCAACCCGACATCGACGTGCACGTGATCGTCAGCGGCGGTTGGTACATCAAGTTCTATTTCTTCGAAGGAGCAGTCGATCTGCTCAGTGTGCACAGGACGGAGAAGTCATGAAAATTCTTCATCAGGGCGATACCGAGCCGGCCCTCTGTGATCTCGATGGCCGAGTGACGGTGACCTACCGTTACCGGGATGTTCCTTTTTCCGATGGCTCAGGCATGGCTCGTAACGTGCTGGCGGGAATCTGCGACGTTTGCAGCGAAGTCCTGTTGGTTCCGCCGCAATCGGTTCCCGCTATAGCGGCATCACGCCGTCGCTCGACGGGGCCGCTCGAAGCAAGTCTTCCCGCATCCTATGTGGACACGCTCGACGCCGCCGTATCCCTCGTCGATACCGAGGCAAGCAAGGAATTCCGCAAGCGACTGCTCATGTACTACCTTCACCGCTACGCGCGGGGAGATGAAGCCATGGCTGAACTGGTCGGGCTGGCGGGAGGCGCCGAGCAGTCTGCGTCCGGTCCGAACCGGCGACTCTCGTTCAAGCTCTCCGAGCAAGCGAACGCAAAGGTCGACTACGTCATGAACGAAACAGGCTTGTCGAAGACCCAGCTGGTCAAGGCGCTCATCGGCAAGATCGCCGCGGACCTCGTCCGTCGGACGAAAGCGCGTCGCCTCCAGGAGCTGATCGCGCTTTGCGAAGTCATGAAGGCCTGATAGTCCGATGGATCGCGCCGCTCAGAAATTCGCTCCGATCGACAACGTGGCGAAGTCATGGTCGGCCAGCGTGTCGTACGTGGGATGTCCCAGGTAGTTCGTATACGTCAGGTTGGCGAACCAGGTCTTGTCGAGCGTGGCGCCCAGGCCGAGCGTTGCCTGCTTGCGTCCACCGACCAGCTGCCCGTCGACCGAGTAGCCATGCACGTCCTGACCGATGCCCAGGCTTGGCGACAGCACCCAGCCATGCGCGACCGGATAGGTGAGCGCGCCCTTGACGCGATAACCCCATGCGGACCGCGTGTAATACCCGCCGTTATGGCACCCCGCGGGGTTCACGATGGCCGTGCAGGTGTTGACGAAGCCTTCGCTGGAGAAGCCCCAGTGGAAGCCACGCCCGTAGCGCACATCGGTCAGGCTCGGCAGGTCGGTATGGCTATAGGCAAGCTCGGCCGCGAGGGTGGCGCCGCTCGCGCCCAGCACGCCGGTAAACGCGCGCGTCGTGTTCAACAGCAGCTGCGTGCGGTCGTAGCGGTCGTAGCCGAGCAGCGTCCCGCCCGGGGGAATCAGCGTGTTGCGCACACCGATCGGTCCGCCGCTGCGGGTCAGTGCCGCGAACATGTCGGCGGTATTGATCTGCACGGGCAGGTCCTTCGTGTAGCTGGCCTCACCGGCCACCTTCCACTTGCCGAGCATGGTGCTGCCGGAGAGGCCCCAGAGACGGATGTCGTCCGGGTATTCCCACAACACATGAATCGAGGACAGGCGTGCGGACAACTGCGCGTCGGCGAGCGGTGCGCCCGCGGCGACCAGTAGCGGAATCACCCCGTTGTTCTGTTGCGAGGCGTCGATGGTGGTCGCATCGAGAATGGGGTTGCGTGAGTTGTAACGCAGGTAATACGCGGCGATGTTCGTCGCCGGACGATCGAAGGTGTAGCGCAGCGTGGCACCGTACTGACCGTGGTCGCGACCGTCGAGCGTACTGGCACGGGGCAGCACGCCACCGACGGAATTCTGGTAGCCGTCGCTGAGCCACTGGCCAGCACCGGGGCTATACGCATTGAGCGGGTAGTACGCGTTGCTCTCGATGCCGCCGCAGCCCGGATCGATGCCGAGGTCGGTGCCCGAGAAGAAGGTGCCGCAGGGATCGAGTTCGGAGGGGCGCCACTTCCATTGGTAGAAGCCTTCGACACTCCAGTGCGGATCGATCGTGAGCTTGCCCCAGAGCATTTCGACCGGAAGCTGCGCTTCGGTGGCGGGATCCGTCCCCGGGCGGTGCAGCGTCGTGTAGTCGGTCGGATTGATCTGGTTGACGCCCTGCATGAACAGGCCCTCGCCCCACTTGACCGTCTGCTTGCCGAGGCGCAGGTCCAGTGCGCTTTCGTCGTCCAGTGCGAAGTGGCCGTAGACATACGCGTTGAGCCACATGAAGCCGGAGAAGCGGTTGGACTTCGACAGTCCATGATCGTCCAGCGGCCGATCGGCGGCGAACGCGCTGGCGCCGCTGCCCTGGGGTACGTCGTGGTTTTCCTGTGTGTTGTCGTACCATGCCCGGGCGCTGGCGACGATACCGACGTTCTTGTATTTCAGGTCCAGCGCGCTGGTAACCTTGAACAGGCTCGAATAGATATCGCCCTTGCCGTAGTTGAGGTTGCCGTCGTCAGCCGTGTCCGCACCATCGCCGCCCTTCGGCTTACCGTCGGAGCGGAAGCCTTTGCCGACGAGATGCTTCGACGGGTCATTCAGGCGCTCGCCGGCGCCGGCGACCACCCGCGTTTTGAGTGTCCCCTGGACCTCCCCATCGGCGAGTCGGAAATCGGTCGCGTGCAGTGCGGAGGCGGAGAGGGCCGTGAGCGACGCCACGGCGAAGATCCATCGACGTGGATGCATCGGCTATTCCGTTAAAAACTTGACGGCATTCTAGACATGGCAGCTATATTGCACGCAAGACGTCTGGACGTCCGTCGTGTGCGACTTTCGTCGCACATCGCCTTTTTCTCCCGCGGGACGATCGAAAACCACTCATGAGCGCAACACTTTCAGATGAAACCATCGACCGCCGTCCACTCGACCGCGGCGATGCCAAGACGCTGATTCTCTCCGCGCTCGGTGGCGCGCTCGAGTTCTACGACTTCGTGATCTTCGTGTACTTCGCGAAGACCATCGGGCATCTTTTCTTCCCGCCGGGCGGCTCCGACTGGCTGGCGCAGCTTCAGGCCTTCAGCCTGTTTGCCGTCGCCTATCTCGCACGCCCGCTCGGCGGCATCGTGATGGCTCACTTCGGTGACCGTATCGGCCGCAAACGGATGTTCACGCTCAGCGTGTTCCTGATGGCGGTACCGACCCTGCTCATCGGTGCGCTGCCGACCTACGCCAGCATCGGCGTCCTCGCCCCGGTGTTGCTGACCCTGCTGCGTGTCGTCCAGGGCATCGCGATCGGTGGCGAAGTGCCGGGTGCCTGGGTGTTCGTCTCCGAGCACGTGCCCGCGCATCGCAAGGGTCTTGCGGTGGCGAGCCTGTCGGCCGGCCTGACCTTCGGCATTCTCATCGGCTCGTTGCTCGCGGCCTACCTCAACGCCCACATGACGCCCGAAGCGCTGATGGACCACGGGTGGCGCATCGCCTTCGTGCTGGGTGGCGTGTTCGGCTTTGTCGCCGTCTACCTCCGCCGCTGGCTCAGCGAAACACCGGTCTTCGCGCGGATGCGCGAGCGCAAGCAGCTGTCGGAAGAACTGCCGGCATGGGTGGTCGTACGTGACCATCTGCCGGGCGTGCTGCTGTCGATGGCGGTTACCTGGGTGCTCACCGCCGCCATCGTGGTCGTCATCCTGCTGACCCCGACCCTCATGCAGACGGCCTTCCATATCGATCCGGCGCGCGCCTTCACCGGCGGCAGCATCGGTGCGTTCACGCTCTGCGTCGGGTGCATCGGCGGCGGTCTGCTGGTCGACTGGCTTGGCCGTGGTACAGCCATGCTGATCGCCTCGCTGGGTCTCATGCTGAGCACCTATGCGCTGTATTTCGATCTCCAGGCAGGCGGCGCGCATCTCTACCCGCTCTACGCCATTGCCGGTGCCTTCGCCGGTGTCGCCGGCATCGTGCCCGCGGTCCTCGTGGCGTCGTTCCCCGCGCCGATCCGTTTCTCCGGCATTTCGGTGTCCTACAACGTCGCCTACGCCATTGCCGGCGCCGCCACGCCCGTGCTGGTCGGCTATCTGGCCAAAGGCGTCGGCGGCATCGGGCCTGCGCATTACGTCGCCATCGTGTCGCTGGTCGGGGTAGCGGCGTCGATCTACATGATCGCCGGACAGCGCGGCGTACGCGCCGACTGACGACGGCGCGGCAGGGAGCCTTCACGTCGATTTCATGGCGGTGACGGCGGCGTCTCTCCACGCAGACGCCGTCACAGTTGCGCGCGGGTTCGGGGTTCGGCATGCTTTCGCTATCGCGACATGTCGTCGCGGCAGTCCGGATCGTTCCCCCGGTCCCGTCGTCCCCCATACCGTCGCTCCAGACCCATGACTGATGTCATCACCCTTGGCTGGCGCGAACGGCTCGCACTTCCGTCGCTCGGCGTCTCCGTCCTTAAGGCCAAACTCGACACGGGCGCGCGTACCTCGTCGCTGCACGTGGAGTGGCTTGAGGAAGAGGAGCGCGCGGACGGTTCGTGGCTGCGTTTTCAGGTCCGTACCACCCGCCGCGGCGGTTTGTCGGAGCCTTGCGAGGCCAAAGCCACCGGGCGGCGTACGGTCACCGACTCCGGCGGTCATCGGACCACGCGCTGGTTCATCGAGGCCGAGATCGAACTGGCCGGCCAGCGCTTCGTCGCGGAGGTCAATCTGACCGACCGCCGACACATGCTGTTTCCTCTTCTGCTCGGCCGGACCGCGCTCTTCGGGCGCTTTCTGGTCGATCCCGCGCTTTCCTATTCGCAGACGCCGCGCCGCGTCGTCCGGGACCATCCATGAAGCTCACCATCCTGTCGCGCAACGCGCGGCTGTACTCGACGCAGCGGCTCGTGGAGGCCGCGCGCAAACGCCGCCATACGGTGCGCGTGATCGATCCCCTGCGCTGCTACATGAGCATTTCGCCGGGGTCGTTCGCCATTCACTTCAAGGGCAAGCCGCTGGGGCCCGTGGACTGCGTGATCCCGCGGATCGGCGCTTCCAGCACCTTCTACGGTACGGCGGTGCTGCGCCAGCTTGAGCTCATGGGCGTGTACTCGCCGAACCCGTCGGACGCCGTGCTGCGCGCGCGCGACAAGTTGCGCAGCCTGCAGCTGCTGGCCTCCCGCGGCATCGACATGCCGCTGACCGCCTTCGGCGACAACCCGGACGATACCTCCGACCTGCTGGCGATGCTGGGTGACCCCCCGCACATCATCAAGCTCAACGAAGGCACGCAGGGCGCCGGCGTGGTGCTCGCCGAGAAGCGCTCGGCCTCGCAGAGCGTGATCGAGGCCTTCCGTGGCCTCTACGCCAACTTCCTGGTCCAGGAGTTCATCCGCGAGGCCAACGGCAGCGACCTGCGCTGCTTCGTCGTCGGTAACGAAGTCGTGGCGTCGATGCAGCGCTCCTCGGCACCGGGTGAGTTCCGGGCCAATCTGCACCGGGGCGGCTCGGCCGCGCAGGTCGAGCTGTCCGACGATGAGCGACGGGTGGCTATCGAGGCGGCGTCGGCCCTGGGCCTGGAGGTGGCGGGCGTGGATCTGCTGCGTTCGTCCCGTGGTCCCCTCCTGCTGGAGGTCAACGCTTCGCCCGGCCTCGAAGGCATCGAGGGCAGCACCGGCGTGGACGTGGCCGGTGCGATCATCGCCCACTGCGAGCAGCGCCTGGCCTCGCGCCCGGTCACGCCCAAAGCTCGCAAGCCCAAGGCGCCCAAGGGATTAACAGCGATTTAAACGCCGGTCCCCTATAAAGGTCCCACTGTGATTCCGCGACGCGGGGTGACGGTATCGGGGCAGTAGTTCTTTCGGCCCGGGCGGTTTTTCCGCCCGGGCCTCTCTTTTAGTGCTGTCCGCTTCACGGAATCCCCGTTAAGCTTGCTGTCGCAATAATCATAAGATTCCAAAAGCGACCGCCCAACGGAGTGCCGCATGCGCGTCCTGGTCATCGAAGACAACACCGACATCGCGACGAACATCGGGGATTACCTCGAAGACCGCGGCCATGTGGTCGATTTCGCCGGCGACGGCGTGACCGGCCTGCATCTCGCCGTGGTCCACGACTTCGACGTCATCGTGCTGGATCTCACCCTGCCGGGCATGGATGGCCTGGATGTCGCCAAGAAATTGCGCCACGAGGCGCACAAGCAGACCCCGGTCCTGATGCTGACCGCACGCGACTCGCTGGAGCATAAGCTCACCGGGTTCGAGTCCGGCGCGGACGACTACATGACCAAGCCGTTCGCCTTGCAGGAACTGGCAGCACGCCTTGAGGTCCTGGCCCGTCGTGGCAAGGGTCCGCAGAGTCGCGTCCTCAAGGTCGGCGGCCTGACGTACAACCTCGACACCCTCACGGTCAGTCGCGAAGGCAAGTCGATCCAGCTCAACCCGATCGGCCTCAAGCTTTTGCAGGCGTTGATGGAGGCCAGCCCGTCCGTGGTGACGCGCCAGGATCTCGAACAGCGCGTGTGGGGCGAGGAACTCCCCGATTCCGATTCCCTGCGTGTGCACATCCATGGCCTGCGTGCGGCGATCGACAAACCCTTCGAAAAACCGTTGATCCACACGCGTCACGGTATTGGCTATCGCATGGTCGATCCGGATGCGGTCCAGACGTAAGCTTCGTTTCCGCCTGGTAGTCACCTTCACGCTGTTCGGCCTTGGGCTGAGCGCTCTTTTCGCGTACGCGGCGATCAACATCCGTACGCGCGTCGAAGAGCAGCTGATCAACTCCGCGTTGCAGGACGAGGTCGATTCGCTCAACGCGAAGGTGCGCGCGAATCCGGACAAGCGTCCCGAGATCGAAATCGTCAAGGCCGCCACGTACAGCGATCGGACGATCTACAAGGCACCTCTGACCTGGCAGCCTCTGGAAACCGGCGTGCACGATCTCTATGAGACCGGCCCTGACGGTAAGCCGCGGCATTACAAGGTGGGCGTCCGTCACGAGCAGGGCATCATCAGCTTCGTGCAGTTCGACGTGTCGCGTGACGAGCTGGGCAAGCGGCAGCTCGTGATCAGCGTGATCGCCGCGGTGTTTCTGTTCGGCCTGTTCTCGCTGGTGCTCGGCGTGTGGTTGTCCTCGCGCGTGTTGCGCCCCGTGACCGATCTGGCGAAGCGTTTGCGTGATTTCCGTCGTGTCGGCAAAGCCGAGGCGCTGGCGCCGCATTTCGCCGACGACGAAGTCGGTGAGCTGGCCGTAGCACTCGATGAATACGCCATGCGTCTGACCTCGGTGGTCGAGCGCGATCGTGAGTTCAACTCCGACGTCAGTCATGAGCTGCGCACGCCGCTTGCCGTGATTGCCAGCACCACCGAGCTGCTGCAGGGCTCGCCGGACATGACCGACAAGTTGCGCGAGCGGCTCAAGCGCATCGAGCGCGCGTCGCGTCAGGCCACGGAACTGATCGAGGCTTTGTTGCTCCTGTCCCGCGCGGAGCGCCGGGGCCCGACGCGTGGCGAGACCACCGACGTGGCCAGGGTCGCATCCGATGTGATCGAGAGCCAGCGCCCGCAGATGGGCGGCAAGCCGATCGAGATCGAGCTGGTGTCCGACGGCAGCGTCACGGTGAATGCGCCGGCCTCGGTCCTCTCGGTCGCACTCACCAACCTGATCGGCAACGCGATCAAGTACACGATGGAAGGCAAGGTCACGGTGCGCGTGCTCGACGGCGGCGTCGATGTGATCGATACGGGCCCGGGCATCAAGCCGGAGGATGCCGAGAAGCTGTTCCAGCGCGGTATCCGCGGCGAGAGCGCGACGGGCGGCGGTGCGGGCCTTGGCCTGGCCATCGTGCGTCGTCTGTGCGAACTCTACGGCTGGGACGTCTCGTTGCGTCCGCGCCCCGACATGGCGGGCGCCATCTCTACGATCGATTTCCGCTGATCCGGATCGTCTGAGACATTACTCAGCCGGCGATGGGCATGCCGTCACGGTTTGGACATCCGGACGTCGCTGTAACCAAAGCTGTCACTAAGCTTTCATTTTTCTGTCCGAGTATCCAGGGCTTCACGGCACGTGATGGGCGGCCCTCAGGGGAGGTGCTTGCCGCAGCGTGCCCGCGCAAGTAAGGATGCCGTCCCTTGTTCAAGCACACCGTTCTGGCCGTCGCCCTCGGCATGGCCTTCGCTTCCGCTGCTTACGCGTCGGATACCGATACCACGTCATCGACCGATACGACTGGCACCGCCAGCAAACGTGAGAAGGCACAGGACCTCGATACCGTATCCGTCATCGGTACCGGTGAGACACGCCAGGTGCAGCGCTTGCGCACGGCCGATCAGAAGGCGCTGCCGCCTGGCACCAGCCTGCAGAAGGTGCTGAACACGCTGCCAGGCGTGAATGCACAGTCGGCCGATGCCCTGGGTACGAACGAGCAGTCGATGACGCTGAGTCTGCGAGGCTTCAGCGGCACGCGCCTCGGCTACACGCTGGATGGCCTGCCCCTCGGCGACAGTGCCTACAACAACTACAACGGGCTCTCGATCAACCGCGCGCTGATCTCCGAGAACTTCGCCGGTGCCGAACTCTCCGAAGGTATCGGCAATCTCGGCACGCCGTCGACGAGCAACCTGGGCGGTACCATCGCTTACAGCTCGAACGATCCGCTGAAGACGATGGGCGGCCGCGTGTCGCAGACCATCGGAAGTGACGCCAACCGCCGTACGTACGCGCGCTTCGACACGGGCGAATACAACGGTTTCTCGATGTACCTCTCGGGCGCGCGCACCACGTCGGACCTCTGGAACAACCAGAGCGCGTACAACGGGTCGACGACGAAGCAGTTCAACGGCAAGGCCGTGTGGGACTTCGACTGGGCACGCCTCACCGGCTTCGCCGATACGTCGCGCACCTCGCAGGCGGACTACTTCTACCTGTCGAAGAGCGAGCTGGCGCGTGGCCTCGGCTACGACTGGGGCGGCTCGGCCCCGAACTGGCAGCGTGCGCTCGGCAAGGCCTACTGCAACGCCGCCACGTTCAACGCCAGCCGCTGCGACCGCAGCGGCGCGGATACGGATGCGGACGGTGCATTCACGGCGGGCCAGATCCTGCGTAGCGACGACCTCTATTACCTCGCCGGCGATTTCTTTCCCAGCGACTCGGTGACCATCCATGCTCAGGTCTATCACCACGAGGATGCGGGTGAGGGGCATAACTGGAACAGCGGTACGTACTCGTATCCGGGCACAGCACGGCAGTTGCCGATCATCTTCCGCAACACGCTGTACACCATCAACCGCTCGGGGGCGATTCTTTCCGCCGCGTGGGACTTCGCCAACCATCACCTCGAAGGCGGTGTCTGGTACGAGCACAACGTCTCCAGCGCGTCGCGCTACAGCAGCTACGTGACGGGTCCGCGCGACCTCAGCGCACCTGTCGATACACAGCCCGACCTGGGTGTGTTCGACCAGCGGACCGTGTGGAATACGCGTCAGGCCTTCCTGCAGGACACGATGCGCTTCCTCGACGATGCTCTGACCGTCGACGTCGGCGTAAAGAGCCCTCACGTCACGTCGGACGCGCACGCGCTTCCGGGCGAGGCGAAAACGCCGATCAACCCAGCGTCGAACAACCAGTTCGCCACGGGCAAGCTCAGTGCGAGCAAGGCGTTGCTGCCGCAGTTCGGTGCGCGCTACAAGCTGGCCGAGGGCCAGGAAGTGTTCGCCAGCTTCTCGAAGAACATCGCCATGTTCCAGGGTGGCTTCAAGCTGGGCCCGCAGGCGGTCAGTCAGTCGATCTGGAACAGTCAGGGCGATCTGAAGCCCGAGAAGTCGCGCAGCCTGGAGGCGGGGTACCGCCTGGAGCGCGACGATTTCGCCGCGTCGCTGGCGGCGTACAACGTGCGTTTCGACAATCGTCTCCTTCAGTACAATCCATGCGACTCGCGTCAGCCAGTCGGTCCCACCTGCGGTAACCGCTTCTACAACGTGGGCGGGGTGAACAGCCGCGGTGTCGAAGCCACCTTTGTCTGGCAGCCGACCAGCAACCTGCGCTGGTATAACTCCGCGTCGTATAACCGCTCGACCTACGCCGGCGACTACACGCAGGCGGGCGTCGTGCAGCACACCCGCGGCAAGATCCAGACCGATACGCCGAGCAAGCTCTTCGCGACGCAGATCGACTGGAATCAGGGCCCCTGGTTCGCCTCGCTGCGTGGCAAGTACACCGGCGAGCGCTTCTACACCTACACCAACGATCAGGGCTTCGGTGGCTTCACCACGTGGGACGTCTCAGCCGGTTACGACTTTGGCGCGTTCTCGGTGGCGAAAGACATTCGCCTGACGCTCAACGTGACCAACCTGACCGACAAGCGCTACGCGAGCAACCTGGATTCGAGCGCCTTCGTGTCCAGCGACCCGGCAGGTACGGCCTACGTGTTCCACGCTTCGGCGCCCCGTCAGCTGTTCGCGACGCTGGACGTGCGCTTCTGATGCGTCGTCTGATCGCCGGAATCGCCGCCATGGCTCTGTACGGCGGGGCGCTGGCACAAACCCTCGAAGTGCGTGTGCCCGACCTGGCCTCGACGCCGCTGCCTCGCAGCGTCGACGTCGGCGGCACGACCTACGTCGATCGGGGACTGGTCGCCGCGGGGTCGCTTCCGGCGGGGACGATCGATTTCCTCGGCGACACGCTGGGGTCGTTCTCGTCGCTCTCGATCGAACCGGGCACATGGCAGCGGGAAGGCGACACGTACACCGGCGTGCTGTGGACCTTGCCGGACCGGGGGCGTAACGACCCCGAGCACAACGTCTTCTTCGATTATCGCGGGCGCCTGCATCGGTTCCGCTTCACGATGACGCTCCCGTCGGCCGACGGCGCCGACCCCGGGAAGGGCACGGTCTCCTTCGCCGTCGATGGCGGTCGCGAGTTGCGCGATTTCACCGGCAAGCCGTTCACGGGTGCCGAGCCTGCCGGGGGCCTGCGCAAGGAGCACGGCATCGTGTTGCCGTCGCCGGAGAAAGGGATCGGCGCCGGGAAAATCTCGCTCGATGCGGAATCGTTGCAGTTCACCCGCGACGGCGGCTTCTACATCGGCGACGAATACGCGGCCAACGTCTATCGCTTCGACAGGCAGGGCAAGCTGACGGGGATCCTCGTGCCGCCGAAAGCGGTGCGTCCGCTCGATGCGCAGGGTCGGCCCGACTTTACGTCGCTGATGCCGCCGGCCTCGGGGCGCCGCAACAATCAGGGTGTCGAGGGCATGGCACTGTCACCGGATGGCACGCGCCTCTTCGTCGTCTTGCAGAGTGCCCTCGTGCAGGACAGTGCGCCCGGCGATGCGTCCGGGCGCACGCTGACCCGCGTACTCGTTTATGACGTCAGCCACTCGGCGGTACCGAAATCGCCCATTGGCCACTACGTCGTTCGCCTGCCTTCCTACGACGACGCCGGGCATGGAGGGGCTCCCAACCGGACGGCCGCGCAGAGCGAGATCCGTGTGCTGGACGATCACCGCTTCCTGATGCTCGCGCGCGACGGTAGTGGGTACGGTGCGGACGGCGGCAAACCCATCGTCTTCAAGAGCGTGCTGCTGGTCGACACGACGGGTGCCAGTAACCTCGCCGGCACCCTCTACGAGACGGGCACGGCTTCCGTGCTGGACGAGGGCGGTGTGTTGCGTGCCGACATTCGCGCGGTCACGTGGCAGTCATTCATCAACCTGCTCGATCCGGCGGATCTCGCACGCTTCGGTCTGGGCATCCAGGCCGGCGAGTCGGGCAAGGCGCAGATCTCGGAGAAGTGGGAAGCGATGGACCTCGTTCCCGCGCTCGACGCGTCGCATCCGGACGACTGGTTCCTGCTGGTCGGCAACGATAACGACTTCATCGCGAAGCACTGCGTCATGGATGGCCAGCGCTGCGATTCCGACATCGATAACGACAATCGCATCCTCGTGTACCGGCTGACGTTGCCGGGCATGCGTTCCAACACCGCTCCTCACCACAAGTAAGGGTCACGCGCATGATGAAACGTACGGTTCTCTCGCTGCTCTCGGCGAGCCTCCTGCTGGGCTCCGTCGCCAGCCACGCCAATACCCCGGCCTACGTCGACAGCAAGGAGTACAAGGTGCTGATCGACCCCTCGCGCTTCGCGAGCAATCCATCGACGGCTGCGGCGACGCTGCTGCAGAACCTCTCGACGCGTCTCAGTGCGCTCGGCTTCGATAAGACCGTCACCGGAAACTTCAGCGCCGGCGACCGCGATACGCTGGCTTACTACGACACGGCGAAAAGCTGTTCGCTGATGAAGGCCGGCTACTCGGTCCGTACGCGCGCCGGCGACCACTCGGACATCCAGTTCAAGTTCCGTCACCCGGACGAAGAGCTCTCCTACTGGACCGACGTCTCCGGCGCGGGCAAGAACAAGTCGACGAAGCTGGAAACCGATGTGACGCCCGGTAGTCTGGTGCTCGCGCATTCGACCAAGCAGGACGCGACGACGACGCCGGGTACGGTGGCGGATCTCATCAAACAGTTCCCTGGTGCCTCGGCGCTGTCGTCGCTTTCGTCGTCGACACTGTCGAAGGTGGCCGGCGTGACGGTGACGCAGCAGGAATACGACGGTCCGGAATCGGATCTCGGACAGTCGAAGGCGGAGTTCGCACTGACCCTGTGGTACATCGACGGTGCGGCGACGCCCGCACTGGCCGAGCTGTCGTTCCGCGTCGAAGCGGACGAGGACAAGTACTTCACCACGCCGGTGTTGCAGCGCTCGCAGGTGCTGAACACCGCACTGGGTTCGATCGGCAACAACTGGAACATCGCCAACGATGGCGGCAAGACGAGCTGGCTGTACGCCTATCGCTCGTCCACGTTCCCGAACGGCTTCTGCAACTGAAGAAATCGTGCGCAAGGCGCGCTCCTACAAGGGTAGGAGCGCGCCTTGCGCACGACGCATCAAAGCTTCTCGAGCCAGCCCCAGCGATCGGCGGTCTTGCCGCTGAAGAGGCCGAAGAAGAGCTCCTGCAGACGACGCGTGACCGGGCCGGCCTTGCCGGTGCCGATCTTCTTGCCGTCGACCGAGCGGATCGGCGTGACTTCGGCGGCGGTACCGCACATGAGGATCTCGTCGGCGAGGTACAGGTACTCGCGCGGCAGGTCCCGTTCGATCACGTCGATGCCTTCCTCGCGTGCGAGGGTCATCAGCGTGTGGCGGGTGATACCGGTGAGGATGGAGGCACTGGCGGGCGTCGTATGCAGCGCACCGTCGAACACCAGGAACAGGTTCTCACCGGCGCCTTCGCTGAGCAGGCCCGACGAGGCGAGCGCGATGCCTTCGCCGAAGCCGAGGCGACGCGCTTCACGCGCGATCAGCTGACCCGACAGATAGTTGCCGCCGGCTTTGGCACCTGCCGGAATCGTGTTGGGTGCAAAACGCTGCCAGCTGGAAACGCAGGCGTCGATGCCGTTTTCGAGCGCCTCGGGTCCGAGGTAGGGGCCCATCGGCCAGGTCGCCACGGCGACGTCGGTCGGGCAGTCGGCAGACAGCCCGAAACCACCCAGGCCGCGGAAGGCCACCGGACGGAGGTAGGCGGCGCGAAGATCGTTCTTCTTGACGACGTCGCGGCAGGCGGCGGCCAGTTCGTCGATCGGGTACGGAATCTCGATATCGTAGATTTTCGCCGAGAGATACAGGCGCTTGAGATGATCCGTAAGGCGGAAGATGGCCGCGCCATCCGGCGTCTCATAGCTGCGGATACCCTCGAACACCGAGGATCCGTAGTGCAGCGCGTGGGCCATGACATGGACAGTGGCATCGCGCCAGGGCTTGATCTGCCCGTTCTGCCAGATCCATTCGGGGTAGTTCTGCGACATGTGAGCGCTCCGGAGGGGACCGCTCATGATAGCGGGTGGCGGCCCGGGTCACATGGCGCGTTGCGTCAGTACGCGTCCGGAGGGCTCACGCGGGTGGCCGCAGCCACAGGCAACCCGCGTCGCGCACCACGTCGAAATGTGCCCGGCGGGTGGATGCGTCGGCCCCGGGCGATGAGGTCACGGCGTCGATGCCGCTGGCTTCGTTGCCCTCGAGTGCGACCAGCGGTTGCCGGATGAGCGACTCGATTCCGCGGATGCCATCGACGGCGCCCTGGCTCGAACCATTCCAGAGAATCAGGCCGCCGATGCGGTTGGCATTGCGGGTCGCAAACGCCTGACTTATCCCCTGGCGCAGGTCCGCCAGGTTTTTCGCGCAGAGCAGCCCGGCCGACGGACCGGACGGACCGGCCGCCGAATCGCCCGTGGTCGAGGCGAAGGCAGGGGCATTGGCAGGCGGCAGCACGGATGTCGCGCCGATGCTCGCGCAGGGCTGGTCACTGAACGCGGGACGCCCGTCGGCGCCGACGCAACGGTGAATCTCCGTCTGCGCCGAAGCGGGGAGGGCGATCAGAAGCAGGGCCAGCAGAAGGAGGGCGCGGATCACGGCAGGCACGCATGGTCGGGGTGCGCCATCATCGGTGACGGCGACTCCACGGAGGGTGACGGCGAGCACGCTATCGGGAGCCGCGGCCCCGGTTTGGTAGAGTAGGCGCTTCTCAAGCCCCCCACCGAGTCCATGGCCCAGCGCTCCCCCGACGCCACGCGTCTGCCGATTTCCGTCTGCGTCATCGCGCAGAATGAAGCCGATCGCATCGTCGCCTGCCTGACCTCGGCGTCGTTCTGCGATGATCTGGTCGTGGTGGATGGCGGCTCGACCGACGACACGGTGGCCCTCGCGGAGTCCGCGGGTGCCCGGGTGATTCATCGCCCCTTCGACGGGTTTCGCACGCAGAAGGACTTTGCCGTCGCTGCCGCCCGGCACGAATGGGTCCTGTGCCTGGATGCCGACGAGTGCGTCGACCCTGGCCTGCGCGCGGCCATGGAGAAACGTTTTGCCGAGGGCTTCGGCGATACGGCCGCCTTTCGCATCGTTCGCCGCAACCGCTTCCTCGGCAAGGTGATGAAGTACGGCAATGCGGGCTCGGATCGTGTCGTGCGCCTTTTCGACCGCCGCAAGGCCGGCTGGCACGGCGCGCGGGAGATTCACGAATCCGTCGTCGTCAGGGGCGAGACGCGCGCCATCGACGGTTGGCTGGATCACGATCCATACCGCTCGCTGTCGGCGATGCTTGCCAAGCAGGAACGCTACGCGCACCTGATGGCGGAAGAAGCCTTCGCGAAAAACAAGCGCACCGGGCTCGCGCAGATCGTGTTGAGTCCGATGTTCCGTTTCCTCAAAGGCTATGTCTTCCGCGGTGGCTTTCTCGACGGGTGGCGCGGTCTTGTCTATGCGCTGCTTCGTGTCGAGTACGTGCGCCGCAAATATCTCAAGCAGTATCTGCTGCAGAAAGGTTTCAAGCCCTGAGGATCAGGCCGGGAACAGCGACGCGCGATCGCGCCACGCCTTGTAGCGTCTGACCAGATTGAGCGGCTTGCGGTGCAGTTTCGCCTTGCCGGCGGCGATCATCGCATCCGTCGCGTCGAGCACGCGTTCGCTGGAGCGGCCATCGCGGTAGGGATGGATGTCGTCACCATGGGCCTGGATCGCCGCCATCAGTGACGGCGGCTTCGAAAGCGCGAGATCGATGGCCGCGTCCACGTCATCGGGGGTGGCAACGTCAAGCATGAAAGGCTCGGGCCGACGGTTGGCGATGGTGACGACGGGTTTGTTCTGTACCGCGAATTCGTGGATCACCGACGACGTGTCGCACACGAGCATGTCGGCGGCGCGCTCCATATCGACCAGGCGTTCCGAGTCCATGAAGCGCGCATTGGAGGCCTCGAGCGCCTGGTAGGCGCGGATCAGCCCGGGATCCGATTTAGGGTGAAGCGTCAGCAACCACTGGCGGTCGTTACGCGCGATGAGTGTGCGCAGCGTGTCGAGCATCGCCGGTGCGCAGCTCAGTCGGTGGCTGAACGTCGAAGCGAACATGATGAGTGGCCGTGCGTCGCGCTCGATCGGATGGGCGACGTTCCCGGCGAACAAGGGATCGAGTTTGGGCCAGCCGGTTTCGACCACTGCGAAATGGCCGTGTTCTCTGGCGAGCGCTTCGAACGGAAGCGTGGTCGCCGGGCCTTGCGTCGTATACAGGTCGAAAAACCCACGAATGGCGAAATGCCCGCGGTCGGGCTCACGCTTGTTGGCGTTGAATCCGTGGAATACCTGGACCTTGAGACCGGGGACACCGGGGGGCGCCCAGTTCGCCGCGCAGAATGTCGCGTCCGGCGAAAAGGCGCGTATGTCGGCCATGTTGCGCAGGCGCTGCTCGTCGACGGTCAGTCGCTGCGCCACCGCGTCGGTCACCAGCCAGCGAATCTGGACGCCGCGCGCCACCGCCGCCGCAGCCAGTGGCCTCAGGATCGGCAAGGCATAGGTTTCGGTGGCGAACATGACGCATGCGCGCATGCGGGATTCCTGATGAGCTCGAAGGCTTCGAGTATAGAAGACCCGCCGCTCGCCGGGCTCTACAGGCGATCGAGTACCGACGTCGTCGCGCGCGCGCGGTTGATCGTGTAGAAGTGCAGACCCGGCGCGCCGCCCTCGAGCAGTCGACGGCAAAGCTCCGCGACCACATCGGCGCCGAGCTCGCGCACCGCGGCGGCATCGTCGCCATGCGCCTGCATGCGCTTGACGATCCAGCGGGGAATCTCCGCGCCGCACTGCTCCGAGAACCGACGCAGCTGGCTGAAGTTCGCGATCGGCATGATGCCCGGAACGACCGGCACCTTGACGCCGAGGCGGGTCACGTCGTCGACGAAACGAAAGTACGCGTCGGCATTGAAGAAGTACTGCGTGATGGCGCCGTCCGCGCCTGCGTCCACCTTGGTCTTGAAATGGCGAAGATCGGCCAGGGCATTCTCGGCCTGGGGATGGGTTTCGGGGTAGGCGGCGACTTCGATGTGGAAATGATCGCCGCTGTGTTCGCGGATGAAGCCGACCAGTTCCGCCGCGTAGCGAAAGTCGCCGGGCGTCGCCATGCCTGAGGGCAGGTCGCCGCGCAGCGCAACGATGCGTCGGCAGCCTGATGCCTTGTACGTATCCAGCAGCGCGCCGATTTCCGCCTTCGTCCCGCCCATGCAGGAGAGGTGAGGGGCCACCGAGAGCCCGTGATCCGCACGCAGCCGCTTCACCGTGTCGTCGGTGTAGCTGAGCGTCGAGCCGCCCGCGCCGAACGTCACGGACACGTAGTCCGGCCCGCGTCCCTTGAGACGGCTGACCGCGGCGTCGAGCTGATCGCGCTGTTCGTCGGTCTTGGGCGGGAAGAACTCGAAGCTGATGGCCGGCATGGACGCGGATCCCTGAAAGATGTTCCGAGTATATATCTTTCCATCCAGATGGAAAGATGGCTAAATCGCCGTTGCAGCCGCGTTCAAGCGTTTCCTCCTACAAGGGAGCGTCCCCCAAGGAGGCAACCCATGCTCGCATTGCTCGCGATGACCGCCCTCGCCGCCGCTCCCGCAACCGTCCCTGCGTCCCCCTGCCGCGCGGAATCGCTGGCGCTGAGAACGGACGGCGAGAACGGCAACTTCAACGGCATGTCGCACGGCGGCACCCGTCTGATCGTGCGCAATACGGGCTCCTCCGACTGCCTGCTGCCGGGACTGCCGACGGTGATCTTCCTGGACGCCGACGGGAAGACCCTCGCCACGGAGCGTAAGGCGCCGGCTGGGATGCATCCCGGTCCGGTGGTGCTGCCGGTACGGCTGGCGCCCGGCGCGGAAGCCTCGACGCCGTTGCGTTGGGTCAGTGGCGAGGTTTACGACGACAGTCGTTGTGTGTCGATCGCCCGGGTGCGAGTGCGCTACGGTGCGAAGGCGCTCGTGGAGGGCCTGGCGAGTGGTCGCATCTGTGCGCCGGGGGACGCGCCGGCGGCGGTCGAGCAGCCGCCCCTGTCGGTGAAAAAATAAAAAAGGCGCCCCTCGCGGGGCGCCTTCGTCGTTTGCGATAACGCAGCCGATCAGTAGCGGTAGTGATCCGGCTTGTACGGACCTTCGACCGGTACACCGATGTAGTCGGCCTGGTCCTGAGTCAGCACGGTCAGCTTCACGCCGATCTGCGCGAGGTGCAGGCGGGCGACTTCCTCGTCGAGCTTCTTGGGCAGGCGATACACCGTCTTCTCGTAGGTGTCCTTGTTCTTCCACAGGTCGATCTGCGCCAGCGTCTGGTTGGAGAAGCTGTTCGACATGACGAAGCTCGGGTGGCCGTGGGCGCAACCGAGGTTGACCAGGCGGCCTTCGGCAAGCATGTAGATGCTGTTGCCCTTGGCGAAGGTGTAGCGGTCGACCTGCGGCTTGATCGTCTCGCGGGTGACGTCCTTCGCGCCGTTCAGGCGGTCCATCTGGATCTCGTTGTCGAAGTGGCCGATGTTGCAGACCAGGGCGTTGTTCTTCATCGCCGCCATGTGCTCGAGCGTGATGATGTCCTTGTTGCCCGTGGTGGTGACATAGATGTCGCCGAGGCCGAGGGTGTCTTCGATCGTGGTGACCTGAAAACCTTCCATCGCGGCCTGGAGGGCGTTGATCGGATCGATTTCAGTCACGATGACGCGAGCGCCGAAGCCCTTCAGCGAGTGCGCGCAGCCCTTGCCCACGTCACCGTAGCCGCAGACGACCGCGACCTTGCCGGCGACCATCAGGTCGGTGGCGCGCTTGATGCCATCGGCCAGCGACTCGCGGCAACCGTAGAGGTTGTCGAACTTGCTCTTGGTGACCGAGTCGTTGACGTTGATGGCCGGGACCAGCAGCTTGCCGGCTTCGGCCAGCTGGTACAGGCGATGCACGCCGGTGGTGGTCTCTTCGGAGACACCGCGCCACTCGGCGGCGACCTTCTTGAACCAGCCCGGACGCGCGGCGGCGGTCCTCTTGACCAGGTCCTTGATGACCTGCTCTTCGTGGTTGCCGCTCGGGGTGTTGACCCAGTCGCTGCCGTCTTCGAGCTCGACACCCTTATGGATGAAGAGCGTGGCGTCGCCACCGTCGTCGACGATCAGCTGCGGGCCGAGCTCACCCGGGTGGGTCAGCATGTCGAGAGTGCACTCCCAGTACTCTTCCAGCGACTCGCCCTTCCAGGCGAACACCGGCAGGCCACCGTCGGCAAGGGCCGCGGCGACGTCGTCCTGGGTCGAGAAGATGTTGCAGGAGGCCCAGCGCACCGAGGCGCCGAGCTCGCGCAGGGTCTCGGCAAGGACGGCGGTTTCCTTGGTGACATGCAGCGAGCCCGAAAGGCGGACGCCCTTGAGCGGCTTCTCGCTGGCGTAGCGGGCGCGGATCTGCATCAGGCCCGGCATTTCCTCTTCGGCCATGCGGATGCGACGGCGGCCGAGGGCGGCCTGCGAGATATCGCGGACCTTGAAGTCGTCGGCATCGTTGATCTTGGTAACGGCGTTCATCTGGCGTAGCTCCGGGAGTTTCACGGGGGCGCCGTTTGGTGGGACGCCGCGCCGAGCCTGGCCTATGGGTCGGACCCATGGTCGCAGCGCCCCTCGGCGGGCAAAACGGTTTTCCAATTATATCGCGGAATCCGAATGCAGGGATGAACACATCTTTTTAGGTACTCTCAGGGTTTCGACCCCACGTGAGACTCCGATGGAAGCTGCGCGCGATCCGGAATTCCTGCCCCACGACGACCCCCTCCGCGAGGACGTGCGCCGACTGGGCGCCCTCGTCGGTCAGATGCTGGCGGAGCAGGGCGGCCAGTCCTTCTTCGACCGCGTCGAGCATGTGCGCACCACCGCGATCCACCGCCGCCGCAGCGGCGCCGCGGTAGACGCCCTGGCCGACCCGTTGACGGGCCTCGACCCGGCCGACGCCGAATCCCTGGCGCGTGCCTTCGCCACCTACTTCCAGGCGGTCAATACCGCCGAGCGCGTGCACCGTATCCGCCGCCGCCGCGACTATCAGCGCGAGGGCGGTGCGCCCCAGCCCGAATCGCTTGCCGCCGTGCTGGCCCGCCTGAAAGAGGATGGCGTGAGTCGCGACGAACTGCGTGCCTTGCTGGACCGTCTCGATGTCGAGCCGGTATTCACCGCCCACCCGACGGAAGCGGTGCGCCGTTCGCTGCTCGAGAAGGAGCAGGAGATCGTCCGTGCGCTGGTCGACGAGTTCGATCCCACGCGTACCCCGCAGGAACGACGCGACGACGATGCGCGCATCCTGATGGCGTTGTCGTCGGGCTGGCAGACGGCGGAAGCGTCGCCGGTCCGCCCCAGCGTGCAGGACGAGTTCGATCATGTCGGCTTCTACATCGCGCGGCCGATCTACCGCGTGCTGCCGGCCCTGTACGAATCGCTCCAGCAGGCGATCGACGAGACCTACGGCGAAGGTTTGACCCTTCCGCGGGTGCTCCGCTTCGCCACCTGGGTGGGCGGCGACATGGACGGCAATCCCAACGTCAACGCCGAGACCATCGCCGCGACGCTGTCCGCGCAGCGCGCGCTGGTCCTCGAGCGCTATCTGGAGGACGTGGCGACGCTCGGCCGCCTGCTCAGCCAGACCGACGATCGCGTGACGCTCGACGACACGCTGGTGCGTCGTCTGGAGACGTATCGCGAGGACCTGCCCGAGGCCGCGGCGAGGATCCGCCCCCGTCACGCGGACATGCCGTATCGCACCTTTCTCGCCTTCGTCGCGGCGCGACTCGAAGCGACGCTGCATGAGCAGGCGCAGTCGTACCCCGATGCGGACGCCTTCATCGACGATATCGCCCTGATCGAAAAGAGCCTGGTTCAGCACGACGGCAGGCACGCGGGTGCGTATGCCGTCGGCCGCCTGCTCTGGCGTGCGCGGACGTTCGGTTTCCATCTCGCGCGTCTGGATGTGCGTCAGGACGCGCGCGTGCATGACGAAGCCCTGTCGGCTCTGCTCGACGATGCGGACTGGTCGGGCCGCGATACCGATGCGCGGGTGAAAGCCCTGCGCCCGTACGCGGCGGGTGAGCGCAGCTTCGTCGCCGGCGAGGACCATGAAGCCGCGGGCATGCTGCGTGACGTGTTTGCGACGCTGGCCGATTCGCGCACGCGCTACGGTACCGAAGCGACCGGCCTGTACATCATCAGCATGGCCGAAACCGCGGCGGACGTACTTGCCGTACTCGCGCTGGCACGCCGTGGTGGCCTGCTCGAAGACGGTCGCGTGCCGCTCGACGTCGCGCCCCTGTTCGAGACCATCGACGACCTCGCCGGTGGCGCGAGCACGTTGCAGGCACTGCTGGACGATCCCGTCTATCGTGCCCATCTGAAGGCACGCGGCGATCGCCAGTGGGTGATGCTCGGTTACTCCGACAGCGGCAAGGACGGCGGTACGGTCGCCTCCAAGTGGAGCCTGCAGCGTGCGCAGGTCGAACTGCTCGACGTCGCCGCGAAGGCGGGTATCCGGATCGGCTTTTTCCACGGCCGTGGCGGTTCCGCCAGCCGGGGTGGGTCGCGCATCACGCCCGCTCTGATGGCGTCCCCGCGCGGCTCGGTCGGTGGCGTGTTGCGCGTTACCGAGCAGGGCGAGGTCATCCATCGCAAGTACGGCATTCGTGCGCTCGCGGTGCGCAATCTCGAGCAGACGCTTGGTGCGGTCATGCGTGCCTCGCTGCGGCCGCGCGAGACCGAAGCGCGCGAGACTGGCTGGAAGGACGTCATGGCCCGCCTGTCGGACGAGAGCCGCAAGGCGTACCGTGCCTTCGTGGACACGGAGGGCTTCGTCGATTACTTCCGCGGTGCCACGCCCATCGACGTCATCGAGCGCATGACGCTCGGGTCGCGTCCGGCGCGTCGTCGCAGCATGAAGGGCGTGGAAGATCTGCGCGCCATTCCCTGGGTCTTTTCGTGGACGCAGTGCCGTGCGGTGCTCACCGGCTGGTATGGCCTCGGTGGCGCGCTCGATGTGGTGGCGAAGGAGTGCGGCGAAGAGGCGCTGGTCCACATGGCCCGCGAGTGGCCGTTTTTCTCGACCATGCTGGACGACGTCGAGATGGTGCTGGCCAAGGCCGACATCGACATCGCCGAAGCGTTCTCGCAGCTGGCCGGGCCGCTCCACGAACGGTTCTTCCCCATGATCCGCGCCGAGTTCGAGCGGACCGTGGCCTGGGTGCTGAAGCTCAAGGGCGCCTCGGAGTTGCTGGCCGGCGATCCCCGTCTGGCGACCTCGATCCGTCTGCGCAACCCGTACGTGGACCCCATGAGCCTCCTGCAGGTCGACCTGCTGCGACGCTGGCGTGCCACCGAAGGCAAGGACGATGCGTTGCTCAGCGCACTCGTGGCCTGCGTCAACGGCGTGTCGCAGGGTCTGCAGAACACGGGTTGATTCACAGCGCCGGTAGCTGACCGGTCGAGAACCGGCAGCTATCCGGCGGGAGCCGGGCTCTGATCAGCCTTCGAGTTCTTCCCAGCGCGCGAAGGCCGCATCCAGCTCGGCCTGCACCTTCGCCAGTTCGTCGTTCGCCCGCGTGATCGCGGCCGCATCCTGCTGGTAATACTTCGGGTCGTTCATCGCCTCGGTGCGCTTCGCGATCTCCGTCTCGAGTTCTTCGAGCTTCGCCGGCAGCAGGTCCAGCTCGCGCTGTTCCTTGAAGGACAGCTTTTTCTTCGGTGCGGCGACGGGTGCGGCTGCCGGTGCCGCGGCGGGTGCCGCTGGCTTCGCGCTGGCGGCATTGGCGGCCTTCGCCGCCTCGATCGCGGGCTTCTGTCGCAGCCAGTCGCTGTAACCGCCGATGTACTCGCCGACGTCGCCGCCGCCTTCGAGCACGAGCGTGCTGGTCACGACGTTGTCGATGAAGTCACGATCGTGAGACACGAGCAGCAGGGTGCCGGTGTATTCGTTGAGCAGTTCTTCGAGCAGTTCCAGCGTCTCGACATCGAGGTCGTTGGTCGGTTCATCCATCACCAGCAGGTTGGACGGCTGCGCGAACAGCTTGGCCAGCAGCAGGCGGTTGCGCTCGCCGCCGGACAGGCGGGTGATCGGCGCGCGTGCACGCTCCGGCGAGAACAGGAAGTCCTGCAGGTAGCCGATGATGTGCTTGCGCTGCCCATTGAGCTCGATGTATTCACGGCCTTCGGCCACGTTGTCCAGCGCGTTCATGCTGTCGTCCAGCGTGGAGCGGTGCTGGTCGAAGTAGGCGATCTGCAGGCTGGTGCCGAGCGTGGATTCGCCCGTCTGCGGCTTGAGTTCGCCCAGCAGGATCTTCAGCAGCGTGGATTTGCCCGCGCCGTTGGGACCCATGATACCGACACGGTCGCCGCGCATGATCGTGGTGGAAAGGTCTTTCAGCAGCGTACGCCCGCCGTAGCCGTGGGTGACGTGCTTGACGTCGACCACCTTGCGCCCGGACGACTGCGCGTTGCCCAGCGTGATCTTGGCGGTGCCGGTCTGCTCGCGACGTTCGCCACGTTCGCGACGCAGTGCCTTGAGGGCGCGAACGCGCCCTTCGTTACGCGTGCGGCGTGCCTTGATGCCCTGCCGAATCCAGACTTCTTCCTGGGCCAGCTTGCGGTCGAAGTGCGCGGTAGCCTGGGCTTCGGCGTGCAGGCGCTCTTCGCGGCGGCGCAGGTAGTTGTCGTAGTCGCCCGGCCAGCTGGTGACGCTGCCGCGGTCGATCTCGACGATGCGGGTCGCCAGCGCGCGCAGGAAGCTGCGGTCATGGGTGATGAAGACGATGCTGCCGGTGAAGCTCTTGAGGAAACCTTCGAGCCACGCGATCGCCTCGATATCGAGGTGGTTGGTCGGCTCGTCGAGCAGCAGGAGGTTCGGGTCGCGAACCAGGGCCTGGCCCAGGAGCACACGACGCTTCATGCCGCCGGAGAGGTCGGCGAAGTCGGTGCCCGCGGGAAGCTCGAGGCGCTCGATCACCTGCTGGACGCGCGAGTCCAGATCCCAGGCGTTATGGGCCTCGATCTGCGTCTGCACGTCGCCGAGGGCATCCATGTCGCCCTCTTCGAGCAGGTGGTGATAGCGCGCGAGCAGATGACCGAGTTCCCCAAGGCCGTCGGCCACCACGTCGAACACGCTGCCGGTGGTGTCCTGCGGGACCTCCTGCGTCAGGCGCGCGATACGCGTGCCGCCCTGCAGGCGGATCTCACCGTCTTCGGCGTGAATCTCGCCGGCGATCAGCTTGAGCAGGGTGGACTTGCCCGCGCCATTGCGCCCGACGACGCAGACGCGCTCGCCGGCGTCGAGGGAGAGATTCACCTGTTCGAGCAGGAGCGGGCCGCCGACGCTGTAGTCGACATTGAGGAGTTGGATAAGAGACATCCCCCATTGTACCCGGCGGGAGCCAGCGCTGCCCTTTCAGTCCGTATCGACGGTGTACCGGGTGTGCTGGCGCCAGATGACGCCGGGCCGGAGGATCGCGCCCTCGGCCTCGCTGCCGTTGACCTGGTCCGGAAAGGCCTGGGCCTCGAGCGCGAAGCCGGCAAACGGGCCGTAGGCGTCCCCGTGACGGCCCGGCTGGCCGGCCAGCTTCTGGCCGCTGTAGAACTGCAGCCCCGGCCGGTCGGTCCTCACCGTGAGCCGGCGTCCGCTGGACGGCTCGCTGACCACGGCGACGACGCGGCCCGCCTCGCTCGGACGGGCGTGCGGGATATAGCAGTGATCGAAGCCCCCCACCAGCTGTAGCTGGGGGTCCGGCCAGTGCAGCCGCGATCCGATCGGCGCCGGTTCGCGGAAGTCGAAGGCCGTACCGGCGACATGCTGGCGGCCGACCGGGATCGCGCCCGCGTCGATGGCTAGGAACTCATCCGCGTCGATACGGATGACGTGGTCGCGGATATCCGGGCGCCGGTCGTTGAGGTTGAAGTACGGGTGCGCCGTGAGGCTGAGCGGCGTGGGGGCATCGCTTTCCGCCTCATAGCGGAGGTCGAGGCTGCCGTCGTCCTCCAGCTGCACGCGCAGGGTCACCCGCACTTCGCCCGGAAAGCCGCCATCCCCCTCGGGTGAGACGAGGCGTAGCAGCAAGGCGTCGCCCTCCGGTTCGACGTCCCAGCGCTGCAGGTGAAAACCGTCGTGGCCGCCGTGCAGGTGGTTGCCGCCGTCATTGCGGTCCACCCGGTAGTCGATGCCGTCGACGCTGAAGCGTCCCCCGCGTATGCGGTTGGCCCAGCGTCCGACGATGGCGCCCATATACGCCGTGGAGGCGAGGTACTGCTGCGCGTCGGCGTGACCGAGCAGAATGTCGCCGACGCGTCCCTGGCGGTCCGGCGCCTGCCACGAGAGCAGGGTGCCGCCGAGGTCGGTGATGTCGATCTGCGCGTCGCGGGCGTTGCGCAGGGTCCAGCGGTGGAGCGGGCGGCCGTCGGGGAGCTGGCCCCACGCGGTGGCATTCGATACGGGCATGGGTAGAGCGTTCCCTGCGGACGGCGATCAGGTCGTCGTCTTGCGATGGAGGTCGAGGTACTGGCGCGGCGTGCAGTCGTACTCACGACGGAATACCGCATACATGTATTGCAGCGACGTGAAGCCGCAACGCAGCGCGATGTCCGCGAGCGGCACGTCGGAGTTGGCGATGAGGTCGCAGGCCGTGTCGAGCTTGTGCTTCAGGATCACCTGATGGACGGTCTGCTTGAGCTCGCGCTTGAAATGTTCCTCGAGCACGGTCCGCGACACGCCCACGTAGTCGGCGACCTGCTCGGTCTTGATGCCGAGACAGCCGTACTGGCGGATGTAGTGGCTGGCGCGCATGACGTGCGGGCTGCGCATCGGCTGGAAGCGGCTCGACACCTGCACGTTGATGCCCACCGGTGGCACGAGGATCCGCGAGTTCGAGCAATCCACGCCCCGCAGCATCTGGTGCAGCAGGTGCGCCGCGGTGCGCCCCATCTCTTCGGCACCCTGAATCACCGACGTCAGCGGGATGCGTGTCAGCAGCTGGGCCATCGGGTCGTTGTCGATACCGACGATCGCGATCTGCTCCGGTACCGCGAAGCCACCCATGACGCAGGCCTGCAGGAGCTGGCGCGCACGGGCGTCGGTCACGGCGATGATGCCGATGGGCTTGGGCAGCTCGGCCAGCCACGTGATCAGTTCCTCCACCGCGTGGCCCCAGCCACCTGCACTGGTGGGGGAGCCTTCGTACACGACGCCGTCGATGGATTCCTCGCGAACGATGGCCTCGAAGGCATGTTCGCGCTCCTGCGCCCAGCGGCTGCCCGGGCTCGGGGGGATGCCATAGAAGGCGAAGCGCGTGAGGCCCTGCTCGATCAGGTGGTCATAGGCCAGCCGCACGAGGCGCGCATTGTCGGTGGCGATATAGGGAACGCCCGCCGGATAGGCGGAAGCATCGTGGTAGGAGCCGCCGACGGCGACCACGGGGATGTGCAGGTCGCGCAATGCATCCGGGGCGTCGGGGTCGTCGAAGTCGGCGATGACGCCGTCGCCCTGGAAATCGTGGATATCGCGCATCCGGCTGCGGAAGTCCTCTTCCATGAAGAGGTCCCACTCTACGCGTGTGCTGTTGAGGTAATGCCCAATCCCGGCGATGACCTGACGGTCATACACCTTGTTGGCATTGAAAAGCAGGGCGATGCGGTGCGGTGCCATGGCGGCGAAAACTAGCAGGAATCCGCGCTCCCGGCCATGACGCACCGCGGCAAAGAAAAGTACCGGGGTCGCGACTGAAATCGCAATTGCGCGGTATGCCCCCGGATCGTCAGCATCGACGGAATTCGCCCCCCTGTTTGTCAAGGATTTGTTATGTCGTACTTTTCGCACATTCCGAAGATCGCCTACGAAGGTCCGCAGTCGGACAATCCGCTCGCCTTCCATCACTACGATGCGAAGAAGCAGATCCTGGGCAAGAGCATGGCCGAGCACCTGCGTCTCGCCGTCTGCTACTGGCACACCTTTGTGTGGCCGGGCTCGGACGTCTTCGGTGCCGGCACGTTCGAGCGCCCCTGGCAGACCGCGGGCGACCCGCTGGAGAAGGCGCGTGAGAAAGCCGACGCCGCCTTCGACTTCTTCTCCCGCCTCGGCACGCCGTTCTACACGTTCCACGACACCGACGTGGCACCGGAAGGCGCGAATCTTGCCGAATACAGGAACAACTTCGCCGCGATGGTCGACGTGCTCGAGAAGAAGCAGGCCGAAACCGGCGTGAAGCTGCTCTGGGGCACGGCCAACGTGTTCAGCAACCCGCGCTACGCCGCCGGTGCCGCGACCAATCCGCAGCCGGAAGTGTTCGCCTACGCCGCGACGCAGGTCCGTCACGCCATGGAAGCCACGCATCGCCTCGGCGGTGAGAACTACGTGCTGTGGGGCGGCCGCGAAGGCTACGAGACCCTGCTCAACACCGACCTCAAGCGCGAGCGCGCGCAGCTGGGCCGGTTCTTCCAGATGGTCGTCGAACACAAGCACAAGCTCGGCTTCAAGGGCACGATCCTGATCGAGCCGAAGCCGCAGGAGCCCACCAAGCACCAGTACGACTACGACAGCGCCACGGTGTACGGCTTCCTCAAGGACTTCGGTCTGGAGAACGAGGTCAAGACCAACCTCGAAGCGAACCACGCCACGCTGGCCGGCCATTCGTTCCAGCACGAGGTCGCCACGTCCATCGCGCTGGGTCTGTTCGGCTCGATCGACGCCAACCGCGGCGATCCGCAGAACGGCTGGGACACCGACCAGTTCCCGAACAGTGTCGAAGAGCTCACCCTGGTGACCTATGAGATCCTCAAGGCCGGCGGCTTCACCACGGGCGGTTACAACTTCGACACCAAGGTGCGTCGCCAGAGCAGCGCGGCGGAGGATCTCTTCCACGGTCACATCGGTGGTATCGACGCGCTGGCGCTGAGCCTCGAGCGTGCGGCGAAACTGATCGAGCGCGACGCCCTCGCCGACTTCAAGGCGAAGCGCTACGCTGGCTGGGATGCCGAGCTGGGTGCGAAGATCCTCAACGGTGGTTTCACGCTCGCTTCCCTGTCGGACGAGGCGATCGCACGCGACATCCACCCGAAGCACGTCTCCGGCGGTCAGGAATTGCTCGAAAATATCGTCAACCGTTATATCTACGGCTGATAGGGAGTTCGTTTTGATGGAAGCACAGGCACGCATGTACCTCGGTATCGACCTCGGCACCTCGTCGGTGAAGGCGGTGCTGATCGACGACACGGGGGCGGTGCGGGCCAGTGCGTCCAGCCCGCTCGAGGTGTCCCATCCCAGGCCGCGCTGGTCCGAGCAGGATCCCGCGGCCTGGTGGGCGGCCACCGAGGCGGCCGTCACGGATGTCCTCAAGGGTGCCGATGCCCGCCGCGTGGCGGCCATCGGTCTCTCGGGCCAGATGCACGGCGCGACCCTTCTCGATAAGTCAGACAATATCCTGCGCCCCGCGATTCTCTGGAACGACACCCGGTCCGACATCGAGGGTGCCGAACTGGAAAAGGTGCCGGGCTTCCGCTCGATCACCGGCAACGTGGCGTTTCCGGGCTTCACGGCGCCCAAGCTCGCCTGGGTCCGCAAGCACGAGCCCGAGATCTTCGCGCAGGTCGCCAGGGTGCTGCTGCCCAAGGACTACCTGCGGCTGAAGCTCACCGGTGAGTACATGACCGATGCCTCCGACGCGGCCGGCACGCTCTGGCTCGATGTCGAGAAGCGTCAGTGGAGCGATGCGATGCTCGCCGCGACCGGCCTGGATCGCTCGCACATGCCCGAGGTCTTCGAAGGCAGCCAGCCGGCGGGTCGGCTGAGCCGGGAGCTGGCGGATCGCTGGGGCATGGATACCGTGCCCGTCGCCGCCGGTGGTGGCGACAACGCGGCGGGTGCCGTCGGCGTGGGTATCGTCCGCAGCGGTCAGGCGATGCTCTCGCTGGGCACCTCGGGCGTGTACTTCGCGGTGTCCGATGGTTTCCGTGCCAGCCCCGAGCAGGCCGTGCACAGCTTCTGCCATGCCTTGCCGGACACCTGGCACCTGATGTCGGTGATGCTCAACGCGGCCAGCTGCCTGGACTTCACCGCCCGCCTCACGGGCTTCAAGGATGTCCCGGCACTGCTGGCGGAAGCCGAAGCCGTCGGCCTGAAACCCGACGGCCCGGTGTTCCTGCCTTACCTCACGGGTGAGCGCACGCCGCACAACGATGCCCATGCACGCGGCTCATTCACCAACCTGGGTCCGGGCACGCTGCGCGCGGATCTCGCCAACGCCACGCTCGAGGGCGTCGGCCTGGGTCTGCTCGACGGCTTGCTGGCGGTCGAGTCGACCGGCCTGGTGGCCGACGAGATCACGGTCATCGGCGGCGGCTCGCGCAGTGCCTACTGGACACAGATGCTGGCCGACATTCTGGGCAAGAAGCTGGTGTTGCGCGCCGGTGGCGAAGTCGGCCCGGCGCTCGGCGCGGCGCGTCTCGCACGCCTGGCGGTGGACCCGCAGGCCACGCTGGATGAGGTCTGTCCGATGCCGGAGGTTACCGCCGTCCGCGAGCCCGATGCAGCGCGTCATGCATATTTTCTTCAAACACGTCACCCTCTGTTCCGCCGCTCGTACGAGCGTTTGAAGCCGCTGTATTCCGACGCCGCCTGAGGCGACGAATTTCCGCCCTGAAGAGGGTGAACCCAGAAGCATGGAGATGAGCATGAAGCACAAGGCCCTATACACGTTGCTCGCCGTATCGATGGCCGGCGCCAGTATTTTCGCGGCGCCGCAGGCGCACGCCAGCAAGGAAAAGCCGGTCATCGGCTTCTCCATCGACGACCTGCGCGTCGAGCGCTGGACCAAGGACCGCGATTATTTCAAGGCTGCCGCTGAAGCCAAGGGCGCCACGGTCTCGGTGCAGTCCGCCGATGCCAACGAGCAGAAGCAGATCCAGCAGATCGAGAACCTGATCTCGCGCAAGGTCGACGTCATCGTCATCGTGCCCTTCAACGCCAAGACTCTGACGACCGTCGTGGCCGAAGCGAAGAAGGCCGGCATCAAGGTCATCTCCTACGACCGCCTGATCCTCAACGCCGACGTCGACGCCTACATCTCGTTCGACAACGACAAGGTCGGTCAGATGCAGGCCCAGGGCGTGGTCAATGCCGCACCCAAGGGCAACTACTTCCTGCTCGGCGGCGCGCCCACCGACAACAACGCCAAGATCCTCCGCGAAGGCCAGATGAAGGTGCTCAAGCCGCTGGTCGACAAGGGCGACATCAAGATCGTCGGTCAGCAGTGGACCAACGAGTGGCTGGCCTCCAACGCGCAGTCGATCATCGAAAACGCGCTGACCGCCAACAAGAACAACATCCAGGGCATCGTCGCTTCCAACGACGGCACCGCGGGTGGCGCCATCGCCGCGCTGAACGGCCAGAAGCTCGCCGGCAAGGTCGCCGTGTCGGGTCAGGACGCCGATCTCGCCGCGATCAAGCGGATCAAGGCCGGTACGCAGACCATGACGGTCTACAAGCCGATCAAGACCATCGCCACGGATGCCGCCAACCTGGCGGTCGACCTCGCCCAGGGCAAGGCGCCGAACTTCACCTCCAAGATGAACAACGGCAAGGGCGACATCAACACCATCCTGCTGACCCCGACCCTGCTGACCAAGCAGAACGTCGATCTCGTGGTCAAGGACGGCTTCTATACCCAGGCCCAGGTGGGTCAGTAAGATCGGGGGCGCCCCGCTTCGTGCGGGGCGCCACCTTGAGTGAGGAAGACCGTGAGCGAATACCTGTTCGAGATGCGCCAGATCGTCAAGGAATTCTCAGGCGTACGTGCGCTCAATGGCATCGACCTGGCCGTGCGGCCCGGTGAATGCGTGGGCCTGTGCGGAGAAAACGGCGCAGGTAAGTCCACCCTGATGAAAGTCCTCTCCGGCGTGTACCCCTATGGCACGTGGGAAGGCGAGATCCTGTTCGACGGCAAGCCGCTGCGGGCGCACTCGGTGCGTGACAGCGAAGCGGCCGGCATCGTCATCATCCACCAGGAGCTGATGCTGGTACCGCAGCTCTCCGTCGCCGAGAACATCTTCCTCGGCAACGAGATCCGCAAGTTCGGCGGTGTGATGGATTACGACGCCATGTATGCGAAGGCCGAGGCGCTGCTCGCCCGGCTCAAGCTCAAGGACGTCAACGTAGCGGCCCCTGTAATGAACTACGGCGGCGGCTACCAGCAGTTGTTCGAGATCGCCAAGGCGCTGGCGAAAAACGCGCGCCTGCTGATCCTCGACGAGCCCTCGTCGTCGCTGACCTCCTCCGAGACCGATACGCTGTTGTCGATCATCGAGGACCTCAAGCGCGACGGTGTGGCCTGCGTTTACATCTCGCACAAGCTCGACGAAGTGGCACGCGTGTGCGACACGGTCACGGTCATCCGCGACGGCAAGCACATCGTCACGAAGCCGATGAGCGAGATGACCACGCATACGATCATCACCGCGATGGTCGGGCGCGAGATCGAAAACCTGTTCCCGAAGATGGACCACGACATCGGCGAGGTGATCTTCGAGGCGAAGCACGTCACCTGCTGGGACGTGGCCAACCCGAACCGCAAGCGCGTCGACGACATCTCGTTCGAAGTGCGTCGCGGCGAGATCGTCGGTATCGCCGGGCTCGTGGGCGCGGGTCGTACCGAACTGGTCTCGGCGATCTTCGGCGCCTACCCCGGCCGCTACGAGGCCGAGCTGGTGCTCGAGGGCAAGTCGATCAAGATCCGCTCGCCCGAGCAGGCGATCAAGGCCGGTCTGTCGCTGGTGCCGGAAGACCGTAAACGCCAGGGTATCGTGCCGCTGCTGGGTGTGGGCGACAACATCACGCTCGCCACGCTGGCGCATTATGCGCACGCCGGGCAGATCGACCGTCAGGCCGAGCTGCAGGTGGTCGACACCGAGATCAAGCGGCTGCGCGTCAAGACGGCCAGTCCCGAACTGGCGATTGTCGGGTTGTCCGGCGGCAACCAGCAGAAGGCGGTCCTGACCAAGATGCTGTTGCCGGGCCCCAAGGTGCTTATCCTCGACGAGCCGACCCGCGGCGTCGACGTCGGCTCCAAGTACGACATCTACAAGCTGATGTTCGAACTGGCCGCCAAGGGCGTCGCCATCATCATGGTCTCCTCGGAGATGCCCGAGGTGCTCGGCGTGAGCGATCGCGTTCTCGTCGTCGGCGAGGGCAAGCTTCGCGGCGACTTCAAGAACGTCGGTCTGACGCAGGAGCAGGTGCTCGCCGCCGCGATTTCACACGCCGCCGAGGGGCCCGCACACGCGGCCTGATCCTTCGAACCCATCCACGCGCCACCACGGAAGCTCCTCCATGCAGGCCCAGCAAATCCAGCAACTGTTCGTCCGCTACAAGATCCTCGCGCTGCTCATCGCCGTCGCGCTGATCTGGGTGTTTTTTCACGTAAAGACCGACCAGGCCTTCATCACGCCCGGCAACCTGTCCAACCTGTTCCGGCAGATGGCCATCACCGGCATGCTTGCCTGCGGCATGGTGTTCGTCATCATCGCGGGCGAGATCGATCTGTCGATCGGCTCGCAGCTCGGCCTGCTGGGTGGTGTGGTCGCCATCCTTACGGTCAACCAGGGCTGGGGCACGTGGACGTCCATCGGCGCCGTGCTGGTGCTCGGCCTGCTTATCGGTGCGTTCAACGGCTTCGTGGTCACCAAGATGCGCGTGCCGTCGTTCATCGTCGGTCTCGGCGGCATGCTGGCTTTCCGCGGCATCGTGCTTTACATCACCGGCAGCTCCACCATCGCGCCGGCGCCGGATGACCTCATCCAGCTCGGCCAGGGCTTCGTCCCGGTGGCGATGTCGCGCTGGATCGGCGGCATCATCTTCCTTGCCATGGTCGCGCTGACCGTCCGCCGGCGCATGCGTCGGGGCAAGCTCGGTCTGCAGCAGGGCGCGGTCTGGGTCGATGCGGTCAAGCTGGTCGCCATCGGCGCGGTCATCTTCGGCTTCGTGCGCACGCTCAACGACGCCAACGGCATTCCCATTCCGGTGATGATCCTGCTCGGCCTGCTGGCCGTGTTCACCTACGTTTCGACCCAGACCGTGTTCGGTCGCCATATCTACGCGGTCGGCGGCAACATGGAAGCGACGCGCCTCTCGGGCGTCAACGTCGCCCGGGTCAAGCTGGTCGTGTTCGCGCTGATGGGCCTGATGTGCGCCTTCGCCGGCATCATCACCGTGGCCCGCACCGGTTCGGGTTCGCCCTCCGCCGGTACCGGCGGCGAGCTCGACGCCATTTCCGCCTGTTTCATCGGCGGCACGTCGATGCGCGGCGGTTCCGGCACGGTCTACGGCGCGCTGATCGGCGCCCTCGTCATGGCCAGCCTCGACAGCGGCATGCAGCTGATGGACGTCGACAACTCCTGGCAGATGATCATCAAGGGCGCGATCCTAGTGCTCGCCGTGTGGGTGGACGTGCTGTCGGGTTCGAACCGTAACGGCTGAGCATGAAAATCATGGACGATTTCGACACCCTCCAGGGTCAGTGGCGCCAGGTTCGGCTCGAAGCGAACGGCATCATCGACCCTCCGGATGACCACGGCGGGCATGGCGCGATCACCATCATCGAGGGCGATACCTTCTCGGTACGTCGGGAAGGCGGCGAGGTGCTGCTCGCCGGACACTTCGTGCTCGATACGACCAAGCAGCCGAAGTCGATCACCTGGATCGATAGCATGGGCGACGACGCGGGAAAGCGCCTGCCCGCCAGCTACGTATTGGACGACGACCAGTTCCTCTTCATCGCGGCCGATGAAGGTATGGCCCAGCCGACGGCGTTCGTCACGTCCCCGGGGCTGACGTTGCGCGGCTTCGTCCGGCATCGCCCCTAGGAATGTAGGAGCGCGCCTGCGCGCGACGCTCTTGCGCTGACCGTCGTGCGTCAGGCGTTAAGGGCATCGCGCGCGAGGCGCGCTCCTACAGGTCTTATTTCCCGCTGTTCAGCGCCCGAGCCATCTTCAGATGCTGCTTCAGCGTCGGCAGGGTCTTCTTCGCGAAGGCTTGCAGTTCCTTGTTCGAGCCCTTCTCGGCCTCGACCTCGAAGATGGCGATGGCCTTCTCGTGATCGGCGACGGCGACCTTCGCGTATTCCTTGTCGAACGCCGCGCCATTGAGGCGCTTCAGCGCGTCGATGTCTTTCTGGTTCGCGGGCGGCGGGCTCTCGGCGGTGGCATAGCCGCGGTCTCCGCTCGCAAGATTCTTCAGCTCCTCGCCCGACTTGGTGTGGTCGTCGACCATGTGCTGGCCGAACGACTTCACCCTGGCCGATCCGCCGTTGGTCACGGCGATCTTGCCCAGCTCCACTTCGGCCAGGCCTGCGCCGCTGGCATTGGTGACGAAGCCGGCATCGGTCGGGGTACCGCCCTTGGAATCGGTCTGCTTGGTGTCGTCCTGCGCATGGGCGGCGAAAGGAACGGCGGCCACGAGTAGCGCGGTCGCGATGAGGCAGGGCAGGGTGCGTGACATCATGGATTCTCCGGTAGCACGGTAACGGCTGTCAGATGTCTCATTCCAGCCATGAAAGCGTTGTGACCCCGGCGGCAACTTTCTGAAGTTCCTGAACGAAAACGGGCGCCTGAAGGCGCCCGTTTCCTATCGCATGTCGCACAAAACTTACTTGCGGCGAGCAACCGTCGCGCCGAGGCCGGCGGCGTCGCGCAGGACGTCAGCCTTGTCGGTCTTCTCCCAGGAGAACGCCGTGAACGTGTTGCCGTTCTTGTCGGTGACGTCGTACGGCTTGCGGCCGAAGTGACCGTTGGAGGCGGTCGGCTGGTACATCGGGTGGACCAGATCGAGCATCTGGATGATGCCGTACGGGCGCAGGTCGAAATGCTTGCGAATCAGCTTCTCGATCTTCTCGTCGGGAATCTTGCCGGTGCCGAAGGTCGTCACCGAGATCGAGGTCGGCTCGGCGACGCCGATGGCGTAGCTGACCTGGATTTCGCAACGGTCGGCGAGGCCGGCCGCGACGATGTTCTTGGCGACGTAGCGCGCGGCATAGGCAGCCGAACGGTCGACCTTGGACGGATCCTTGCCCGAGAACGCGCCACCACCGTGACGGGCCCAGCCACCGTAGGTGTCGACGATGATCTTACGGCCGGTCAGGCCGCAGTCGCCCACCGGTCCGCCGATGACGAACTTGCCGGTCGGGTTGATGTGGAACTTGGTGCCCTTGTGCAGGAGCTTCGCCGGCAGCACGGGCTTGAGGATCAGCTCGCGCACGCCTTCGATCAGGTCCTTCTGCTTGACGTCCGGATCGTGCTGGGTGGAGAGCACGACGGCGTCGATGGCGACGGCTTCGCCGTTCTCGTAGCGCAGGGTGACCTGGCTCTTGGCGTCCGGGCGAAGCCACGGCAGCGGCGAGTTCTTCTTCTTGCGGACCTTGGTCTGCTGCTCGACGAGACGATGCGCGTAGTGGATCGCCGCCGGCATGTACTCGGTGGTTTCGTTGGTCGCATAGCCGAACATCAGGCCCTGGTCGCCAGCGCCCTGTTCTTCCGGCTTCTTGCGGTCCACGCCCTGGTTGATGTCGGGCGACTGCTTGCCGATCAGGTTGAGAACGCCGCAGGTCTCGCCGTCGAACCCGACTTCCGAGGAGTCGTAGCCGATGTCGAGGATGACCTTACGGGTCAGCGCTTCCAGATCGATCCAGGCGCTGGTGGTGATCTCACCCGCGACGATGGCGACACCGGTCTTCACCAGCGTCTCGCAGGCCACGCGCGCACGCGGGTCCTGGGCCAGGATGGCGTCCAGAACGGCGTCGGAGATCTGGTCGGCGATTTTGTCCGGATGGCCTTCGGAGACCGACTCGGAGGTGAAGAGGAAATTGCTCATCGAGGGTATATATCCTTCTTTACGGATAAAGAGATAAATGGGGCGCGCCATGATACACGCCCCGTCGCCGGTTTGCAGCGGCAAGGGTACCCCCGGCGGGTGACGATTGCATGGATGTTCAGCGCGGGAAGGGGTAGGAGGGGGTTGGGAGGGGGGTGCCGCCCGCTCTGTTGGCTTTTCGCGCGCGGGGCGCGCTCCTACGACAGCCGCCGTGTGGGAGCGCGCCCCGCGCGCGAAAGGCCAACAGCGCGGGGACACGGTGCCCCTTTTTCCGTCAGGCAACCTCCGCCAGTCGTTCGCGGGCCGCCCGGGCCACGGCCACCATTCCGGTCAGGGCCTCAGCTACCTCGGGCCAGCCGCGGGTCTTGAGGCCGCAATCGGGATTGACCCAGAGCTGGTCCGGACGAAGCACCTGGAGCGCCCGGGACAGCAGATCGGCCATTTCCTCCTTGCCGGGCACGCGCGGGGAGTGAATGTCGTAGACGCCGGGTCCGATCCCGTTCGGGTAACGGAACCGTGTGAAGGCGTCCAGCAGCTCCATCCGCGAGCGGCTGGTCTCGATCGAGATCACGTCCGCGTCCATCGCGGCGACCGCCTCGATGATGTCGTTGAACTCCGAGTAGCACATGTGGGTATGGATCTGGGTCGAGTCGCTGACGCCACCCGCGGTGATCCGGAATGCGTCGACCGCCCAGTCCAGATAGGCGGCCCAGTCACCCCGGCGCAGCGGCAGGCCTTCGCGCAGCGCCGGCTCGTCGATCTGCACGATGCCGATGCCGGCTTTTTCGAGATCGTGGACCTCGTCACGCAAAGCCAGGGCGATCTGTCGGCACACCTCGGCACGCGGGAGATCGTCACGTACGAACGACCACTGCAGCATCGTCACCGGACCGGTAAGCATGCCCTTCATCGGCCTGGCGGTCAGGGACTGGGCGTATGCGGACCAGCCGACGGTCATCGCGGCGGGACGCGCCACGTCACCGAAGACGATCGGCGGCTTGACGCAGCGCGAGCCGTAACTCTGCACCCAGCCCAGAGACGTGAACGCGTAGCCTTGCAGCTGTTCGCCGAAGTACTCGACCATGTCGTTGCGCTCGGGCTCGCCGTGCACGAGGACATCGAGGCCGGCTTCTTCCTGAAACGTCACGGCGCGCCGCACCTCCTCGCGAAGCACGGCCGTATAAGCCTCGTCGTCTAGCTTGCCCGAGCGATGCGCGGCACGTGCAAGGCGTAGTTCCGTGGTCTGCGGAAACGAGCCGATGGTGGTGGTCGGCAGGTCGGGCAGGCCGAAGCGCTGCTTCTGCACATTCGCGCGAAACGCGTAGGCCGAGCGGCGCTTTCCGAACTGGGGCGTCAGTCCACGTACGCGCGCCCGCACGTCGGCGCGCAGCACGTCGGGAGAAAGCAGTCGCGCCTCCACTGTCGCATGCTGACGCGAGAGCGCGAGCTGCGCCGTCTCGTCGCCGACGGCGGCATCGGCATAGCGTCGCAGTTCGACGATCTTCTGCCGCGCGAACGACAGCCAGTCGCCGATCGAACCCGGCAGGTGCCTTTCTTCCGACGCATCGATGGGCACGTGCAGCAGCGAGCACGACGTCGACAGCCACAGACGCTCGTCGCCGAGGCGCTCGCGTGCGCGGGCGATGCGCGGCGCGATGGCGGACGGGTCGCTTAGCCAGATGTTGCGGCCGTCGAGCACGCCGGCGGACAGCACACGACCGGCGGGAAGCGCGTCAAGCACGGCATCCAGTTGCCCGGGCGCGCGCGCTAGATCGACATGTAGGCCGGCGACGGGCAACGACGCCGCCAGTTCGAGGTTGCCGCCGAGCTCGCCGAAATAGGTCGCGAGCAGAATGCGGCCACGCGACCGTTCACCGATGGCGGCATAAGCGCCGCGATAGGCCGCCTGCCAGTCCGGCTCGAGATCGAGCACGAGGGCCGGTTCGTCGACCTGGATCCAGTCGGCACCCGCGTCCGCAAGCGCATCGAGCAAACCGCTCCACGCCGGCAGCAACGCGTCGAGCAGCGCGAGGGGATCGCTGCCGTCGACGGTCTTGGCCAGACGGAGGAAGGTCAGCGGACCGAGCAGTACGGGGCGCGCCGCATGGCCGAGGGCGACGGCTTCACGATATTCCGCGACGACCTTGTCGGCACGCGTGGCAAACGACTGGCCCGCCTGCAGCTCGGGGACGATGTAGTGGTAGTTGGTGTCGAACCACTTGGTCATCTCCAGCGCGTGCAGGTCGACTTCTCCGTCCTGACGGCCGCGTGCCATGGCGAAATAGCCGGCCAGCGGATCGCGCTGATGGAGTCCACGGTAGCGCGGGGGAATGGCGTCGACCGCGACGGCGGCATCGAGCACATGGTCGTAAAGCGAGAAGTCGTTGACGGGAACGCTGTCGGCTCCCGCGTCGCGCGCGAGGCGCCAGTGGCGTTCGCGGAGCTGACGGGCGACGGTGAGCAGGTCGTCGGCGCTGGTTTCACCCCTCCAGTGACTTTCGAGCGCTCGCTTCAGTTCGCGGCGTCGGCCGATGCGGGGAAAACCGGGGTAGGTAACGTGTGGCATGTGGATGATTCCTCTTCGTGGCAAAGAGGAGGGAAGGGCGGTTCGTCGCGGACGCACGTGCACTGCCACACGGAAGGTGCGGCAGCGTGAAGGCGTCATGCGGCTTACCGTCGACCTTCGCCCCCGCGGGCGAACCGGACCCTCGCGCGAACGCGACGGCCCAGGTCGGGCAGGGCACACGCACCCATGACGGCACGCGCGCCCAGGCCGGCGGCAGGTCTTCGGGCTCGTGGATGTGGCACCTGGGTGCCGCCTTGCGTGTCGCTTCCCGGATCGCCATCGATCCAGTGCTGATGACGCGCTCGTCTCCACATACCGCTGCGGGGCAGCGCCGGATTCTCACCGGCTTCCCTCTTAGCTTTTATCCTTCTATTCGAATAGAGAGATAAAGACCGCTGGCGGCCCAGAGGTTAGCCCTACGGACGGGGCAGGTCAACGAGCCAGGCATGCATCGCGTCGACATGTCGCCCGCGACGATGCGCCAGGGCATCGGGAGTAAGGCATGGCGGCAAGGCACATCGTGATGGCGACGGTGGGATCGCAGGGTGACCTGTTTCCGTTCCTGTCCGTGGGGCGGGAGCTGGTGGCGCGGGGCCATCGGGTCACCATCGGTGCCCATGCGATTCATCGCGAGGCGGTGGCGGAGGCCGGGCTGAGGTTCGTCCTTGCCAGCGGGATCGCGGAGCCCGAGGACAAGGCCGCCTTCGCTGCCCGGGCGTTCCATCCGCTGCGCGGTCCGCGCTTCGTCGTACGTGACCTGGCTGCGGAGGATGTCGCGGCGAGCTACCGCGCGCTGGCGCCAGTATGTCTGGAGGCCGATGCGATCGTCACGTCGACGCTCGCCTTCGCCGGCCAGATTCTGGGCGAGACGACACGCGTGGCGTGGTTGTCCGCCGTCCTGTCGCCCGCGGTGTTCCTTTCCGCTTTCGATCCGCCGGCGACGGGCATGGCGCGACTCGACCGTTTCTTACGTGCGTCGCCGCGTCGTGGCGCCTGGGTGCGCCGGATCGGCGAGCGGGTGACCGCACCGTGGACACGTGCCGTGCGCAGCTTCCGGCAGTCGCTGGGTCTGGCGCCGGTGTCGGTGTGGGGCGATCCGTTTCATCGCGGACAGCACGCGCGCGATGGTGTGCTGGCGATGTATTCGCCGCTGCTGGGTCACGCGCCGCAGGATGCCCCGGCGCACAGCGTGGTCACTGGCTATTGCCGTTACTCGCCCTTCAACGAAACCCTTCCCCCGGAGCTGTCGGCGTTTCTCGACGCGGGTGACGCGCCGATCGTGTTTACGCTGGGATCGGCGGCGGTGCACGCGGGCGAGGCCTTCCTTCGCGAGAGCATGGCGGCGGCAGGCGCGCTCGGACGTCGTGCCGTCTTGCTCACCGGCTCGCCCGAGATGCGCGCGCGGTTGCCCGACACGTTGCCAGCCGGGGTGATGGCTGTGGAATACGCGTCACACGGTGCGCTCTTCCCGCGCGCTTCCGCGGTGGTACACCACGGGGGTGTCGGCACGACGCAGGAGAGTTTGCGCGCGGGGTGTCCGGCGCTCGTGGTGCCGCATGGCTTCGATCAGCCTGACAATGCGGCGCGTGTGCTTCGGCTGGGTGTGGGCGATGTATTGCCCGCTTCGCGTTACCGCGCCGACCGGGCGGCGGCGAAGCTGCGCGTCCTCCTGACTGACGAAGGCGTGGCCTTGCGCGCCCAGCGCGCGGCTGAAGTCATCCGGGCCGAGCGAGGCGCGTCGCTGGCCGCGGATGTGATCGAACAGGCGATGGCGCGGCGAGACCGCCGTATGGCAACAACATAGCCGAACTGCCGCAATCACCGCTTACTCGAACCCTGCGATCGCTCGCGGCGTATAAGCCTCCTCCAAAGCTGCCGTCTCTTCCTCGGTCAGCTCCAGATCGATCGCCGCCACCGCATCATCGAGATGCTGTGGCTTCGACGCCCCGACGATCGGCGCGGTCACGCCGTCACGATGCGCCACCCACGACAATGCCACCTGCGCACGAGGCACGCCACGTGCATCGGCCACCCTCTTCACCGCCGCGACGATGGCGCGATCCGAATCTTCCGTGGCGTTGTAAAGCGTGCCGCCGAAGACATCGCTCTTCTGCCGGTCGCTGCCTTCGTCCCAGTCGCGCGTCAGCCGTCCGCGTGCCAGCGGGCTCCATGGCAACACCGCGATGTGCTCGTCGATGCAGAACGGAATCATCTCGCGCTCTTCCTCGCGCTGCAGCAGGTTGTAGTGATCCTGCATGCTGACGAACTCGGTCCAGCCGTGCATCCGTGAGGTGTAAACCATCTGCGCGAACTGCCACGCATACATCGACGAGGCGCCGAGGTAGCGGACCTTGCCGGCCTTCACTACGTCATGCAGTGCCTCGAGCGTTTCCTCGATGGGCGTGGTCTGGTCGTAGCGATGGATCTGCAGCAGGTCGATGTAGTCGGTACCGAGGCGGGCCAGCGAATCGTCCACCGAATGGAAGATCGCCTTGCGTGACAGGCCGCCGCCGTTCGGACCCTTGCGCCAGTGGAAGAAGGTCTTGGTGGCGATCACCACCTCGTCGCGTCTCGGAAAATCTTTCAGGGCGCGTCCGACGATCTCTTCGGACGTGCCGTCGGAGTATGCGTTCGCCGTGTCGAAGAAGTTGATGCCCAGGTCCAGCGCCTTGCGAATGAAGGGCCGGCTCTGTTCTTCATCGAGCGTCCAGGCGTGGTTTCCGCGGTCGGGAACGCCATAAGTCATGCAACCGAGCACCAGCGGCGAGATATCCAGGCCGGTACGGCCGAGTTTGATGTAGCGCATGCGAAGACTCCATCGGGGAATACGCCATTGTGGCCGATCGGACGTAGACGTTGCATATACCTGCCATGGCTATGATCACCGTGAACCGCGGCTCCGACGCGATGCGCCCTGCCGCGTCCCCCACCGGAGTCATGAAATGCCGTCCACTCTCTATTCACGCAGGCCGCCCCGTATCACGGGCGTGGTCATAGCGCTTCTCGGTCTGTTTCTCGTGGGAGGCGGAGCGTGGCTCGCGGCTCTCGGAGGCTCGTTCTATTACCTCATCGCTGGTGCCGCGGTCGTAGCGACCGGCATCCTGCTCGTGCGCGGTTCGGCCAGCGCCCTCTGGCTCTATGCCGTGATCCTGCTCGGGACGGCCATCTGGGCGTTCACCGAGGTCGGGCTCGTGGGTTGGCAGCTGGAACCGCGACTGCTGGTTCCGGTGCTGCTCGGTATCTACCTCCTCATGCCCTGGGTACGTCGCAAGCTCACTCCCTCGGGCAGTGGCGCCTTCGCGGTGATCGTGGCCGTTATCGTCAGCGTCGGTCTCGGCGTGGCGGGTTTCATGCAGCCCGTCGGCACGCAGGGCGAAGCGGTCATCCGAAACATGGCGGATGGCCACGACGCCTCGGTGCCGGACAGCGACTGGCAGTTCTACGGCCGCACACCCAGGGGCGATCGCTTCTCGCCGCTTGACCAGATCAACGCGACCAACGTCAGGGACCTCAAGGTCGCCTGGACGGCGCGGACGGGCGACACCATGCGTCCGGGTGAGGATCAGGGCGGTACCGACGCGGGTCACGAGTTCAACTTCGAAAACACCCCGATCAAGATCGGCGACACGCTTTACGTGTGTACGGGCCATAGCTGGGTGGTCGCCTTCGACGCCGCCACGGGTGCGAAGAAGTGGAGCTTCGATCCCAAAGCCAATACCGATGCGGACGTCTATCTGGCATGCCGCGGCGTGGCGTATTACGAAGCGCCGCAGGGCACGCAGACCGATTGCCCGCGTCGCATCATCGCGCCGGTACTCGATGCCCGCGTGCTCGCGCTCAACGCCGATACCGGCAAGCCCTGCGAGGATTTCGGCGAGCACGGCTTCGTTTCGCTGACGCAGTATCTCGGCCATGTGCCGGCCGGCTTCCACTTCGTGACGTCGCCGCCGATGGTGCTGAAGGATCGCGTGATCCTCGGTGGCTGGGTCTACGACAATCAGGCGGAAGGCGAGCCGTCGGGTGCCGTGCGCGCGTTCGACCCGCTCTCCGGCAAGCTGGTCTGGGCGTGGGACGTCGGGCACGATCCGCAGAACTGGACGCCGGGTCCGAACGATCAGCTGACACGCGGCACGCCTAACGCGTGGGGCGTGTACACCGCCGATCCGGATCTGGGCATGGTCTACCTGCCGATGGGTAACGCCACGCCGGATTACTTCGGCGGCCATCGTCGTCCGTTCGACGAGAAGGTGTCGAGTTCGACGGTCGCGCTGGATATCGAAACCGGCGAGCCGAAGTGGACCTACCAGAACACGCATCACGACCTGTGGGACATGGACGTACCGACGGGTCCGTCGCTGGTCGACTTGCCCGGTCCCGATGGCGGCACGATTCCCGCCCTGGTACAGACGACCAAGCGCGGCGAGTTCTTCGTACTCGATCGCCGCACCGGCAAGCCGGTGACCGAAGTCGCCGAGAAGAAGGTGCCGACCGACACGGTGCCGGGTGACTTCGCGTCGCCCACTCAGCCGTACTCGGTGGGCATGCCGTCGCTGACACCGAAGGATCTCACGGAGCAATCGCTCTGGGGCGCGACGCCGTTCGATCAGCTGATGTGCCGCATCGAGTTCCGCAAGGCGGCGTACGAGGGCCAGTTCACGCCGCCGCAGCTGAAGGACACGATCGTCTATCCGGCCTTCGATGGCGTGATCGACTGGCACGGCGCCTCGATCGATCCGTATAACAAGCTGATCATCGCCAACGCGAACTACATCCCCTTCATCGTCAGCCTCGCGCCGCGCCAGCCGGCGGAACAGAAGGGCTACGTGAAACCGTGGGACGGCACCGGTGACGAGCCGAAGGTCGGCGGCGGTCTGGCACCGCAGTACGGCACGCCTTATGTCGGCAAGGTGCATCCGTGGCTGAACCCGCTCGGCGTGCCGTGCAATCCGCCGCCGTGGGGCACACTGGCCGCGATCGATCTGGTCACCCACAAGCTGGTCTGGGAGCATCCGCTCGGCACGACGCGCGACACCGGTCCGTTCGGCACGCATACGAACGCGCCGCTGCCCACCGGCATCTTCAATATCGGTGGCAACATGACCACCAAGGGCGGCCTGGTGTTCATCGGCGCCACGGCGGATAACTACATTCGTGCGATGGACGAGCGGACGGGCAAGGTCCTCTGGCAGGCACGCCTGCCGGCGGGTGGGCAGGCGAATCCGATGTCGTACTCGGTCGGCGGAAAGCAGTACGTGGTGATCGCCGCGGGCGGGCACAGCGGGCTGGGGACCAAGTCGGGTGATTACGTGGTGGCTTACGCGTTGCCTTGAAGAGCGTCGCCGGCAGGGCCGGCTCCTACCTCTCCGCGAAACCCGACCGGGTCACCGCAGACAGGTAGGAGCCGGCCCTGCCGGCGATTCCCGCGCAAGGCGATTCCCGCGCAGCAAGGCCTTGAAACCTCACCAACCATCCCTACCTAGTGCGCAGAACGCCGACGAGGCGTAAGATCCGCATCTCACCACGAGAGCCACACCATGTTCCGCTGCAAGCACGATTTGATGCTCGACCTACCGATCGCCCCTGGGGCGCGTCGCGGGTGCGCGCGCTCCGTGCAAGGTGGACCGCTGTCGTAAGACGGCGCCCGGCCTCGAAGATTCGAAAGCACCCGCAAGGGTGCTTTTTTTTGCCTCGCATTCGGCCAAACCCGCCTTTTTTCCAGGCCTTTACCGGAGTCTCCGTGTCATGAAGAACAGCCGCGACCCCCGATCCTGACCCGTCCTGCTCTGCCAGGGGCGGCGGTCGTCGGATCGGGGAGTGCCTCGCTCGTAACCTCTTCTTCGAGCCCCTGGCGATCCCATCAGGACATCGTTAGCCATGAGTACCACCACTCGCGAAACCACCATTCCCGTCAGCCGCTGGCGCAACCTAGGCATCATCGCGCACGTCGACGCGGGCAAGACCACGCTCACCGAGCGGCTTCTCTACAAGACCGGTACGATCCATCGCACCGGTGAGGTGCACGACGGCGCGACCACCACCGACCATATGGAGCTCGAGCGCGAGCGTGGCATCACGATCGGCGCCGCGGCCGTGCGCGCGAACTGGACTCCGCAAGGTGACCAGCCGCATCGGCTGACCCTCATCGATACGCCCGGGCACATCGACTTCGCGATCGAGGTCGAACGTTCGCTGCGCGTGCTCGACGGTGCGGTGACCGTGTTCTCGGGCGTCGCCGGCGTGCAGCCGCAATCGGAAACCGTATGGCGCCAGGCGCGCCGGTATGGCGTACCGTTGATGGCCTTCGTCAACAAGATGGACCGCCCGGGCGCGGATTTCGATGCGGTGGTCGCACAGATGCGCGACAAACTCGGTGCGAATCCGTGGGTGGTCGCGCGTCCGGTGATCGAGGGCGAGCACATGACCGGTCTCGTCGATCTCGTCGGCGAACGCACATGGCGTTTCGATGACGACGGCACGCCGAGCGTGCACGGCTGGGATGGGACGGAACGTGCCGCCCATGCCGACGCACGCGCCGAACTCGTGGCCGCCGTGGCGGACCGTGACGAAACGCTTGCCGAACTCTGGCTGGCGGAACAGCCGATCGATGCCGACGTCCTCACGGCGGCGCTGCGTCGTGGCACGCTGGCGGGCCTCGGCTCCCCGGTATTGCCGGGGTCGGCGTTCCGCAATGTCGGTATCGAGCCATTGCTCGATGCGTTCGTCGCGTATCTGCCGTCGCCCGTGGATCGCCCGTCCGTCGTCGCGCACACCGATAACGGCGACGTCTCGCTGGCCCCCGACGCGAACGCACCGCTGGCTGCGCTCGTCTTCAAGGTGGTCAACCAGGCACATGGTCCGCTGGCCTTCGTGCGCGTGTATTCGGGTCGCCTGCATGTCGGCGATGCCGTGTGGCGCAGCGGCACCGATCGCGTGCAGCGGGTCGGCCGCCTGGCGGTCGTGCGTGCGGAAGATACCGAAGCGGTAGACGCCGCCGAGGCGGGCGACATCGTTGCGATTGCGGGCTGGAAAGACGTCGCGACAGGCGAAACCTTGTCGGACTCGCATCGCCACGTGCGGCTGGAAACGATCCAGGCGCAGCCGGCGGTACTGTCCTGGCGACTGTCGCCCGAACGCTCGGCCGATCTGCTCAAGCTCGGGAATGGCCTGGCGCGCCTCGCGCAGGAAGATCCTTCCTTCCGCGTGAGCACCGATCCTGAAACCGGCGAGACGCTGGTCTGGGGTATGGGCGAGCTGCACCTCGAAGTGATGGTCGAGCGGCTACGTCGCGAGTGGGGTGTGCAGGTGCGCACCGGTTCTCCACGCGTGGCGTACCAGGAAACCCCCGCGAAGGCCTCGGGCCCGGTCGAGGGCAAACTGGCCAAGCAGACGGGCGGCAGCGGGCAGTACGCACGCGTGGTGCTGTCTCTGGCGCCGACCGGCGAGGATGCCAACCGGTTTGTCGACAAGACGACTGGCGGCGTCATCCCGAAGCAGTTCCAGTCGGCGGTGGAGAAGGGCGCGCATTCGGCACTGCTCGAAGGTCTGCGTGGTTACCCGGTGGTCGGTGCGGAAGTGATCGTGCTCGACGGTCAGGCCCATGCGGTGGACTCGAACGAGGCCGCGTTCCATCGAGCGGCCCAGATCGCGGTGAAGTCGGCGCTGGAAGCGACCGGTACGGTGCTGCTGGAGCCGGTGATGCGCGTGTCGGTGTCGACGCCGGGCGCGGCGGTCGGTGACGTACTGGGCGACCTGCAGCGTCGCGGTGGGCAGATCGTTCACCTCGCCGATACGCAGGAGCGAACCGAGATCGAAGCCGACGTGCCGCTGGCGCAGCTCGATGGCTACAGCACCGCGTTGCGTTCGCTGAGCCAGGGGCGTGCGTCGGCAACGGTGGCTTTCGAGGCGTATCGCCCGGCGACGGTGCAGGAGGCGTCGCGCCGTTCGGCGTAAATGGCGGGCGGGCCTGCTGGCGGAGCATCGCCAGCAGGCTGGCTCCCAACAGATTTGGGATCGACCGAGCACGCTCCCCCAGATCGCCCGCCTTCTGGTGGGAGCCAGCCCTGTCACCGATGCTCTCCGTCCCACGAAGGGTTACCCTTCTCCCATGATTTCCTACCCCGACGCACTCGCCCTCCTTCTTGCCGAATCCCGCCAGCTGGAGAGCGAGCGCGTCACGGTCGACACGGCGGCAGGACGCATTCTCGCCGCCGACATCGTCAGCCCGATGTCCCTCCCAGGCTTCGATAACGCCGCCATGGACGGATACGCACTACGCGCACCGGGTGAGACGATCGCCGCGGGTGCGACTTATACGATCGCGGCGATGCACGCGGCAGGCGACGGCGCCGAAGGCTATCCGGATGCCCAGTGCTGCGAAATCGCCACCGGCGCACGGATGCCCGCCGGGTTCGACACCGTCGTCCCTGTCGAGCGGTGTGAGCGCAGCGGAGGTATCGTTCGCTTCACCATCGACGAACGCCGCGGGCAGAACGTGCGTGCGGCCGGTAGCGACATCGAGGCAGGTAGCCTCGCGTTGGGTATCGGGCGGCGCATCGATGCGGCGGCCATCATGTTGCTGGCGGCACTGGGTGTCGAAACGATCGACGTCGCCCGTCGGCCACGTGTGGCGATCATCACCACCGGCAGCGAACTGCATCCCGTCGGTCCGTTGCCGCCCGGTGGCATCCACGATTCCAACGGTCCGTTTCTCGCGGCAAGCCTCGTTCGCTGGGGCGCCGAGCTCCTGTTCCGTCGTCGCGTCCCGGATATCGGCGACGCATTCCACGAGGCGGTGCGCAACGCTCTCCAGGCCGGGGCGGATCTCATCGTCACGACGGGAGCCGTGTCCGCGGGACGCTTCGATTTCGTTCCCTCGGCGCTGGCTTCGCTGGGCGCAACGACGCTTTTTCACAAGGTGGCCATGCGCCCAGGTAAGCCGTTGCTTGCCGCGCGCTTCGATCACGGGCCGATGGTGGTCAGCTTGCCCGGCAATCCGATCGCGGTGGCCGTCGGCTATCGTTTCTTCGTCGCTCCGGTACTTCGTGCCATGGCGGGTCTCGGCGCCGAGCGGTCGCAGCGGGTTCGCGTGAGCGAGAGCGTCGGTATGCGCGAGGGCATGCATCATTTTGCCCTTGGCCAACGCGTCAGCGATGTCGATGGCCTCGAAGCGATTCGCCTGATGCGGGCACAAGCGGCCTATCGCATCGTGCCATTTACACAGGCGGATGTGTGGTTGAGCGCCGCCGACGCATTCGGCGATACGGCTGACGCCTGGCCGCTCGATCCGGCGGATGCGCCGTGATCGTCGGCCTCATCCTGGCGGGTGGCTTGTCCTCGCGCATGGGGGCCGACAAGGCGTCGCTGATCATCGAAGGGCGCACGTTATTGCAACGGACTGCCACGGCGTTACGCGCCGTCGGTGCGACGATCGTGGCGGTGAGCGGCGACCGGCCCGGCGGGATACCTGACCGGTGGCCGCGCAGCGGGCCCGTCGGCGGCATCGCCAGCGCGGTGGAATATCTGCCGGATGGCGAGCTGCTGGTCGTTCCCGTGGATATGCCCCGGCTGAATCAATCCGTGCTGGAGCCGCTGATTGCCGCCCGCTCAGAGCGCACGACGCTGTGGCACGGCTACCCGTTGCCCATGCGCATGACGCTCGACGGCGCCTCTCGCACGGCGCTGGCCGAACTCATGACGCAGCCCGGAAGGACCTGCTCCGTATCGGCCCTGCAATCCCGTCTGGGTGCGGCGCGACTCGCGATCGACACACTGGACACGCGCCTGCTGGTCAACTGCAACACCCCCGACGAATGGCGTGAGGCGAACGCATGAGAGTGCAACTGGAGAACGACACGATCCGCGTGCGCATCGATGAGGACGAACTGAGCGAACTGTTGCAGGACGTCGCGTTGCTCGGTTCGACAGCCTTCGGCACGGTATTCACCATGCGCTACGCCGTCGATGCGACCGACGCCGTGGTGTGTGGGCTGTCGGGCAATGCACACGAGTGGCGGATGGAAGTACCGCGGCTGGCGCTTGAAGACTTGCAGTCGCGCCTGCCCAGCAAGGACGGTCTGGTCTTCGATATTCCTGGATACGACACCGTCGCGACGACGGTGCGTTTCGATGTGGACGTGAAAGACAGCCTGCGTCGACGCCGGGGCTGATCCATCGCGCGTCACGCGTCGGTGCGCATTACACGATGCGCTGGGGGCGTGTGTAAACATTGAAACGTCCCGGTCGTGCGAAGCCCACCAGGGTGACGCCGCAATCCGCGGCGAGGTGGACCGCCAGCGCCGTGGGCGCGGAGATGGCGACCACCACGGTGATGCCCGCGACCGCCGCCTTGGTCACCATTTCGTAACTGGCCCGGCTGGTGATCGCGACGAAACCCTCGTTTGTATCCACGCGGGACGTCAGCAGGACGCCGATGAGTTTGTCGAGCGCATTGTGCCGGCCGACGTCCTCGCGAACGTGGATCAGCGTGCCGTCGGGGAGGGCCCAGGCAGCGGCGTGAACGGAGCCGGTGAAGGCGTTGATGGGTTGCGAGGCGCGGAGTAGTTGGAGAGCGTGTTCGATGGCGGCGGGGGTGACCGTGGGGCCTGAACCGACGGGGCCCGGGTGGCGGACCACGTCCTCGAGCTCGCGACTGCCGCAGATGCCGCAGCCGCTACGGCCGGGGAGTTCGCCGCGGCGCGTTTCGCCGGAAGGGGTGTTTCCCGCCGTCCGCACATCCACCGTGATGCCCTCGAGCACCTCACTCACCTCGACGGAGACGATGTCGTCGATCGAAGCGACCCGGCCTTCCGTCAACGCGAACCCGCGCGCGAAATCCTCCAGATCGCACGGCGTCGCCATCATCACCGCGAACGGCCGCCCGTCGAAATGCATCGCGACAGGCACCTCTTCGGCAAGCCGGTCGTCATCTTCCGTCGCCTGGCCGCGCTCGTAACGGAGCACGGGCCGCGTCGCGCATCCCGCAGGCGGCGGGCGATCAGGCGACCGCATGCGATGCCTTGCGTTTGTCGCGCGGATCCGCCGGCAGGGTGGAAGCCACGATACGCACCGGTACCGACTTGTACGCCGGTGTGCCCGAGCGGCGATCGTGACTCTCGAGCGCGATCAGTGCATTTCCTTCGGGGTAATACATCGCCACCGAACCCTCGGCGATGTCGAAGGCCACGGCCGTGAAGCCGCGTACGGCGCGCTCCTTACCATCGGCCACGTTGACCCCTGTGGCGAAGACATCGATGCGATCGCCCGGCCTGAGCCCGCGCGCGGCGAGATCTTTCTCGTGCATGAAGATGACGTCGCGTCGGCCGGTCACGCCGCGGTAGCGGTCGTTGAGGCCGTAGATCGTCGTGTTGTACTGGTCGTGCGAGCGGATCGTCGTGAGCATCAGGTCGTCGTCGCCCAGCGGCTCGTCTTCGTCCAGACCGCGCGCGATCAGGAACTGCGCACGCTTGTCCGGTGTATCCCAGGCACGCTCGCTGGCGGCGACGCGAAGACGAAAGCCGCCCGGCACGTTCACGCGCTTGTTGAAGTCGTAGAAGATCGGAAAGACCTTCTCGATGTCGTCGCGGATGAGGTTGTAATCGCCGACGAGGCGGTCCCAGTCGACCTTCGTATCGGGCAGGGTCGCTTTGGCGATACCACGCACGATCCAGGGCTCGGAGCGCAGATGCTCCGAGGCGGGCGTGAGCGTTCCCGCCGACGCATGCACCATGGACATCGAATCTTCCACGGTGACCGCCTGCGGCCCCGTGGCCTGCTCGTCGAGTTCCGTACGGCCGAGGCAGGGCAGGATCAGCGACTCCTTCGCAATGATCAGGTGCGATCGATTGAGCTTGGTCGCGATATGCACGGCGAGGTCGAGGCTGCGCATCGCGGCGAAGGTTTCTTCCGTGTCAGGCATGGCGACGGCCAGGTTGCCGCCGAGTGCGACCAGCGCCTTCGAACGCCCTTCGCGGATAGCGATGACGGCCGCGACCGCATCATGGCCGTGTTCGACCGGCGGTTCGAAACCGTAGGTCTTACGGATGCCCTCGTTGAGGGCCGCGTTAGGCTTCTCGGTGATGCCCACCGTGCGATCGCCCTGCACGTTGCTATGCCCACGCAGCGGGCAGATGCCCGCGCCTTCCCGGCCGATGTTGCCGCGCATGAGCAGCAGGTTGGCGATCTGCTGGACATTCTCGGTGCCGTGGGCATGCTGCGTGATGCCCATGCCGTAGCAGACGATGACCTTGCTGGCCCTGGCGTAGATCCCGGCGGCGTATTCGATCTCCGCGCGGGTCAGGCCCGACTTGCGTTCGATCGCATGCCATTCGGTGGCTTCCACATCGGCGACCAGCGCGTCGAAACCGCTGGTGTTCGCCTCGATAAAGTCGCGATCGATGACGCCAGGCATGCCTTCCGCCAGCGCCTTCGCGTCCTCGACCATGAGGTACTTCATCATGCCCTTGAGCACGGCCACATCGCCGCCGATCTTCAGCTTGTAATAGGTCGAGGCGATGCGCACCGAACGGTTGGTGATCATCTCGACCGGATGCTGCGGTGAGGTGAACCGCTCCAGGCCGCGCTCGGGTAGGGGATTGAGCACGACGATGGGCACACCGCGTAGCGACGCCTCGCGCAGCGTGGACAGCATGCGCGGATGGTTGGTGCCCGGGTTGTGGCCGATGCAGAAGATGGCGTCACAGTGTTCGAAGTCGTCGAGCGTCACCGTGCCCTTGCCCGATCCCAGCGACTGCGGCAGGCCCACGCTGGTGGCTTCGTGGCACATGTTCGAGCAGTCGGGGAAATTGTTGGTGCCGAACTCACGGACGAACAGCTGGTACAGAAATGCCGCTTCGTTGGACGCGCGCCCGGAGGTATAGAACTCGGCCATATCCGGGTCGGGCAGCGCACGCAGCGCCGCGCCGATGCGCTCGAACGCGGCGTCCCACCCGATCGGCTGGTAGGTATCGCTGGCGTGGTCGTAAACGAGGGGATGGGTCAGCCGACCCAGCCCCTCGAGGGTGTAGTCGGTGAGATTCCACAGATCGGCGACCTTGTTCGTCGCAAAGAATTCCGGCTTCACGCGCTTGGCCGTCGCTTCCCACGACACGGCCTTGGCGCCGTTCTCGCAGAACTCGAACGACGAGGTTTCCTTCGGATCGGGCCATGCGCAGCCCGGACAATCGAAACCCTGGGGCTGGTTGACCTTGTGCAGGGCGATGGATTCGCGCGCGATCGCCATCTGGCCGCTGAGGGCGCGGGCTACGGCACCCAGGGCGCCCCATCCGCCTGCCGGGCCGTCGTAGGGCTCGAAACCCGGAACGTCTTTGTCACTCATGCCTGTCACCTGTTGGGTACCCACGCCTTTTCTCATTCTACGCCCCGCTGCGTCCGGCGAAATTGAACGAAGGTACGGCGTGTTCACGTCGCCTTGCCGGTCGCTGGCCCAACCTCCGCGCCGCTCGGCGTCCCTCCCCAGGCGCCAGGAAGAACCGACGTGCAAGCACAACAGCCGGCCACCATGCTGCATGAGGGCCTGACACCTTCGGGCGGCCTCCCCATCGGCGACTTGCGTGGGTTCGGGCGGGTGCGCGCCGACGCCGCCCTGGCGTGCCTGTCGCTCGATCGCTCGAAGCCCGCGCTGGCGTCGTCACGGGTCGATCGGTCCCTGCTGCTGCTCGACGTGGACGGCGACGTCGTCTGGGATCAGGCGTACGTGCCGGGTACCAACGTCATCGAGTCCACGGGGCGCATTGGCGCCGCCGAGCTTCGCGTCGTCGACTTCATGGCGCTGGCCGAAGGGCGGCCGGGGCAGGGAGACGCCGTCGCCGCGGGCCGTTTCGTCCGTATCGTGACCTGCACCGAGGGCGAGGTCACGTTCCGCCTCACGTGTGGGCTCGCCGTGGATGCCGCTCCGGGTCTCGAAGGACGCACCGTCGACGGCGCCTACGTGGCGTGCTCGCACCTGCTGGATTTCAGCGACGAGTGCGCTTCGGCGTCCGTGCACCTCCGCGCGGGGCAGAGTGCGGCGCTGGTCATCGCCGCCGCGCCGCTGGACGGCGGTCCGGCGCTGATCGCGGACACGCTGCACGGTCTCGGTGACACCATTCATTACTGGACCTGGTGGAGCGACCGTTGCCGCTACAAGGGTGAGGATTTCGACGAACGTCTCCGGGACGTCCTCGAGCTGAAGCTCGCGTGCGCGACGGGCGCCGGAATGATCTGCGAGCGGCCCGGTACGCACGGCTACGCGCCGGCCCCGCTGGGCGAGTGCTCCCGCGCCGCCGCGCGTTTCCTCGCGCTGGGCTACCGGCAGGAATGTGTCGACCTCCTGAGCCACGTCCACGTGCAGTCGGTGGAGGTGGATGCCGCTTCATGGGGAGCCGACGAGGCCTTCGTTTCGACGCTCGCGCGCTACACCGAGCGATACGGTGATGCCGGATTGCCGCCGGCGCTTCGTCATGCGGCACTGCCGCAGACCGACCCTTTGCGCGCGGTGTGACCGCAGAATTGGGTTGATGCGTTGCATCAAAGTCATGGCGTCACGCAAGGCATGAGTTTTACGCATAGCTGATAGGCGCGCCCGGGCGTTGTTCGCCTGCCGCCGCACCGCCAGCATCGCTCCCGCCCAGCCGGTGTCCCGGCTGTCTGAAGGGGGTCTGCGCTCATGACGTTCCACCGCATCGCCACCGTCCTGCTCGCTATCGTTGCCACGGGCGTCGTGGACGCGCAGGCGACAACCGGTAGACCGGAGCCGGGGCAGACGGCGCCGGCAACGGCGAAGGACACCCGAGGTCCCGTCGACAAACTTCGCGACCAGGGTGTCTCGCTGCGTTTTGTCTGGGACAACGACTGGTTGGCCAGCGTGCGCGGTGGCGAGCGGCTCGGCGCAACCAACGGCGGCGGCGTGGTGGGCGGTGCCGATCTCGACATGGCCAGGCTGGCGGGGATCGCAGGCGCCAAAGTGCATGTCACCTTCACCCGTTACTACGGGCACAGCCTTGCCGCCGAGGATATCGGCGTGATTCAGAAGGTTCAGGGCTACTGGTATCCGAAGCGCCAATGGCAGCTGGCAACCCTGACATGGGAGCAACAGTTCGCAGGCAGCCACCTCAACGTGCTCGCCGGACGGATGAACGCGACCTGGCAGTTCGCGCGGTCGACGTATGGCTGTCGCTTCGTCTCGGCACCGGACTGCCCGTTCCAGCTGACCAATACGTCGGGTGGTTTCAGCGGTTTCCCGTACGTGAACTGGGGCGCCCGCGTTAAGTACCAGCCGGATGCGCGATATGTGTCGATCGGCGCGTTCGAGATCAACCCGGAGCGCAGGAACAACAACGGCCTCAACCTCGGCCTGAATGACTCCACCGGTGTGATGATCCCGGTCGAAACAGGCTACGAGACCAGCTTCGCCAACGATCCCTACCCGAGGCATCTGAAAATCGGCGGCTGGTACAACTCGGCGGACTTCACCGATCCGGAGCTGAATACCCGGGGGCAGCATCGCGCACTGTCGGGTGGCACGGCGCGAACCTACGACGGTGGCCGCTACGGACTTTACGTGCTCGCGGACAGAGTGATCTGGAAGCCCGACCCGACGACCGATACTCGCCATCTCGCGATCTTCGGCTCACTGACCGGTCCACTGGACAATGCGGAAAACTACACGCTGCAGTCGACATTCGGCGCGCTGTGGACTGGCCTTGCGGCCGGGCGTCCCAACGACTCGCTGGGATTCCAGGCGACGCTCTTCCGGTTCAGTCGCAAAGCGGTGGCCTACGAAGACGACCTCATCCACAAAAACAGCGGTACCGACGCGCGGTTCGATCGTAATGAATGGATGACCGAACTCAACTACAGCTACAAGCTCCTCCCGGTGGTGAGTCTGGTTCCCAATCTGCAGTACATCGTGCATCCGGACATTCTCGGCAACACCGCAGGCGTCAGGCGCGTTCCGGCGAATGCCATCGTTGTCGGACTTCGCGTGATGGTCAACCTGGGCGGCATCGGCAGCCCGTGAGGCAGCCTGCACGCATCTGCGCACATAATCGGGTCCTGATCACGACATGGCGCGCGAACCGACCGTGGACCTGAAACACCTGCAGAGCTTCATCCGCATCGTCGAATTCGGCAGCCTCACGCGTGCGGCAGCCACGCTCGACGTTTCGCAGTCCCTGCTCAGTCGACAGGTCCGTCAGCTCGAGATCGAGCTGGGCACGCACTTGCTCGAGCGCAACGGACGCGGGGTCGTGGCTACCGATGCGGGGCGCGAACTGGTAGAACACGGTCGCGGCATCCTCCGTCAGGTGGAGGTCGCGCGCATGCAGCTCGGACAGGCTCGCGGCGTGTTCGGCGGCAAGATCGCCATCGGTCTGCCGCCCAGTGTGGGCAGCCTGCTCACCGTGGATCTGGTGATGCGTTTTCGTGAACGCTATCCCGCCGCGCAGATCAGCGTGGTGGAGGCACTGAGCGCCAGCCTGCTGGAATGGCTGCAGCTCGGCCGCCTCGATTGCGCCTTGCTGTACAACCCGTCGGTCAATGCGAACATGCGTTTCCGACATGTGCATTCCGAAGAGCTCTACCTGATCGGCAGCCGGAAAGACGGGCATTCGATGCCCGAGAATGTCCCCCTTGCCACGCTGGGTCAGTACCCGCTGATCATCCCTTCGCCGCTGCATTCCGTCCGTCAGCTGATCGAGGCGGACGCGGCGCGTTACGGCGTTTCGCTGGACGTAAGGCTGGAAATCGACTCGGTGCGCTCGCTGCTCGATCTGGTCGAACGCGGGGTGGGCTACGGCGTGCTTTCGCGTAATGCGGTGCTGTCGCGGCGTGGGCCGCATGACCTGCATGCCGTGCCGATCGTGATGCCCAATATCGTGACCCGGCTGGTGGTCGCGACACCCACGCAGCGACCGATGAGTCCGATCACGGAACGCGCTCTGCTGCTGGTCGACGAGCTGATAGCCGAAGGCAAGCTCGATCCGCCGACCTGATGCTGCAATGCACAATACGCAAGACTTGAGCGGTGATATGCGAATAACGCATATCAGATAGGCAGGGCATCGCGTTGTTCATGGGGCCTCGCGGGACGACCATCGTCGCTGTTATTCCCGAACGGCGTCCTGTATCGATGGCTCACGAGATTCCCTGCTGGTACCTGCGCGGCGGCACGTCCAAGGGTCCGTTCTTCCTGGCCCGCGACCTCCCCGACGATACGGCCACACGCGATGCGGTCATTCTTGCGGTCATGGGCTCGCCCGATGAACGCCAGATCGATGGTCTGGGCGGCGCCAGGACGCTGACCAGCAAGGCCGGCATTCTTTCGATTCCTGCCGACGGCGCCGCCGACCTCGACTTCCTGTTCGGCCAGATCGGCATCGCCGACGCGCGCGTCGACACCACGCCCAACTGCGGCAACATGCTGGCAGCCGCATTGCCGGCCGCTATCGAAGCCGGGCTGATCGCTGCCGACGCGGGGACGACGACGCGCCGCGTGCGCACGGTGAACACCGGCGTCATCGCCGAAATCACCATCGTCACGCCCGACGGCGTTCCGATGTACGACGGTGACGCCCGTATCGATGGCGTGCCGCGCCCGGCCGCGCCGGTGACCTGTCGCTTCCTCGATACGGAAGGCTCGCTCACCGGCAGCCTGCTGCCCACCGGCAACGTACGCGACACGGTGGACGGCATCGAGATGACCCTGATCGACAACGGCATGCCGGTCATGATCATCGCGGCGGCCGATCTGGGCGTCCGCGGTGACGAGACCCCAGCCGAGCTCGATGCGAACGACACGCTGAAGGCTCGCATCGAGGCGCTGCGCCTGAAGGCCGCGCCGCTGATGAACCTCGGTGACGTCAGCACGAAGCCGGTGCCCAAGATCACCCTCGTTTCGGCGCCCCGCGCCGGTGGAACGCTCGGCACGCGCACCTTCATCCCGCACGACTGCCACACGTCGATCGGCGTGCTGGGCGCGGTCACCGTCGCCACGGCCGCGGTGCTGCCGGGCTCGGTCGCGTTCGACGTGGCGACGCAGAGCGAAGGCGACACACGCACGCTCTCCATCGAACACCCCACCGGCGAATTCAGCGTCGAGGTCGGCCTCGAAGGTCACCGCGTCGTACGCGCCGCGCTACTTCGTACGGCCCGCCTGCTGATGCGCGGCACCGTTCCCGTCTCACCTTCGATCTGGCGCGGACCTGCCGCCTGATCGTTCGCCCTGGAGTCCATGATGTCCGACCAGAAGACCGCTCTCATCGTCAGCGCCCACTCCGCCGACTTCGTCTGGCGCGCCGGCGGCGCCATCGCGCTGCACGCCGCACAGGGGTGGAAAGTGCATATCGTCTGCCTGTCCTTCGGCGAGCGCGGCGAGTCCGCCAAGCTGTGGCGGCAGGCCGGTATGACGATGGAGAAGGTAAAGACCGATCGTCGCGCGGAAGCACAGGAAGCGGCCGATATACTCGGTGCCAGCGTCGAGTTCATGGACATCGGCGACTACCCGATGCGCGCCGATCTCGACGTCGTGTTCCATCTGGCCAAGGTTTACCGCGAACTGCGTCCGTCCTTCGTGCTCAGCCACTCGCTGAAAGATCCGTATAACTTTGACCACCCGCTGGCGACCCACGTGGCGCAGGAGGCGCGCGTCGTCGCGCAGGCCCACGGCCATGAGCCGCAGGTGCCGGTGATCGGCGCGCCGCCCGTGTTTCTCTTCGAGCCGCATCAGCCGGAACAGTGCGAGTGGAAGCCCGAGCTGTTCCTGGACATCACCCCGGTGTGGGAGAAGAAAAAGGCCGCGTTCGAAACGATGCGTGCGCAGGAGCATCTGTGGGAGTACTACACCCGCGTCGGTCTGCAGCGCGGTGCCCAGGCGTCGCGTAATTCGGAGTTCAAGATCACCTACGCCGAAGCGTTCCAGCGCGTATTCCCGCACGTCACGCAAGGGACCCTGGCATGATCGGTATCGTCGTCCGCAATCGCCCGTCGATCACGAAGGAGCAGGCCGAATCGCTCGCTTCGATGGGCGTGGCCACCGTGCACGAAGCGCAGGGTCGTATCGGTCTGTTTCAGCCACCCATCGCGCCGATCCAGCGCGACGCGTCCATCGCCGGCTCCGCGGTCACCGTGCTCGCACAGCCTGGCGACAACTGGATGCTGCACGTGGCGGTGGAGCAGTGTCGCCCTGGCGACATCCTCGTCGTCGCCTGCACGACCGGGAACACCGATGGCATGTTCGGCGACCTGCTCGCCACGTCGTTGCAGGCGCGCGGGGTCGTCGGCCTGGTCATCGACGCCGGTGTGCGCGACAGTGCCGAGCTGCGTCGCATGGGTTTCCCGGTCTGGGCGCGCGCCGTGCATGCGCGCGGCACGGTCAAGGCCACACTCGGCTCGGTCAACGTGCCGGTGGTCATCGGCGGCCAGCTGGTCAGGCCCGGTGACGCGATCGTCGCCGACGACGATGGTGTCGTCGTCGTCACCCATGCGACGGTGGAGAAAGCCATCGCGGCCTCGCGCAAGCGCGTGATGAACGAAGCATCGAAGCGCGAGCGTCTCGCCGCCGGCGAACTCGGGCTGGACCTCTATGACATGCGACCGAAACTGGCCGAAGCCGGTCTGCGCTATGTGGACGATCTCCCGAATGAATGATCCCTTGAAATCCTGCCTTCCCCCCGATCCGAACCCGACCCGACCTGCGCAGGCGCTCCCTGCGGGGTCCTGCGACGCGCACTGCCACGTCTTCGGTCCGGCGAATCGTTTTCCGTACGCCGCGGACCGCAGCTACACCCCTCCCGACGCACCGTACGAACACCTGGTCGCACTGCATGACTTTCTCGGTTTCGACCGTGGCGTCATCGTCCAGGCCAGCTGCCACGGCACCGACAACACCGCGATGCTCGACGCCATCGCGCGCGGCGAGGGGCGTTATCGTGGCGTCGCCATCGTCGATGACGGCATCGATGAGAAGGGTCTGGTGGCGCTTAACGACGGCGGCGTGCGTGGCGTGCGCTTCAACTTCGTCCAGCATCTCGGCGGCCGCCCGGACATGAAGGTGTTCTGGCGGGTCCTCGACCGCGTCGCCGAGATGGGCTGGCACGTGGTGCTGCACCTGGACGCGAACGACATCGTCGAGCTCCAGGACACCCTGTCGAAGATCCGTATTCCGTTCGTCATCGACCACATGGGCCGCGTGCAGGCCGCCAGAGGCGTTGAGCAGGAACCGTTCCGCCTGCTGGTCGAGCTGATGCGCGACAATCCGCTGGCGTGGGTGAAGGTCTGCGGTGCCGAGCGCGTCTCCGTCGGCAAAAAGCCGTTCGACGACGCCATCCCGTTCGCCAGCACGCTGATCGAAACGGCACCGGACCGTGTGCTGTGGGGTACGGACTTCCCGCATCCGAACATCTCCAAAGACATGCCCAATGATGGCGGTCTGGTCGACCTGATGTTCCGTTTCTGCCCGGATGAAGACCTGCGCAAGCGGTTGCTCATCGACAATCCTGCGCGCCTGTACGACTTCGCCTGATCGAACACCGAGAATTCCATGTCCGAGAGCACCGCAACGACCCTCCCGTCACCGAAGCCGCGCAAGCCTTTCTACCGGCAGCTGTACATACAGGTCCTCATCGCGGTCGTGATCGGCGTGGCGCTCGGTTACCTTTCCCCGGAGTACGCGCAGAAGATGAAGCCGCTGGGCGACGGCTTCATCGCCCTGATCAAGATGGTGATCGGTCCGATCATCTTCTGCACGGTGGTCACGGGCATCGCCGGCATGCGCGACATGCGCAAGGTGGGTCGTGTCGGCGGCAAGGCGTTGCTCTATTTCGAGATGATCTCGACGGTCGCCCTGTTTTTCGGCCTCGTCGCGGGCCACGTGTTCCATCCCGGCAGCAGCTTCAACGTCGATCCGTCCACGCTGAAGGCTTCAGAGGTCGGCAACTACGTCGCGCAGGGCCACAACATCGAGTCGGTCGACTTTCTGCTGTCGATCATTCCGACCACCTTCGTCAACGCGTTCGCCAAGGGCGATGTGCTCTCGATCCTGTTGATCTCGGTGCTGTTCGGCTGCGCGCTGGCGGCGATCGGTGAGCGCGGCAAGCCGGTGTACGACGTGATCGAGGCGGGTGCGCAGGTATTCTTCAAGATCGTGCACTACATCACCGCGGTGTCGTCGATCGGTGCGTTCGGCGCGATGGCTTTCACCATCGGCAAATACGGCGTCGTTTCGCTGGTCCCGCTGATGGAGCTGATCGGCAGCTTCTATCTGGTCTGCATGATCTTCGTCGTGCTGGTGCTGGGGCTCGTCGCGCGGATCGCGGGCTTCAGCATCATTCGTTTCTGCGCGTACATCCGCGACGAGCTGCTCATCGTTCTGGGCACGAGCTCGTCGGAAGTGGTGCTGGCGCCGCTGATGCGCAAGATGGAAGACCTCGGCTGCCCGAAGGAAACCGTGGGTCTGGTCGTGCCGACGGGCTATTCGTTCAACCTCGACGGCACCAATATCTACCTGACGATGGCGATCCTGTTCATCGCGCAGGCACTGAACATCGAGCTCACCATCCAGCAGCAGATCACGGTGGCCATCGTGGGCATGCTGACGTCGAAGGGCGCGAGCGGCGTCGCAGGAGCCGCGCTGGTGATGCTGGCCTCCACGCTGAGCGTCGTGCCGGTCGTGCCGGTTGCTGGCATGGTGTTGATCCTTGGCATTCACCGGTTCCTCGGCACGGGGCTGGCGATGACCAACCTCGTCGGCAATGGGGTGGCTGCGATTGTCGTGTGTGCGTGGGAGAAGGAGCTCGACCGGTCGAAGCTGCAGGCGGTGCTGAAGGCGGCGTAATCGGGTAGCCGCTTCGCGACACGTGGTCTGGCGGCATCCGCCGCCTCCGTCGTGTTGCTCGGCTGAGGCCGTGGGCAGGCTGGAACCCTGGACCTCAGGCGGCGAGCGAAACCCCAGCCGCCAGCGCATCGAAATACTCGCGTGTAAGGCGGAGCTGCGTGGCGGTGTCTTCGGCCTGATTGACGACGTGGCGGAAGGCCGCATTTTCCGGTCGGTCCTTCGCATACCAGCCCAGGTGCTTGCGCGCGATACGCACGCCCATCTTCTCGCCGTAGAACGCATACAGCTGTTCGAGATGCCCGGAGAGGATGTCGCGCACCTCGGTGGGCGTCGGCTCCGCGAGGAAGCCGCCGGTTTCGAGGTGGTGGGCGATCTCGCGGAAGATCCACGGGCGGCCCTGTGCGCCGCGTCCCACCATGATCGCGTCGGCGCCCGTGGCCGCGAGTACCTCGTGTGCCTTTTCCGGCGTCACCACATCGCCGTTGGCCATCACCGGAATGCGCACGCTCGCCTTCACGGCGGCGATGGTGGCGTATTCGGCGTCGCCTTCGTACTTGTCCGCGCGGGTGCGCCCGTGCACCGCCAGCGCCGCGATGCCCGCGTCTTCGGCGATCTTCGCGATGGTCAGCGCGTTGCGGTGCTCACGGTCCCAGCCGGTGCGGATCTTGAGCGTGACCGGGACGTCCACGGCCTTCACGACGGCCTGGAGAATGCGCGCGACGAGCGGTTCGTCCTGGAGCAGGGCGGAGCCGGACCAGACGTTGCAGACCTTCTTCGCCGGACAGCCCATATTGATATCGACGATCTGGGCGCCGTTGTCGGCGTTGTACTTCGCGGCCTCGGCGAGCATGCCCGGGTCGTAGCCCGCGATCTGAACACTGACCGGCTCGGGTTCGCCGTCGTGGTCCATGCGGCGGAGCGACTTGGTGGTGTTCCAGAGACGCGGGTCGGAGGCGGTCATTTCGGACACGGCGAGGCCAGCCCCCATGCGCTTGCACAGGAGGCGGAACGGTTTGTCGGTCACGCCGGCCATGGGCGCGAGCACCACGCCGGGCGCGATGGAGTAGGGGCCGATGCGCATGCCGGCGATTTTAGCAAACCGTCGCGTCCTGCGGTTTTCACGCCCGCGGGCCATCTGGGCATCTTCGGCAAGGATCGCCCGGCGACCGTTCGGACTATTGTTCCGTCGCGCCAGACGGCCTAACGTCGGAGGTGACGACGGGGGGGAAGTCATGCGAATCAAGACGAGTGCGATCGCCATCGGCGCGGGGTTTCTGCTCGCCGTGGCCTGTGGCTGCGCCGGCGGTGCGGGACGCCCCTCGTTCGACAGCCTCGCGGCGCATCGTGCCGGCGACCCCGCCAGCACCGACCCCTGCGGTCCACGCCGGCCGATCGTGGGTATCTGCCGGATGCTGCGCCCCGTCCGGGGCTGAGCGGTCGGAGCAGGGCCGTCGGAGCCGGACCGTCAAGAAAGGCGGTCACCGGCCGTTATGCTCCCATGACCGGCGCCGTTTCGCCGGTACGATGCAGACAGGGGCGTAAGCCAGACCATGGGGACCGGGGTGGAGCAGGACATCTGGGAGCGCAAATACCATCTCGCGCTGGAGCGGATGGAGCGCGACGAGCGCGATTTCCGCGATCTCGAAGAAGGCCTGCGCCGGCTCGCCGTCCGTCTGACCGCGCTGGCGCGGGGGCAGGGCACGGATGTCGACCGTCTGCTCGACCGGCTCAACGAGGCTCTGCGCGACTCACCGAATCCGGCCGTGCTGGACGCCTTGCTGGACTCGCTGACCGAAGCGGTGGCCGGCCTGGATCGCCTGCCGCCCGCCGTCAACGATGACGCCCCGGTGGCGACGCTCGTCGCTACGGAAGCATTGGCGGATGCGCCCGTTGCCGACGACATGGTCGAGTCGCTGCGCGCGGACATCGCCCGCCTGCAGGACCTGCTTGCCGCGGTGAGCGCGCGCCTGGGTGACATGACGCGATATCTTGCGGCGGAGCTGGACCACGGCGACGCCACCGACGGCAGCCGGCAGCTGGATGCCACCGTGCGCGAGGAGATGAAGGCGCTCGGCGAAAGCACGCTCGCCGCCACCGATCTGGGCACCTTGCAGGCGGAGGTCAACTCCCGCCTGTCCCTGATCGACAGCCACTTCAGGGAATACCGGGAGCGGGAGGACGCCCGCATGGCCGCCTATCGTGACCGTGCCGAGCGCATGCGCGACCGCGTGGCCGAACTGGAGACACAGACCACCTCGCTGCAGGATTCTCTTCGACGCGAGCACGTGCTGGCCGTCACCGACCCACTCACGGGCCTGCCCAACCGGCTGGCTTACGAGCGGCACATGGAAGGCATCGAGCAGGATGTGCGGAACACGGCTCGCGCCGTATGCGTGGCCGCCTTCGACATCGACCACTTCAAGACGATCAACGACAGCTTCGGCCACGCGGCAGGCGATGCCGTCCTGCGTATCGTCGGTCAGACATTTACGCGTGAGTTACCGGAAGACGCTTTCGTCGCGCGCTACGGCGGGGAAGAGTTCGTCGTCGTGTTCGGCGGCGCGTCGCCGGAGCAGGCGAGACTGAAAGCCGAGGGCCTGTGCGCCATGGTGGCGCGGCTGGCCTTCCATGCGAGCGGCAAGCCCGTGACGGTCACCATGTCGGGCGGCATCACGCAATTCGGCCCGGAAGATACCCCTGCAAGGGCATTCGACCGGGCCGATCGCGCGCTTTATGCAGCGAAACGTCTGGGACGCAATCGCTGCGAAGTGGCGTGAAGCCGACTCAGTCGCGACGAGCCAGCAGCATGCCGACGAGGATACCGACGCCGAAGCCACTCAGGATCGCACCGAGCGGACGATGGGCGACCACGTCGCGGACGCTGTCGACGGCATCGCCGGCGGCTGCCTGCACGCGTCCGGCGGTCTCGCGGATCGCGCCTTCGCCTTCGAGCGAGTGATCGCCGACGAGGGCACCGGCGGCGCGCTGCACGCGTCCACCGACGGTATTGGCGGCGCCGCGGATCTGGTCTTCATTCATGGTTGTTTCCTCCCGTTGAGTTCGATGAGACCAGAAGGTGCCTTGGCGTAAGTGCACGAAGCGGCAAGACGCCGTCAATCGCATGCTTTCACCGGTTCCATGCGGCGACGCGCCATAATGGTCCACTTCCGGTTCGACAAGGGGTGCACCCACCCATGGAAGTGAAGTCAGACAGCCGATCCGAGGGCGGCGCCGCGGCGCGTCCCGAGGCCATCATCGAGCGTGGCGAGGTCCGCTTTACGGTCCTCACGCCGCGCCTGATCCGCATGGAATGGAGTGCCGGCCGCCAGTTTCGCGATGGGCGGACCCAGGTGGTCGTCCATCGCGCGCTAGACGCGCCGCCGTTCCACATCGTCGAAGACGACTCGGCCATCCAGATCGAAACGGACCGGCTGCAGCTGTATTACGAGAAAGACAGCGGCCGCTTCGTCCCCGACAACCTCCGGATCCGCGTCCGGCGTAAAGCGGGCGACGAGATCGAATGGCGTCCCGGCGATGTCCAGCAGGCCAACCTCGGCGGAACCTTCCGCACACTCGACCGCTACGACGGCGACACCTGGCAGGACGGCAGCAAGCTGCCGCTGGAAGAAGGGCTGATCGCGCGCGACGGCTGGCATGTGGTCGACGATACCGACGGTTTCGGCATCGATGACGAGGGCTGGGTGACCGGGCGTCCGTCCGGCGACCGCCAGGACCTCTACTTCTTCGGCTACGGGCACGACTACCCGGCGGCCCTGGCCGATTTCGCGGCCATCGCCGGTCCGCAACCGATGCCACCGCGGTTCGTCTTCGGCTACTGGTGGTCGCGCTACTGGAATTATTCCGATCAGGAACTGCGCATTCTCGGCGCCCGCTTCGTGAAGGAGCGCATCCCGCTCGACGTGCTCGTGCTGGACATGGACTGGCATACGACCCCGGGGCTGTCACTGCGTCCCGGTCACGAACACAAGGACGTTTTCGGTGAGCCGTCGGGCTGGACCGGCTATACCTTCAATCGCAGTCTGTTTCCCGATCCGGCGGCTTTCATGCGCTGGGCGCGTGGACAGAAGCTCCGCATAACGCTCAACCTGCATCCGGCCTCGGGTGTGCTGCCGCACGAAGAAAAATACGAGGCGATGGCGAAGGCGCTGTCGTGGGATACCTCGACCCGGGCGCCCATCCCGTTCGAGGGTACCTCCCGCACCTACATGCGCGCCCTGTTCGATACCGTGCTGGGCCCGCTGGAGCGCGACGGCGTCGACTTCTGGTGGCTCGACTGGCAGCAGTGGCCGGAGTCGAAGGCGCATCCGGGGCTGTCGAACACGTGGTGGCTCAACCATGCGTTCTTTACCGAGATGCAGCGTCAGGGCGATCGTCGCGGCCTGATCTATCACCGCTGGGGCGGGCTCGGTAACCATCGCTATCCGATCGGTTTTTCCGGCGACAGCGTGATCTCATGGACGTCGCTGGCGTACCAGCCGCACTTCACGGCGATGGCGTCCAACGTGTTGTATGGCTACTGGAGCCACGACATCGGTGGGCATACCTTCCACAAGCACATCCCGCGTCCGGAGCGGCATCTGGAGCCGGAGTTGTACGCGCGCTGGATGCAGCTGGGCGTCTTCAGCCCCGTGTTGCGTACGCACTCCGCGAAGGAAGCCAGTCTGCACAAGGAGCCCTGGCATTTCGGGCCACCTTACGGGGACGCGATCTTCGCGGCTATCCGCCTGCGTTATCAGCTCGCGCCGTATATCTACGCTGCTGCGCGACACGCTTACGATACGGGCCTGTCCATCGTGCGGCCGATGTACTACCACTGGCCCGAATGCGACGAAGCCTACGCGTATCCGTCGCAGTACATGTTCGGTAACGACCTTCTGGTCGCCCCGGTGACCGTGCCGGTCGGTGAGGACGGCACGGCGTCGTTCCCGGTCTGGCTGCCGCCCGGTCTGTGGTACAGCCGCGATGGCGCCGAGTCGTTCGAAGGAGGGCGGGTGCTGGAACGCTCTTACACCCTCGAGGAGATACCCATCTTCGTACGCCCGGGCAGCGTGGTACCGCTTTATCCGGAAGGCATGCGGGATCTGGCCAACGTCCCCGACGAACTCATTCTTCAGGTCTTTCCGGGCGACGAAGGCACGACGGAACTCTACGACGACGATGGCGAGAGCCAGGGCTATCAGCGAGGTGAATGCTCCCGCATCCGCGTGCGCAGCCGACGGGGCGACCGTGCTCATCGCGTGCACATCGATCGCAGTGAGGGAACCTTCGATGGCAAGCACGCGATGCGCTCCTACATCGTCCAGTTCCTCGATGCCGGGATTCCTGAGAGCGTCGAGGTCAACGGCGAGGCACTGCCTTACAGCGCGGAGCCGAAGCCCGGTACATGGTTGTTCGATACCGCATGGCTGTGCATCCGCGTCGATCTCGGCCCGGTGAGCATGGACGAGGCTCACGATGTCGTCGCGCGTTTCCTGCCCGAGCACACGCCGCCACCAGGACTGCTGCATCGCATGCGGCGCGCGGAAGAGGCCGTGCTTTATCTCAAGCAGGTCTGGGGCGATATCTCCGCGCTTCCCGACGAGGTCGACCTCGCGGGGCAGGCGGCGCGCGTACTCGCCTACGCCGTCGACAAGGGTGATGACGCAGGCCGGGGCGACCGTTTCATGGACGGCGTGCGCGCCTTCGAGGCACGATTCATCGCGCTCCCTGAAAGCGTCAACGCCACGCCCATCGACGAAGCGCTCAAGCGCGGCTTCGTCGACGTGCTCGGGCGCTGACGCTTGCGTCGCCGTCTCGGCCTCCTGCTCGTCGTCCTCGCCGCTTTTGCCTTTGCGGTGCAGGCGCAGGACGCGGTGCGCGTGGGCTCCAAGGCGGACAATGAGGGCGCCCTGCTGGGCCAGATCGTGCTGCAGGTGCTGAAGCACGCGGGCATCCCCGTCGTCGATCGCACGCAGCTGGGTCCGACGTCCATCGTGCGCAGGGCACTCATCAACGGCGATCTGGACGTCTATCCGGAATACACGGGTAACGCCGCCTTTTTCTTCCACAGGGAAAGCGATCCGGCGTTTCGCGATGCGGACAAGGCTTGGGCGCTGGCCGCCTCGCTCGATGGAGCGGCCAACCATCTGGTCTGGTTGCGTCCCGCCCCCGCGGACAACCACTGGGCGATAGGCGTCCGTCCCGATATCGCCCGGCGGCACCGACTGCGTACGCTGGACGATTTTTCACGCTGGGTGCGTGCTGGTGGCGACGTCTACCTGGCAGGCTCGGCCGAGTTCGTCGAAAGCGACGCGGCGCTGCCCGCCTTTCAGTCCGCTTACGGATTCGCGCTGCGCGGCGATCAGCTGCTGGTGCTTGCGGGCGGCGATACGTCGGCGACGATCAAGGCGGCGGCCGAGGGCACCTCCGGCGTCAACGCCACCATGGTGTATTCGACCGACGGCGCGCTCGCGGTGACGGGGCTGGTGGTGCTCGACGACCCGAAGCACGTCGAGATGGTTTACCAGCCGGCCGCCGTGGTGCGCGACGCCGTGCTGCGTCGTTACCCGGGCATGCGCGGGTCGCTCGAAGCGGCGTTCAGGCCGCTCACCGTGGACGTACTTCGCCAGCTCAACGCACGCACGCAGATCGATGGGGAGGACGCTTCCGTCGTCGCCGCGGATTACCTTCGCAAGCAGGGGATGCTGCCTTGAGCCAAGGTGGACTTCCGAAGGACGCACGGCGTGTCGCCGACGACTCCCCGCTTCCGGTGATCGTCCTGACCGCTTTCGGTCTTCTCGCGACGCTCTTCGGCGCTTTCCTGCGCATCGCGCCGAATCGGCTTCTCAGCGGCCACGCGTACAGTCCGCATGCATGGGTGCTGGCGGCGATCTGGGGCATCGCGCTGGCCGGCGCGATCGTACGGTGGCCGGGCCGGCGGATCGTAGTCGGCCTACTCGCCTGGCTGGCGATGACGGGGCTTCCGCTGTTAGCGGGCATCGATGCCCACGCGTGGCTGATGCGCGCCGCGGCGAGCACACGCGTCCAGCTCGGTGCCGGCTTCTGGTTGGCGTGGCTGGCAGCCGCGCTGCTACTGCTGGATCGGTTGCGGCCTGCGCGTCGCGTGGTACAGGTCGTCGCGTGGTTCGCTGCGCTGGTCGCCATCGCGATCATGGCGGCCGCCGGCGCACTCGACGGTCTCGCGCTTGTCCGTGAGTACGCTGCGCAACGCGCCCCGTTCGCCGATGCCTTGCTTACCCATGTCGCGATCGCCGTCGTCACGCTGGCCGTCGCCTTGCTGATCGGTGCGCCGCTCGGAGGATGGGCCTGGCGCGCGAAGCGCGGAGGCGGCGCACTGGTCGGGTTGCTGACCTTCCTGCAGACCGTGCCTTCGCTGGCGCTGTTCGCGTTGTTGATCGGTCCCTTCGCGTGGCTGGCGAACGCATGGCCGGCGCTGGGTGCGATCGGCTTCGGCGGTACGGGCGCGGCGCCCGCCGTCTTCGCTCTCGTTCTGTATGCGCTGCTTCCCGTGGTCCGCTACACGGTCGCCGGACTCGACGCGGTGGCACCAGAGGCGCTGGAGGCCGCGCATGGCCTTGGAATGAGCCGCTGGCAGGTGCTGGCGCGCGTGCAGTTGCCGCTGGGCTGGCCCGTACTGCTCGCCGGCCTGCGCATCGTCGCGGTGCAGACCATTGGGCTCGCGGCGGTGGCCGCGCTCATCGGCGCGGGCGGCCTGGGCCGTTTCGTCTTCCTCGGCATCGGCCAGGGTGCCACGGACATGGTGTTGCTCGGTACGCTCGCGATCATCGGCCTCGCGCTGGCGGTCGATTTTCTCTTCCAGGGCCTGCTCGCGTTGACGGAGACTCCCGCATGATCGAGTTCGATCACGTCCACAAACGGTACGGCGAGCATGTCGTCATCGATGAGCTCTCGCTGCGCATCGATGACGGCGAATTCTTCGTGCTGGTCGGTCCATCGGGATCGGGCAAATCCACGCTGCTGCGCACGGTCAACCGGCTCGAACCGGTCGATCGCGGCACCGTGCGCGTCGACGGTGAAGACGTGGCGACGCGCGACGTCGAGGCCCTGCGTCGGGGGATCGGCTACGCGATTCAGTCGGTCGGTCTGTTTCCACATCGTACGGTGGCCGAGAACATCGCCACGGTGCCGCGTCTCCTCGGATGGGCCGACGCGGCGATCCGTGCGCGCGTGGCCGAGCTGATCGACCTCTTGCGACTCGACGAGCCCGGTATCGCGGATCGCTATCCGGCCACGTTATCCGGCGGACAGCAGCAGCGTGTCGGTGTGGCACGCGCGTTGGCCGCGCGACCGCGCATCGTGCTGATGGACGAACCGTTCGGCGCACTCGATCCGCTGACGCGCGAGTCGCTGCAGCACAGCCTCAAGACCATTCAGCGCGACAGCGGTACGACGATCCTGTTCGTCACCCACGATATGGACGAGGCCTTCAGCCTTGGCGATCGCGTGGCGCTGATGCTCGACGGCAAGATCGCGCAGGTCGGCACACCGCTCCAGCTCATCCGCGAGCCCGCCGACCAACGCGTGCATGAATTCGTGGGCGGTACACGCACCCGCCTGCGCGAACTGGCCGTGCGTTCGGTACGCGAAAGCGCGCGTCCCGGCGAGCAGGCCGACGGTGATGCACTCGATATCGCCGCCTCGTTGCAGGACGCACTGGCGTCGATGCTCGCGCAGGGGCGCGACCGCTTACCGGTGGAAGAGCATGGGCGGCCCTTCGGCGTCATTCGCCTCGTCGATCTGGTGGCGCCGCGGCCGTGAGAGCGATCCTTCCCGCCGTGGCGCTGCTGGCCTTACTGCTGGTGCTGCCGTTTTCCGCGCCCGTGTTCCATGCCGGGTGGCCGGCGCTGAGCCACCCCCTGTACACGCGCACCTCGTTCCTCACGTTGACGGCCGCACATCTTTCGCTGGTGTTCGTCGCTACCCTGGTGGCGGTCGCCGTGGGCCTGTCACTCGGAGTGCTGGCGACACGTCCCGGCGGGCGCTCACTGTTGCCGACGGTGCGCGCGGTAGCCGTGATCGGGCAGACGTTTCCACCCGTGGCCGTGCTGGCCATCGCCGTCCCCTTGCTCGGCTTCGGCGCCGCGCCGACCCTGCTTGCGCTGGCGCTGTACGGGGTCCTTCCGGTGCTGGGCCAGACGATCGCGGGGCTCGACAACGTGCCGTCCGCGGCGCTGCATGCGGCGGACGGCATGGGCTACGGACGCTGGCGCCGCTTGTGGGAAGTGGAGTTGCCGCTCGCCGCGGGCCCGATCATGGGTGGCGTGCGTCTCTCGGCCATTGTCGGTGTGGGCACGGCGACGATCGGGTCGGCGGTCGGTGCGACGACGCTGGGTTCGCCGGTGGTGGAGGGGCTGGTGGGCAACAACACCGCGTATGTGATCCAGGGCGCGCTGCTGGTGGGGGCACTGGCGTTGACGATCGACGGAGCGCTGGGTGCCCTGGAGCGCCGGATTCGTCGTTTGCCTTGACGGATCCGGCGAGCCTTATCGCCTTACCAGATCTTCACCCGCTGCTTCGGGTCCAGATACAGCTTCTGCCCCGGTTTCGGCTGGAACGCGTCGTACCAGGGATCGAGGTTACGCACCGTCTGCGCACGGAACTCACCCGGCGCATGACCGTCGCCGATCACCTGGGCACGAAGCGCCGCGTCACGGGTCTTGGTCCGCCACGACTGCGCGAAGGCCAGGAAGAATCGCTGATCGCCGCTGAGGCCGTCGATGACCGGTGCGGGTTTGCCACCCAGGCTTTCCTTGTATGCCGCATAGGCAATGGTCAGGCCTGAAAGGTCGGCGATGTTCTCACCCAGCGTCTGCTGGCCGTTGATGTGAAGGCCGGGCAGGGGCTCGTACTGATTGAACTGCTCGACCAGACGCTGCCCCGCGTCCTTGAAGTGCTTCTGGTCGGCATCGGTCCACCAGTTGGCCAGGCGTCCCTGTGCGTCGAACTCGGCGCCGGTGTTGTCGAAACTGTGGCTGATCTCGTGACCGATCACGGCGCCGATCGAACCGTAATTGGACGCGGGGTCGGCCTTCGGATCGAAGAACGGGGCTTCGAGAATGGCGGCGGGGAAGTTCAGCGAGTTCTGCAACGGCAGGTTGACCGCGTTGACCGTCTGCGGGGTCATCCACCACTCGGCACGATCCACCGGCTGGTGCAGCTTGGCGACCTGATGGCGGTACTCCGCCAGCGTCGCGCGCTGATGGTTGCCCAGCGCGTCGTCGGGACGAATCTCCAGCTTCGAATAATCGCGCCAGGTATCGGGGTAGCCGACGCCGACCTTGATCGTCGCGATCTTGGCCTTGGCCTTCTGTCGTGTGGCCGGCGACATCCATTCCAGCGTATCCACGCGGGCATCGAACGCCTTCAGGATGTTCTTCACCATGTCCTCGACCTCGGCACGCGAGGAAGCGGGGAAATAGCGTTTGACGTAGATCTGACCCACGGCATCGCCGAGATCGACATTGACCCGGCCCACGCCCCGCTTCCAGCGGTCCCGCTGTTTCGGTGTGCCGGTCAGCACCTTGCCGTAGAAGCCGAAGGCGAGGTCGTCATAGGCTTTCGGCAACAGGCCGGAGGCATTTTCGTTGATGGTGTGAAAGCGCAGCCACGCCTTCCACGTGTCCAGCGGTTCACTGGCGACCAACGCCGCGAACTTCGTCACGGTTGCCGGCTGCCAGACGATGAAGGTCGGCTGGTCGTCGAGGCCGGCCGCCTTGAAATAGGCGTCCCAGTCGATACCTGGCGCCCGGGACGCGAACGCGCTGCGCGGCCAGGGATTGTTCGCCTTGTGGATGTCCTCGCTGTCGACGATGGATTCCTGGGCCTGTGCGATCTTCGTTTCCAGTGCGACGATGGCTTTCGCCTTGCCGGCGGCATCGGGCGTGCCGGCCTGCCGCAGCAGCGCTTCGACGTACGCGGCGTACTTCGCGCGGGCGTCCACCATGTCCTTGTCATTCTTCAGGTAGTAATCGCGGTTGGGCATGCCCAGTCCGCCCTGCAGCAGGTACGGCATGTTCTTCGAAGGATCCTCGAGGCCCTGCGCGACGAACAGGCCGAGCAGGTGGCCGGTGTCGAGGTTTGTCGCGTTGATCGGGTCGACGTCCGCGCGCAACTGCGCTCCCAGCGCCGTCGACAGGGCGGCTTTGTCCCCGATGGCGTCGATCGCACCGAGCGCGGGCTGCAACGGCGCCAGGCCGGCTTTCTCGATCGCCGCCTCGTCCATGTAGGCCTTGTAGTAGTCGGCGATCAGCCGCTGGTTGCTGCCGGCGGCAGGGCTGCCTTCGCCCGCGGCCTTGATCAGTTCCGCGTTGCGCTTCTCGGCCTTCTGGAAGACTTCGAGGAACACACCCGTGCTGGCGCGGTCGGCGGGAATGACCGCGGTTTTCTTCCATGCGCCGCTGGCATATCCGTCGAAGTCGTCACCGGGCTGTACCGCGTGGTCGATGCCTTTCAGGTCGATGCCCGAGGGATCGGCCGCCAGGGCCGCCGAGGAAGCGAGCCCGCAAGAAATCGCGGTCGCGAGAATCCGGTGAATCGTAGCCATGGGGCGCGTCCATTGAAGAGGGGAGGCCACGATAGCCCCCGCGCCATCACTTGTGTCCATGACCGATGGACTAGGCGTGGCCGTGGCGTCACGCCCCACGAAGGCTGCCGGGGGATATGCCCTAATGACTGTCCGGCCCCGCAACGGGGTCGGCATGGGTGGGCCGCGGGTCGCCCGGGCTCGCCCGGACCTTCAATTGGCAGCAGATCTTTAGGGAGATCTATATGAACGCACGTTTCGAACTCACCGGCTCGCAGACCGACATCGCCAGCTATCCGCTCTGGGCACAGGACATGGTGTCGTCCTGTGAGGATGCGCGGCGGCAGATCGTCAGCCATCCCATGTGGGATGCGATGAAGACGGCCACGCTCGACCCGGTGACCACGCGCAACTTCATGGTCGGTGTGTGGCCGGTCATCGAGCGGTTCCCGGGGTACATGTCGCACAGCCTGCTGAAGACCCGCTACGGCCGCAGCCCGGGCGACGATCTCGCCCGTCGCTGGCTGGTGCGGAACATCCGCGTGGAACAGAACCACGCCGAGTACTGGCTGAACTGGGCGGAGTCGGCGGGCGTGTCCCGCGAGGACGTCCTGACGGCGGAACCCCCGAAGGGCAGTCAGGCGCTGGCCAACTGGTGCGAGGAGGTCAGCCGCGACGACTCGCTGGCCGCCAGCATCGCCGCGACCAACTATGCGGTGGAGGGGGCGACCGGCGATTGGTCGCAGATTATCTATGACAGCCAGGCCTATGCGGAAAGCCTGCCGATTTCGGGCCGCAAAGCCGGCCTGCGTTGGCTTCAGCTTCACGCCGCGTATGACGATACCCATCCGTGGGAGGCGCTCGAAATCGTCTGCACGATCTTGGGCACCCATCCACCGGTGGATCAGATCGAGCACATCAAGGAATGTGTCCGTCGCAGCTATATCGGCATGAGCATCACGCTCGACCGGTGCATGGATGCCCCGGCTCTCGTCCGCACGTTGAACGAGGTTGCCGCGTAACTCGCATGTTGGGCATCTTCTGGCGCAATATCACGTAAGTACGAGATCCGAGGAAGCGATGCGTCGCGTTGAGACCATTCACCCACAACCGTTGTCGAGACGCCTCAGGCCGCTGGCCTATGCGCTCGTCGCTGTCGTGGGCCTCGTTCTCGCATTGACGTGGGTTGCCCTGCAGACCCAGGTGACTCTCGCCGGTTTTCTCAACGGCGAGAGTCTTTGGGCAAAGGCTCAGAAACAGGCCGTGATCGACCTCGACGAGTACGCGGCGCACGGCCGCCCCGGCGATCTTGCCGCTTACCGGCGCAATTTCGCCGTCCTGATGGCCGACCGCAGTTCCCGCGACGCCATCGCCAGCGGTCGCTACGAACAGGCGGCCGTCGAAGACGGATTTGCCCGCGGCGGGGTCATCCCCGAGGCCATTTCCGGCATGGTCTTCATCTTTCGTTACTTCGACGGCATGCCCTACGTCCGCGAAGCGATCGCCGAGTGGCGTTCGGTGGACGCCAGTCTTGCCGAAATCGACGAGATCGCCGGTCGCCTCGAGCATGCCTACGCGTCGGGCACACCGTCCCCGTCCCTGCTCGACGAGGAGCGCGGCCGTATCGCTGCGCTCAACACTTACGTCGAGCCGCGCACCAAGGCGTTCTCCCTCTATATCGCCAACGGCGCCTCCTGGCTTGGCAAGGTGTTGTTCTTCACCGTGCTGGGCGTGGCCGCGCTGGCTTCGCTTCTCTGGTTGCGCATGGCTCAGCGCATCCTCGTCGGCATCCGCGGCACCGAGGAGCGTTACAGCCTCCTGTTCGACAGCGCCGCCGACGCCATTTTCATGGTGGACGAGGAAACCGGCAGGATCCTCGACGCCAACCACCGCGCCGCCGCGTGGGTGGGATGTCCGTCGGGCGAACTGATCGGCATCCAGCTGGCCAGCCTGTTCGTCGATGGCTCACCCCATGCCGGCGCCGGTATGCTGCGCAACGGCGACGGCAGCGTGCGTCCCGTGGAGACCCAGAGCAGCCTCGTGGTCTGGGGCTCACGCCAGGTTTCTCAGGCCATCGTGCGTGATATCTCCGATCGCGTAGCGATGGAGCAGGAGCGCAGAATCGCTTCCGAAGCGCTGGCCAGCATCGCCGAGGGCGTCATCATCGCCGACGCGGACCGCCGCGTGACCTCGGCGAACGCCGCGCACACCAAGCTCACCGGCATGCCCGTGCAGACGCTGCGACGCACGCGCTTCGACGCCACCCGCACGTTGCCCGACGGCCGTCCGTTGCCGCAGACCCTGTGGGACGATATCGCCGCCGGCGACAACTGGCTGGGCGAGGTGGAGAGCCGCCGTGCGGATGGCACGACGTATCCCGAGCTGATGAGCATCAGCACCATCCGCGACAGCGAAGGCCGGCCGCAGCACTACGTGGCCGTGGTCTCCGACATCACGGCACGCAAAGCCGACCGGCAGCGTCTGCAGCACATGGCGACCCACGATCCGCTGACCGGCCTGGTCACCCGCTCCGAGTTCGAGCGCCGCTGCGCGGAGGCCATCACCCGCGCGGCTCACGAACGCGGTGCGGTCGCGGTACTGTTCGTCGACCTCGATGCCTTCAAGGTCATCAACGACAGCTACAGCCATGCGACCGGCGACGCGCTGCTGATGCGCGTGGCCGAGCGCATTCGCGCCCAGCTGGCGCCGCACGACGTGGCAGGCCGCATCGGCGGCGACGAATTCACGGTGCTGATCGCCGACCTGCGTTCGCGCGAGGAGGCGCTCGCCGTCGCCGAGGCCGTCCTGGCGGCGTTGGCCAAGCCCTTCGACCTGGGCGATTACGAGCTGTTCGTCAGCGCGAGTATCGGCATTGCCGGTTACCCGCTGGACGGCAACGACGCGGTCACCCTGATCGCCAACGCTGACGCCGCGATGTACGTGGCCAAGACCGAAGAGCGCAATGCCTTGCGGCTCTACACGCCCAAGATGCACGCGGACGCGCGGCGCCGGCTCAAACTGGCTTCCGAGCTGCGCCAGGCATTGGTCCGCAAGGAGTTTACGCTGGCCTACCAGCCCAGTGTCGAGATGAAGACCGGCCGCATCGTGGCCGTCGAAGCGCTGATCCGCTGGCGCCATCCGGAACGCGGCAACGTGCCGCCGGATGAGTTCATCCCGATCGCCGAGAACCTCGGCCTGATCCGTCAGATCGATCAATGGGTGCTGGAAACCGCGTGCGCGCAGCTGAAACACTGGGATGACGCGAAACTGCCGCCGCTGCGCATGGCGGTGAATGTGTCGGCAAGTTCCTTCGGCCATCCGGACTTCCTGCCCGGTGTGAGCCAGGCGCTCCTCGATACGGGAATCGCGCCCCAGCGCCTGCTCATCGAACTGACCGAGAGCGCGATTCTGCGGCTGGGCGAAGACACCGAGCGCTCCATGCAGTCGTTGCACAGCCTTGGCGTCGGCGTGGCGATCGACGATTTCGGCACAGGGTATTCGTCGCTGGCCTACCTCAAGCTGCCGGCGGTCGCCTATCTGAAGATCGACCGCTCCTTCGTGACCGGCCTGCCGGCCAACGGCAACGATGTGGCGATTACGGAAGCCATGGTGGCGATCGCGCGCAGCCTCGACCTGCACACGATCGCCGAGGGCATCGAGACCGAAGCCCAGCACGAGTTCCTGTTGCGAGCGGGTTGCCAGGAAGGGCAGGGCTTCCTCTACTCACGCCCGCTGCCGCCTGACGAGATCGAGCGTTTGCTGGCACCGCACAAAGCCTCGGGAGCGAAGAGACTTTCGCTGGTGCCGCCGCGTCGGGCCTGAGGGCTCGGCTTGCGCCATCGCGCTCACAAAAGCACACCAGGCCAATCGCACCAGCCGGCCTTCGAATCACAATGACCGTCCCCATATAGCGGACAACGTACCCGTGCAAGGATCCACCGTGTCCACCCACGATTCCCTCGTATTTCTCTTCGACGTCGACAACACCCTGATAGACAACGACCGTTTCGGCGCGGATCTCGCCGCGCGCCTCGAAGAACGTCTCGGGGCCGAAGGCCGCGATCGGTACAACGCGATCGACAAGGAGATCCGCAAGCAGGTCGGTTATGCGGACTACCTCGGTGCGCTGCAGCGCCTGCGCGGACAGGACAGCGACATGGCCTATATGGATCTGTCGTTCTTCCTGCTCGACTACCCCTTCGAGGCACGTCGTTTTCCCGGCGTGCTCGAAGCGATCGATCACCTGCGCACGATCGGTCGCCCGGTGATCATGTCCGACGGCGACACCGTGTTTCAGCCGCGCAAGATCCGCCGCGCGGGATTGTGGGAGGCGTTCCGCGAGGACGTGCTGATCTACATCCATAAAGAAGAGATGCTCGACGACATGCAGCGGCGCTATCCGGCCGATCACTACGTGATGGTGGACGACAAGCCTCGCATCCTTGTGGCGCTCAAGAAGCTGCTGGGCGACAAGGTCACCACGGTATTCGTCAGGCAGGGGCATTACGCGGCCGCGGCCGGCGCGGATCTCGAGGAGACGCCGCCGGATATGACGATCGACTCGGTGGCGGAGCTGGCGACGATGGGGCGTGAGGCGTTTCTCGCGACGGCCTGAGGCCGGTCCGGTCCACGATGCGTCAGAGCTCGAAGGCGTTCGGAATCCACTCGATCCCGTCGCCCTCGAACGCCAGCACGTCGAACCGGCATGGCCTGCGCGCATCGTGCGGATGCCAGGCCAGCCAGAGATGCGCGGCGCTGATCAGCTTGCGTCGCTTGGCGGCCGTGACCGAGCCGACGGCGCCGCCGAACGCTGCGCTGCGCCGATAGCGTACCTCGACGAAAACGAGGGTCTCGCCGTCGCGCATGACGAGGTCGATCTCGCCGTGACGGCAGAGAAAGTTGGAGCGGACCAGCCGTAGTCCGCGCTCCCGCAGAAACGACAACGCCGCGCCTTCGAAACGGTCTCCGGTGGCGCGGCGCTCGGTGGTCTTCTTCGTCGTGGTCACGCGAACCTCCCTGTTCGCGCCGGTGGGAATCAGCCCCCGCCGCTTTCGACGTTCGGGGCCGTGGCCGGCGCTTCGAGTTCGAGGCTACCCGCGACCGGGCGGGCGACGCCGTCGGCGAAGCGCGCCCAGATGAGTACGCGACGGACGCGACCGAACTCATCCGCGACCAGCTGGCCGGTCGCGCCGGGCAGGTAGCTGCCCGGATGACCACGCATCCAGTCGATATAGGGCACCAGTCCCCAGGCATCCATGCCGAAGGCGAACAGGCGGGCGGTGACGCCGCGCGTCGCGGGCACGGCCGCATTCAGTTCGCTGCGACGGGCGAGGCCCGGCTGGGCGTCGAACAGCCACGGCGCGTCGCAGAACTCCACGCCTTCCAGGTCACGATCGGCGGCGGGGTCGTCGCTGCCGCCGTACACGTGCGAGGTCGCGAAGACGGGCAGGTTGTTCTTCGCCAGACGCAGCTGCGGGATCAGCAGACGCGCCTGCTGCGGTTTCATGCTGATGAAGACGCCGCTGGTGGCCGGATCCTGGCCAACCGGTTCGGACAACTGCGACGCGAAATCGATGCTGCCGGAGTCCAGCGTGATCTGGCCGGCCAGGGTGCCGCCACGCGCCTGCCACTCGGCGCGGAAGGCGTTGCCGGCGCGGCGTGCGAAATCGTCGGTGGAGACGATCGACGTAGCGGTCTTCATGCCGCGGTCGGCCATGTGGTCGGCTACCTGCGCGCCCTCGGTTTCAGGCAGCAGGCCGAACTCGTTGGCACCCGACGGCGGCAGGTTCTTGTTGTCGCTCGGGTAGTTCAGCGTGAGCATCGGTGCGGGCAGGGCGCCCTTGGCGAAGATGGCCGACACGCCTTCGCGATTGAGCGGGCCGACGACGAAGCGAGCGCCCTCGGCGACCGCCTTGTCGTAGGCGGCGACGGCATGCGCCGCATCGTTGCCCGAATCGTAGACCGCGACGTCCGGACGCGTCGCACCCGTGCGGCTCGCATCGACGTAATTGGTAAAGAAGCCGTCGCGGATGGCGGCGCCCGCACCGGCGAGCGGGCCACTGAGGGGCAGCAGCAGCGCGACCTTGGTCGGCACCTTATAGCCTTCGCGTACGCCCTTCTCGCCACTGACCGTACCGACGGCCTGATCGAGCACCGCCGGTGAGCGGTCGACGCTGCCGAGCTGGGACTGTGCTTCCGACACCCAGGGTTTCATCGGATCGTTCGCCGGCAATGCCGCGGCACGCTCGGCGAGGGGCTGGGTACCGAGGCCGGTGAGCAGGGTGAGGATCTGCTGGCGGTTCTGTTCCCGGTCGATGCCGTGCAGCTGGCCGTCGAGCTCGACACGGGTCTGCGCGGCGCTCCACGGATCGTTCGACGCGGCCTGAGCCCGTGCGCGCAATTCGGCCAGGCGTTGCGAGACCTGGGGCGAGACGTGCGACGACGGCTTGCCGGTCAGCGACAGGGCGGTCGTCGGGTCGTTGTTCTTCAGTGCGATCTCCGCGCGTAACGCATCGAAGCGCAGGGAGTCTTCGCCCTCGAGGCGCGAGCGGCGGATGTCCGTGACGACCGGTGCGGCGCGATCGAGGGCGCCTTCCTGGCGGTACGACTCGGCGGCCAGCAGCTTGTAATAGTCGCGGTGATCGCTGTCCTGCGCAGCCAGCGCCAGGTAAGCCTGAGCCGCCTGATCGAACTGTCCCTTGATGTACAGGGCCTGCGCCGCCTGCGTCGCCTCGCCGGTGGGCGCGGTCGTGTGTTGCTGGACGCCGCCCTGGGTCACGCAGCCGGCGAGGCCGGCGCAGAGCAGGAGGCCAAGGGTCGAGGCACGGATCGGTCGCATCGCAAATAATTCCTTGATAGGCACGTCGGCGCCCTCCGGCGCTGAAACGCTCGGATCATAGCCCATCGTTTCGCGAGGCCGGCGTGAGGCGCGTCCGGTCAGGCGCCGTAGAGGGCCTTGCGCGGGGCGCCGGTGATCGCGGCCGCCAGCTTCGCCGCCCTGGCCGGAGGCAGTTCGTCCTTGAGGATCGCAAACACGCGAAGTCCCTCGCTGAGGCGTTCGTCCTCGCCGGCTTCCCGCCCGGCGACCATCACCACGAACTCGCCCTTCTGCTGGTTGGGATCGGCTGACACGCGCTCCACCAGCGCCGAGAGCGGGTCACCCAGCACGGTCTCGAACATCTTTGTCAGCTCCCGGGCCACCACGGCCTCGCGATCCGCGCCGAACGCGTCGCGCATGTCTTCGAGCGACTCGACGATGCGGTGCGACGACTCATAGAAGATCAGCGTGCGCGATTCGCCGGCCAGTTCCGCCAGGCGCGAGCGGCGGGCGCCCGCTTTCGCGGAGAGAAATCCCTCGAAGACGAAGCGGTCGCTGGGCAGGCCGGCGACCGACAAGGCGGCGATGACCGCGCTGGGGCCCGGGACCGGACTGACCCGGAGGCCGGCGATGCGGGCGGCACGCACAAGACGGAACCCCGGATCGCTGATCAGCGGCGTCCCGGCATCCGAGACCAGGGCGACATCGTCGCCGCCGCGCATGCGCTCCACCAGGCCATCCACTGCCGTGCGCTCATTGTGGTCGTGCAGTGCGACCAGTGGCGTATCGATATTGAGGTGCTGCAGCAGCGGCCGGGTGTGGCGGGTGTCCTCGGCGGCGATGACCCTGGCCCGGCGCAGCGTTTCGATGGCGCGCGCGCTGATGTCGTCGCGATGACCGATCGGGGTGGCGACGACATGAAGCGTACCGGGACGGGGCGGGGACATCGGTGCATCCGGTGAGCAGGGCCGGACATTGTAACCGTCCCGTTCCGGCTATAATCGGAAGTGGAGTCGGCCGGACAGTCGCGTCGCGCCTTCGGGCGTATCGAGGAAAGTCCGGGCTCCATAGGGCAGGGTGCCAGGTAACCCCTGGGCAGCGTGAGCTGACGGCCAGTGCAACAGAGAGCAGACCGCCGATGGCCCCGCAAGGGGATCAGGTAAGGGTGAAAGGGTGCGGTAAGAGCGCACCGCGTGCGGGGACAACGTCGCATGGCACGGTAAACCCCACCCGGAGCAAGACCAAATAAGGGGACTATGACGTTGCCCGCGTCGTCCCCGGGTAGGTTGCTGGAGCCTGGCGGTGACGCCAGGCCGAGAAGAATGACTGTCACGTCGCAAGACGCACAGAACCCGGCTTACAGGCCGACTCCTTCTCTTCTTGAGCGGTGTGGGAGCGACGAATGTCGCTCCCACCTGTCTTTGCGGCCTCGTCACGGACGTCGACGGCGAGTTCGGTGAACGTGAGTTCAGCCCCACCCCTGATTTCACATTTCGCAGACGTCTGAAATCCCGGACTCATTCGCAAAAAACCTCAACGATTCAACCACCTCCCGCCCCTTCCTCAGAAACGGCTGGAATTGGTGATGAACGTGAGCTTTCTCCTTGATTCACAAGAAAAATTTCCTTGACAGTCTCAGGACCCGAGACTATCGTGGGCCCCAGTGTGAAATCGTGGGATTCGGTGGGGCGGACTGCAGACAATGTTCCAAGGTGAGACAGCCATCACGATCGACGACAAGGGTCGTCTGACGATCCCGACCTCGTATCGGGATCTGGTGGCCGACGCCTGCGCGAACCGTCTGGTGATCGCTTACAACCCTTTCGATACCGGTTGTCTCTGGATCTTTCCGTACGCGGAGTGGGAGAAGGTGCGCGACCAGGTCAATGCGCTCCCCAGCGTCAAGGCCGTCCATCGCGCATTGCAGATGAAACTGGTGGGTGCCGCGGCCATCGTCGAACCCGACGGAGCGGCCCGCATCCTCCTTCCATCGAGCCAGCGCGCGGCGGCCGGACTGGAGAAAAAAGCCATCCTGCTGGGGATGGGCAACAAGTTCGAGCTTTGGAGCGAACAGGCCCACCTCGCGAAGATCCGCCAGACCATCGGCGAGGACGACATCAGCGACGACATGGCGGAACTGCAGTTGTGACGACGAACTAATTCGAGGTGCTGGTGAAACGGGAGCGGGATGTGGCGATGGCGGGGGTCGATGTACACATCCCGGTGATGCTCGACGAAGCGGTGGAGGGCCTCGCCTTGCGCGAGAACGGGCGCTATCTGGATGGGACGTTCGGTCGTGGGGGTCATGCCTCGGCGATCCTTGCCCGTCTCTCGGATGAAGGCCGCCTGTTCCTCATGGATCGCGATCCCGCGGCCATCGCCGTCGCCGAAGCCGGTCTCGCCACCGACCCGCGTGTCACCCTGCGCCACGACAACTTCGCCACGATGGGTGAGTGGCCCGCGCTCGAAGGCGGCCTCGACGGTATCCTGCTCGATCTCGGCGTGTCCTCGCCGCAGCTGGACGATCGCAGCCGCGGCTTCAGTTTCATGGCCGACGCGCCGCTCGACATGCGCATGGACACCACGCGCGGTATCAGTGCCGCCGAGTTCCTGGCCGACGCCGACGAAGCCGAGATCGCCGACGTGCTCTGGCGCTTCGGTGAAGAGCGCTTCAGCCGCCGCATCGCCAGGACCATCGTCGAGCGCCGCGTGACCGCGCCGATCACCCGCACCGCGGAGCTGGCCGACCTCGTCGCCGGTTGCGTCGGTCGCCGCGAGCCAGGCAAGAACCCCGCCACGCGCACGTTTCAGGCGCTGCGCATCCGCGTGAACGCGGAACTCGAATCCGTCGAGCGTGGCCTGGACGCCGCGCTCGACCTGCTCAACGTGGGCGGCCGCCTCGCCGTGATCAGCTTCCATTCGCTGGAAGATCGCACGGTGAAGCAGTTCATTCGTGCCCACGAAGGTCGCGTGCAGGGCAGTCGTCGCGGACCGCCCGCGGCAGCGAAGCTGGCCCGCCTCAAGCCGGTGGGCAAGGCGATTTTTCCGTCCGACGCCGAGGTCGCCGCGAACCCGCGTTCGCGCTCCGCCGTGCTGCGCGTCGCGGAGAAGCTCGCATGAAGGTCTTCGGCGCGATCTGCCTCTCGATCCTGCTGCTGGCGGTCATCGCCAGCGCGATCGGGGTGGTGTGGACGCGCCACGAGAGCCGCGTGCTCTTTGTCGAACTGTCCCGTCTGCAGAGCCAGAAGGACGACCTTGGCGTGGAATACGGTCGCCTCGAACTCGAGCAGGCCACCTACGCCGAACCCAGCCGCATCGATGCGGACGCCCGCGGCAAGCTCGGCATGTTCACGCCGAAGCCGCAGGACATCCAGCTGGTGCGCCGATGAAGGCGCGCTACGGCAAGCCCGTCGTGCCCAGCCGCCGTCGCGGTCAGGGCCCGAGCCCGCGCAAGCGTATGACCGTCGTCGTGGCGCTGCTCTGTGTCGCCGCGTCGGGTCTGGTCGTGCGCGCGTTCGATCTGCAGGTCGTGCGTAAGCAGTTCTATCAGGACCAGGGTGACGCGCGCTTCCTGCGCGAAATGCCCATCGCCGTGTCCCGCGGCACGATTTTCGATCGCAACGGCGAGCCGCTGGCCGTGTCGACCCCGGTCGCCTCGATCTGGGCCAACCCGCCCGAAGTACTCGAGAACGCCGACCGCATCCCTGAGCTGGCCAAGGCCCTGCACGTCGACGCCGACGATCTGAAGCAGAAGATCGAGCAGCGCGCGGACAAGGAATTCATGTACATCGCTCGTCAGCTGCGCCCGGAAGACGCGCAGGCGATCGTCGATCTGAAGATCCCGGGTATCTCGTCGCAGCGCGAATACCGCCGCTATTACCCGTCGGGTGCGGTCAACAGCCACATCCTCGGCTTCACCAACATCGATGACCACGGCCAGGAAGGTCTGGAGCTGGCGTTCGATGAATGGCTGTCCGGCAAACCGGGCGCCAAGCGCGTGATCCGCGACCGCATGGGCCATGTGGTGGAAGACGTCGAGCTGGTGCGCGAGCCGCAGCCGGGTCGCGACATCACGCTGTCGATCGACCGCCGCATCCAGTACCTCGCCTATAGCGCGCTGAAAGACGCTCTGGAAAAGAACAAGGCCGACTCGGGCTCGATCGTCGTGATGGATGTCCACACCGGCGAAGTGCTCGGCATGGCCAACCTGCCGTCGTTCAATCCGAACGCCGTGCGCGGCAGCACGCCCAACGATCGCCGCAACCGCGCCGTCACCGACGTGGTCGAGCCGGGCTCGACCATGAAGGCGTTCACCATGGCCGCGGCGCTGACCAGTGGCAAGTACACGCCGACCTCGCCGCTGATCGAGACCTCGCCGGGCACCTGGATGATGGGCGGCCACCCGGTACGCGATACCCATAACTGGGGCACGCTGACCCCGACCGGTGTGATCACCAAGTCGTCGAACGTCGGTGCCGCGAAGATCGCGATGACGCTCGATACCGACTTCCTCTATTCGATGTGGAAGTCGTTCGGTATCGGCAACAGCACCGGTAGCGGGTTCCCGGGCGAAGCCGCGGGCTATCTGCCGGTGAGCCGCACCTGGAAGCCGATCGAAAAATCGCGCATGGCCTATGGTTACAACCTCAGCGTGACCCCGCTGCAGCTGGCCACGGGTTACGCCGGTATCGCCAACGGCGGTGCGCTGCGCGCGCCGAGCTTCATCAAGGGTGCGGACAATCCCCCGACCCAGGTGATCACGCCGGAGATCGCCCACGAACTCGTGCGCATGCTCGAGACGGTGTTGCAGCCGGGCGGTACGGGCTACGGCTTCGCCTCGGTCGCCAATTACAGCGTGGCCGGCAAGACCGGTACCTCGCACAAGTTCTCCGTCGGCGGCTACTTCGCCAAGAACTACATCTCGCTCTTCGTCGGCATGATTCCGGCGAGCAACCCGCGCCTGGTCACCGTGGTGGTCATCAACGATCCGCAGGGTGGTCATTACTACGGTGGCTCCGTCGCCGGCCCCGCCTTCGCCCAGGTGATGGAAGGCGCGGTGCGCCTGCTCGACATTCCGCCCGACAACGTCGGTCGCTGGTATGTCGGCGGCCCGAGCCAGGGTGGCCTGATCGGCACGGCCAACGCGCCACCGCCGCAAGCGGACGACAGCGCGGCGGAAGAGGTGGTCCCGTGACCCTGACCCTCGCCGAACTGCTCGACGGTTTCGCCGACGCCTCCGGTGCCGGCGAAATCGTCGTTTCCGGCCTTTCACTCGACTCGCGCGAGATCGTCGAAGGCCAGGCCTTCGTCGCGCTGCGTGGCACGAAGGGTCACGGCATCGACTTCGCGGCAAAGGCCGTCGAGCAGGGCGCCGTCGTCATTCTGGCCGAGACGCCGTTCGACGCGGTCGACGCAGGCATACCGGTGGTCGCGGTCGACAAGCTGCGCGACAAGGCCGGCCCGATCGCCGCGCGTTTTCACGGCGATGCATCCGCCGCGCTCGAGGTTATCGGTGTGACCGGCACCAACGGCAAGACCTCGACCGTGCAGCTGATCGCACAGGCGCTGGCGTTCCTCGGCCGTAAGGCCGCGACCGTCGGTACCCTCGGCGCGGGCTTGCACGGCGCGATCGCGGAAGGCGAACGCACCACGCCCGATGCCATCAGCATGCAGACGCTGCTCGGCGAATTCCGCGACGCCGGCGCGACGCACGTGGCGATGGAAGTCTCCTCGCACGCCCTGGAGCAGGGCCGGGTCAACGCCATCGCGTTCGACATCGCAGTGTTCACCAATCTCACCCGCGATCACCTCGATTACCACGGCACGATGGAAGCGTACGGCGCGGCGAAAGCCCGTCTGTTCGCCTTCGACGGTCTTGGCGCCGCGGTGATCAACGTGGACGACCCGTTCGGCGCGAAGCTGGCGAAGGGCCTGCCCGAGTCCGTGACGAAGCTGCGCACCTCGATGGCGACCGACAGCACCCCGAAAGACGCCGAAGTCCGCGCGGATATCGTGGTGACCTCGGCCCGGGGACTGTCGTTCAACCTCAATACGCCGTGGGGCATGCGTACCGTGCGCAGCGCGCTGCTGGGTCGCTTCAATGTGGCCAACCTGCTCGCCGTCGCGGCGGTGCTGGGCGCGCTGGGCGAACCGTTCGAGCGCATCCACGCCGCACTGGAATCCCTGCAACCGGTCAACGGCCGCATGAGCCGCCTCGGTGGCGACGGCCGCAAGCCGCTGGTGGTGGTCGACTACTCGCACACGCCGGATGCGCTGAAGCAGGCGTTGCTGGCGCTGCGCTCGCATACCAAGGGCAAGCTGATCTGCGTCTTCGGCGCCGGTGGCGACCGCGATCAGGGCAAGCGCCCGATCATGGCCGGTATCGCCGAGCGTCTGGCCGACGTGGTCATCGTGACCGACGACAATCCCCGCAGCGAGGACGGCGACGTCATCGTCGCGCAGATCGTCGCCGGCCTCATTCACCCCGAGACCGTGATGGTCGAGCGCGACCGCGCGCAGGCTATCGCGCTGGCGCTCGCCGACGCGAAGGCCGACGACGTCGTGCTGATCGCCGGCAAGGGTCACGAAACCTATCAGGAAGGTCCGGACGGCAAACGCCCGTTCGACGATCTCGCCGTCGCCCGCGAGGCGATGGATTCCGGCAAGAAAGGAGCCCGCGCATGATGCGCCTGTCCGCCGTCGCCCTCTGGACCCGCGGCCGCCTGCATGGCGCCGATGTCGAGGTGACGGGTTTTTCCATCGATACGCGCACCCTCAAGGCCGGCGACCTGTTCGTGGCGCTGCCGGGCGAGCGCGTCGATGCGCATGATTTCGTCGCTGCGGCCGCGGCGAAAGGTGCGGTCGCCGCGCTGGTGACGCGTCCGGTCGACGCGCCGATTCCGCAGGTCATCGTCGACGATACGCAGGCCGCCCTCGGCGACCTCGCCAGCGCCGCTCGCGCACGCGGCAATGTGCGTGTCGTCGGTATCACCGGATCCAATGGCAAGACGACGGTGAAGACGCTGACCGCGTCCATCCTGTCGCGTCACGGTCGTACCCACGTCAATGCCGGTAACTTCAATAACGAGATCGGCATGCCGCTCACGCTGCTGGCGATGCCGGAAGACACCCAGTACGCCGTGCTCGAGATGGGTGCGGGCAAGCCGGGCGACATCGATTACCTCGCTGCCATCGCACGGCCCGATATCGGTCTCGTGAATTCCATCGCGCCCGCGCATCTTGAGCGCATGGGCACGATCGAAGGCGTCGCCGAAACAAAGGGCGCGCTGTACCGGTCGCTTCCGGCCGATGGCGTCGCCATCATCAACGCGGATGACGAGCGCTTCGCCGGCTTCTTCACGAACCTGGCCGGCAGCCGCAGCGTGCTGCGCTACGCGCTCGACCATCGTGCGGACATCGGTGCCGACATCGTCGAAGAGCGCATTGACGGCACTCATTTCGTCCTGTCCACGCCGCATGGCGACGGCGACGTGCACCTGCCGTTGCCGGGCCGTCACAACGTGGCCAACGCGCTGGCCGCCGCTGCGATCGCGACGGCGCTCAACGTTCCCGTCGAAAAGATCGTCGAAGGTCTGGAGCAGGTGCCGCCTGTCGCCGGCCGTCTGAACCTGGAACCGATGCCGGGTGGCTGGACACTGATCGACGACAGCTACAACGCGAACCCGGGCTCGGCCGCCGCGGCGATTGACACGCTGGCCCTCGCCCTTGGCGAGCGCTGGCTGGTGCTGGGCGATATGGCCGAACTCGGGCCCGAGGCCGTGAAGCTGCATGCCGGTATCGGCGAGCTCGCCCACCGCCGCGGTATCGAGCGGCTGCTGGCCACGGGGGCGAAAAGCGCCGCCGCGGTCGAGGCGTTCGGTCCGGGTGCACAACACTTCGCCACGCAGGAAGCGCTTATCGAGGCAGCCTGCACGCAAATCCATGAGGGCGTCACGTGCCTCGTGAAGGGGTCACGTTCCTCCGGCATGGACCGGGTCGTGGCGGCTTTGAAGAAATACGCTGAAGGAGCCTCCGATGCTGCTTGAACTGGCGGAATGGATGGCTCGGCACTTCGCTTCCGTGCATCTTTTCCAGTACATCACGTTCCGCGCGATCATGGCGGCGCTCACCGCGCTGGCCGTGTCGCTGCTGCTCGGCCCGTTGCTGATCCGCAAGCTTGCCGCGCTGAAGGCGGGGCAGGTGGTGCGCAGCGACGGCCCGCAGACGCACCTTGCGAAGGCCGGTACGCCGACGATGGGCGGTCTGCTGATCCTGTTCGCCGTGGGGATCGCCACGGTGCTTTGGGCGGACCTGTCCAACCGCTACGTATGGGTCGTGCTGGCGGTGATGGTCCTGTTCGGCGTCATCGGGTTCTACGACGACTACCGCAAGCTGGTCCTGAAGGACAGCCGTGGCCTCGCCAGCCGCTGGAAGTATTTCTGGCAGTCGGTGTTCGGTCTCGGCGCCGCCGTGTTCCTCTACCGGACGCACCAGTTGCCAGCGGAGATCGCACTCTACGTGCCGCTGTTCAAACAGGTGGCGATCCCGCTCGGCATTTTCTTCGTGGTGGTCGGCTACTTCATCATCGTCGGCTTCTCCAACGCGGTGAACCTCACCGACGGTCTGGACGGCCTGGCGATCATGCCGAGCGTCCTGGTCTCCGGCGCGCTGGGCATTTTTGCCTACCTCGCCGGTAACAAGCTGTTTTCCGAATACCTCGGAATCCCGGCGATTCCGGGCGCCGGTGAGCTTGCGGTCTTCTGCAGCGCGCTGGCGGGCGCGGGGCTCGGCTTCCTCTGGTTCAACACCTACCCGGCCCAGGTCTTCATGGGTGACGTGGGCGCGCTGGCCATCGGTGCCGCCCTCGGTTGCGTCGCGCTGATCGTCCGTCAGGAAATCGTGTTGCTGGTGATGGGCGGCGTCTTCGTGATGGAGACCGCCTCGGTGATGTTGCAGGTGGGCAGCTTCAAGCTGCGCGGCAAGCGCATCTTCCGCATGGCGCCCATCCATCACCATTTTGAACTGAAGGGCTGGCCCGAGCCGCGGGTCATCGTCCGTTTCTGGATCATCAGCGTCGTGCTGGTGCTCATCGGTCTCGCTACGTTGAAGGTGCGCTAAGCCATCATGTTCGGCTTCGGAAACAAGCAGGCCAAACGCCGCCAGGGTCCCCGCGGGAGCTTCGATCTCCCGTTGCTCCTGGCTGCGCTCGCGCTCGCGACGCTGGGCGTGATCATGGTCACGTCCAGTTCGATCGCCGTGGCCGACGGCTCGCATCAGGGCGCCTTCTACTATCTCAAGCGCCATCTCGTGTTTCTCGTGCTCGGTGGCTGCCTGGCCGCCGCCGCGATGCGCACGGAACTGAAGACGCTCGAGAAGCACAGCTTCCTGCTGCTGCTGGTCGGCATCATCATGCTGTTGATGGTGTTCCTGCCGGTCTTCGGCATGCGCATCAACGGCGCACGTCGCTGGGTCAACCTGCTGGTCACCAGCTTCCAGCCGGTCGAGGCGGTGAAGCTGATCCTCGTCGGCTACCTGTCGAGCTACCTGGTCCGTCACCGCGAAGGCGTCGAGTACGACCTGTTCGGCGTGGTCAAGCCGGTCGCCGTGGCCGGTCTCATCGTGCTGTTGCTGCTGGCACAGCCCGACTTCGGTTCGGCGGCTCTGGTGGTCGCGACCACGGTCGGTATGGTCTGGCTGGCGGGTGCGCGCATGCGCAACCTTCTCGTGCTGGCGACGCCCCTGGTTCCCGCCCTGATTTATGCGGCGACCGCCGAGGATTACCGCATCAAGCGTCTCACCTCGTTCCTCGATCCGTGGAAAGATCCGTTCAACGACGGCTTCCAGCTGACCCAGGCGCTGATCGCCGTGGGTCGCGGTGAGTGGACGGGCGTGGGTCTGGGTTCCAGCGTGCAGAAACTGTTCTACCTGCCCGAAGCGCATACGGACTTCATCCTTGCGGTGCTCGCCGAGGAGCTCGGCTTGGCGGGCATCGTCACGGTCATCTTCCTCTACATCGTGCTTGTCGGCCGGGGTCTCTACATGGGACTGAAGGGCGTCGAGCTCGGTCAGCGCTTCTCCGGTTACGTCGCCTACGGCATCTCGCTGATGCTCGGCTTCCAGGCGATGGTCTCCATCGGCGTGAATCTCGGCGTGCTGCCGACCAAGGGCCTGACCCTGCCGCTGATCAGCTCGGGCGGTTCGTCCGTGCTGATGACCTGCGCGATGGTCGGTGTGCTGCTGCGCGCCACGTTCGAAATCAACCGCGCCGAAGACGCGCGACAGACCGCCGTGCGCCTGCCGGCCAATGCCGTGCCGGATTCGGCGGCCTATGGCGGTGCCGCATGAGCCGCCCCGTGCTGATCATGGCCGGCGGTACCGGTGGCCACATCTTCCCCGGCCTTGCCGTGGCCGACGAACTGCGCTCGCGCGGCGTCCCCGTCGCGTGGCTCGGTGCCGAAGGCGGCATGGAGACCCGCGTGGTTCCCGCGCATGGCCTCGACCTGCACACGGTGGCCGTCGGTGGTCTGCGCGGCAAAGGCATGAAGACGCGCGTGATGGCGCCGGTGATGCTGGCGCGTGCGCTGCTTGCCTCGCTCAGACTGCTGCGCCGCCTGCGTCCGGCCTGTGTGCTTTCGATGGGTGGCTACGTGGCGGGCCCCGCCGGCGTGGCGGCGCGTATCGCGGGCATTCCGCTGGTCGTGCACGAACAGAACGCGGTTGCCGGCTTCACCAACCGCAAGCTCGCCGGCTTCGCGAAAAAGGTGCTCACCGGCTTTCCGAACGTGCTGCCGAACGGCGAGTGGGTCGGCAATCCGGTACGTGCACGCATCGCCGCGCTCCCGCTGCCGGCGCAGCGCATGGACGGTCGTGCCGGTCGCCCCCGCCTGCTCGTTCTCGGCGGCAGCCTCGGGGCACGCACCCTGAATCTGGCCGTGCCGAAGGCGCTGGCGTTCATGCGTGCTGACGCGCATCTCTCGGCCTGCGAGCCTGAAGTCGTCCATCAGACCGGCGAGCGCGGCCTCGACGAAGCGCGCACGGCCTATGTCGACGCCGGCGTCGCGGCCAACGTCGTCCCCTTTATCGAAGACATGGCCGGTGCGTACGAGTGGGCGGACGTGGTGGTGTGCCGCGCCGGCGCGCTGACCGTGGCCGAACTCTGCGCCGCGGGCCTCGAAGCGCTGCTCGTGCCGTTCCCGCATGCGGTGGACGACCATCAGACGGTGAACGCGCGCGCGATGGTCGACGCCGGTGGCGCTCACCTCATCGCCGACAAGGCGCTGAACCAGGCCGGCTCTCCCGAAGCGCTGGCCCGTCTGCTCTACGACATGCTGCTGGACCGCCAGCAGATCCTTTCCGCGGCCAATGCGTCCCGTACGCTGGCCAAGCCCGACGCCGCATCCACGATTGCCCGTCATTGCATGGAGGTTTCCGCATGACGCCCGGTCGTTTGCGCGCCCACGACGATTTCATGACCTCGTTCCGCCGTGTCCACTTCATCGGCGTGGGCGGCGTCGGCATGAGCGGTATCGCCGAAGTACTGGCCAACCTCGGCTACAGCGTGTCCGGCTCCGACCGCGCGCACTCGACGACCACGGAGCGTCTGGCCAAGCTCGGCGTCGAAGTGCACGTCGGTCACGAGGCGTCGAACATCGACGGCGCGGACGTGATCGTCACGTCCAGCGCGATCCGTCAGGACAATCCCGAGCTGGTCGCCGCACGGGCCGCACGCATTCCCGTGGTGCCGCGTGCCGAGATGCTCGGCGAGCTGATGCGTTTCCGTCGTGGCATCGCGATCGCGGGAACGCACGGTAAGACGACCACCACCAGCCTCGTCGCGAGCGTGCTGGCGGAAGCCGACTACGACCCGACCTTCGTGATCGGCGGCCAGCTCAACGCCGCCGGTGCGAATGCCCGTCTGGGCACGGGCCAGTACCTGGTTGCCGAGGCCGACGAGTCGGACGGTTCCTTCCTGATGCTGTCGCCGGTCATCGCCGTCGTCACTAATATCGACGCCGATCACCTCGAGAACTACCAGGGCGACTTCGCGCTGGTGAAGAAGGCTTTCAGCGACTTCCTGCATAGGCTGCCGTTCTACGGCATGGCGGTGCTCTGCATCGACGACGAAGAGACGGCGAAGCTCGCGGAAGACACCTCGCGCCGCCTGCTCACTTACGGCATCGACAACGCCGCCGCGGACGTGACGGCCACCAACGTTCGCCAGCTCGGCTTCGAAATGCATTTCGACCTGCATCTGCCGGGCAGGGTCGACGCGCTGCCGGTGACGCTGAATCTGCCAGGCCGACACAACGTGCAGAACGCGCTCGCCGCGGCGGCCGTGGGCTGGCAGCTGGGCGTCGAAGCGGAGGCCATCGCGCGTGCGCTGGCACGTTTCGAAGGCGTGGGTCGTCGTTTTCATCGTCGCGGTGAGATCGCGCTCGACAGCGGCAGCGCGCTGCTCGTCGACGACTACGGTCATCACCCGCGCGAACTGGCCGCCGTCTTCGCCGCCGCGCGCGGCGGCTGGTCGGACCGCCGTCTGGTCGTGGCCTTCCAGCCGCACCGCTACAGCCGTACGCGCGACCTGCTCGACGACTTCGCCAAGGTTCTGGCCGAGGTCGATGTGCTGGTGCTGACCGAGGTGTATCCCGCAGGCGAATCGCCGATCGCGGGCGCCGATGGCAAGGCCCTCGCGCGCGCTATCCGTGCCCGCGGCAAGACCGACCCGGTGCTCGTCGACCATCCGCGCGACCTTCGCGCCACGCTGTCCGCGCTGGCGCGCGACGGCGACCTGATCATGCTGCTGGGCGCCGGCGATATCGGCGCGGCGGCCATCGAGCTGGCCAGCGCCGGCAACCTGAGGACAAGCAAGTGATGAGCACGACCCGTTTCCCCCGCATCGTCACCGACGCCGCCGATTTCGGCCGCGTGGCCGTCGTGCTGGGTGGTAACTCCGCCGAGCGCGAGGTGTCGCTCGACTCCGGTCGCGGCGTGCTCGAAGCGCTGCGTTCGCTGGGCGTCGACGCGCATCCGATCGACGGTATCCCGGCCTTGCTCGACGCGGTGCGTGCGGGTCACTTCGCACGCGTGTTCAACATCCTGCACGGCGCGGGCGGTGAGAACGGCGAGTTGCAGGGCGCGCTGCAGTCGCTCGGCGTGCCGTACACCGGCTCCGGCGTGCTCGGTTCGGCGCTGTCGCTGGACAAGGTCCGCGCCAAGCAGGTGTGGATCGCACTCGGCCTGCCGACCCCGAAGTTCAAGGCGCTGCCGCGCGGTGCGGACGTACACGCCGCCGCCCGTGACGTCGGCTTTCCGCTGATCGTGAAGCCGGCATGGGAAGGTTCCAGCGTCGGCGTGACGCGTGTGTTCGATGAAGCCGGTCTCGATGCCGCCGTCGAACTGGCGCGCCGCTATCCCGGCGACATGCTGATGGAAACCCTGATCGAGGGCGATGCGAGCGAGGGCGGCGAATACACTGTCGGCATCCTGGGTCGCGAAGTGCTGCCCACCATCAAGATCGTGCCCAAGGGCGAGTACTACGATTACAACGCCAAGTACGTGGCGGAAGACACCCAGTACATCGTGCCTGGCCTGTCGGGCGAAGCCGAGGACACCATGCGCGCGCTCGCGCTGCAGGCATTCGACGCGCTCGACTGCTTCGGCTGGGGCCGCGTCGACGTCATGCGAGATCGCCATGGCAAGAACTGGCTGCTCGAAGTGAATACGGCGCCCGGCATGACCTCGCATTCGCTGGTCCCCAAGGCTGCCGCCGTCGCGGGCCTCGACTATGCGGGTCTGTGCTGGCGCGTGCTGGAAACCTCGATGGAACGGGAGGCCGCCCGCGCATGAAGGGTTCCGCCGCCACGCGTCTGGTCGCCTGGGGAATCGCCATCACACTGGTGGTGTTGCCCGTGGTCGGCGTGATGCAGGGCTGGTTCGCCGTCGGCCGCTGGCCGGTGACGCAGCTCAAGGTCGAAGCGGAGTTCGCGCACGTCAGCGCCGAACAGATCCGCAGCGCCGTGCTGCCGAGCCTCGGCAAGGGCTTCTTCGCGACGGATCTGGAAACCGTGCGTCATTCGATCGGTGCGCTGCCGTGGGTCGAGTCGGTGGAAGTGCGCAAGCGCTGGCCCGACACGCTTTTGGTACGCATCTACGAGCGCCAGCCGTTCGCGCGCTGGAACGAGGACCGTCTGATCAGCCGCCAGGGTCTCGTCTTCGACGCGCCGGGCGCCGATCAGATGGGCGACCTGCCGCGGCTGCGTGGACCGGACTCGCGTCTGGCCGAGGTGGTGAGCTTCTACGCACAGGCACAGAAATCGTTCGAGGGCAGGACAGGCCTGTCGATCGTCGGCGTCAGCCTCAGCGAGCGCGGCAGCTGGAGCGTCACGACCGAGAGCGGCGCCGAAATCGTTATCGGCGATCGCGAGCAGGCCGATCGCCGTCTGGCCCGCTTCCTCGATGTCTACCCACAACTCGTCGCCGGTCGGCACAGCGGTTTCGCCTACGCCGACCTTCGTTACACCAACGGATTCGCCATCCGGTGGCCGCAACCGGAAACCACGGCCACACCCAAGGTCGGAAGCTGAGCAGGATCATGAGAAACAAGAACGACAAACAGCTCGTCGTCGGCCTCGACATCGGAACGTCGAAGGTCGTCGCCATCGTCGGCGAATACGAGCCGGGTGAAGCCATCGAAATCATCGGTATCGGCACCCACGTCTCGCGCGGCATGAAGCGTGGCTCGGTGGTTGACATCGAATCGACGGTCCACTCGATCCAGCGCGCGGTCGAAGAGGCCGAGCTGATGGCCGGCTGCGATATCCGTTCGGTTTACGCCTCGATCTCCGGCAGCCATCTGGAAACGCGTAACTCGCACGGCACCGCGGCCATCCGCGACCGCGAGGTGATGTCGGCCGATCTGGAGCAGGTACTCGAAGCGGCCAGCGCCGTGGCGATCCCGGCCGATCGCAAGGTGCTCTACAAGGAGTCGCAGGAGTACCGTATCGACGGTCAGGACGGTATCCGTCATCCGGTCGGCATGAGCGGCGTGCGTCTGGAGGCCAGCGTGCATCTGGTCACGGGCGCGGCGAGCGCGGTGCAGAATATCTCCAAGTGCATTCAGCGCTGCGGTCTGTCGGTCGATGAACTCGTGCCCGCCGCTGTCGCTAGCGCGAAGGCGGTGTTGACCGAAGACGAGCTCGAGCTCGGCGTGTGCCTCGTCGATATCGGTGCCGGTACGACGGATATCGCCATCTATACGCAGGGCGCGATTCGTTACACCAAGTCGTTGCCCGTCGGCGGCGATCAGGTGACGAACGACATCGCGTATGGCGTGCACACACCGACCGCTCACGCGGAAGAGATCAAAATCAAATACGCGTGTGCGCTCGCCCAGCTTGCCCATGCGGAAGAAACGATCCAGGTGCCGAGCGTGGGCGATCGTCCGCCGCGTCGTCTCGCGCGTCAGGCGCTCGCGCAGTCGGTGCAGGCCCGCTACGAGGAAATCTTCGAGATGGTGCAGGACGAACTGCGTCGCTCGGGTTACGAGAGCCTCGTCGCCGCCGGCATCGTACTGACCGGTGGCGCCTCGCGCATGGAGGGTGCGCTCGAACTGGCCGAGGAAATCTTCCACAAGATGGTCCGTATCGGCGTGCCCCAGCACGTGTCGGGCCTGGGCGATGTCGTTTCCAGCGAGTTGCATTCGACTGGCGTGGGCCTGCTTCTGCATGGCTCGCGGTCGACCGGCGGCGCGCGCCACACGAGTTCCGCCGCCGGCAATGTCGGCAGCATGGTTGAGAAGTTCCGTAGCTGGTTCACCAAGAATTTCTAAGCAGTAGTCACCGGATTGTCGGTGCCCGATGGAAGGGGGGCGCCGGGGCACAAGGGATGGCCCGCAACCCATGGCCGACAGGAGTCGGACAAGGGACATAAACCAAAAAAACTAAAAGTTCTGCGGAGGACGGGAAATGTTTGAACTCATCGAAAAGCTGGCACCGAATGCGGTCATCAAGGTCATTGGCGTGGGTGGCGGCGGCGGCAACGCCGTGGCGCACATGGTCAATTCCAATATCGAAGGCGTCGAGTTCGTCGTCGCCAATACCGACGCCCAGGCGATGAAGAGCTGCGCCTCGCGCACGCATCTTCAGCTGGGCGGCAATGTCACCAAGGGTCTCGGCGCCGGCGCCAACCCGGAAGTCGGCCGCCAGGCCGCGCTGGAAGACCGCGAGCGCATCGAGGAAATGCTCGAAGGCGCGGACATGGTCTTCATCACCGCCGGCATGGGCGGTGGTACCGGTACGGGTGCGGCTCCGGTCGTGGCGCAGCTGGCGAAAGAGAAGGGCATCCTGACCGTCGCGGTCGTGACCAAGCCGTTCCCGTTCGAGGGCCGTCGCCGCATGCAGGTCGCCCTGAAGGGTATCGAAGACCTGTCGCAGCATGTCGACTCGCTGATCACCGTGCCGAACGAGAAGCTTCTCTCGGTGCTCGGTCGTGAGGTCACGCTCCTCAACGCGTTCAAGGCGGCCAACGACGTGCTGCAGGGCGCGGTCCAGGGCATCGCCGACCTGATCACGGCCCCCGGCCTTATCAACGTCGACTTTGCCGACGTCCGCACCGTCATGAGCGAAATGGGTATGGCGATGATGGGCTCGGGCACCGCCCGCGGCGACGATCGCGCACAGGCCGCGGCGGAAGCCGCGATCAACAATCCGCTGCTGGAAGATGTGAATCTGGCCGGCGCCTGCGGCATCCTGGTCAACGTCACGGCGGGTCCCAACCTGACCATGCGCGAGTTCGACGAGATCGGCCGCGTCATCCACGACTTCGCCTCGGAAGATGCGACCGTCGTGATCGGCACCTCGCTGGACCCGGAAATGCAGGACGACGTCCGCGTGACGGTCGTTGCCACCGGCCTCAACCGTGGCGGTGCCGCGGCCTCGTCCAAGCAGCCGGCTCGCCAGCCGGTGCAGCAGCAGGTCGAGATGCGTCAGCGTCCCCGCCCGGTCGTCCTGCGCACGGGCACCGGCAACGAAGTGGTCGATTACGCGCAGGCCGACTCCGTTCCGTCGGTCCGGTCGGAACCGGCCCCGTCCAAGAACGCCGAGCCGGCGATCGATTACCTCGATATCCCGGCGTTCCTGCGTCGTCAGGCTGACTGAGCGGTACTTGCAGATCCAGGCACGTTAAGGAAAACGTGAGGACGGTCCGACACGACGTCGGACCGCCCGACGCTCCGCCGCCATCCCGTCCGGGTGGCGGAGCGTCGCCGCTTCGCCTCAGGAAAACCTGCAAGTGATATCAGTTACTTGCAAGTGATTGAACGGACGAACGTTTCAGTCGCAAGCCAGATGAGAATGGATCGCAGCTGATGCTGAAGGAACGGTGAAGCAGCACTGGACTGTACCGTCCGGTTTGTTTATTCCGAGGTTAAGACTGTGTTAGCATGATCGCTACTTTAGGCTGCTGCCAACAAGGTTCGACCCAACATGATCAAGCAGCGCACGCTCAAGAACATCATTCGCGCCACCGGCGTCGGCCTCCATACCGGCGACAAGGTGTACATGACGCTTCGTCCGGCCGCGCCGAACACGGGTATCGTGTTCCGCCGCACTGACCTCAATCCCCCGGTCGAGCTCAAGTCGCGCCCGGAGAATGTCGGTGATACGCGTCTCTCGACGACCCTGATCCAGGGCGACGTCCGCGTGTCCACGGTGGAGCATCTGCTCTCGGCCATGGCCGGACTCGGCATCGATAACGCGTACGTCGATCTTTCGGCGCCGGAAGTGCCGATCATGGACGGCAGCGCGGGTCCGTTCGTTTTCCTCATCCAGTCCGCTGGCATCGAGGAGCAGGACGCGGCCAAGCGTTTCATCCGCATCAAGAAGCCGGTGATCGTGAAAGACGGCGACAAGTGGGCCAGGCTGGAGCCGTTCGACGGCTTCAAGGTCGGCTTCTCCGTCGAGTTCGATCACCCGCTGTTCAACAAGCGCAATTCGCAGGCCGAGATGGATTTCTCGACGACGTCGTTCGTCAAGGAAGTCAGCCGCGCCCGCACGTTCGGCTTTATGCGTGACATCGAAATGCTCCGCGAGCGTAACCTCACGCTCGGCGGCTCGATGGACAACGCCGTCGTGCTCGACGACTACCGCGTGCTGAACGAAGACGGCCTCCGTTACGACAACGAGTTCGTCAAGCACAAGATCCTCGACGCCATCGGCGACATCTACATGCTGGGCCACAGCCTGATTGGCGCTTACTCCGCGCACAAGTCGGGTCACGAGCTCAACAACAAGCTTCTCCGTAGCCTGATGGCCGACGCCGCGGCGTGGGAAGAAGTCAGCTTCAAGGATCCGGCCAAGGCGCCGATCTCCTACGCCCATCCCGCCCAGGCGGTGTAAGGCGGCGCCTCACCGGGGCGTAGCGAAATGAGAGAAGCCGCGAGCGATCGCGGCTTTTTTTATGGGCGCTTGAGATTGACGTTTTACGGCTCGGCTTGCGCCGTCGCGTTTGGCTTTGTCGCGGCGTGTTGTGTCGCGTTGGAGAGCCGGCGGGGATGACCCTCGCGGCCACGCCTGCGGCGACCCCTCAAGGAAAGGCGGCTACCGCCGCCGTATATCAATGGCCTACGGCCGGGTCGGGCTTCGCCTGGGG